>Ga0181568_10000026_pt1 | contig 124951 bp, 123 predicted proteins | sample 101ome_20_FD_133758 | JGI IMG/M metagenome (GOLD analysis project Ga0181568, IMG submission 133758) | Coastal salt marsh microbial communities from the Groves Creek Marsh, Skidaway Island, Georgia - 101404AT metaG (megahit assembly) | ecosystem: Environmental > Aquatic > Marine > Intertidal...
ATGTGAACAACCTGCTATTGGTGGCCATTCCCATGTTCATCTTCATGGGCACCATGCTGGAGAAAAGTGGCGTTGCCGGCAATCTGCTGGACGCCTTGCAGGTTCTGACCCGCCGCATCCCGGGCGGTCTGGCCCTCTCCGTAATGATGCTCGGCGTTGTCATGGCTGCCAGCACCGGGATCATTGGCGCCTCGGTGGTCTTGATGACCCTGCTGGCCCTGCCGCCCATGCTGCAACGGAATTATGACCCGGCGCTTGCTACCGGCACCATTGCCTCTTCCGGGACACTCGGCATTCTCATTCCCCCCAGCATTATGCTGGTGATCATGGGTAATCTGCTGTCCATTTCCGTCGGCACGTTGTTTATGGCCGCCATCATTCCCGGGTTGATGCTTGCTGGTATGTACATGGTCTACATTCTGACCACGGCCACCATGAACCGCGACCGCGCACCAGCTATGCCGGATGAAGAAGGCCCGGAAGGCTTTGGTGAGCTGATCATGCTGATGCTGAAAAGCTTCCTGCCGCCGCTGGCGCTGATTGTCATGGTGCTTGGGTCCATCTTCGCGGGCTTTGCGACACCAACTGAAGCGTCTGGCGTTGGTGCCATGGGCGCCGTGTTACTGGCGCTGTTCAATGGCCGACTGACCTTGCCAGTCGTGAAGGACGTGCTGGAGCGCTCTGCCCTGACAGGCGCGATGCTGTTCGGCATTTTCGTCACGGCCACGGCCTTTTCCTTCGTCTTCGCCTTCTTGGGTGGTCATGACCTGATCAGCCAGTTCGTAACCGGTATTGGCATGGGTTCCTGGGGCATTCTGCTGATCCTGATGCTAATCGTCTTCATGCTTGGCTTCTTCCTGGACTGGATCCAGATCACGTTGATCGTTCTGCCAATCTTTGCGCCTATCGTCGGCATGTTGGACTTTGGTGAGCATGTCCCCGCTGCTAGCCTGTTGCCGTGGTTTGCCATTCTGGTTGCTGTGAACCTGCAGACGTCTTTCCTGACGCCACCCTTTGGCTTCGCACTGTTCTATCTGAAGGGCGTTGCACCAAAGAGCATCAAGATTCAGGCAATCTACAAAGGCGTTATCCCCTTCGTGCTGATCCAACTGGTTGGCCTGGGGCTAATAGCCGTCTTCCCGGAGATTGCCATGTGGCTGCCTGACAGGTTGCTCGATTGACGTATTGCCTTTGTGTCAATGATGGCCGACTGTAACCGCTTGTACTGGAGGTAATTATGAGCACTACCTATCTCGTTGGGGTCGATGGCTCCGACCACGCGCTCAAAGCGGCACGCTACGCGGCAGAACAGGCGAGATCCGCTGGCGCGTCACTTGTTGTCGCCCACGCTATCGACTGGTCTGGATTTGACATCATGGGCCCCGAAGAACTGGCAGAACGACACAAAATCAAGGAAGCCGAGTTAGACCGGGCACAAACCAAAGTCATCCAGCCAGTGCTGGACACTTTGGCAGATATGCCATTAGAAGTTTCAACAGACGTACACCATGGCCACCCCGCCAAAACGTTGTTGGATCTTGCCGAACAACATGGTGCCTCACATATTTTCCTGGCGCGCAACGGCCACACCCGCCTGGCGGTTGCTCTGCTTGGCAGTACTGCGCATTCCGTCATTCAGACCTCGCCTATCCCCGTAACTGTGGTGCCGTAATCCATGGACATTGATGAGAAAATTAACGAGTGGGTATCTCCTGCGACCCACTTCATTGAGAACATCGTTTTCTTTGCTGTCGACATCAATAGCGTCGGCCTGCCGCTCGTTCTAGTTTGGCTGCTGGTTGCGGCTGCGATCTTCACCATCTATTTCCGGTTTGTGAATCTGCGCTGCATTGGGCAAGCCTTGCGCATTGTCCGCGGCAAATATGATGACCCCAGCCATGATGGTGAAGTCACCCACTTTCAGGCACTGTCAGCCGCCCTGTCCGGCACAGTAGGTCTTGGTAATATTGCCGGCGTCGCTGTCGCCATCAGTCTTGGCGGCCCTGGTGCCACCTTCTGGATGATCCTTGTCGGGTTCCTCGGCATGTCATCCAAGTTTGTCGAATGTACCTTGGGCGTGAAGTATCGCACTATTGGGCCAGATGGCATTGTTTCTGGCGGCCCCATGCACTATCTGCGCACCGGGCTGACTGATCGCGGCTGGCCGGTGTTTGGTAAAATCCTCGCCATTTTCTTTGCAGTCATGTGTATCGGCGGCTCTTTCGGTGGCGGCAACATGTTCCAGGCTAATCAGGCCTATGCCCAGTTCCATTCCGTTGCTGCTGAATTTGGCTTCGACGGCCACTATGGCTGGCTCTTCGGCTCTACCATTGCTGTCTTTGTCGGGCTTGTGATTATCGGTGGCATCCGTAGCATCGGACGGGTCACGCGTATTCTCGTGCCCTTTATGTGCCTCATCTATGTGTCGGCGGGCCTCTGCATCATTCTGGGGCACATTACCGACGTGCCCGCAGCCTTTGGGCTGATCGTTACAAGCGCCTTTGCGCCTGAAGCCGTTGGTGGTGGCCTGATCGGCGTATTGATCCAGGGTATCCAACGTGCTGCTTTCTCAAACGAAGCCGGTGTTGGATCGGCTGCGATTGCTCATTCTGCCGTGAAGACCAATGAACCTGTCTCCGAAGGACTGGTTGCCCTGTTGGAGCCGTTCATTGATACAATCGTTGTCTGCACAATTACGGCGCTGGTCGTGATCATTACGGGCGCCCATTTGAATGTGGGCATGGAAGGCATTGAAATGACCTCCCGTGCCTTTAACAGCATCATCCCTGGCTTTGACTACATCCTTGTTATCGCCGTGGTCCTGTTCGCCTTCTCGACCATGATCACCTGGTCATATTACGGCCTGAAGTCCTGGACCTATCTGTTCGGCGACTCCAAAGCCATGGACCTGACCTATAAGCTCTTGTTCCTGATGTTTGTTGTTATCGGTTCTGCCATGAATTTAGGCGCTGTCATTGGCTTCTCAGATGCCATGATCTTCGCCATGAGCTTCGGGAATATCATCGGGCTCTACATCATGATGCCCGAGGTAAAGCGGGACCTGAACGGCTACCTTTCCCGTGTTGCCACTGGCGAGATTACCGAAACGCGATAGAGAAGAGGCTTATTCGCTGGAACTATGGGGCAAAGTTGCTACATTTTCCGATATCGGGAGAGCTGAACGGGAATGATCATGCTGCGTCATGCACTAGAAACACTGGTTGCCATCATGTTTGTTGTGATGACACCTGCCGTGCAGGCTGCAGACCCTGTTGAGCGCTCCCCCGAAGAGATTGCCCAAGCCAGTGCGTTTATCCAGGATCTGGCTGACAGAACAATCGAGTTGCTCGACAACCCCGAAATTGCAGAAGACCTGCGCAATGAAGAATTCCGCAGCATGTTGGAAGCCAGTTTTGATGGCGACTACATTGCCAAGGTTGTCATTGGTCGCTATTGGCGCAAGATGAATGCCGTCCAGCGCGACGAATATATGGGCCTGTTCAGCAATTTCATGTTCGACACGCTGATGTCGCGACTGTCCGCCTTCAATAATGAATATCTGGAAGTCATTGGCCATTCGGTCACCAAGCGTGGCGATATGTTCATCAAGACCCAGATCGTCATGACCAGTGAGAATTTTTACGTGGACTGGCGTGTTCGCCCGCAAGGCGAAGAACTCACGATTATTGACGTGCTGATCGAAGGCGTCAGCATGGTTAAAACCAACCATGAAGAAGTCACCAGTATTGCCTTCCGTGAAGGCGTAGAAGGCGTGCTCTCGTCATTAAGAGAGCACCAAGAAGAAGAAACGCTGGCCGTGCCTCTGATGGGTGAACAACCCATCAACACCTTGAACTAGTTTTTCTAGTCTATCGGCATCACCGAGCAACTGCATTCCAGTTGCTGGGCTATGTTGTGAATGGCCGCCAGGCAGGATGCTTCGCGCGCTATCGGGATTGATACGGCAAAACGCGTGACATAACGACTTCCACCATCACCTGTTGGCACGTTAACCGAATTCATACGGACAACATTGGCGTCATAGTCCATGAAGGCTTCCGTCAGGCGTGCAACCAGCCCCGGTCTGTCGCCGCCCCCCACTTCAATACGATGGGTGATCTTGGCATTAGCTGCCTGGGTTGCCTCGAAGTCGAAGGGCTCTACCTTGATCCGGGCATCCGCCAGTTCATCCAGTTTCAACAAATCTGCCAAAACACTGTTGGCAGATAGTTCAGCCCCGATATCAGCGACAGCCGTGAACTCACTCCCCGTCCCCAACACTGCAAAGGAGGTATCTGCCAAATTCGCGCCCAGGTCGAACAACCGGGCAGTGATGCTGGAGATAAGCCCAACCTGATCGGGCGCGGTAATTGAGATGTAAAGCGTCTGGCGCTTGTCAGCCATGAATAGTCCCCCAAGACAAACCGGTTCAAACCAGCCCTCCGGACCGATTTCGGAATGGCGACTCCGGCAGGATTACCGCTGCGCAACACTACGTGTGGCTCGCGTTGCCTACGCTACGCTACGGCCCGAAAAGTTCAAATCCCGATCCAAAGTCACATATCAAAACAGGCCCTTTGAACCTGTTTTGATATGGCGACCCCGGCAGGATTCGAACCTGCGACCTACGGTTTAGAAGACCGTTGCTCTATCCAGCTGAGCTACGGGGCCAGATTAAACAGTATAGTCGATCAGACGCGGGCTTTGAAATTATCCGCATAGGCCTTGATAGGCACGCGGCGCGCTTTGGGTTCACGCACTTGATAGGAAAGCCCATTTGCCTCTGCATAGGCGATGGCGTCGTCCTTGGTCGCAAAGCTCAGCTTGACCTGGCGCTCAATATTACCGGCGCCGACATAACCCATAAGGCTATCAATTTGGCGTGCTTTGCTAGGCTTGAAGCGGATCTGCCAGCGTCTCGTGTTTGCTCTGCCGGACTGCATCGCTGACTTGGCGGGTTGGAAGATTTCAACGTCCATTTGTCTCTCCTGCGATGCTGTGGCCGTTGGCCCCTACCCTTGACGGGCTGAAAAATGGTCGGGGCGAGAGGATTTGAACCTCCGACCTACTGGTCCCAAACCAGTTGCGCTACCAGGCTGCGCTACGCCCCGTGCCGCGGTTTGTATGGGGTTTTGAAGCATTTGGCAAGCAGTTGATTTGAGAAGTTTACAACAACTTACTTTGCATCAAAAAAGGGGTGATCTACCCGGTCTCCAACACTGATATCAAGCCGCTTTGCTGTGCCCGCATTCAATTCCAGAACGGCTATAACGCGCACTCCTGATGACACCCCTGCAGTCGATTCCGGCACTGTATTTTCAGCAATACTGCGGATGATTCCCCGCTCGTCGATAAACAACATATCGAGCGAAATATAGGTGTTCTTCATCCAAAAGCTGAGCCGACGCCTGCTCTCGAATAGAAACAACATACCGTTATTGGGGGGCATCTCGGAACGAAACATCAATCCCTGACGGCGCTTTTCGAAGGTATCAGCAATCTCGACATTCAATTGGTGGCGGTCAGTCTTCGAAACAATCTCCAGTCGGTCCCACTCGAAGGTGATGTCCGAAGCCGTTGCCTCACTGGCGCCCTGCCCGCAAGACGTCAGCAAAAACAGCAAGAGCAAGGCTCCCAGCCGACGGGGTGCATAGAAGAAATATCGCATATAGGTGATGTAGCGGCTTAGTCCTCAACCAGCAAGACTTCTCGAGCCTGCAAGCCTTTATCGCCCTTTTCGATAGCAACTTTCAGCCTGTCCCCCGGCTGCACCTGCAAAATGCCCGCCTGGCGCAACACTTCCATATGAATGAAAATGCCTTCGCTATGCTCGTTTTCTGAAACGAATCCGTAGCCACGCACCCGGTTGAACCACTTCACCTGGGTATCAATAAAACTGGACAGGTCTGCGGGATCATTCGAGGCCGTGTTCTCATGATCCGACGACGGGATTGGTTTGGCCGTGCTGGTATCAAAATTGACAATACTGACAACCTGGAGCCCCTTGGGTCGCTCAACGACCTTGCAGCGAATAGACGTACCTTCTGCAAGAAATGTAACCCCAGCAGCACGCATCACTGAATGATGCAGCAAAATGTCGTCAGCACCATCTTCCGGGATAACGAAACCATATCCCTTGACCGCGTCATACCATTTAACCATGCCATGAATATCATGCGTGGGCTCTGGCACGGTGCCCGGCGCACCGTCATGGGACAAACCTTTTTCTACAGTTTGGGCATCAAGCTGTTGCATCGAATTTCGCACTCACGTCACTAAAACTTCATGTAATTACAGGTAGTTACATGATCACCAGTAATGTAGTGCCAACTTTATACGAATTTGATGCAGTTTCCTGATAAGTTTTGTTAAGGACCCAATTTACCCTTAAGGGTGGTCAGTGATGACCACCCCCATGGCCATTATCAAGCACCATTTCAGCATCGTGATGATCGATCAGACCTCGCTCGTACATGGTGTCCGTTGCAGGCTGCAGGAAGTAGAAGACCGCGATCAGGCCTGTGATCGACATGGTAATCGTATACGGCAGCGCCATGATTACCATGCGGATGTAAGAAAGCCGGATCAGCGGTGCCAGAGCAGACGTCAACAGGAACAGGAATGCGGCCTGGCCGTTCGGCGTCGCAACACTGGGGATATTGGTGCCAGTATTAATAGCAACAGCCAGCATATCGAACTGGTCACGCGTAATAACGCCTTCGGCCAGCGCCTTGGCAATTTCACCAATGTACACTGTCGCCACAAACACATTGTCCGAGATCATCGAAAGCACGCCATTGGCAACATAGAAGGCTGCAATCTGCGTCTGGCCTTCCATCTTCAGCACTTCAACGATGATGGGTTGGAAGAGCTGCTGGTCGTTGATCACAGCAACCACTGCAAAGAACACAACCAACAAGGCAGTAAAGGGCAGTGCTTCTTCAAAGGCGTGACCAATGCGGTGTTCTTCCACAATGCCTGTTGCTACCGTTGCCAGCACAATAACCGAAAGACCAATCAGGCCTACCGGTGCAAAATGGCCGATCAGGCCGACAACCAGCCAAAGGGCAACAACAGCCTGTGCAATTAATGAGGCAACCTGTTGCGGTGTGCGCTTTTCATCTTCTGACAGGTCGTAGTCTTCAAGAATTTTGCGGACATTGTTCGGCAACTGGGCCCCATAGCCAAATTTCTTCGTCACTTCGAGAAGCATTGCCGTCAACAGGCCAACAACCAAAACCGGCAGTGAGATTGGTGCCATGCGCACGAAGAATTCACCAAAACCCCAGCTGGCACGCTCGGCGATAATGATATTCTGCGGTTCACCCACCAGCGTACATACGCCGCCCAGCGCTGTACCAACAGCTGCATGCATCAGCAGACTGCGCAAAAAGGCGCGGAAATTATCCAGATCATTACGATTATTGGTATGAACCTGTTCATCATCCTGATGGTCATGGTCATGGTCGAAATGCTTACCGGAAGCCACCTTGTGATAAATGCTGTAGAAGCCAACACCGATCGAGATCACCACGGCGGTCACGGTCAGGGCGTCAAGGAAGGCCGACATAACGGCTGCCACAAACGAGAACAACAGGGATAGAACGATCTTGTTCCGGACACGTAGCAGGATTTTAGTAAAGACGTAGAGCAGCAGGTCCTTCATGAAGTAGATGCCGGCGACCATGAAGATCAGCAACAGCACCACTTCCAGTGCATGTTCAATTTCGGTTTTAACCGCGCCGGGCGTTGTCAGCCCCAGGAACACGGCCTCTAATGCGAGCAAACCTCCGGGCTGCAGCGGATAGCATTTCAGCGCCATGGCCAGCGTGAAAATGAACTCCAGCACCAGCAGCCAACCGGCTACGACGGGACCCAGAATGACCAGAACCATGGGATTAAGAATCAAAAAACCAATAATGGCCAGCTTGTACCAGCTGGGTGCATTACCCATGAAATTTCGAACGAAACCATGTGCGATCGTGCGCGTCATGCAAGGTCCCCTGAAGACGTGAATGTTTTGGCAGAAGTGCCGGAATTGCAGGACGTGCCCACAAATTCACGCGGTTTTATCCCAGCGGGAACGAGTGAAGCAAGTAAAACCGGTTAATCGTCCGATTCCAGCTCATCAATGGTCTGGGCATCGACAATTCGTCTGGCGAGATCGAAGCGAAAACCGGACCTGGCAAAACTTGCCAGCTGCTTTTGGCGCTCCTTGTACCACTGTTCACGGGACGCAGACTTGTTCTGGCCCATCCTGTTACCAAAGGGTCCAAAACGTCTTCGCTTCGCATAGGCCAATGCAGCCTGCCAGTCATTCGTGCGTTCCTGTTGGTCTGTCTCGACAAGCTTTTGCTCTATCAGTTCAGCAGCAACCCCTTTCGCCTTCAGTGCACGACGTATCCAAGCGGCCGACCGGCCAGAACGACGCATGTAACGCGCGCGATTTTCAGCATAGGCAGCGTCATCCAGCGCGCCCATCTGCCGATAGAATTCACAGACGCGGTCTATCCAACTTGCCAACTCGCTATCTTCAACCCCCTCCAGCGACCGACGACGGGCCTTCCGCATCAACACATCGCGAAAATTTTTTTCACTGGATGCATAGCGCTGCAGGTAGTAGCCACCAGCATTACGAAGATAGCTTTCCGTCACTGGCTTTGTGGCCAATGCGCGGCGCTTGTTTTGCGACTTTTCGTCCTTCTTCATGCGGGCTTGCCATCCTATGGTGAAGCGCGTAAAAAACGCCACTTCCTTGCCTGTTTCCGGCTGAAACCGTGGCTCAGGCATTGAAGGTAAACGGCATTCTACAATAGCCTTATGGGCTTGGTAGCCTTAAACTGACACATAACGAAAACGGCACCCTCATCCACTTCGCAACCGTTGGAAATTCTGCGTGACTCCCACCCCGACAAATGACCCAACTTTACCCCATCGCCAGGTAGACTTTGAGACACTGACCGAGGGACTGGACTATGCCGCCCAAGGCCAGCGCGGCATGAATTTTTATTCCATGCGTGGGGAGCTCGAAACGGTTCTTACCTATGCTGAGCTACGTGACAGTGCTGTTTCCTATGCTAACAGGTTGATGACAGCTGGCCTTTCCAGGGGCGACCGAGTAGCGCTCGTTGCAGATGTCAGTGCCGATTTTGTTGTCGCCTTTTTTGCCTGCCAATATGCTGGGCTTATTGCCGTACCCCTGCCTATCCCAATCTCCTTTGGAGGGCGCGAGGGCTACATTCGTCAATTACGGCAACAGCTACAAAGCAGTGGCTCAACCTCAATGCTGATGCCAGAAGTTGTCTCCGATCTATCTATTGAAGCAGGTGAAGGCCTGGGCATGTCGGTGGTTTGCTCCTATGCTGATATTCAGGGCCTACCAAAAAGCAACGTTGAGCTTGTGCCGTGTGGCCCGGACGAAACCAGTTATCTGCAATATTCATCTGGCAGTACCCGCTTCCCACATGGGGTAACGATTCTGCAATCTGCGGTTATGGACAACTGCCAAGCTAATGCCCGCGAGGGCGTTAATATTCACGAAGGTGACCGCCTAATGTCCTGGTTGCCCTTCTATCATGACATGGGACTGGTAGGCGGGCTGCTGACAATGGTAATGACTCAGTCATCTATTGATTACCTGCCGACCGAATATTTTGCTCGACGACCGATGTTGTGGCTCGAGATCATGAGCCGCAACAAAAGCACCATCAGCTACGCCCCCGGCTTCGGCTATGAACTTGTCTATCGTCGTGTAAATGAAGAAAAAATCGCCGAATTGGACCTGAGCAACCTGCGTGTTGCTGGCCTGGGCGCCGAAATGATTCGAGCCCCCTCCATGCGGAAGTTTGCGGAAACCTTTGCCCCGGCGGGCTTCAGGCCAGAGGCCTTTGTGCCATCCTACGGGCTTGCAGAATGTACGCTTGCGGTCAGCTTCATGCCGCTGGATGAAGGCATTATGGTTGATATTGTGGATGAAGCAGCACTGTCTGCGCAGAACAAGGCTATTCCTGCGGCAGCCAACACCGAAAAAATACGTGAAGTCGTAAATTGCGGGGTGCCATTGCCCCAGTTTGAGGTCGAAATCCGCAACGAAGACGACGACCTCTGTGCTGATCGGGACATTGGCAAAATCTATGTTCGCGGCAAGGCCGTGATGACCGGATACCACAACGACCCGGAAACAACCCGCGCTGTGTTGGATGAAGATGGTTGGCTCGACACGGGTGACATGGGCTACTTCCTTGATGGTGCTATTTACATCGTGGGCCGGGCCAAAGACCTCATCATCCTGAACGGGCAAAACCTTTGGCCGCAGGACATTGAATGGACTGTAGAACAGATTGAAGGTCAGCGGACTGACGAATGTGTAGCGGTTTCTGTCCCGGGCCCGGGCGCTGATGAAGTGGCCATGCTGCTTATCCAGACACGCACACGTGACCTGGAAAAACGAGAGGCCTTTGTTCGCGATGTTAAAGATCGCGTACGCAAGCAGTTGGGTGTGACCATTAATGTTGCCCTTGTTGCGCCACGCGCCCTGCCCCGCACATCCTCTGGCAAGCTAAGCCGCGCGAAGGCTCGTGAGGCTTTCCTGTCTCGGTTAATGCTGCCAGAAGAAGGCAGCGACCCCTATGCCTGGGATGTCACGCACCCTAAATCCGCCACGGGTAAGCATTGAACGACAGAGCCCAGTCGCAACACACGATTGCGCTAACCGGCGCGACGGGCTTTGTCGGGCAACATACGCTCGACCTTCTTTTGGATCGCGGCCACTCTGTCCGCGCTTTGTGCCGACAGGCACAACACAAAATGCACCCACACCTCACCTGGATTGACGGCTCATTACAGAACCAAACTGCGCTAGAACAGATTGTAAGCGGCGTTGACTGCGTCATTCACATCGCCGGCACTATCAAAGCCAGCAGTCGCGCCTCTTTCTTTGAGGGTAACGAGCAAGGCACGGCAAATCTTGTTGACGCCATGTCACAGACAGAGGCTCCACCGCATATGGTGCACCTATCTTCTCTGGCGGCGCGCGACCCCCATTTGTCAGCCTATGCGGCAAGCAAACGAGCGGCTGAAACTGTGGTGCAGGCCTATCAAGGCGGAAGCAATGCCGTGATCCTGCGCCCCTCTGCGGTGTATGGCCCCGGGGATATGGAAACGATGTTCTACTTCAAATCAGCTGTCGCTGCTTTTGCTGCTGTGCCGGGTAAAGGCAGTCATCGAACGTCTCTGATACATGTGCAGGACCTGGCCAACGCACTGGTCGCACTTGCCGAACAAAACGTTCGAATCGCGGAACCACTGTCGATTGATGATGGCAAAGAAGGCGGTTACGCCGTTGAAGAAGTCCTTGATCTGATTAGTCCGGACAAGCGCCGAACCACCTTGTACCTACCTTACGCAGCATTGTGGGGCATCGCGGCCATTGGTTCATTATTTGCCGGGCTGGCTGGTAAAACCCCCATGTTGACAACGGGTAAAGCACGGGAGCTATGCCATGACGACTGGGTTTGCAACCGCCCCAGCCTCAACGAGACAGGCTTTTGGAGTCCTCAGATTGAGGGTCAGCGAGGCCTACAGCAAACCCTGGCCTGGTATGAAGAAAACAGTTTGGTCTAGGGTGCTTTTCTTCGATAGATTGCCGCCATCGACAATGCTATGAAAAGCCAACGCGGCAACCACACCGGAACAGCACATGAGTTCTTCTGAATCCACGCTGGCAGCGCTTATCCGCCTGCTGGAGCCCTTCAACGAAAAAGGCGTCGATATCAGCGAAAACACAACTTTCGCCAATGACCTGGAATTGGATTCTCTTTCAGTCATGGATTTTGTCGCCGAAATGGAAGACCATTTTGACATCATGATCCCGCTCAATATCTTGCCAGAGCTTGAAACCGTGGGTCAGGTCGTCGAAGCCGTAGATAATATTGCAGAGGAAAGCCGTGGCTGACCTGTTCGATAAATTCGCAGGGATGATCGAACTGCGGGAAACCCTCGCATTCGAGAAAGCCAACCCCTACCAGATCTGCATGGATGAGGTGTATTCGCCCACCGAAGCCAAGATTAACGGCAAGCGTACTCTTTTGGCCGGCACCAACAATTATTTGGGTCTGACCTTCGACGAACGCTGCATCAAGGCGGCACACGATGCGCTGGATGAATTCGGCACAGGCACGACGGGTTCACGTGTACTCAATGGCACCTATGGTGCCCACCGGGAACTCGAAGACGCGATTGCAGACCTCTATGGCACAGAACACGCCATGGTCTTCAGCACTGGGTTTCTGGCCAACCTCGGGATGATTGCAGGGCTGACCGGCAAGGACGACATCATCATGATTGACGCCGACAGTCACGCCAGCATCTACGACGCCTGCGCCCTGTCTGATGCCACAATCACGCGCTTTAGGCACAATGACGCTGCTGACCTCGACAAGCGCCTTGGTCGCATCAATGGCGGCCGCAATGTGCTGGTGGTGGTGGAAGGTCTATACAGCATGTTGGGTGACAAAGCCCCGCTCGCAGACATTATTGCCGCCTGCAAAAAACATGATGCCTATCTTCTGGTAGACGAAGCCCATTCCTTTGGCCCGTATGGGCCACAGGGTCAGGGTATCGCTGCTGAACTTGGCATGGTCGACCAGGTCGATTTTATCGTAGGGACCTTCTCCAAGAGCGTTGGCACAGTTGGCGGCTATTGTGTTTCCAGCCACCCCGAATTTGACATTCTGCGCCTTGCTTCACGCGCCTTTATGTTTTCTGCCTCCCTGCCCCCATCTGTTGTGGCCTCCGCAACGGCTGCTGTACGCATCATGCAGAGCGAACGCACCCAGCAGGAAGCCCTGTGGCGTAATGCTCAGCAACTGCACTGTGGGCTGGCGGAGATGGGCTTCAATTTGGGCGCTGATTGCAGCCCCGTAATCGCTGTTGTCATTGAAGACCGGGATGCAGCCGTCAGGTCATGGGAACAGCTGATGGACATGGGAATTTATGTGAACCTGGCTCTGCCGCCAGCAACGCCACAGAATGTCAATCTGTTACGCTGCAGCCTGAGCGCAGCTCATACGCCAGAGCAAATCGATCAGATTCTGGAAGCCTTTGATACGGTTGCGAAAAGCAACAGCATTCACCGAAACTAGGCTCTAGCGAAACCCGCCCTTCACGCGTGTTTTCAAAAATAGGCTTAATCCACCGATCAACGGATGACGGCGCTGCCAGTCCTTGATCTCCATCGTGACACCACTGTGACGGCTGATTTTCCACGCAAGATAATCAATCGCGCCGGTAAATGTGAAAGCTCCCTTGACCAGTCGAAGCAGGCTGAGGGTCTTGCCGTTGACCCGGCGGAGCCACCAGACAAATTTTGACGCGCGCCGACGTGACGGGCTGGAAATTGGCATCAGGCGTCCACTATCCCCGGGAATGGGGTTCATGCCAGCTGCCATCAGCGCCGGCAACATAAGCGCATCGTAACGCTTGGGGCTTTGCTGGTATATCTGGCGGCCACGCGACTTGGCGTCCTCCGCCCGCAGCTCAGCGTTATAGGTCATCTCAAAACCGCGCGACCACATGCGTTCCGATGTGACATGCATTGTAAAGGTCGGCATCACTGCGCGGGCGAATGTAATGATGGCCTGGGACACGGCGCCAATCACACGCTTTGTGGTCTCATCATCCCGGCAATAAGCCAAAGCGCAGGGTTGCGCAAACCTTGCCCAGAACGACGAATTCAGATGGTCAGGTCGCATGACCTCTTCAAATGAAGCAACGCTCATGATGGCATATTTGCTGCGAATGGTCGTGCCGCTGACTTCGAGCTCACGATAAAAGACATTGGGTGGAATGGCCTCATTCCAGAAACCCATCCATTTGCTGCCATTCGCCTCTGCGCAACTGTCAACAAGGACATAAAAATCCAACACTTTATCTTCAACGGATTGCTGTTGCAGGCACGACCCATAAAACAGTACCGCTGCTACCGTTTTACCATGACCGAAGACAATATCCTGCGCAGCCAATTGCGCTTCTTCCAGCACAGGTTGAGACAGTTCACCGGCGATAAGGTGCTGCACAACCTCTCTGTCGTCACGACTGTCTGTAATCATGCGCGTATCGCTAAAAATTTCATGGGAACGGATGCAAACAGTTCTACAGGCTGGTCAGGAGCCGGGTCAAACATTTCTCCGTCCAGCGTCACCGGGCTATCACAACTAACGAGCGCGCGAGACACTTTCCGGCGCACAAATCCGCGCACTAATTTCTTCCGTGGCTCGCCGAATAACAAAACGCGGAAGGCACGCAACAGGGAAAAGGCACCATAATCAACGCTGAGATAGCGCAACGCCCCCTCACCTACGCCGCTAGTTGCCTTCAGACCCAGCAATAATTTGTCCAGGCTTGTTACCACGACTACGAAATAAGGGCTGGGTGCATGATTTTCTTCATCAAACCGGACACCGACCTGTTCTGGCCGCATGGCAGAACGCTCAGATTTGAAGGGGTTGAGAGAGCTCAACACCAAATAGGATATCGCCAGAAAGTGCGTTATGGCATTGGGTAGTTTCAGGGGGTGGATCGCCCGCCTGCACTTATAGATACCCCGAACAACAGACGCTGCGCCGAAGAATGTGCCGTAGAGTGGTGTATCTTGCGGCGACAGGCGCATACCGACAAAAGGTAAGGATACCGGCTTAAAGCGCCCTTTTTCCCGCTCATTCCAGTTAAGAATTGCCTTCAAAACAGAAAGGGGTTTGCCTTTGGTACCAATGGCTTCGGCCGTCATATTCGTTTGCCCGCCTGGCAGTATCGCAAGCGCTGGCATATCGGGATAGGGATGATCGTTCACCAAAGACGTAACGGCGGCCTGAACCGTGCCATCCCCACCGTTCAGAACGACAAGATCAACGCCTTGAGCTGACAATTCCCCAAGAATTGACGTCATCTGGTCGATCGCATCAATTTCACGGTGGATGATATCGGGCCGCCCGTCCAGCAACGCCCGGATTGGCTCCATGCCATTTTTGAGCCGAGTACTCCCCGGATTGGATATGACGCCAATTTTCTGGATCTGCATGTCTGCCTCAGTATCGAACCCCTCGACACTAGGGCAAAATCCCCTTGGATATCAAGCAACTGACTTAGCCAGAACACGCTCAATAACGCATTTGTACCATCAGATCATTTCGCCCTGACTGCGTTTCAAAGCGTGTTTTCTTGAAAGGCGGCTGTTTGAAAAAACCCCGTTTAGCATTGTTAGAAACCCCAAACCCTTCGGAAAAGTAGGCAAATTTCCGGTTTGCATCTTCATCGTGAAACATGCCCAGTGAATAAACGCCTGGCCCGCGAGGCAGAGGCATACATACCACCATCTGCCGGCCCGTTACCTGCACGTCAAAGCGCACCAGCTTTTTGCCTTTGGCAAGCCATTCCTTCTTCTCAGAGCCGTAAAGGCTTATTCGGATATATCCTTTAATTTCTCTAATATTACTGATGGTTATGCGTATTTCATCATGTTCCACATTATCGGAGCATGTGCCCAGAGGCTGCGTTACATCGAGCAATGGAATGACGACTTCTCGCTCCATACCCTGCACGATATTGATATCAAAGACGGGTGGCTCCAAGGCGGCCGCCGGGGATATGATGACCAACATGGCAGCAACCGCCCAAAGGCCTATATTTTGTAGCATGTCCCGCATCATCGTCCTTCGTGTGAATTTGGGGTAAACCAACATCATTCATGGCTTATTAGCTATATTGTTGGTATGAAAAGCAACATTTCAACGACACCGGCTCTATTCTCAAGACCATGACCAGCATGACCGGTGCTTTGGAGACACAAGTCGGGACCATATGCTCAGGCGCATTGATCTATATATCCTGAGGCAGGTAATCGCCCCCCTCATGGCAACATTAGGCGTTGCAGCATTGCTTTTGCTGTTGGAGCGCATGCTGCGCCTTTTCGACATTGTGGCAAACCAGGGTGGTCCCGTTGGCGTTGTCTTTCGTATGCTCGGAAACCTGATCCCGCAATATCTGGGCATAGCCCTGCCGGTGGGTATTTTCCTGGGTATATTGCTGGCTTTTAGAAAGCTATCTACAAGCTCTGAATTAGAGTCTTTGCAGGCCTGTGGCCTGGGCCTGCGTCGGCTGATGCGTGCCCCCATGATTCTCTGCTTCCTGCTGTTCGGTTTTAGCCTGGCGCTTTTGGGGTATATCCAACCGACGAGCTACTACGCCTTTCAGAGCCTGCAATTCGAGCTTTCTTCCGGTGCCTTTGGCGCTTCTATCAAGCCCGGGGACTATAACGAGCTGGGTGATGGACTGACATTGCGGATCGACCGCTCCGAGGATGGTGGTCGCAAGCTTATGGAAATTTTTGCGCAGAAAGAGCGACCCGACGGCCATACAACAACTATAACCGCTACGGAGGGGCAATTTCTGGCAATTCCGGACGGCTCTATGGTGCTCCTGCGCCTAAAAGACGGTGTCATTCTTGACAGCTTGCCTGGAGAGAGTGAACCCCGGACTTTTCGCTTCCAGCAGCATGACTGGCAGGTTGATTTGCCAAAGGTCAGCAAATTCCGTAGCCGCGGTGGTAAAGAACGCGAACAAACACTGCACGAGTTAATCCTTGATGACAACGGTCGATTGGAACCCCTGACAGAGACAGCCGTATGGGGCGCCTTTTTTGACCGTAGCCTGCGATCACTCTCCATCCTCTTCCTGCCATTCCTTGCGATCGGTCTTGGCGTTGTGTCCAAACGTCAGCAACGTTCTCTGGGCATGGTCGTTGGTCTGGTTATGCTACTGACTCTTCACAAGATGGTAGAGTTTGCCCTGGCCAGCGCCAATCTGGGTACGTCCACCGGCCTGATCGCCATGGTGGTGCCATTTACAGTCTTTGTCATATTGAGCCTGTTTTTCTTTCACACCACCGCTCACCGGGTGGGTGCATCGCCCCTTGCCTGGCTGGAAGGGCTGCTCGACAGCGTTGCCAAACTTTTCCAGAAACTGACCTTCCAGGCTTCCCGGCAACAGGAGGCGTAGACCATGGCACAACTACGCACCCGTCGCTATTCACCTCCCGTTCTGCTTGAATACATTGCCAAAACATTTCTTCTGAGGTTCGTCGTGCTATTGGCTGGCCTTGCAATCATCATGCAGGCATTGGACCTACTGGCCGAGAGCGCAGACATTTTGGCTGGCGATGGCGCCTCCTCAGAATCGCTTTGGCGGTACACAGTACTTCGCTTGCCAATGATGGTGGGGCAGGTCGTATCATTTGCTGCGCTGTTAGCCTCCCTGTTGACCTTCGCCGTCATGGCGCAACACAGTGAAATTGTAATCATGCAGTCCACTGGCCTCTCTGCGTTTCGCATCATTTTCCCAATGATGGGTGTGTGTGCGTTCATTGCACTGACGCACTTCGTTTTTCATGAAGCGGTCGTCGTGGAAACGAATGAAGAGTTCGAGCGCTGGAAGCTGGCTGACTTTTCAATGGAATCAACATTGCTTCCCCCCACCCCGGCCAGTGCGTGGGCGGTCGAAGACAACAAGCGTATCCGGGTGCAAGCAGTTCAGCGCGATGGCACCTTGCTGGACGGCGTTATCATCTTCACCCTGGGCCCAGACCGGAAAGTGCAGGAACGTACTGAGGCAGGCTTTGCCATATGGAACGATGGTGAATGGAAAATGTTCGACGTTTCCCATTTCAACGCAGAAGAAAACACCACGAAAACAGCCGAAACGGAACCGTGGCGAACACGCATACCACCCGAACGATTCCGCGCCCTGTCTATCGATCCCGAGACTGTTTCATTTGGCGTGCTCCGCGCCAATATCAAGCAACTGGAGCGTGAAGGTCTGACAACAACGCGACTTGTCGCCTGGCTACACCAAAAGATGGTTGGCCCCCTTGGAACAATTCTGATGCCGCTACTTGCATCCCTTGCTGGTTTCGGCGTGCTTCGGTCTGGAACATTGTTCATTCGTGTTGCCGTTGGCCTTGCTTTTGGCTTTTCCTATTTCGTCGTAGACAATCTCCTGCTTGCTGTTGGGCAATTTGGCTCTTTACCCCCTGCACTGGCGGCATGGGCACCTCTGGCGCTGTATTTTTTCCTTGGCACATCTGTGCTCTTCTACGCCGAGGAATAGCCAAGCACGATGTCCAACATGGCACCCGAAAACGGGACTGACCCGTCAAAGAACGCAACGCTGGTTCGGGGCGCTCGCCTGGCACTGATGGGGCGCGCCGGCGCGCTCATTGAAGTCCTATCACTCTTCCTGTTTGCGCAGATGTATGGGTCGGAAACCTACGGTATTTTCCTTGTTCTCTGGTTTGTTGTGCAGGCGCTTGCCATCTTCTCTGACTTCGGCATGACCCTTGCGCTACAACGCTTCATCCCTTCTGGCGAAGATGAAATCAATGCCGGGCGCATCCTGAAATATGCACTGAGTGTTTCGCTCACGATCAGCTGCGTCGTCTCAGTAGGCCTTACCTTCGCCGCGCCCTTTATCGCCGACTTCATCAATGCCAATGAACGCGACAGCCAGCATCTCGTCGATATTATTCGCCTCTATGCGTGGGCCGTCCCCCTTTGGTGCCTGATCGATGTGTGTACGGCCGCCATCCGTGCACAGCAGGTCTTTGGCCCTGAGATCAAGGTTCGGATCTTTTATGAGCAGGGCTTCAGGTTGGTCTTTGGCAGCCTGTTTTATTTCCTGGGCTATTTGTCTTTCGGCCTCTTCATTTCCCACCTTATTGGCCTGGCATTTACGGCTCTTTTTGCCTTGCGGCTTATCCACCGCCATTACGGCCTGCCGCTCATTTTCACCAAAACCGGTCGCGATAAAGCCCTCGTCCGGGACATGGTATCGTTTGCCTTCAGCATGGTGCTGCCCAACCTCGCCAAAAAATGGCATTCGGGCCTGCCACTTCTGGTTCTCAATGTGATGATCCCCGGTGCTCAAGGCGCTGAAGCCGCCGGTATTTACGGCATTGCGCGTAAACTTGTCAGCTTTATCAACGTGTTCCGTGAAAGTCTTGAATATGTGCTGGCCCCCATTGCTTCAGCTCACAGCAAGTTGGAGCAAAAGGGCCAATTGCAGGACATGTTCCGATTTGCAACACGCCTCGCTATCTGCCTGATCATTCCGGCAGCCACATTAATCGTCTTCAATAGATACGGCCTGATGCGCCTGAGTGGCTCGGAATTCCTGGCAGGCACGCTGGCGGTCATCATCCTGGCAAGCGGACGCGTGCTGGAAGCTGGCACAGGCCCCTCCACGGCCATTCTCACCATGATTGGGCGCTACCGCTTGCCCTTCATCAATGCCGTCATCGGCGTAACTTTAACCGGCCTTTTAGGCGTAATACTCGTTCCCTTGGGTAGCATGTTCGCAGAGGGTCTTATGGGCCCCATTGCGGCAGCCGCGCTGTCTGCCATCATCGGTATCAATGCAACAGCCATACTGGCTAATTTAGAAGCACGCTTCCTCTACGACCTGAGACCCTACGCCCGACAATCGGTGAAGCCGATCCTGGTTTCCCTGGCATTCTCGGCTGTTCTGGCAGGTTTGATTGTCGTGACGGAGGATATTTGGCGGCCACTCCACTTCGCAATCGGAGTCATCGGTTTCGTTTGCGCGCTCGTAGGCATCATGCGATACGGGTTCCAACGCCAAGAAGCGGAAATCATTATTCCCCGCAAAGTGAGGGAAAAGTATCCGTTCCTGCTTCCACGGGACGCCACAATAGACTAGATTAACCAATGCGGTCAGGATCAACACCTAACGCCAAGCGAGGTAGCAAGCGTGAGCACTAAAGCCGGTTTCTGGAAGGAACGAAAGTATCATCTCGACAAGATGACACTGAAAGAGCTGTATATCGCCTACTTCCAATATTACGCCATTCAGATTTACATCCTTGTAGGCTTAGTCTGTATCTATCTGGCCGTCACCAGTGATGCATCATGGACTGGTCTTGTGGCATCTGCTGCATGGTCCATGCTGAGTTTTGCCTTCTTCTGGTATGTTATTCATCGATACGTTCTACACGGCACCTGGTTGGCCAAGTCACCGCTGACGGCAACCCTTTGGAAGCGGATCCATTTCGACCACCATCAGGACCCCCACGACCTCTACATCCTATTTGGGGCTGTCTATACGACCCTGCCCTCTATCGCCATTGCCGTAATGCCCGTTGGCTATTGGGCCGCCGGATGGGGCGGGGCCATGGCAGCCTTGGCGGCCGGGTCATTGACCTATTGCTTCTACGAGTTTTGCCATTGCTTCGAGCATCTGTCCTACAAACCCAAGAGTAAGTTCCTGCAACGCATGAAGACCCTGCATATGGCGCATCACTTTCACAGTGAACAGGGTAATTATGGCATCACTAATTTTGGTTGGGACCGCCTCTTTAAAACCTATTACGAAAACGACAATCGCCCACCCAAAAGCCCTACCGTTTTCAACCTCGGCTATGACGAAGAAATGGCCAAGAAATACCCTTGGGTCGCTGAAAGATCCGGGGGTGTATCAAATGACTCACCGCGTGAACGCCGCAAGCAATACCAAACCTGAGTTTCATGTCGTCTACCGATACTGCCATTCGAATTGAGCGGGTCACCGACAAAAAAGGCCTCAACACCTTTATCGACCTCACCCGTCCGCTCTATGCCGACGACCCGAACTGGGTACCGCCCCTCAAGTTCGAACGCATGGGCGTGCTGGACAAGGAAAAGAACCCATATTTCGAACACGCCAAAGCCGAATATTGGATTGCCTATAAGCATGGCAAACCTGTTGGGCGCATCTCTGCACAGGTCGATGACCTCGCGCAGGAAACCCAGGGCAAAGGCACAGGCCATTTCGGCCTAATAGAAGGAGCAGACGACCCTGCCGTTTTCAAAGCGTTGTTTGAAACAGCTGAAAATTGGCTACGCGAGCAGGGTATGTCTCGTGCCCTTGGCCCCTTCAATCTCTCGGTTAATGAAGAATGCGGGCTGCTAACCAAGGGTTTCGATACACCGCCCATGATTATGATGGGACATGCCCTGCCCTACTATGCCGCCCGCGTTGAAGAGCAAGGTTATAGCGGTGCCAAGAAGCTCTATGCCTACGACCTGGACGTTATGCAGGAATTCCCGGAGCGGACACAAAGGATCCTACGCAAGGGGAAAGAGAATGACCGCCTGCGCATCAGGACGATCGATAAAAAGAACCTGAAGGCTGACCTTGAAGTCTTTATCGATATCTTCAACGACGCTTGGGCTGACAATTGGGGTTTTGTACGCTTTACGCCCAATGAGATCGCTAAAATGGCTGATGATTTGGGCTTATTCCTCAAACCAGAGATCTGCAATATCGCCTATTGGGACGGCGAGCCTTGCGCCTTCATGATCACGCTGCCGAATATCAATGAAGTCATCAAGAAAATGGATGGCAAATTGTTCCCCTTCGGCTGGGTATATTTGTTGAAGGACCTCATTATCGGCACGCCAAAAACCGGGCGCGTTCCGTTAATGGGTGTCAAAAAGGAGCATCAATCACGCGTCTCAGGTGCGCTAATGTCCCTTTCACTCATTGAAGAATGCCGAAGCCGGGGTGTGAACGAACTTGGTTTTGAGCGTGGCGAATTATCCTGGATTCTGGAAGACAACCACGCCATGCTCGACATGCTGACATCCATCGGCTGCGCAGAATACAAGGAATATATGGTCTACGAAAAGACGCTGTAGCGCCCTTTTAGCCTGACCCCAGAAAACGGATTGCCTCATCCCTTTGGAACAAGTAGAGCAATGTCCTGATTGCTTTTCCACGCGGTGTCTGAAGATCTGGGTCTTTTTCCAATATCAGCGCGACATCATCATGCGCCATGGGTAACAGCTCCGCATGGGCTTCAAGGTTCACCAGTCGAAATGCTGGCAGGCCACTCTGGCGGGTACCCAATAATTCACCCGCACCACGCAGGCGCAAATCTTCTTCCGCAATCACAAAGCCGTCTTCCGTATAGCGAATAACTTTCAGGCGTGCTTTAGCAGTTTCCGAGATATCGGGGTCATATAGTAGCAAGCATGTGGATTTTTCGGCCCCTCGGCCGATGCGACCCCGCAATTGATGTAATTGGGCCAGACCAAAACGCTCTGCATGTTCTATGACCATGATGCTGGCATTGGGGACATCGACACCAACTTCAACCACCGTCGTGGCCACCAGGATACTTTTCTCACCCGCCTGGAAGGCCTGCATCTGGGCATCTTTGTCTGCCCCCTTCATGCGGCCATGGACAAGGCCTATACGCTCTTCGCCAAATTGGGCCACCAGGCTGCGATGCCGGTCTTCAACGGCTGTGACAGGCAAAGCATCAGATTCTTCGACCAGCGGACATACCCAGAATATCTGTGCCCCTTGGTTGATTGCCCGGCTAACGGCAGCCATCACATCGTCCAGGCGACTATCAGGCATGGCGCGCGTATCGATTGGCTGGCGCCCAGCGGGCTTTTCCATCAGTCGTGAAACATCCATTTCACCATAAGCCGTCAGGGTTAGCGTGCGTGGAATAGGTGTTGCAGTCATCACGAGTATATCAACGGGGTTGTCCCCCTTGGCCGCCAGAGCGAGGCGCTGGTTGACACCAAACCGATGCTGCTCGTCGATCACAGCCAGACCCAGATCATGATAGCGCACATCTTCTTCAAGCACGGCATGGGTGCCGATCAACAGCTGTGTTGTGCCGTCAGAGACGCTACTCAATATAGCCTCTCGTGATTTCCCCTTATCTCTGCCAGTCAGTAGCGCAACATCAACACCAAGTGCCTCGCAGAATGGCTGCAATGTTGCCAAATGCTGGCGGGCCAGAATTTCCGTCGGTGCCAGGATAACGGCTTGAGCACCAGCCTCTATGGCCTGTAGAGCTGCCATGAATGCCACAACAGTCTTGCCGCTGCCCACATCGCCCTGCAACAGGCGCAGCATCCGCTTGGGGGTCGCCATATCATCCGTAATATCGTCAACCGCCTGGCGCTGCGCCCCGGTTAATTCATAAGGCAGGTGGTTCTCTAGCGCTGCCTGCAGGTCGCCACTGCCTTCAATAGACCGCCCCCTACCCTGACGCATGCGACGACGAACCAAAGCGAGCGCCATTTGATTCGCCAGCAATTCATCATAGGCCAGCCGTTGTCGCGCAGGGGCTTCTGGCAACAGATCGGTGGGTTCTTCAGGGTGATGCACACTCTCCAGCGCCGTCTTCCAGGCCGGCCAGCCGCGTTGCTGCACCAAGGGTCCGTCGAGCCACTCATCGAGCGCCGGCACCTGCGCCAAAGCCCCGGCAATTGCCTTGCCCAGCACTTTTGCCGACAGACCACCGGTCATCGGGTAGACCGGTTCAACAATCTCCACCTTTTCACGTTTATCCACGCTGACCACATGGTCCGGGTGGGTAATTTGCTTGTTGCCCTGATAGGATTCCACCCGGCCACTGACGATCCGAGTCTGCCCCTCCGGCAGAATACGCCGAAGATAGTCATCCCGCGCACTGAAGAAGACGAGCGAAATAAAGCCGGTATCGTCGCTGCATTGCACCCGATAAGGGCTGCGCCGATTGTGGGGCTTTTCATGTCGGTCGACCCGCACTTCAAGCGTTACAATCGCACCTTCTGGAGCATCCGCAACACTCGGGGCGTAGCGACGATCAATCATCATGACCGGCAAATGCCAGAACAGATCAACGACAGAAGGCCCGGCAATTTTCTCCAGCATGGTCGCAACACGGGGCCCAACGCCCTTCAGCGAGGTAACGGGTGCAAATAGCGGAAACAGAATTTCCGGTCGCATCGCTACAAAATCCCCCTCACTGGTGCTGACATAGGCTGAATTTAAGACTATACCCTGTGCCCGCGACAAGGAACACATGATGGCCGACGAAACACTGGACCCTTTGGATACGCTACGACGCAAGTTGCGTTTTCGCGCCTGGCACCGTGGCACACGGGAAGCTGACCTGATCATGGGCCAGTTCGCCGACGCTCGTATTGGCACGATGACAGAAGACGAGCTGGCGCAATTCGATGCCGTGCTCGAAGTCCAGGACCTAGACGTCTATAACTGGATCATCGGCAAATCAGAGATCCCGCCTGAATATCAGACCAGCATCATGCAAGAGTTGCTGGACTTCGACTTCCGCCTGCCAGGGAGCCACTTTTGACCCATCCCATCCTTGAACACGCTGGCAGGCTGACAGTCTCTGGCGTGCCAGAGGGGGCCGATGCGTTACTTCTGGGGCAGTTAATCCACCAACAGAACAAGAGCGAACCGCGCCTGTTCCTGCACATTGCGCGGGACGACGCGCGCCTGTTTGCTTTGCGCGACGCCCTCTCCTTCTTCATGCCCGATTGCGAGGTCCTGACCTTCCCGGCGTGGGACTGCCTGCCCTATGACCGCATCTCACCCAACGCAACGCTGACCGCCCAGCGTATGCGCACCTTGGCGCAACTGATGATGCCTCTGCGCAAGAAATCTGTTGTAGTTCTCACGACCGTCAATGCCGCCAGCCAGCGGGTGCCGTCTCGTGAAACAATTGCAGAATCGAGCCTGACCGCGAAGGTCGGTGACGAGTTGGATACCGAGCGCGTGCTCGCTTATCTGGCCAACAATGGTTATACGCGCTCCGCCACAGTGATGGACCCGGGTGAATATGCCGTGCGTGGCGGGATTATTGATATATTTCCACCGGGCGCGGACGAGCCACTGCGGCTCGACTTCTTTGGTGACACGCTGGACGGCATCCGTGGCTTTGATCCGATCGACCAGGTCAGCACCACTAAACACAAGGCGCTCGATCTGGTACCGGCCAGTGAAGTTGCGCTGCAGGAAGAAAGCATCACCCGCTTTCGCCAAAACTATCGCGAACTATTTGGTGCGGTAGTGGGGGATGACCCCCTCTATGAGGCCATCTCCGAAGGCCGAAAATATCAGGGTATGGAGCATTGGCTACCCCTGTTCCATGAACGCCTGGACACGCTGTTCGACTATACCGATGGCGCATTCCTTTCTATTGACAATCTGGCGGAAGATGCCTTTGCCTCACGACTAGAAGGCGTTGTCGATCACTACCAGGCCCGCGAAGACCACCGCGCCCTTGAGGCCGATTCGCCCTACAAACCCTTGCCCGCTGAAAAGCTCTACCTGACGGCCGGTGAATGGCAGGACGCGCTCGAAGACCTTGATGCCCGACAGTTCAGCCCCTATCAGGTACCCGGCGAAGGCCACGTTATTGATTTTGAGGCAAGTGCTGGCCGTGATTTCGCCCCCGAACGCACGCAGCAAAACGCCAATGTTTATGATGCGCTGCGAGAGCATCTGGCAGACCTCGTCCAGAAGAACTTGCGCGTTATTGTCGCCGCCTATAGCGAAGGCGCGCGCGAACGCCTGCAGGTGGTCCTAGAGGATCACGAGATTACCAACACAGCCGCTTTGAAGAGTTGGTCAGAACTGGAAACGCTGCCCAAGAACACACTCGGCCTTGCAATATTGCGGTTGGAACATGGTTTTGAGACCAACGACTTTGCCATCATCACCGAGCAGGACCTGCTGGGCGACAGGCTAGTCCGCAAAAGCCGCCGCAGCAAGCGGGCGGACAACTTCATTGAAGAAGCCTCCAGCCTCACCGAAGGTGATTACGTCACCCATGTAGAGCATGGCATCGGACGCTATGACGGCCTAAAGGCCATTGATGTCGGTGGCGCGCCCCATGATTGTGTAATGATCACTTATCACGGTAATGACCGACTATTCGTCCCCGTTGAAAATATCGAGGTACTGTCTCGATATGGCTCGCACGATACGATTGTACAACTCGACAAGCTGGGTGGTCATGCCTGGCAGAACCGGAAGGCCGGCCTTAAGAAACGCCTGAAAGAAATGGCGGATGAGTTGATTAAACTGGCAGCGGCCCGTCAGCTCAAAAAGGCGCCGGTCATGAACCAGCCGGAAGGCCTCTACGAGGAATTCTGCTCACGCTTTCCCTATCATGAAACCAATGACCAATTGCGAGCGATAGAAGACGTTACCAACGACCTGATGACGGGCCAACCCATGGACCGCCTGATCTGTGGTGATGTTGGCTTTGGTAAGACCGAAGTAGCCCTGCGGAGCGCCTTTGTGGCCGCCATGTCCGGCAAACAGGTGGCCCTGATCGCCCCAACAACTCTACTGGTTCGCCAGCACTACAAATCATTTGTCGAGCGCTTCAAAGGGCTACCTGTCCGTATTGAGCAGCTGTCTCGCCTCGTTTCTTCCACCAAGGCCAAGGAAACCCGCCAGGCACTGGCCGACGGACAGGTCGATATCATTGTCGGCACCCATGCATTGTTGGCGAAGACCATCAAGTTCAATGATCTGGGCCTGCTGATTGTTGATGAAGAACAGCATTTCGGCGTGCGCCATAAAGAACGGCTCAAACAACTACGCGATAATGTCCATGTGCTCACGCTGACAGCAACGCCGATCCCTCGCACCTTGCAGTTGGCCATGACAGGCCTACGGGGGCTTAGCCTGATTGCTACACCCCCTGTCGACCGGTTGGCCGTACGCACCTTTGTGTTACCGTTTGATGGGCTGTCGATCCGCGAAGCGCTATTACGCGAGTTGTATCGTGGCGGACAATCCTATTACGTCTGCCCGCGCATTGCCGATCTGGCCGAAATTGAACGCTTCCTGAAAGAAGAAGTGCCAGAAGTCAAAGTCGCCGTTGCCCATGGCCAAATGCCGTCACAAGAGCTCGAAGACGTCATGAATGCCTTCTATGACGGCTCTTACGATGTGCTCCTCTCGACGACGATTATCGAGTCTGGTTTGGATATCCCGCGCGCAAACACCATGATCATTCACCGCGCGGATATGTTCGGCTTGGCCCAGCTTTACCAGCTGCGTGGGCGTGTAGGACGATCCAAGCTACGCGCTTATGCCTATTTGACAACACGGCCTGGGCGCATACTTACCAAGACAGCAGAAAAACGTCTCAAAGTATTGCATTCATTGGACAAATTAGGTGCAGGCTTTACGCTCGCCAGCCACGATCTGGACATTCGCGGGGCCGGCAACCTGCTGGGTGAAGAACAATCGGGCCATATTCGAGAAGTGGGTGTCGAGTTGTACCAGCATATGCTGGAAGAAGCCGTGGCCGAGGCCCGCAGCCAGGCTGACGGCACAGACTTTGAGGCCGGTCAGGATTGGTCACCGCAGGTAGCCGTTGGCACATCGGTACTCATACCTGAAAGCTACATTGCGGATCTTGGTGTCCGCCTGAACCTGTATCGCCGGATCGCTCAGTTGGAAACGCTGGAGGATATCGACAGCCTGGCCGCTGAGATGATCGACCGCTTTGGCAGCCTGCCCGGCGAAGTTGACAGCCTGCTCAAGATTGTTGCCATCAAGCAATACTGCCGCCAGGCCGGCATCGCCAAGCTGGAGGCAGGGCCGCGAGGTGGTGTTGTTTCCTTCCGAAATGACGACTTTGCTAATCCCGCTGGGCTTGTTTCCTTCCTGTCCGCTGAAAATGGCATGGCGAAGTTGCGGCCAGACCATTCCCTGTTCGTAAAGCGCAACTGGGACACAGATCGCCGCCGTATCAAAGGCGCAACAGATCTGGCACGCAACCTGGCACGTAAGGCTATGGAAGCAGCCTAACGCAGCGAAAATCATGGGAAATGCCGGGTCCGCTTGCTATATAGACAGCGTTCAGGGCAATTCACCCCTAATGGAGTAAGCCGCGTGATCGACCCATTTGGCAGGGCCATTAAATATCTGCGTGTTTCTGTAACCGACAGGTGCGACTTCCGCTGCGAATATTGCATGGCGGAAAACATGACCTTCCTGCCCAAATCAGAGGTTCTGTCGCTAGAGGAACTGGACCGCTTGTGCACGGCCTTTATTGAAAAAGGCGTTGAAAAACTGCGCATTACAGGTGGTGAGCCGTTGGTCCGCAAAGACATCATGTCTCTGCTGCATAATCTGGGCCGTCACCTGAAAACAGGCGCTCTTGAAGAACTCACCATCACCACTAATGGCAGCCAGTTGGCCCGTTTTGCCGACGAACTGGTCGATATTGGTGTCAAGCGCATCAATGTGTCGCTGGATACTCTGGATGCACAGCAATTCACCCGCATCACCCGCTGGGGCCGGTTGGATCAGGTGCTTGAGGGTATTCAGGCCGCCAAGGAAGCAGGCCTCAAGATCAAAATCAACACCGTGGCCATGCGCGGCGTTAACGATGCAGAGGCCATGGATTTGATCCGCTGGTGTGGCGACGAAGGCTACGACATCACCTTCATTGAAACCATGCCCATGGGCGAAATAGATGGCGAACGGGCTGATGTCTACATGCCGCTTTCTGTCCTGCGCGCGCAAATTTCACAGCATTGTACGCTGGAAGATTCGGACTATCGCACCGGCGGGCCTGCCCGCTATGCCACTGTGACTGAAACCGGCCAGCGCATTGGCTTCATTACACCCCTAACCCATAATTTCTGCGAGTCCTGCAATCGTGTTCGCGTAACCTGTACCGGTATGCTCTATATGTGCCTGGGCCAGGACGACAATGCCGACCTGCGCAAAGCCCTGCTCGCTGACAGCGACAACACAGCGCTGAATGCCGCGATTGATGAGGCCATAGGCCGCAAACCCAAGGGCCATGACTTTGTCATCGACCGACGCACCAATGCGCCAGCCGTCTCTCGCCACATGAGCGTAACGGGCGGTTGACGAGCAGAACCATGAGTGAGCCCCGGATCGCATTTACGGCCAGCGCCAGCCCGAAGGCGCAAAAGGCGCTGCAGGATATTCAAAGCCGTTACGAGCATGTGGATGTCAACGAGGCAGACATTGTCGTCGCCATTGGTGGTGACGGCCTGATGCTGCGCACGCTGCACGCCACTTTGGACCGGAGCACCCCTGTTTACGGCATGAATGCCGGGTCCATCGGGTTCTTGATGAACCATTACGAAGAAGACAATTTGTTTGAGCGTCTGGCAGCGGCAGAAGAAATTGTTCTGCACCCCCTACGCATGAAGGCCCATGTGCAGGATGGCAGCACGGTCGAGGCCCTGGCGATCAATGAAGTCTCGCTGCTGCGCCAAACCAATCAAGCCGCAAAACTGCGCATTCTGGTGGATGGTAAAGTCCGGCTTGATGAAATGGTTTGCGATGGTGTACTGGTCGCGACCCCTGCCGGGTCGACCGCCTATAACCTGTCCGCCCACGGGCCTATCGTACCCATGGATGCGGACATCTTGTGCCTGACGCCTATCAGCGCCTTCCGCCCTCGCCGCTGGCGCGGGGCGCTATTGCCCCAAAGTGCGGTGGTGACTTTTGAAGTACTGGAAGCCGAACACCGCCCGGTGAATGCGACAGCTGATACGACAGAAGTGCATTCCGTAACACGGGTGGAAATCGCCGAGGATCGCAACGTCAAACTACGTCTTTTGTATGACAAAGGCCACAATCTGGCCGAGCGGATTATTGCCGAGCAATTCCTGGTCTAACGCCTATTTGTTCCTGGGTAACAGGAAATAGAACGGCACGAGCCATAGGGCTGACAAGGCTGACCCCAGAAAGAACACCGTATTCCAGCCACCCCCAGGGGGAATGAAGGCTGCTATCGCACTGATATTGATCTGACCGGCCATAATCGACACATAGATTGACACGGCCCAACAGACCAAAAGCCAGAATATCAACGCGATATTTCGGCCCAGATCATCCCTGCCAAGCAGTCTGAAAAGCGGCATGACCATCGCGCCTGCTGCTGCACCAGCAATGATGCGCAGTACCAGCGCTGCTACAAAGTCGTCTGCATAGACGAAGAACAGCCATGAACTGAGCCCAGAGACGACAAAGGCCACCAGGAAGACTGTCCTGTCGCTGAAGATGGTTGCGACGACCCCACCCAGTGGAATCCGAAGCACATAGGCAATCAGGAAGCCCAATTGCAGCCACATGGCCTGTACGGGCGAAAGCGCCCACATTTGAGAGAGGCCAGCGCCGATATTGCCGGACAGGCTCGCTGCTGTGAGATGCACAATCAACAATGCCGGTGCCAGCGCAAATGATAGTCTCACCATAGCCTTACTCCCTTTAGACTGCCGACGACGATGCACGGCCCATGATACGGTCACGCCAAACCATGAGCGCAGGCAGTACAACAACTGTACACAACACAATAAAGACCATCGCAATGGTCAGCAAAATTCCCATACTGGCGACACCCCAATGCTCCGACAATGACAGACTGCCAAAAGATCCAATGGTCGTCAGCGCACTGAGCGTCACGGCCCTTGGCGTGCTGGAATGCATGACCTCTGACACCGAGTGTTCCTGATGACGCCGATGCACCAGGTGAATGCCACTATCGATACCGAACCCGAGCAGAAGCGGCAGAACAATGACATTGGCGAAATTGAAATGCATGCCCATCAGCACGCTGGTCGCCACTGACAGGCTGCAAGCCAAACCCAACGGAATCAGCACCAGCAGCACATCACTGAACCGCCGCAAAACGCTGTATAGAAGCAATGAAATCAGCACGATGGCAATGGCGGTCGCCATCCAGAATGAATCAACCACAATGCGCCCGACACTGACTTCAGCAATCGGCCGCCCGGCGGCGCGTGGCACTTCAGCTGTGATCGCATCGACAAATTCCCGCAATTCCCGGAAACCATGAATGCTGCTGGCAGGCATCACAGAGACACGCACCTGCCCATCCTCTGCCATTTCGCGCTTCAGTACTTCCCCGGGCAACTCTTCAAAGCGGATTTCGTCAGCACTCAGGGCCAGGCGCAGCCGATCCAGCTGCTCATTCATGTCTGATGCCAGCCTCGATTCAAGCTCAAGGACAACATCATCCGCCCCTGATCCAAGAGCATGCAGACTGTTCGTCAGGCGGCTTAGTTCTGGAAATTTGTCCAGATCGTCCGGCTTCAGTCCATCGATCTCCAGCGCAAGGTCTGCCATGGCCACCCGGCGCACCGCCATACTGGGTGGTTCAGCCACCCTGATTGGGTTCAAAGCTGTCCACATAAAGTCAGCGGCTTCTTCTACTAGTTCGAGCTTGAAGTCCTGATCCTCGGGTACGTGGTTTTCGGGCGTAACCACCTCTTCGACAACGTCGAGCTTCTCGAGCTTGGCCTTGAGCTCACGGGCGTGCGCCATGTCTCGCGCCAATACAACGGCTGTATAGTCTGTCACAATATCAGCGTCAGCAAGCACGCGCTGGGTAACTACAGATTCCGCATCGGGGTTCTTCAGTGCCAGGGTGCTTGTGTCGAACTCAGCCCGTTGCGCCACCCAAATGGCGGCCAGCGAAACAACGAGAACCATGGCAGCAAGCCCACGGCCGTGACGCGCCATGAAATCAACCGGGATTAATTCCCCTAACGTTAAATGCGGGCGTTGTTTGGCTGCTTTCAGCACGGTCAGCATGGCAGGCAATACAGTGAGTGTCGCAATCAGCGCGACGATCATCCCGCCCCCGGCAATGATGCCCAACTCGGCGAATCCGCGATATTCGGTGGGAATGAAGGATAGAAACCCCAGCGCCGAGGAAATAGCGCACAGGGTAATTGCCCCGCCCATAGTGCTGGAGACATCCTTAAGCGCGTCCACATTACTCGCACCATGTGAGGCCAATTCCCGATAGCGCAGGCAATAGTGAATGGCGTGGTCGATTCCCAGGCCGATAAAGAGCACAGCACAAGCCGCCGACAACATATTCAACTGACCCACGGCCAACGTCGCGTAGGCCGCCGTCCAACAGAAGCCGATCAGCAATGTGCCGTATGACGCAATGATCAGCCTGCCCGAACGCAGCCCAAAGCCCAGGATAAACAGCAGCAACACCAGGGAAACCGACCCTGCAAGCGCGACACCGCCGCGAATGGCCGTTAATTCGTCATAGGACAACACCACATCGCCGGTAAAACGGATTGAAATGTTCTCCTGGACACGCCCGGTGTCCCTTAACTCCTGCTCAATAGTATGCAGGCGTTCCACCGCCTGGCGACCGGACAGCGCATCTGAAAAGTCAACACTCGGCTGGATGATGACCAGACGGATATCACAGCCGTCGCCTGCCCCAACAACGCGTGGGAATGGCGTTTTTGCAGGCGGCCGACCCGCCATCACATCATCTGTATAGTCTGAAAGACGATCTGCCATTTTGAGGAAGGCAGGCGGTAATTCCTCCCCTTCCCCGACTTGTTCAACACCCAGCGACATCATGGCCAACAAACCACGCAAGCTCGGGTCCGCAGCCATTTTCGCAAGGCCCGGCTGTGCCTCTGCAAGGGCGTCCACGGCCTCGCTGATCTCTTCTTCACTCAGATAGAGCAGCCCATTTCGTTCGTAAAATGGGCCAGTTCCGGGGATATAGACGTCACGAAATAGCTCAGGTTCCGCCTCAAGGGCTTCTGCCAGCGTCAACGCGGCCTGCTCGGTTTCAAAAGGGTCTGGACCTTCAACAGCCACCAAAATCGCTTCAGCCAGTTCTGGAAAGACGGCTTCAAATTCCTCACCATAGATTCGGAAAGGTTCGTCATCTGCCACCATTTCCGAGGTATTGGAGTTCATGGTGATGGTTGTCGCCGCGTAATAGAGCGAAGCCATGGCAGCAACAGCAGAGATCACCAAAACCCACCAGGCACGGCGCACCATCAGGTCCGTCCATTTTGCCAGGCCACGGAAAAACAACTGACGCATGTTTTGCTAATCGCCCCCAAGAATCCTATATTCTGCTTCCAAAGAATGTAGAGCACTATGCTGCTTATAAGAAGGACCACCGTTGAAAAATCTTGGCATCATCAGAAGCTGGAGTAGGGCTCTGGTAACAGGGGGTTTCCTTGCCCTGATCAGCTTAACATCGGCTCAGGCCGATGGCGCAGATGCTGCCGCAACAGCGGCCCCTGCACTAGATGACGCAAAACAGGTCATCGACCAGCTGCATGCAGATCTTCTGACAATCCTGAAGCGTAGTGATGACCTTGGCCTTGAAGGGCGGGCAAAAGAGCTCAAACCCATTTTGAATGAAAGCATGAACCTGCTGGCGCTCGGAGTTGGAGCCGTTAGCCGCAGAAACTGGCGCACCTGGGACCAAAGCCAACGAGACCAATTTATCGACGTTTTCCTGGAGTTTATGGCCGCAAGCTACGCAGCCCGTTTCAAGTCCTTCAACAATCAGAAATTCACCATTGTGGGTGACAGGCCTGGTCCGCGCGGCTCTGTTATTCTGCTAACACAGGTTGATAGCGAAGGCCGAGAGACTACCAATGTGGATTATCTCATGATGCACCGGAATGACCGCTGGGCTGTTGCGGACATCTTCCTCGACGGTGCTATCAGCGAGGTTGCAATGCGACGGTCCGAATTTTCCAACATCCTTCGCTCAGAAGGATTTGAAGCACTTGTTGATGCCATCAAGCAGAAAACAGCGGCACGCCTGACCCCCTGATTGCAGCTTTCTCTGCAAACGCTCTACCCTTGATCGTGATCAAGGTAGCATGTCCTTTTGGTTCTATTCTAATCTGGTCAGATTAAACGGGTAGATCAGGAGACTCACATGGCATATCGCGATATTCTTTTTCACGCCTTTGAGGGCGAAGCGGGCGATACAGTCCAGAAAACAGCCTTGGCACTTGCCGGCAAAATGGGGGCCCAGGTAACAGGGGTCAGCGTTGTGGATAACACCCCCATCCCGGCCTATGTGGTGCCCTATCTTCCCACCAATCTGGACCAGAATTACCTGGAAGAAGCCCGGGCGACGGCAAAGTCTCTGCGCAGCAGAGTTGAAGATGCCGGGCGGGCCGCGGATATCCATGTGGAATGGCGTTATGTAGAAGGTGATATTCGCGGTGTGATCAACCTGCACTCCCGCTATACGGACCTTGTCGTTCTCGGCCAGGGCGCGGGTGAAGATGTACCGCTTGGCCCGGCGCTGAACCTGGCAGATGACCTTATTCTATCGACAGCAAAGCCGATTTTGTCAGTTCCCTGGCATGGTGATTTCACCAATATTGGCACCAATGTTCTCGTCGCCTGGAATGGCAGTCCACAGTCAAGCAGGGCTGTCCATGATGCGTTACCGATTCTGACCGAGGCGCAAAGCGTCAAATTGATCGAAGTTGGTCCCGAGAACATCCATCACATTCCCGGCGCAGAAATTACCGCCCATCTGACGCGCCATGGCGTGAATGTGGAAGCCGACTATGTTGTTGAAGGAAGCAACTCCACCGGCGAAGCCATTCTCGGCTACGCATCCGAGATGAATGCAGATTTGATTGTCTGCGGCGGCTGGGGCCATTCCCGAATCGTAGAAACCGTCATGGGCGGTGTTACCCGGCATCTGTTGCGCAATATGCCCGTGCCCATTTTGATGTCGCACTAGTAAAATGGCCGACGAACAGCTGAAAAGAAGGCTCGGCGGCGGTCTGCTGACCCTTTACGGGCTTGGCACGACCATTGGTGCCGGCATCTATGTGCTGGTGGGTGAAGTGGCCGGCATAGCTGGATACTTTGCCCCACTGTCTTTCATTATTGCCGCGGTGCTGGCCGGCTTTTCGGCTCTTTCATTCGCTGAGCTAGCGGTTCGTTACCCTGTGAGCGCCGGTGAAGCCGCCTATGTCACAGCGGGCCTGAAAAAGCCTTCTATCGGCCTCATCGTCGGCCTCATGGTCGTGGCCGCTGGTAGCGTCTCCAGCGCGGCAATCGTGAACGGGTTCGTGGGCTATCTGGATGTCTTTGTCGACATGCCGCGTAGCATCAGCATTGTTCTGGTTCTGGCACTACTGGTGGCTCTAGCATGCTGGGGTATTCTTGAATCAGTATCTTTCGCCAGCCTCATCACTGCCTTAGAGATTGGCGGCCTATTACTGATCATCTGGGTTGGCGGCAGCTCGTTTTCGGAAAACCTCCCAGCTCTGATGGATCAATTACCAACATTTTCGCCCGGTGTGCTTTCAGCAACCCTGTTGGGGGCCACCCTTGCCTTCTATGCCTTCATTGGTTTTGAGGACATGATCAATGTGGCGGAAGAGGTCAAAGATGTACCCCACACCATGCCAAGAGCCATCATCCTGACGCTGGTCGTCACGACGGTGCTGTATGTCCTTGTTTCGCTGGTTGCCATGACAGCCCTGCCGCTCGAAGAGCTTGCGTCACGTCAGGCGCCGCTGGCGCGTATATATGAGCAGAGTACCGGCAACGCGCCCTATGTGATCAGCATTATCGGCATTCTTGCTGTACTGAATGGTGCATTAATCCAGATCATCATGGCGTCCCGCATTTTATACGGGCTAGCCAGGCAGGAGCATCTGCCAAAGCAATTGGCGGCCGTTCATCCAAGGCTTGGCACGCCGGTTCTTGCCACAATTGCAACGGGCTTGTTTGTGCTGGTGATGGCCTTGCTATTGCCGCTGCTCCTGTTGGCGCAATTTACCAGCGCCATCACCCTGAGCATCTTTGCCCTGGTGAATATCTCACTCATCCTGATCAAACGGCGTTCACACGACCGCCCCGCCTTTCAGGTGCCCGCTTGGGTGCCCTGGTTCGGTGCAATCTCCAGCACAATCTTCGCCATCATTCAGATAGGTGGCTTTTAGGGCCTAGTGTTCCCCGCCCCGGACGAAACCTTGCGGTGTCCAGCGTGAGAATGGGATTTTAGCGCCTGGCCTCATATGTTCACGGTCTTTCAGGCGCTGCTTCACCACACCGATCATGAAGGCCGTTACATTCGGCAGGTCCAGCTCGAGCGCTTCTTCAATGGGCACCCAATGCAGGTTTTCCAGTTCGCCATTCCCATCAATGGAGCCATGCAGCCTGTTAGCATTCACCATGAAAAAACGCGCGTCAAAGCGGCGCGGGCGACCCGGCGGTGTAATGGCGCGGGCGACATATTCCATCTGGTCCAGGGCAGGCATAAAACCAGTTTCAAAGAAGGGTTTCCAACCTGGTGAGTTGGTCTTGATCTTCTGTTCCTGCGGTACGCCCAGGACCAAGCCTGCTTCTTCAAAGGTTTCGCGGACCGCCGCCATTGCAAGGGCACGCGCCCGGTGTGCAGTACAGCCACGCTCCAGCTTTTCAGCCACTTCAGTATGCAGGTCTACCGGCCGGGCCACCATGCCGTCGGCACGGTCAACACGCCCACCGGGGAACACAAATTTATTGGGCATAAAGGCGTGCTTGGCGCTTCGCACGCCCATCAGCACTTCTTTGCCATCGCGCACAATGATCAGCGTGGCGGCATCCTTGGGGCGGATGTAGTTCAGGTTCGGGTTGTATGTATCAGACGGGATGTTCGGGTCGTCTGTGCCGCGGAGATTCTTGTTCATGTATTGATATCTAGTACCATGCGGCCGATGACTTTTCGGGCCGCTATTTCGTCAAACGCGTCAATCAACCCTTCAAAGGGGAAATGACGATGAATATAGGGCACCAAGTGCCCCTGTTCTGCCAGGTCCAGAATGGCCTGTCGGGCCTTGCGGCCCCCTTCGGGGTTCAGCCGACCATATTCCCCAGCCCGCACACCGACCACAGAAAACTGCTTAATCAGCGGCATATTAACCGGTACAGAGGGAATACGCCCACTCGTGAACCCCACAATCAACAAACGCCCAAAAGGCGCAATACAGCGAATGGATTCGTCGAATACATCACCACCAACGGGGTCGTAAATGACATCAGCCCCCTTACCGCCTGTCAGGTCCTTGACCTTGGAACGGAAGTGTTCACCCTTTTCGCCTTCGCGGTAATTGATCGTGTGATGCGCCCCTTTTTGGCGACAGACGGCTAATTTATCCTCTGATCCCGCCGTTGCGATCACGGTTGCACCCAGATAATTGCCTAATTCAACTGCAGCCAGGCCAACACCACCGGCAGCCCCATGCACCAGCAGTGTTTCGCCAGCCTGCAAATTACCCCGTACCACCAGCGAAACATAGGCGGTGATATAGGCGCTCATGAAGGTTGCACCCTCGGCGTAGCCGTAAGGGGATGGCATCGCATAGCAGCCACTTTCTGCGGCCACCATATATTCAGCGAAGGAGCCGCCATGTTGGCCAATCCCGCCGCCTGCCATGACTCGGTCACCGGGTTTGAAGCGGGTAACTCCCTCGCCTACGGCAACAACATCGCCGCCGCATTCACCCCCCGGAGTAAAGGGCAGGTCTGGCTTGTGCTGGTATTTGCCCTGGCACATCAGCATTTCCACAAAGGTAACGCTGGAGGCACGCGGCTGCACCAAGACCTCGCCGGGACCTGGGTCCATACGGGGGATGTCTTCAATCACAACATCGTTGTAATCGCCATAGGTATTGCAGCGCCAGGCTTTCACGTCAGCAGCCTATTCGTTGAACAACTCGCGGGTTCTGGTCTTCTTGACCATGACGCGGCGCATCATGGGTTCGAAGTCTTCCAGCGTCATCGTCGGGTAATCCGGGTCGAAGGCCGGCATGTCGTATTTGTCGATGAATTCCCGCGTATGTTCGTAATACGGGCTGTCTTTGTGAACCTCGCGCCGGTTCTTATCCAAACCCATATAGTCGAAATAGTAATAACCTTGGAAATCTGTGTGGTTTTCCAACATCCACAAATTGACTTCATTGGTGAACGGCTTCATGATGGCAGCAGCCACGGCACCATGGTTATACGTGCCCAGCACGTCGCCGATATCATGCAACAGGCAGCAAACGACATATTCTTCGTCCCTGCCATCATTATAGGCACGGGTAGCCGTCTGCAGGCTATGGGTCAACCGGTCGCAGTTGAAGCCACCAAAGTCGCCGTCCAAGAGGCGCATATGGGCCAGCACCCGGTCAACAAGCCCGTCGGCAAAGTCGTGGAACGCTTTGCCGATGATCATCCAGTCTTCTTTAGTGCCTTCATCCATGCGGGTGAAGGTCGCGCGCTGCGGCGATTGCTCGTTCATAACTCGCTCCTGTGTATCTTTGCGGGGATACTAGCCCACACCCCGGCAGAATGAAAGGGGAAGCACCCTATTTGCGATGCGATATCATCCGCCGCAGACCCAAAGCAGCCAGGCCGACTGATAGTATCGGCAGAACAACCCAAACGAGTTCGGACTGCAATACCTCGAGCCCGCGTTGGTTTAAAAACCGTGCCGCGCCTATCGGCGACACTTCAATAGGCTGCCAGGGCAAGAAATAGCGCGTGTCAGTGAATGGCCAAAAGAAGGCGATGCCCAGGCCGCCATTTGTCATGGCATCCAACACCCCTTGTGATGCCGTTGAAACAGAAAGCAGGCTGAGTCAAGCCCAGCGAGACGCGTGCAATGTAGCGGCTATGACAACGCCCAACCCGCCCACTAGCAGTGCAAAAGCGATGGAATGTGTCCAACCCCGGTGCCCCCAGGGGTTCTCATACGGAATGCCAAAATAGAAAGCCATCACGTCGGCATCCGGCAGAATTGACGCGATCATGGAACAGACCAGCAGCCTGTTTGATACACGGTGAACGCCCGTCCCCATTCGACAGGCAACGGGGACCAGCGGATGAACAAACAGCGTTGCCATATCCGAGGCTGCCTACAGCTATTCGTTCACCAGCAATATTTTGCCCTGCACCGCCCTATTGTTGAAGTTTTCTACCGCCTTGGGCGCGTCAGAAAATGGCAGTTTCATGGAAATATAGGGCCGGACTTTGCCATCGACATACATCTGCACCAGTTCGGCGACCATTTTGTCGTTTTCTTCCGGCTCTTCCTGTTTGAAGCGACCATAAAAGACCCCAACCAGCGAACACCCTTTCAGCAGCGGCAAATTGGCCGGTGCTTCTGGAATACGACCATCGGCAAAGCCAATGATCAGCAGGCGGCCGTTCCAATTGATACAACGCAGGCACTGGTCAAAGATGTCACCGCCAACAGCGTCATAGATGACGTCTGCACCCTTGCCCCCGGTCAGTGCCTTTACTTTTTCTTTCAGCTCGCCGTCACCATAATTCACGACTTCATCTGCGCCCTGGTCTTTACACAGGGCCAATTTTTCTTCGGTACTGGCGGCCGCAATCACCCGCGCGCCCATGACCTTGCCCAGCTGCACGGCAGCTAAACCAACACCACCAGCGGCCCCAGTTACCAGTAGGGTTTCACCCGGCTGCAAGTTGGCGCGATATTTCAAGGCGTAATAGGTCGTGCCATGGTTCATCAGGAACCCGGCTGCATCGGCAATGTCCATCCCGTCGGGGATGGGAACGCACCGTGCGGCATCTGTCACCGCCTGTTCGGTCCAGCCGCCATGACCAATCCCGGCCAGCACCGCATCACCCACCGCCACATCTGTGACGTCATCGGCCACTTCGCTGATGATGCCCGCGACTTCGCCACCCGGAATGAAGGGCACGTCTGGCTGTGTCTGATATTTACCTTGAATGGTCAGCGTATCCGGGAAGGCCACACCGCGAGCCACAAGGTCAATGCGTACCTGGCCTGGCCCCACTTCTGGCGCTGGCCAATCCAAAACTTCCAGTTTCTCTGGCCCGCCATATTCGGTGCAGACGACTGCTTTCATCTTTGCTTCCCCTGATCAAAATATTCGCTATGTCAGTTGAGCTTCTATAAGACGCGGCCCCTGCCCTGCAAGCGCTTCTTCAAACGCCTCCGCAAAGGCCTCTGCGGTCGAGACCGTACACGCCTGCACCCCGAAACCGCGAGTAATACTTGCCCAGTCGATAGCCGGGTCCTGCAATCGCGACATGGCTTGTGCAGCCGGGCCCGGTTCATTCAAACCGGCACGAGCCATTTCGATATCTAGAATGGCATAGCTCTGGTTGGAAAGGATGACCGTAATGACATCCAAATTTTCCCGTGCCTGCGTCCACAGCGCCTGAACGGAATAGGCCCCACTACCGTCGGCCTGCAGGTTAATAACCTGCCTGTCCGGGCAAGCCAGTGCCGCACCTGTCGCTGCACCCGGGCCCATACCAATGGCCCCTCCCGTTAGCTGCAGGTGGGTGAAGGGCCCAGAGCCCTGGCTCGCTTCATGATAGAAGGCACTGCCGGTGATAGCCTCATCCATCATGATGCAATTGTCAGGCTGAAGACGCGCAATAATCTTCGCAACGGCCTCAGCATCTAGCGAACCGGCAGGCATGTCGGGTAATGCTGCCGATTGGGGCACCTCGTAAGCCGGTGCATCCACTGCTTCACACAAGGCCTGCAAGGCCCCTGTGATATCGCCATCACGTCCAACGCAATCGACGACTTGTTCATCGGAAGACAAAACACTTGGGCCATCTGGATACCCAAAAAAGGCGACAGGTGGTTTTGTGCCGATCAGTACCATCGCATCGATATCAGCCAGAAGAGCCTGCGCCTGCTCTGGAAAATAGGGAATTTTGGTTGTCTTCGGCAGACCAGAGCCCCGGTCATGCCGCGCAAAAAAGGAATCGCACAGCAGCAAAGCACCTGTGGCCTGTGCAACGCGCCCGGCCAGTTTCAGGTTATCTGCCAGTAGCGCATCCCCACCAAGAAAGAGCGCGCTTTTTCCGGCCTTCAGGCGGGATACCACGCCCTCCACAGCTGATGGACCAAAGGAGTTTGGCGACCACGCTTTCACCGCTGCAATATCTGTCGGCGAGACTTCAGTCTGCGCATCGTGCGGTGCGATGAGTGTTGCCACCTGCCCGCCTTCGCTATGTGCTGCGTAAATCACATCAGCCATATCGGCCGACAACATGTCTGCTGAAAGATTCTGACGGACCAGCCCGCTGACAGTATCGGCCAATTGTTCGATGGGCGCGTGCAGGGGCGGGTCGGCAGCCCAATGCCAGGTCGCGTGGTCACCGATGACATTGATCACAGGCGTACCGGCGCGGCGCGCATTATGCAGATTGGACAATCCGTTAGAGAACCCGGGCCCAAGGTGCAATATAGTCATGGCCGCCTTGCCAGCCATCCGGGCATAGCCATCAGCAGCACCCGTCGCAACATTCTCATGCAGGCACAAAACAGAACGCAGGCCAGATACCTGGTCCAACGCGGCCACCATCGGCATTTCAGTTGTACCTGGGTTCGCCAGCACCAACTCGATACCAGCATCCACAGCAGTCTGAAGGAGCTTTTGAGCCCCGGATGTCTGTTCTGCCATTAGGTCCCCCCGGCTATTGGCATGTCCATCGACAATACCAGTCTACGACCGGGGGGTATTTCGTCAAGCGAGCAGCTAAAATCCTAGCGAGAACCCGCCGACGACGCTGAATGGTTTGCCGGGGCGCAAGCCGTATGGACGACGGGCCACGGCATACTTCTTGTCAAACAGATTATCGGCAGTAGCAAAGATGCGAATTGTTTCGTTCAGCTGATAGTAAGCGGACAAATCAAAGACAATATGATCGTCAACCCGCTCCATAACCGGAGCGGGCCCCTGCCCAGCTTCCGTCCGGATGGTGCCAACATATGTCATGCCCAAGGTGGCACCCCACTTCGCGGCTTCAACACCCAGGGATACATGCAACTGATGCTCGGGAATGTACGGCATTTCGTCACCGGCCAGTACGTCACCCCAGAAGCCATCTTCGAAGCTGTTGTTAAACTTTGTATCTGTATAGGTGTAGTTGATGGCGAAAGGCATGGTCATGCCATTGGCAAGAACGATGTCATAGGTCATCACCGCTTCAAGGCCTTTAACCTCGGCTTCACCACCATTATACGTGTCGCCAATGTCACCTGTGCAGCCGCTGGCATTCGTGCAGTTGCCCAGAATATTGCCGTAATCATTGAAGAAGCCGATAACTTCCAAATAGAGCATGTCGCGGCGGTAACGTAGGCCAAATTCGTAGCTCCAGCTCTTTTCAACACTCGCCTGACCATCACGGGAACTTGTGCCCGGAGGTGCAAAACCGCGATGCACACCAGCCAGAATGGTTAGTTCATCTGTCGCCTGGAAGGTCGCACCGATACCGGGAATGACCGCGTCTACATTGTTCTGGCGCATGCCCGTCGGGCCTGCAGACCGGTCCGGGTCGTTGGATGCAAAATCCAGACGCTGTGTCTTGATCTTTTCAAACCGAAGGCCCGGCATAATTGTCCAGCGCCCCGTGACAATTTCATCCTGCACAAAAGCGGCGAATGCCTCGGCAGACCCTATACGATTGCCCTGAGTCCCTGTAGCATCAACACTGGTCAGGATCATCTGCCCGCTTTCCATACGGAATTTCTCTCGGTTTTGCAGACGATCTTCGTGATCTTCATGCCACCGCAACCCGATTTCCAGGTCATGCCGCGCGCTACCGGTATTGAAGCCGATGCCCATTACAGTCTGGATGCCCCAGCTCTCATAGGAGCGATTGTTATGCCGAAGCTGTAATGCGTCGTCGATACTGTCTGCCTCACCACGAAGAACGGCGAGAACATCGCCATAAGCGTCAGGGTCACCAAATACGGAAGATGGACGGAAACGGCCCTCACCAAAGTCCAGGTCATCGAGCTTGAACCAGTCCCGGGCAAATTTGTTGAAGTAACCGATCGTCGTGATGTCGATATTGTCGGCCGGTTCAATATAGTGCGTCAGCTGAATTTGCTTATGTACGGTTTCCATACGGTCATTCTGCGACGCGGCATACCGCCGGTAGGGCGTTGCGGCAAAATCTGCATCCGTCAGCCCCAGATAGGTCTCGTTGGAATTATTCTCTGTATATCCCAGTTTCAATTCAAACGACTGCGGCACATCGGCTGACTTGTCGTTGCTGTATCGCAACTTCACGACATAGTCCTGAATTGAGAACCCCGTATCACCGCCACCGTCCAGCTTCTTGAAGCCATCGCTGCCTGATTGATAGGTTTCAACGAAAGCAGCTACTTTTTCGCCAACATAAGCGCCGTTGACATGCACCACGTAGAAGTCGTCACTCCCGAACCGGAAATCACCCTTGCCACCGGTTTCTTCTGGGATAGGCGTGCTGACCAGGTTAAGCGCCCCACCTACAGTGCGCGGGCCGAATTTTACTGCAGCAGACCCTTTGCGAACTTCAATCGCACTCATACGGCCCGCTGTTGGAAAGTAGTAGGCCGATGGCGCTGCATAAGGTGCCGGCGCAATCAGCACGCCGTCTTCCATCAGTGTAATGCGCGAAGAACGTTCCGAACCTGAGCCACGAAGCCCGATATTGGGACGCAGGCCATAGCCGTCTTCTTCCTGGATGTTTACGCCTGGCACCAATCGAAGCATCCGGTGAATATCTGTATATTTGAGCTCCTCAAGCTGCTGGGGTTCAATCAAGCTTGCTGACCCCGGAATACGCTCTTTCTTTTCACGCGTTCCGACAACGTAAACACGCTCTGCGATGACAACTGAGGGATCACTTTGGCGATCTGAATCAGCATCAGAATCAGCGGCGATGGAGGGACTAGTGGTAGACGCTACAGAAAGGAAACCTACGAGGGCCAAGACACGTTTCGAGCACATGATATTTTACCGGTCGTTTCTTGTTGTTGCTTTGATTGTGTTGCGAATAATTATCAACTGCAATCGTATGTACCGTTATTGATAATTAATCGCAACAAGAAAAACGCGTGCGCGAATTTTTCTTTCTGAGGTGTTATTCAGATATGATTTCAGTGGGTTAAAGGTGGCTTAAAGCATCTTCATCGATACTGAGCCCGAGTTCAGACAAGCCGTCTTCGAGAAAATCGCCCAACAAGGGGGTGCCGAGCAAATAATCCGGCGTTGGATTCGTTGCTTCAATCTGGGCCGTCTCTACCGCCTCTTCCCACTCTTCCTTGCTATAGGTGCCTCGGCCGACCCACATCAGAGCGACAAGTTCGGCAGATTCTTCATCATTCAACGACCCAATGAAGTCGTGCACTTCGGCATAGGTGGGATCGTTGGCGAAATCCTGCAAAATGATACGTTCACCATCATCTGCCGCACTGGATCCCGGATTTTCAGCAACCGGTTGCACTTTGACATCAAATTCACGGGCCTTGACGATGATGTAGCCAATCTTGTCGGGTGAAATATTCAGCATGGGGGTGCCTCCGCTTCCTGATGGCCTTATCAGAAAGCAAACACTTATTAGGCACATTGATCCCGATCAAGCTAGAGGCTTAGTCGTCCTTTCGAACGGGTTCCTCAAGGAAGTGCCGCCCTTCCCGATCTTCGACCTCAATAACCCACAGGTCCCGGTCATAGCCCCGTTGGCGATCAATATAGGCATCTGCATCCGTTTCGCTTACCAGCGCATTACCCGTCGCCATACGCCAATATCGATGACCATCCATATCGGTGGCTGGCTGATAGACGGCGCACCCATCCACCAGCGTGTTGATTTTCAGTAGCACAACGCCTGCAGTGTCGTCCCCATGGTGCACAACCATGGCCGACACAGCCATAGATTGGCAGCGGCGGATATAGGCCGCCGCCCACATTTTGGCCGACAGACGAGGTGCGGGCATCATTGCTCCTGAGAACCAAGGTAAGGTGTTAAAGCGTGGCGTAACGTGTCCTTAGGCAGAGGTCAACAGGCCGCTTGCGACAGGACCGCTTGGCTTACTTGTTTTTCTCGGGCAGGATGGCGCCAACCAACATCAATCAACAGGCTCGATATGAAGATTTACTACGCCCCGGCGGGTACCAACAACATTCGCACCAAAATCTACCTCAATGAAAAGGGGTTAGATATCCCGCTTCAACCAGTGGACATCATGAAATACGAGCACAAGCAGGAGCCTTTCCTGTCCAAACACCCCCTGGGGCGCTTGCCGGTCATGGAACTGGATGATGGCACCATCATTACCGAAAGCATGGCCATCTGCCGCTATCTGGAAGAAGTGAACCCGGAACCACCCTTGTTCGGCACCACACCGCTGGAAAAGGCCAATATCGAAATGTGGAGCCGTCGGATTGAGCTGGAATTGCAGATCTACTTTTCAGCTATTCTGCGCAACACGCAGCCGTTCTTCGCCAAAAGCGTCTACCAGGTGCCTGAATATGTTGATGCCTGTCACAAGACTGTCCAGGACCGCTTTGTCTGGCTGAATGACATTATGGGTGACACGGAATATCTGGCTGGTGATACCTTCAGCGTAGCAGACATAACCGGTGTTTCTGCCTTTCTGATGATCCGTCAAATCAAGGTCGACGTACCTGAGACGCTAACTAATCTACACGCCTGGCTGGACCGGGTTAAGTCCCGCGACAGTGTTCAGGAATTTATAAGAAAGAAGTAACCATGAAACTCGGCAAACGCTCGGTATGGGCGCCAACAGACGGCTTTAACGCACAAGATTTAGCCGCCTTTGCACAGCGCCTTGAGGGTTGGGGCTATTCAGCCCTCTGGATTCCCGATGCAATGGGACGCGACCCATTGGTCGCCGCCTCCTGGATTTTGGCCAATACAAAAGACCTGATTGTTGCCACCGGTATCGCCAACATATACAGCCGTGATGCCTCCACCATGCGGGCTGGCCAAATTACCCTGAACGAACAATCTGGCGGTCGTTTCCTGCTTGGCCTTGGCGTATCACACCAGCCATTTGTGGAAGGCGTTCGCGGGCATGACTATCTGCCCCCCGTACCGACCATGCGCAACTATCTGGAACGCATGAAAGCGCAACAATTCATGGGCCAACCTGCACCCGAAGAACCGCTCACGGTCATTGCCGCCCTTGGCCCCAAGATGTTGGAACTCGCTGGTACCGTCGCCGATGGCGCACACCCTTATTTGGTGCCGCCCGAGCACACAGCACAGGCCCGCGACATCACCGGCCCTGATGCATTGCTATGCGTTGAACAGAAGGTGATCTTCGAGACCGACCCGGACAAAGCCCGCGGGCTTGCTCGCGAGATGTTGCAGATTTATCTGCCCCTGCCGAACTATCGCAACAATTTGCTGCGCTGCGGCTATACGGAAGATGATTGCGAGAATGGCGGTAGCGACAGGCTTGTTGACGGCATTATTGCCTGGGGTGACGAGAAAGCTATCGCAGAGCGCTTGCAGGCTCATGAAGATGCTGGCGCGACACAGGTTTGCATTCAAGCCCTGGGCGGAAAAGCTCCAGGTCTACCAGATGAACGCATTCTGGAAGCCTTGGCCCCTAACGCCTAGCTACCCAGGAATACAAAAGGATCGTCAGATTAAATCTGGCGATCCATGCCTTCCCAATAGGGAGCGCGTAGCTTCTTTTTCCAGATCTTGCCCGAATCTTCCCGCGGCAACTCGTCAGCAAACTCGATCGTGCGCGGCACCTTGTAGCCTGCCACTTCGGCCCGCATGAAAGCGGTAACCTCGGCTGCATCCATTGCGACGCCATCTTCCAGCTCGACATGAGCACACAGGCTTTCACCAAATTCAGCATCAGGAATGCCAAAGACGGCACAGTCTGCAACACCAGGCATTGTTACCAACGTTGCTTCCACCTCTGCTGGGTAGATGTTCACGCCACCGGAAATGACCATCTCAATTTTGCGGTCCCGCAGGAACAGATAGCCGTCTTCGTCAAGGCAGCCGACGTCACCGATACAGACAAGCCCCTGACGGCCAATCTCCGCGCGCTTTTCTTCGTGCCCGTGATAGGTAAAGTCCGGCATGCCTTTCATACCGACATAGATGTCGCCGACTTCGTTGGGGCCGAGTTCCTTGCCCTCGTCATCAAAGATCTTGATGGTCGCACCAGTCAGGGCCTTACCAACCGTGCCCGGGCGCTCCAGCGCATCCGCGCTGTTGACGGCGGAGACGAGACCCATTTCGGTACCGCCGTAATATTCGTTAATGACGGGACCAAACCAGTCGATCATCTGGCGTTTAACTTCAGGTGAACACGGGGCCGCACCATGAGTGATAAACTGCAGTGACGAGATGTCGTACTTGTTTTTCACATCATCAGGCAGCGCCAATAAACGCACAAACATGGTGGGGACCATAATGGCGTGGGTCAGCTTGTGCTGCTCAACCAGCCGCAGGAAATCTTCTGCATCAAAGCGCGGCTGCAATACAGTATAGAGCCCCATATTCTGGGATGCATTGGCGTAGGAATTCGGCGCTGAATGATACATCGGGCCGGTTACCACCGTGCGGATGTCCATGCTGTTGAAGCCCCAGGCTTCCATGGCGGCCATCATGATGGCCTGCACGGCTTCTGCCGAAATATCCGGGTCCACCTTGGTACGCTTTACGCCCTTGGGGCGCCCGGTGGTGCCGGAAGTATAGAACATGGCCCCCGGTGCATCTTCAGCAGGCTTTTCGAGAGCCGTCTGGTCCGACAGCCATGTATCCCAATTGATCATGCCCTCGGGGACGCTGCAGGCACTTTCTGGAAGGCCATAGGAGGAGGCAACTTCAGCTGGTGTCGGCACCACAAGCACGGTCACATCATCGGGTACAGCGCCTTCAATCTGCGGCAACAGATCGGCGTGGATCACCAGCACCTTGGAGTTGGAATTTTCCAGCAGATAGGTGACTTCATCACCTTTAAAGTGCCAGTTGATCGGCACATAAAACGACCCGGCATGAGCCGCTGCTTTAGCCGCTTCATAAAACGCAAAGTCATTGCGCATCATCACCCCAATGCCAACATCTGCACGCGCACCAAGCGCGGCAAAACCGGCGGCAGCTTTCATGGAATTGTCGTTAATTTCCACATGCGACCGTTGCCGGTCTCCACTGTAGACATGTGCCATTGGGGGTTCCTCGTTTTACTGTGTAAAAATGTCGCTCATTCATACGCCAACTATTCAAAACAATGCAAACGCGCTATCACTCTTTTCAACAGATTTTGACGTTGGCTCATGAGGGATACGATGGAAGACACAACCCCGATCATTATTGGTGGCGGACAATTCACACAGAAGGAAGCGGATCCGCTCAAAGGCCTGCCGCCCATGGGTATCGCAGCCGAGGCTGCCAAAGCCGCGCTGACCGACACAGGGCAGGCAGATGCCGTTGCCCGCGCCATCGACACCATTGCCATCGTCCGTATCTTCCCCGATTCCAATCCGGCCCGTGGCCATGAATTCGGCCGGGCCGACAACCCGGGCCGGGCTGTTGCACGCCGGATCGGCGTCAATCCAGCCAACGCCATCTACAGCAATGTTGGTGGCCAGTCGCCCCAGGCACTGATGAGCGAGATGGCTGAAAAAATCGTCGCGGGCGACGTCGACGTCGTGCTGCTAGGCGGTGCAGAATCCATCAAGACCCAGCGCAATGCCAGCCGTGCGGGCATTAAACTGGACTGGAACGAACATGATGAAGGCAGCCAGGAAGACCGTGGGCCTGGTGGCGGCTTTGCCTCGATGCAGGAAATCAAGCACGGGGTCGGCATTCCCATCAACACCTACCCATTGTTTGAAAACGCCATGCGGGGCCATCTTGGTAACTCCATCGAACAGCATATGTCCGTCATGGGTAATCTGCTTGCACCCTTCACGGAAATGGCCGCTCGCAATCCCTATTCCTATTATCCTACCGCACGGTCAGCGCAGGAATTGGTCACACCTTCGGCGGAAAACCGCTGGATTGGCTGGCCATACACCAAATGGCTGGTAGCGCAGGACAATATCGACCAGGGCGCCAGCATCATCCTGACCTCAGTTGGCAAAGCGTACGAATTGGGCATTGATCCGTCAAAATGGGTGTTCATTCACGGCGTGTCTGAAGCAAAAGAAGGCAAAACAGTCATGGACCGAGAGCATTTCTACAAATGCCACGCCATGCGCATCAACAGCGGTAAAGCCTTCGACATGGCTGGTATTGGCATTAATGATATCAGCTTCATCGACATCTATTCCTGCTTTACCTCTGCGGTGGAACAAGCCTGCGATGCCATGGGGCTGGCCTGGGATGATCCCCGTGGCCTGACGCTGACCGGTGGCCTGCCCTATTTCGGTGGCCCAGGTAATAATTACACCATGCATGGATTTGTGGAGATGCTGCCACGCTTGCGGTCCAACCCAGGTTCATTCGCACTGATTACCGCCAATGGCGGCACGATTTCAAAGCACGCCACCGGCATTTTCTCAACCATGCCGACAGAAGGTACATGGCAGCGGGAAGACCCATCGATCTGTCAGGCAGAAGTCGACGCCATCGCCCGCCCGGCCATTGATGAAAACCCCACGGGCAAAGCCACCATCGAGACTTATACGGTTGTGCATGATCGCAATGGGCCTGCTGCTGGCATTGTCATTGGTCGCCTCAACGATAATGGCGCACGCTTCTGTGCCAATACGCCAACAGATGCGGCCACGCTGAACAATCTGATGGATCAAGACAGCCTTGGCCGCCCAGGTTCTGTTAGCACTGATGACGGGATGAACCTATTTACTCCAGAATAGGTATTGCGCAGAATCAACACGGGAATGGCGAGATGGCGTATAGTGATCGCATGAAAAAGATACTCAACACGGTGAAGACCCTGCTACCGACGCTGGCAACATTTTGCCTGCTTTCTTCGACTGCGATAGCCCAGGAACTGCCGGACCCGGACGATGAGGCCACTTATCCCATCATCTTGCATGGTCAGGACATCGCTACAATATGGTGCGACGCCTGCCACATCGTTAGCAATGACGATATGGATGGCGGATTTGATGGTGCACCCCCCTTCCCCTCCATGGCCCTGTCTGTACAAGCTAACCCAAATTATTACATCGCTTTCCTGACACAGCCTCACGCCAATGCGATGCAGTCGATCAGCCTAACCCGTGACGACATATCGGCACTGCTGGCCTATATCGCCTCGCTGAACCAGGAAGAGAAATAGCTACCGGTTTCGCTGGTTCGCCTCGCTGGTTCGCCTTATCCTCATCGCAGGATAAGGGTGAATTTCAATGGGCAAGAATGACAAGACACTCGACCGCCGGCAGGTACTAACAGCAACAGCAGGCCTGGCGGCCGCTGGTGCCATGATCGGTTCTGCGCAAGCCGCACATCACGAAGAGAAACAGAAAAGCGGTCGATTTGGCGGCAAGGTGGTGCTGATCACCGGTGCGACATCAGGCATTGGTGAAGCAACCGCCAGAGCCTTTGCGGCAGAAGATGCCAAAGTTGTTTTCTGTGGCCGTCGTGAAGCACTGGGTAATGAGGTTGCTGCCAGCATCCGTGCCGACGGTGGGGATGCCACGTATGTTCGTGCCGACGTGCGGGAGATTGACCAGGTTGAAGCGCTCGTAAATGCCTGCATGGCGCAACATGGCCGGATCGACATCGCCCACAATAATGCTGGGATTGCCGGCCCCTTTGGCCCCTATGCCACCGTTAAACTGGACGGCGACGAAGGCTATCACGACATCATGCGCACCAATATTGATGGCGTGTTCTACGCCATGCGGTTTGAACTGCCCATCATGATCCAACAGAAAAGCGGCGTCATCATCAACACCGCGTCCATGTTGGGGTCCAGTGCTGCCCCAGGCTCGGGCGTTTACGCCGGCACAAAACATGCCGTGATTGGTATGACGCGTTCGGCAGCCAAAGCACATGCAAAAGATGGCGTGCGGGTTGTCTCCGTCTCACCTGGACCGGTCGACACCCCGTTGATGCAGCGGGCCACCGGCGGCAATCTGGGGCCGGTCGCCGCAAACAACCCATCTGGCAGGGTGGCCGAGCCATGGGAAGTGGCTAATCTGGTATTGGCGCTGTCGACCGATGAGGCATCCTTCATCAATGGCAGCGACCATAAGATCGATGGCGCTGCCTCGGCCTGATAGAACGCGCTAGAACGAGCCCTGCTGGGCTCGTTCAGCCATATCGGCGCAAATCTCGAAATATTCACGCACAGTATCTTCGATGATGTCCTGCGCCGATTTGACACCGGTAATCATACCAGCACCCTGCCCTGCAAGCGCGATGCTGGAGTTCATATCACCTTCAAAATAGAGCCCCTTGGCACCACCCTGGAATAACACAGCGCGGTCCGTTTCCTCCGTTTCGGCCATGTGCAGGCTGTGATCGGTCTTGAGGGCACGTAGGCCTGGTGACCCCTTGCGGTTCAGATAAATTGTGCCGGTTTCAGACGAGCCAACAATGGCATTCTTGAAATTGTCGTGGACGGGGCTTTCTACAGAGCTGACAAAGCGCGTCCCCATCTGGATACCTTCAGCACCAGCGGCAAAGGCTGCAGCCATACCACGGCCATCGACAATGCCGCCTGCGGCTATCATCGGCAGGTCGCACTTGTCACGGATTGCCTGTAGCAGAACCGTCAGCGCGACTTCTTCAGGGTTCTTGAAACCACCGCCTTCGGCGCCTTCAACAATCAGGCCGTCCACACCGGCACCCTGCGCCTTCAGCGCCATCTCAACGGTGGGTACAGCGTGATAAACAACCACGCCATGTTCCTTCAGGCGGCCAATGAACTTCTTGGGGCTGCCTGCTGAGGTCGTCACGAATTTAACGCCCGCCTCAATGACGTTGTCCAACATGCTTTCATCGCGCATGAACAAGAGCGCCAGGTTCACGCCGAACGGCTTGTCCGTCAGATCTTTCATCTTGAAAATTTCATCCCGGATCTGCTCACTCTCACCCGAACCGGACTCAATAATGCCCATGCCGCCGGCGTTCGAGACGGCGGACGCCAGTGGAGAACGGGCAATCCACGACATGGGGGACTGCACAATGGGATATTTGGTGCCGAGATGTTGCTGTACGCGGTTCATAGAAATCTCCGGAAAGGGCCACGCGACATATTGATCGAACGGTGGCTTGCAGGTCTTGAATTCGGCCCCTATCGTGCATGTGCTCAATAATGAATCAATGGGAAAGTAAGTTGTGAAAGACCTGTTTTCTGTCGACGGAAAAGTCACTCTCATTACCGGCGGCTCTAGCGGCATCGGAGAAATGATGGCCACTGGCTATGTCATGAACGGCGCCAAAACCTACATCGCTTCACGCAAGCTGGCAGAATGTGAACGGGTTGCAGAAGAACTCTCACCCCATGGCACTTGCATTCCCTTGCAGGCTGACCTGTCCAACATAGAGGGCATCGTAAGCCTTGCGGGCGAAATTACCACGCGCGAAGGCAAGCTGGATGTACTGATCAATAATTCCGGCGCCAATTGGGCCGCCCCTTTTGCGGAATATCCGGAAACAGGGTGGGACAAGGTGTTTTCCGTCAACGTTAAAGCACCGTTTTTCTTGACCCAGAAGCTGACCCCTGCCCTGCGCGCCGCCAGCCGAGACGAAGACCCTGCCCGGGTCATCAGCACGTCATCCATCAATGGTCTGACGGTACCGGACCTTGAGACTTATGCCTATTCCGCCTCCAAGGCTGGGCTTATTCATATGACGCGCGTCTTGGCCCGCAAACTGGCGCCGGAAATCAACGTCAATACTATTGCCCCTGGCCCGTTCCAGAGCCGTATGATGAAAGAAACGCTGGAACGCAAGGGGGATGCCTATGTGCAGTCCCTGCCCGCCAAGCGCATCGGCACAACAGAAGACGCCGCTGGTACGGCACTATTCTTGGGCTCACGTGCCAGTGCCTTCATTACCGGCGCCTGCCTGGAACTCGATGGCGGCATGTCGACGACAGCGTAGAAAACTTATCGGGAAAGAGAATTTTTGGCATTTATGCTACATGGCGTATAGTCACCACGAGGAACACACCCACGGCACACCAACATGAGCACATCTACCGCTGGCAACAAAGATGCCAGAAAACACCAAACGCCCAAGAGCATCGCAACACGCCGCAGCATTCTGGATGCGACAGTGCGCTGTTTTGTGGAGATTGGCTATCACCGTACAACGACGACTGAAATCTCGAAGCGTGCCGATGTCACACGTGGTGCCGTGCAGTACTACTTCCCCACGACGCCTGATGTTTTACGTGCATCCATTGAGTACCTGCTGGAAGAGTGGACTGACGCCTACACGGAAGCGCTGAAACTTCGCCCGCCTGAGGCGAACAAGTATGAATTTGCCATCGATACCTATTGGGAGTTCCTTAAGAACCCGCTTTACACCGCCTGGCAGGAACTGATTGCCGCCAGCCGGACCGACGAAGAATTGCAGAAGATCGTGCAAGATGCGTCGATCATCAACGACGTCCGTAGGCGGGAGATGGGCCACGAAATCATGCCCGAGCTTGACGAACTGGCGAGCGACGACTTCAGCCTGGGCCGGGACTTTGGACGCGTGCTGCTGGAAGGTCTATCGACCACGCAGCTAACCTATGACCGTGACCGGCGCGAACAGGCCATCATCAACCTGCTCAAGAAGACCGTGACCAATTTCTGGGAAGAAGCAGAAGAAAAAGCCCGAAGCGGCAAAGCGGATTAACCAGCCTCTTCCATCGCCTTCTTGTAGGTAGAATAACGCGGATTATCGACGCCGATTTCCTCGATTGCAAACTTCTGCAGATGGTCCATCAACGCTGAGTCATCCAGCGCAATCCGACCTTCGCGAATATTGTCGCAAAGCTCGCGGTTCAATGCCCGCAATTCACCCTCATGGCCCAAAATAGCCTCCAGCCGAGCAGACTGATCAGCCTCAATCTGGTCAGATTGAGCAAATTCGCGTCGCGCTATACCAACTACATTCGCTGCAACGCGGGCGTGGAATGAGAGATGCCCCGGCAGGTTCGGCATGGCATGGTCGCGCAGGAATTCCTCTACTGCTTCCAGCAATTCATCTACTGAGGGTCTATCCGGTCTCAAAACGCTTCTCCCAGCAAAATCATCAGATCGGCTTCGCATTCAGATGATCGTCGGCCAATGGCTGCCCGTTCTACCGACCGGTCATGGCCGTCCAGATGTGTAAAGGCCATGCCTCGACAACTGACGCCCCAACGCAAGCTGCCAAAAATCTCGTAATACCGCACCCGTTCGGGGTCGACCTTAATGCCACTCTGTGCCTCATACCCTGCAAAAAGGTCTTCGCGCTGGCCAAAGCCACCAACCGGCTTATCGATATTACCAAAGCGCCAAGAATTCACGCAGATCCATGCCAGGTCTTCCATGGGATCACCGATATGCACGATTTCCCAATCAAGAATGGACCGCAAGCCATCTGTGCCGTACATCAAATTACCATTACGGTAGTCGCCATGCACGAGTGTGACGCGGTCCTGTTCTGGCAATCGCTCTTTAAGAAACCGAAACGCAGCTTCGAAGACTGGCGATGGCTCTTCAAACACCTTGTTATAGGATTCCCAGTTTCGTTCCCAAGTCTCCTCAGGTGTGATGGTTTCCAAGAAGTCCAGCCCATCAATTGGCACTTTGTGGACCGTTGCCGCAGCGGCACCGCATTGATAAGCGAGGTTATTGCGCATCTCGGCATACATCTCGTCCCGATTGATACGGGTACCAAGCGTCTCGCCCTCGATACGCGCCATTACAAACCCGACACCAATGCCATCTTCTGGTTCAGCCTCAAAGACAATTTCCGGCACCAGCACGCCATGCTCATAGGCTATGCGAATGATGCGCGCTTCACTCTTCTGGCGCAGTGCCCGTTCTTTGCTTTCAGGCACACCGCGCGGAGGGCGACGCAGGATCAGGCCTCGGCTTTCCCCGTCAACAACGGCATCAAACGACCATGTCTCCTGCGAGGCACCGGCCGTCAGCCGCACCAGATTTGCCATTTCTGCCTTGGACGAAATATATTTACTGAGCGCCAGTGCCAGGTTGTCTTCAAAGTCTGCGATGGCCATGGGCCGAACTCTCTCCTCCCGATGAGCAATTACCGTGCTCGTATTGGCTAGAAAGTCACCGACCAATGGGGGTGATTGCAAGCTTTTTCTATAATCCAATGGACAGCCATAAACCGTACTTGCACGGTAACAAGCATAGCCTGTACAACTTGCCCCGGAAGACGACATCAAATCCTTTGTCCGGACGCAGGTCTTGGGCAGAGCGACCGGGAAGCACCCACAGTGAACAGTACCAATACGGCATCTACACCAGCCAAAACCGCCGGGTCAAAGGCCCATGCGTGGTATGTGGTGGCGTTGCTCATGGTTGCGTTCACCTTCAGCCATATGGACCGCAACGTCATGTCGATCCTGCTGAATTCAATTAAGGGTGACCTCGGTTTAACCGATCTCGAAGCCGGCTTGATGCATGGCCCTGCTTTTGCCTTGTTCTATGTTGCCTTTGGCTTGCCTATTGCTCGAGCCGCCGACCGCTTTAACCGGGTCAACATCATCTCCGTCGCTATCGCACTCTGGAGTGGCATGACCGCCTTATGCGGCGCGGCGGGTAATTTTATCCAGCTCGCTTTGGCGCGCATGGGCGTTGGCATCGGTGAGGCTGGCTGTGTTCCCCCCGCGCAGTCAATCATCGCGGACTACATCCCACCTCACAATCGTGCCTTTGCCATGTCGATCTTTTCGCTGGGGGCACCACTGGGTGTGTTGTTGGGGAATGTGTTAGGTGGTTATCTGGATGATGTCCTGTCCTGGCGTCATGCTTTCTGGATCATTGGCATTCCCGGCATTCTGGTGGCTCTCGTCATCAAATTGACCATCAAAGAACCCGAACGCGGCAGTATGGACTCAATCCCCATGACAGCAGGCAACACCCCGCCCGTTGGTGAGGTTCTCAAGACGATCTGGAAGCTCAAATCACTGAAACACATGATGATTGGGTCTTCACTCATCGTGTTTGGTGGATATGGCGCAACCGCTTGGATGCCAGCCTTCCTGGAGCGTTCCCACGGGTTGGAAACCTTCCAGGTGGGCCTGATGTTGGGTCCTGCAATGCTGCTTGGTGGCGTCGGTGGCCTACTGCTGTCTGGCAGACTGACGGATAATCTGGTTCAGAAAAGTGTTACCTGGTATGCACGCGTGCCTGCTCTTGCAACACTGTGTGCCGTTCCCTTCACGGTCTTCATCATGTTGATCCCCCAGGCAACGGTCACATTATTTGGCATCAGTTTCGCCACCTACTGGCTTGTCATCAGCCTCATTATCATTCCCGGTGCTGCCTATATTTCCTACATGGGGCCGGCCAATGCCCTCATGCAGAATATGATGCCCCCTCGCATGCGCGCCATGACTGTTGCCATCTTCCTGTTCGTGACAAACCTCGTTGGCATGGGCCTGGGCCCACCCCTGATTGGGCAGGTCAGCGACATCATGCAAGGACAATATGGCAATGAGGGTCTGCGTTATTCGCTCCTGTCATTTTCATTTGTTTATGTTTGGGCGGCCTTCCACTTCTTCAGGGCACGGCGCTATCTGGTGAGGGACCTGGGTACCGAACAGATCATCAAACGCTAGCTGTTTCGAAACAGGTTCCGTAGACTACAACTCAAACATCATTTGATTTCCTGGAGGGGGTTCATGGAAACCAGAAATTTGTCGCCGATTGGCGATGTTAGTGTGCTGACGCTTGGCGGTGGCGGTATTGGCCAGGTTTGGGGTGAAACCACGCGCGAGGAGGCCATAGCCACCACACGCGCTGCTGTTGACGGCGGCATTACGCTGCTCGATATAGCACCTTCCTATGGTCGGGGCGAAGCCGAAAGCGTGGTCGGTGAAGCATTCGAAGGCAAGCTGCCCGAGGGCATTCGCGTCACAACCAAATGCCAGTTGGGTTCCCCTGAGATTGCAGATATTCACCCCAAGCTGGAACGCTCGGTACGACGCAGCCTGGATGCCATGCGACTGGAAGCGGCAGACTTGTTTTTCCTGCATTCAAATATCTGCCCGGACGACTACACCTATGCCAAGTTCAGTGAAAATCAGGACCGCTGGGCCACCCGGTGGTCTGTCTATGTCGATGGCGTCATCCCCGCCATGGAGCAGCTCAAGGCGCAGGGTCTCATCAAGAACTGGGGCATCACAGGTACCGGCCTACCCTCCACCATCCGCCAGGCATTGGCGCACGACGTCACACCATCTGCCGTGCAATTAGTGGCTAATCTGATGGACGGTGTTGGTAATATGCGGCTCTACGATTCTGAGCCTGTCTCGCCACGCGACAGCATGACAGTCGCCAAGGAAAATAGCGTTGGCGTTATGGGTATCCGCGCTGTGGCCGCCGGTTCCCTGTGCGCTGAAGTTGACCGAGACTTGCCAGACGACGAAGACACGATTGTCGACTACAACACCGCTGCCAGTTATCGCGCGCTTTGTGCCGAATGGGGCGAAGATCCCGCCATCATCGCCCATCGTTACGCCATTGGCATGGACAATGTGGATACAGTTGTTCTCGGTGTTAAAAACCGTGAAGAACTGGAGCAATGCCTGCAGGCAGCCGAACAAGGCACGCTCGATAATGCGCAGGTCCAGGCCATTGACGCCCTGAATATCTGCACCATTTAGGACGACGCCATGTCATACGAACATCTCGACATTATTGATGACGGTCGCATTGTCTACTGCACCTATCGCAACGAGCCTCGCCACACCATGACGGCCGAAGGCGTGCGGGAGATGCACCATCTGCTGAACGACCTTGAAGAACACGAGGATATCCGGGTGCTTGTCCTGACCGGCGCTGGCCCCGAATATTTTATTCGCCATTACGAAGTACAGGAATTAGCTGATGCGGCCGACGCCAATGTGCGCGCCGGTAAAGTAGCCCCCAAAGATCTACCAGAGAAACTACACGCATTTAATCAGCTGTGCTTGCGGCTCGAGAACGCCCCCTATGTGGTGATCGCTGCCATCAATGGGAATGTTGCAGGCGGTGGCTGCGAAATTACCCTGTCCTGCGACTTTCGTGTCATGGCAGCTGGCCCTTATCACTATGGGTTACCCGAAACCAATATCGGCATTATTCCGGGCGGCGGCGGCACACAGCGTTTTGCCCGCCTACTGGGGACGGCAAAGGCGCTAGACCTGATCTTGCACGGGACGGTGCTCAGTCCCAAAGAAGCACTTGATTGTGGCCTGGTCCACCGCGTTTTTCCCGACGATACCTTTGAGCGCGATGTCGATGACTTCGCCCGCAATTTGGCGGCTCGTGCGCCCATGGCATTGCAGGCAGCCAAACAAGCGATCCGCAAAGGCGCAGAATTCCCTATCAGCGATGCGCTACTGCACGAACAACTGGCCTTCAGCCAGACGATGACGACGCAGGACGCCGCCAGCTCCATGCGCGCCTATCTGGAAGCAGGCGTCGATCTGGGTGAGATGGATTACGACTTCGACAAGGACGACTAGTCAGAAAAACCGCTAGTCTGCCAAATACTTATCGAGCACCTGGTGCACATGCCGAGTACGCACTTCCTGGTAATTGCCGAGCGTCTGGCCGCGTTTTTTAGCTGCCTTGAAACCCTTCTGCTGCATGTCCAAATTAGCCGTATCCTGGTCATAGACACCGCCCAAACCGCCAAGTGCCGGTACGGTCGTATAGGAATCCCAGACATCGAGCTTCACGACATCAGCCGGTTCCGGCCGCGGGCCCTCTTCCGGCACTGGCTTCATCAGCATCAGATCCATGATGGAACTGTCCGGGTCCATGCCATTGGGCCGGAAACGATAGACAACAGAGATATTGATACCGGGGAACACAAACATGTTGGGGAAGACAAAATATTCAATTGAATCGAGCGTTTCACTGTCGCTATAGCTGGACAGGTCGACGCCGCATTCTTCACCCACTGCTTTGCGCATATTCTCGGCAATCATGTGCCGGGCCGTTGTGCCTTCCGGCACTGTTGAGCCGGCTGGATAGCCACCCATTTGTTCCAGAATATCATCTTCGGTGATCCGGTCAGCCATATGAGGGCTGGGTGATCCCAATAGCTGCACAAAGCGGGAAACATGGTCGCCAAATGTGTCGTATTGCGCATTGGCATCCCCCGCATAAGGCAGTGCCTGCGGGTGCGTTTCCAGAATGTGGTAGGCCTCCAGGAAGGCTTCCTGAGATGCTTTCCAGTTAGATGGCAGGATTTTCTCGGTCCGCGCTACCGCAACACGATCATCAATCCGCCAATTAGCGAAGTGTTCTGGCAGCACACCCAGATAATCCTCAAGCGGCGCACAGTCTGGGTCCATATTGATGAAGACGAAGCCATTCCAATGGTCGACCTGTACTTCTGGCAGCTCAAACTTTTCCTGATCAACATGCGGGAAGTCCCACTCACAGGGTAAATCTGTCAGCGTACCGTCGAGAGCCCATGTCCAGCCATGATAGGGGCAGCGGAATTGGTCTGCGCTGCCTTCGGCCCCCGTTGGGCGCAACTGGGTACCCCGGTGCAGGCATGAATTATAGAACGCCTTGACCGAGCCATCTTCCTGACGGGCAATAATGAATGAATAGAGGCCGATGTCATAGACGATATGGTCACCGGATTCGGGAATGTCTTCCTCGCGGCAAACCCACTGCCAGACGCGTGTCCACATCCGGTCCATCTCACGCTGCAGGAAGTCTGCAGACGTGTAGCGGTCATAGGAAATGTCCTCATCCCCCAGGAAGGTATATGACTCTTCCAACAGCGCAGCAGGGGTTGGCGTCACATCACCCAGGATGACGTCGCGGGTGCTTGGCCCAGGACAACGCGCTTCACCGGGTTTCATCCCCTTGGGGTTTTGAACATTCATGATGGTTCCCTCTCGTTTTGCGCACACTACGACAGCGCAAGCGACAAAAAAACTGTCAAGATTGAGGGGGAGAAAACAAAGGGCCGACTTTTCCGCGAGCTCTGTCCCTCCGGAGGATTAAACACCTGCAGACAATGGGTTTCCGTTGTTTGCTATTTCGGCGTTTATTGGTGCGGACGGCGGGACTTGAACCCGCAAAGCCATACGGCCGAGGGATTTTAAGTCCCTTGTGTTTACCAATTTCACCACGTCCGCGAGATTAGTCGACTTCCTCGAATACCGGATTACCGCCAAGCTCGAAAGCTGATTGGTAAATTATGTCCGAGACTTCAATCAAAAGGTCTTCCTCCGTAGTCCGTACGACCAGCGACGTCCCGGCTTTGCCATTATTGAAGAAAGGGTACGAGCCGATATCAACGTGTTCGTACTGTTGGTCAAGTTCCGTCAAAACCTTGGCAATACGGCTTTCCGGTAATTCCGTTCGAATTGAGCGCGATTTGACAGGTTTACCCCCTGTCAGGCTATGCTTCAGGCTATCACACATTACCTGCATAATTTGCGGGATACCGGCCATGATAAAGACATTCTCGACCTGAAAACCCGGCGCTTTGGAGATAGGGTTATCAATCAGTGTGGACCCTACCGGCCCATATGCCATGCGTGCACGCGCAGACGTGAGACCCTCTGGTCCATAATATTCCTTAAGAACCTCATGTGCTTCCGGCAATAAGTCATGTTCTATCCCAAAGGCTTTGGCCACAGCTTCCGTGGTGATGTCGTCATGGGTCGGACCGATGCCACCGGTGGTGAATACGTAATCAAACTTGGCGCGGCACTCGTTCACCGTATCGACAATCGTGTCTTCGATATCGGGGATCACACGGGCTTCACGCATCTGGATGCCAACTTCTTCGTTTAACCATTTGGCCAAATAGGAAAGATTGGCGTCCCGCGTGCGGCCGGACAGAATTTCATTGCCGATAATGATCAGGCAGGCAGTAACAGTACGATCTTTTGACATGGCGACCTTATAGCAGAGGCGGCTCTCTATTCACCACCTGAAATGGTACATCAGGACTGATTTGGTCGCTATGGCCCGCCTAATTGTCCGGATCACATTGTTGCCACAGTCGTGCCCAGCTTTGGCCTGATTTAGAGCGCAATACAACATGGCTCGCCTCTTACCTCAGGAGAACACCATGTTTGTCTTTCGTATCGCTGGCTTTGCCATTTTCCTGGTCATGTTCGCTTTGGCCTTTAGCGATCAGGGTAACGCAACAACGCCTACAAAAGCGGAGTTTTACAAGCTGAATGATGTGAGTAGCGGGCAGTTGATGTTGAAAACAACAAGACCTGGATACTACCTCCCTGCACCGACTGTGGCGACAGACATCAAGACCCAGGTAACCGGCACCATAGCCCGCACAACTATCACCCAGCGATTCCGAAATCCGTCAAACAGCTGGGTAGAAGGCGTTTATGCCTTTCCCCTGTTTGATATGGCCGCTGTTGATCAACTTCTGATGATTATTGGCGATCGAATCATTGTGGGTAAAATCAAGGAGAAACAGGAAGCGCGGAAAATATACGAGACCGCCAAGGGAGAAGGCAGAAAGGCTAGCCTCGTCGAGCAGCTACGTCCGAACATGTTCACAAACGAAGTCGCTAATATCGGCCCTAACGAAGAGGTCATTATCCAAATTGAATATCAGGAATCAGTCTCCATCATCGATGGTAAATGGTCATTGCGCTTTCCCACCGTCATTGGCACACGTTTAAATCCGGACAATCTCACAGAAGACAATGGCCGTCACATTCATTCCTTCGACCGGGTGCCGGACCGGGCCAAAATCCCCGCCATTACTACCTATGAACCACACCACAATCATGATCTGACCTGGACCCTGACGCTGGCAGGCAAGCTCGATCTTGCGCAGCTGGAAACACCTTTTCATCGCACGGATGTAGAGCACAAAAGCAACGGTAATTGCGTCGTTACATTGGCTGATGGAAAGACGACGGCCAATCGAGACATCGAAGTCATCTGGTCTCATCGACAAGGCTCTGAACCCAGGATTCAATTATTTAACGAGGACGTGGATATATCCTCCTACCATCTCCTGATGCTGACACCCCAACAGATGCAGGCGGCACAGGTACTATCCCGCGACCTGACATTAATCATCGATACGTCAGGATCCATGAGTGGAACGTCGATTGAACAGGCACGGCATAGCGCCCACCAGGCACTGGCGCGCCTATCAGATACGGACAAGATCAACATTGTCGCGTTCTCCACCAGCTACCGAAAGCTGTTCGACAGGCCCCAAATACTGACACCCGAAATACGCAGGCAGGCCACCGCTTTTATTCAAGGGCTGCGTTCAGATGGTGGGACCAACATGTTTCCCGCCGTGGAATCAGTGCTGATGGCCGGGAATGGTGACATTGAACGCCTGCATCAGATTGTATTCCTGACCGACGGGGCCATCGGCAATGAAGCAGAACTTTTCAACCTGATTGATCGTGAACTCGGAAAAGCTCGTCTATTCACAGTAGGTATTGGGTCTGCACCCAACAGCTATTTCATGTCCCGGGCAGCTGAAATGGGGCGCGGTGCCTTCACCCATATTGGCAATTTGAACCAGGTTGGTGCGCGCATGGCACGCCTATTTAAAATGCTGGAATCACCTGCCATGACAGATATTGAATTGACTTGGCCAGCTGGTACGACCGTTGAAGCCACCCCTAACACCATTGCCGACCTATATGCTGGCGAGACCATCGTCGTCGCTACAAAAGGAGCGCCGAGAAGCGGCATTGTGACACTGAAAGGCATGGTTGATGGCGAGGCTTGGCAACGGTCATTGAAATTGGAAACAGCCCAAACCGGCAAGGGAATCGGCAAGCTGTGGGCGCGTAGCAAGATTGCCGATATCGAGGCAGAACGCATTCGCAAAGCGGGTTTTGCACCAACATCTGAAGCCTACATCAAAGCGAAAGACGATATTGTTGCCCTGGCGTTGGAGCATCAACTTGTCAGCCCGCACACGAGCCTTGTTGCCGTCGACACCACGGCTTCTCGCACCACTGGCGAGAAGCTGAGCCGCAGGAATATCCCTCTTATGGTGCCGGCAGGTTGGACGATGTTCGAAACGGCCACCACACCCCTGCCCGCCATGGACCCTGCACTTCAGGCCATGCTGGTCAACAACCCGCCAATTGCCTCGGTACAGTTACCGCAAACGGCAACGCCCATGGTTTTCCTGTTCACAATAGGGCTCGTTCTTCTGCTGTTGGCATTCGGCCTTCATTCTCTAGGCCGAAAATCAACGGTTCGAGCACGATAGAGTGACACAACATGCAGCGACTGTTTCGCTTTCTGTCTCTCTCCCTTTTTGCAGGTGGGCTTGTCATGGTTGGTGACGGGCTTTACATCTGGAGCAAGGCTGCCTTTGGTCAAATACTGCTGGAGCGTAGTTTTTCCCGGAGCACTGAGGATGCAACGCCCGTCAAGCCCTGGACCTGGGCCGATATGGGCGCTTTGGCAAAACTGGAATTCCCTCGCCTAGGAAAAACCAGCATTGTCCTGAGTGAAAGCCACGGAGAGGCTTTGGCCTGGGGCCCTGGCCATATGCGCCAGACACCCCTGCCAGGCGATGCAGGCACAAGCATCATTGCCGGGCACAGGGATACGCACTTTCAGTTTCTGGGCATGCTGAAAATCGGGGACGAATTTTCGGTCAGCCGTTTTGATGGGCATGAGAGCCATTTTCGGGTCATCTCACGTCACATCGTCGATGCCTATTATCCTGGATTGGACATCAACAATGCTGCGTTACGGATAGCCTTGGTCACCTGTTGGCCGTTGAATGCAAGCAGACCCGGTGGCGACGACCGTCTCGTGCTGATGGCAGAACGGATTGATCAACTTTAACCCAGAATCGTGTTTGATCGCTCCCCTGCCCGCGCTAGTCTGGGACCATGCATTTTCACGCCCCTTTGCTACCTGGCACCCTGAAACAACGCTATAAGCGCTTTCTTGCTGATATCATCCTCGATGACGGCCGGGAAATTACCGCCCATGTAGCCAATCCCGGCTCGATGATGGGTATGAAAGAGCCTGGCCTGCGGGTATGGATTTCACCCGCCGCTAACCCCAAGCGAAAACTCAAATTCAGTTGGGAACTTGCCGATTTGGATGGCGTGCTGGTCAACGTCAATACAGGCCACCCCAACAAGGTAGGCGAGGAAGGCATTCTTGCCGGTCAGATCGCTGAGTTGACCGGGTATGACACCTTGCGCCGAGAGGTCAAATATGGCGAAAGGTCACGCATTGATATCCTGCTGAGCGATGACGGTTATAAGCCGGATTGCTTTGTCGAGATCAAATCCGTCACCCTGAAACGTGACATAAACGCCGAGTTTCCCGACGCAAAAACAGCCCGGGGCGCCAAGCATTTAATCGAACTTGCTAATATGGTCCACCAAGGCCATCGAGCCGTCATGCTCTATCTCGTTCAACGGGGTGACTGCGACACATTCTCCATCGCCGACGACATAGACCCTACCTATGCCAAGGGCCTGCAGGACGCAGTGCGTGCTGGCGTTGAAGTGCTGTGCTATGGCTGCGATGTAACAACGGACGGAATTTCCGTGGCAAAACCGTTGAAAATTGCTATTTAGCGCGGGAAGCAGACGTCAGGAGCAGACATGCACAACTTATCGGCAGATACTTTAGAGGCGCCCGACGGCATTATCATTCATGGTGAAGATGCCTTTGAAGCCATGCGCAAGGCAGGCCGCCTGGCCGCCGATACTTTGGATTATATAGCGCCTTTCATTCAGCCAGGCGTGACCACCGGCAAGCTGGACGAACTCTGTGCAGAATTTATTGCCGACCATGGCGGCATTTCTGCGCCCCTCAACTATCGCGGCTTCCCCAAATCTATCTGCACCTCGATTAACCATGTGGTTTGCCACGGCATCCCCGGTGAAAAAGTGCTTAAGGAAGGGGACATCCTGAACATTGATGTCACCCCGACGGTTGATGGTTGGCATGGTGACCATAGTCGTATGTTCTATGTCGGGAACGTGAGTGTAAAAGCACGTCGCCTTTGCGACATAACCTTTGAGGCCCTGTGGCGCGGCATACGTCAAGTGCAACCGGGCGCCACGATGGGCGACATTGGCCATGCAATCCAAAGCTATGTAGAAAGCCAGCGTTGTTCTGTCGTGCGTGATTTCTGCGGCCATGGCACTGGCAAGGTCTTCCATTCCCCGCCCAACGTGCTGCATTACGGCAACCCGCACAGCGGCACAGTGCTGCGCCCTGGTATGATTTTCACTATTGAACCAATGGTGAATCTGGGCCGTTATGATGTGAAAATCCTGTCTGATGGCTGGACCGCGGTGACCCGCGACCGCTCACTATCAGCTCAGTTTGAACACACGATGGGTGTGACGCAGGATGGCGTCGAAATCTTTACTCTGTCGAGCAAGGGTCTAGACAAGCCACCCTATAACATTGCTGCTGACTGAAATCTAACCGGGGGTGATGACGGACAAGCGGCACCATCACGGTCACAGGCAACGTCTCCGCGAACGCTTTATGAAAGGCGGCGGTAGCCTACCCGACTATGAACTATCGGAACTGATATTGTTTCAGGCGCATCCGCGTCAGGACGTCAAGCCACTTGCCAAGGGCCTTATCGCGTATTTCGGCAGCTTTGCCGACGTCATTACCGCCACGCCTGAATGCTTGGCAGAAGTAAAAGGTGTTGGCCCCAGCGTTATTGCGTCCCTCAAAGTCATCAATGAAGCCGCCATTCAGCTGGCGTCTGCTCGCGTAAAAGACCAACCAATCCTGAGTTCCTGGACGGCGCTGATTGACTATTGCCAAACCAGCATGGCCTTTAATCAAAACGAGCAGTTCCGAGTGCTGTTTCTCGACAAGAAGAACCGGCTGATCGCCGATGAAGTGCTGCAAGAAGGCACGATCGACCACACACCCGTTTACCCACGTGAGGTCGCCAAGCGCGCCTTGGAGCTGGGCTCCAGCGCGATCATTCTGGTGCACAACCACCACAGCGGCGACCCGCGCCCGTCCCGCTCCGACATCGACATGACCAAGACCATTGTTCAGGCCGGTGAAACATTGGGCATTGTGGTGCATGACCACATCATCATCTCACGCGGCGACTATGCCAGCTTCAAGGCAATGGGTTTGCTGTAACCAATCGCAACCTGTTTCGTCTGGCACAATTCATCCCGATCACTAGAATAAAGCCCAAGAATCAAGGGGTACAACATGGACAAGATTGTTCGCATCGGCGGCGCCGGCGGGTTTCTGGGTGACAGCTCAATCGCTGCACCACAGCTTATTGAAAAGGGCAACGTCGACTATCTGATCTTCGACTATCTGGCCGAAGTCACCATGTCGATCCTGACCAAAGCGAAGGCCAAAGACCCCACCGCAGGCTATGCACGCGATTTCACAGATTGGGTCTGGAGAGACAATGTCCGCGCCTTGGCTGACAAGGGTATCAAGCTGGCGACCAATGCAGGCGGTGTGAACCCCAGAGCCTGCCGCGCCCGGATGGAAGAACTCGCTACAGAAGCCGGCGTGTCACTGAAAATTGCTATCGTTGAAGGCGACGGCCTGATGGACCGTGTGCCGGAGTTGGCCACTGAGCAACCTGTCGAAATGTACTCCGGTGAGAGTTTCCCAGACCAAGATGCCATCACCTCCGCCAATGCCTATCTGGGCGCCCGTCCGGTAGCAGAAGCCTTTGCCAAAGGGGCCGATGTTGTCATTACTGGCCGCGTGGTCGACTCTGCCCTTACCCTGGGTATTCTCGAATACGAATTCGGTTGGCAAGATACCGATTATGACCTGATGTCGGCTGGCAGCCTGGCAGGGCATATCAATGAATGCGGTGCACAATGTACTGGCGGGCTGTTTACCGACTGGGAAGACGTGCCCGATTGGGCCCATATCGGCTACCCGGTACTGGAATGCCATGCCGATGGCAGCTTTGTGGTTTCCAAGCCGCCGAAAACAGGCGGCCTCGTGAGCGTGGGTACTGTGGCAGAACAAATGCTCTATGAGGTGGGTGACCCGCAGGCCTATCTGCTGCCGGATGTCGCCTGTGACTTCAGCCAGGTACAAATGGAAGAAGTGGGTAAAAACCGGGTTAAGGTTTCCGGGGCCAAGGGTTATGCCCCCACCACGACCTATAAAGTCTGCGCTACCTTCCTGGATGGCTATCGTGCCGTTGGCATCTCCCCCGTTGTGGGGCGCGATGCCGCCGCCAAAGCCACACGGCAGGCAAACGCCATTATTGAACGTACGCAGGAATTACTGCGCGACCGCAACTACGCTCCCTGGCGCGCCACCCATGTGGAAGCACTGGGGGCCGAAGCTACCTATGGCGTGCACGCCCGTACCGGAGAAACACGTGAGGTCGTGGGCAAAGTCACCGTTGAACATGATGACCGAGCGGCACTGGATGTGTTTACCCGCGAGTTCTATTCGCCCATGACATCCATGTCGGTCGGTACAACCGGCTGGCCTTCTGGCAGGCCGACCATTTCGCCAATTATCCGGCTATTCTCGCTGCCCATCGAAAAAGACCGCCTGAATGTCAGTATCAATATCGATGATCAGGACTATCCGGTAGAAATCGCCCCTACACCCGGTTTTGATCTGGATGATGTAGCGCGCCCGAACCTACCGGACGACTCGCACATGCCGACCCACACCAAAAAAGTACCGCTGATTGACCTCGCCTGGGGGCGGTCGGGCGATAAGGGTGACAAATTCAACGTCGGTATCATCGCCCGCAAGCCGGAATATTACCCCTTCATTCGTCGAGCACTAACCGAAGACGTTGTGAAAGACTGGTTCCGGCATGAATTCGCGCGGGACAAGGATGGAAGACCGGGCATGACACCAAACCCCCGGGTCGAGCGTTTTGAAGTGCCGGGGACCTGTGCACTCAACTTCCTGTGCCATGAGGCGCTGGGTGGTGGCGGGGTTGCCACCATGCGTCTAGACCAACTCGCCAAAGGCAAGGCCCAGCAATTACTGGAAATTTATGTCGAAGTGCCCATCGGGCTGGTTTAACCAACTCAAAAGGGGGCAAGGGTTACTCGGTTCGTTTACCCTTGTATGTGCCGTCCCAGCCGCGGACTTCCGTCTTGCCAGACTGTCGCCCCTTCTTCCCATACGTCCATTTAATCTGCTGATAATTCATGCTGATCGACTCAGTGGGCTTGCCGTCTTTGCTGCCGCGCGCGCATGACGTGATCATCACATTGGTCAGCTCATACTTGATGTATTGCAGCTTTTTCTTTTTATCGTCGGAGAGCACCAGTTCAGGAATGAGCTGACCACTCGCGCAATATTGCTGCAGCTTGGGGGATGCTTTGTCGACATATTTGGTGAAGCTGAACTCACCTGCCCCGGAACCACTGCGTGGCGGTGAGCTGGCCAGCCGCAGTGACGACTTGTCGAGTTCCTTGACCACGGATACGTCGCCCAGGGTTGTTTCACCGCGCCTTCGGGTGGCGCCCCTCTGGCCACCACCGTCAGCCCGAGGTGCCACCAAAACACGAGACTGACTCGGTGCGACTTGTGTTCCAGCAGGCCTGCTCGACATGCCCGATGAAGAGCGGCTTTCACCCCAGGACCAAGAGAGAATATCGATCTCACCCTTGTGGTCGGCGTCTTTGGCTTCACCATCGATGCCTTCGATTTTGATGAACATATCGACGGCTGCGTGCGCGGGCATAACGCCCACAAGCATCAGCGCACAGGCGCCCAGCAAGCCGGGTATTAGTTTAAATGATGTCATGATCCGCCTCCTTTTCCCCAACGGACATGCCCTAAAGATATGACCAAAACCGGCTATATACAAATTTCCACAAAGAAAAGCGGCGGGGCCCAAGGACACCGCCGCTCAAATCAACTGACTTTACAACCTGTTAGGCAACAAGCGCCTTATTCTTTTCGATAATGGCTTCGGCTTCTTCAACAATACGGGAAACCAGTTCTTCACAGGTCGGCACATCATTGATGATGCCCTGCACCATACCAGCAGACCAGACACCGGCATCCACATCGCCTTCTTCGTAAACCTTGCGGCCACGTACACCGGCTGCCAGATGCGCGATATCTTCGAACTGCGCATCGGCCTTGGTGGTTTCGATTTCGTGGATTTCTTCTGCCACTGAATTCTTGTGAATACGGGCTGTGTTGCGGAACTTGCGGTAGACGAGCTGCGTCTGGCGTTCGTCCGCTTCGACCAGCGCCTTCTTCACATTGTCATGCACGGGTGATTCCTTGGTGCACATAAAGCGCGTACCCATGTTGATACCGCAGGCACCCAGCGCCAATGCCGCCACCAGACCACGACCGTCACCAAAACCACCAGAAGCGACCATCGGGATGGTCAACTGGTCAGCAGCAGCAGGCAGCAAAACGAGGTTGGGAATGTCGTCTTCACCCGGGTGGCCAGCGCACTCAAAACCGTCCATAGAAACAGCGTCACAGCCAACTTTTTCTGCCTTCACACCATGGCGAACGGACGTGCACTTGTGGATGACCTTAACGCCATTTTCTTTCAACAGCGGCAGGTAAGGCTCAGGGTTGCGACCAGCGGTTTCCACCACCTTGATGCCGCCCTGTACGATGGCATCCATATATTCGTCATAAGGTGTGGGGTTGATGGTTGGCAGAATGGTGAGGTTCACACCGAAAGGCTTATCCGTCATTTCCTGGCAACGCTTTATTTCCTTTGCCAGATCTTCCGGCGTCGGCTGCGTCAGCGCCGTCAGAAAACCCAGAGCGCCGGCATTGGCAACGGCCGAGATCAGCTCTGCGCGCCCTACCCATTGCATGCCACCCTGTACAATGGGGTGCTCCACGCCAAATGCTTCTGTCATGGCTGTTTTCAACATGAGGTCTACCTTTCTTGAAATTGTGCCTTTGATTGGGTTGCAGAGCTTTCCCGCTGCAGCGGCAAAGGTCAAGCGCTGGTTTGGCTCAGTCTATAATCGCCTGGTAGATGAGTGCTTCAAGTTCACCCCGCAGCCGCGGCAACAGTGGGGGCGATATCTGCATCATGGCGACGACGATTAATTCCTCTTTGGGGTCGACCCAGAACACGGTACCCTGCCCACCCATCCAAAAATACGTGCCCGGGCTGGCAAGCGTGCCCGTGGCAATAGGGTCGACCAGCACATCGATACCCAGACCGAAACCGTGCCCAGGCTGGAGAACTCATTGGCGTGTCATATCCGGCGTCAGGTGATCCTTTGTCATCAGTACCACCGTTCTGGGCCCCAGGATACGGTTGCCATCCAGCGTGCCACCATTCAGCAACATCTGGGCAAAGCGGAAATAATCCAGCGCCGTCGACGTCATGCCAGAATCACCCATCTTGAAGGCATGATCCTCCCCATAAGCACCTTCAAGCTGTTGAACCTGTTTGAGCGAACCGTCTGCCTGTTTTTCATAGGTCGCAGAAAGGTTTGATGCTTTCTCCAGCGGCACATAGTGAGCCGTGTTATTCATATCCAGTGGTACGAATATGTTCTGATAGAGGTAGTCCTCAAACGACCCGTCCGTGACCACTTCAATAAGCCGGACCAGCACATTGGTAGTCCCGCTATATTCCCAATGAGTTCCAGGATCGGCAATCAGCGGTACCTTTGCCAGACCATCGACATATTGCGCAGCACTGCCCGCACGCCAGTCCACTCCCATCTCACCATACATGTCGGCTACCAGCCCCTGGCCAATACCGAAATAGGTCATGCCGGCGGTATTTCTTAGCAGGTCCTGAATGGTGACGGCTCGTGACGGTAGCCGGGTGACCACCTCATCTCCTTCGCCGCTCACATAGACCTGCATATCCTCCAGCTCCAGCAGATACTTGCCAATCGGGTCGGTGAGCAGAAAATGCCCCTGTTCATAAAGCATCATCGTCGCCACCGACGTAATCGGCTTGGTCATCGAATTGATGGCAAAGATCGTTTGGTCATCAATGGGTTTTTTGGCGGTCACATCCGCCATGCCAACGCTTTCGAAGAACGCAATTTTGCCCTGGCGGGCAACAAGCACCTGCATACCAGCGAGTTCTCCGCCATCTACCTGCCGGTTCATATAGCTTCCCAGCCGGGTCAGGCGCTCGCTGGAAAGGCCAACACTTTCGGCCTCAGTCACTGGTATGTCAGCAGCCCAAGCGACTGAACCAAACAATACGCCAACAATGAAACCGAACAGGGACTTCATATGCGGACCACTTCTAGTCAATGATCGCTTGATAGATCAGCGCTTCAAGTTCTGGTCGCATGGGGATGATCCTGGCCGGCATATATTGCGCCATCATGATCATGATGATCTCTTCTTCCGGATCGATGAAAAAGATCGTACTGGCCGCCCCGCCCCAGGAATAGGTACCGTTGGAGGCAATTGACCCAGACTGCTCTCTATCCGTCACGACATCAAAACCAAGACCAAAACCCCGTCCAAGGCCAAGCATTGTCATGTCAATTCCCGGCGGCAGATGATCCTGCGTCATAAGCGAAACCGTACGCGGCCCCAGCAGGCGCACCCCATCCAATTCGCCGCCATTCAGCAGCATCTGGCAGAATCTCAAATAATCCGCCGTTGTCGAAGCCAGTCCGCCACCGCCAGAATACATGCCCGGGTCACTGGCATAGGCCGTATCGATGCGATCATCGGCCTCGATCAAACCACCTTCCTCGCCAGACGCGTAATTCGCCGTAAACCGATCCAGCTTTTCAGCGGGCACGACAAACCCCGTATCCACCATACCCAGTGGACCAAAAATACGTTCCTGCAGGAACACGTCGTAAGATTGCCCAGACCAAACTTCGACCAGCGCGCCCAACACATCCGTTGCCACGCTGTAAACCCAGGCAGAGCCAGGGTCTACTTCAAGCGGTGCTTTGGACAGGCTTATGACAAATTCATAGAGGCTATTGGCACCGCTGATGACACCATCGGGCCCCTTGGCTCGGCGATGAATTTCATTATCACGGTAATATTGGGAAACAACCGGATGGCCCATAAAGCCGTAGGTCAGACCAGACGTATGCCGCAACAAGTCCTGCACCGTCATTTCTCGGCTGGCAGGCGCCGTTTCCATATCGTCGCCTTCGCCACTTTCATAGACTCGCAATTTGGCCATTTCCGGCAGATATTTTGACACAGGGTCCGTCAGCAGGAACTTGCCTTCCTCATACATCATCATGACGGCAACCGAGGTGATCGGCTTGGTCATGGAATAAATGCGAAAGATGGAATCATCGGCCATGGGCGTATTGCTGTCAATTTCAGCCATGCCAACGGTATTGAAATAGACGGTCTCACCACGACGGGAAACCAGCAGCTGCAGGCCAGCCAATAATTCATCATCCACATAGCGCTGCATGTAACCATCAAGGGCCGTCAGCCGCTCTGAAGACATGCCCACGGCTTCCGGACCAGTTACTTCTGGTGTTTTGTCCGTGTCGCCTGCGCTGCATGCCGTCATCACCAACGCAACACTGATACTCACAATAAACTTCTTCATGCGTTCCTCCCCTGCAATCTGCCAAGTGTAGGGCAGGAACAGACTCAGGCAAACAAAAAGGGCGCTCTCATGAGCGCCCTTGATAGTGCGAAGCAACCGCGACTATTTGTCGCCGGTCGGAATATCCGTAAAGGGAACATTCTTGTCGACACGCTGGTCAGGCGGCAGCCCCAGCACACGCTCACCAATGATATTGCGCAGGATTTCGTCCGTCCCGCCTTCAATCCGGTGCGCAGCAGCGCGGAAGAAAGTGGCCTGATATTCGGCTTCTGCAGCCGACAGGTTCGGGTCATTCAGCACGCCATACATATCCTGCAGGTCGAGCATAAAGGACGCCATGTTCTGACGATTTTCGCCTAGCACCAACTTGGAAATAGAAGCTTCTGGCCCCGGTGTTTCACCGCGAGACAGCGCCGACGTCAGCCGATAGCCAGTATTCCGCAGGCCGGCAGAGGCAATATACCAATCCGCCAATTTCTCACGCACGGACCCGTTATTGATGGCCGGACCATTGTGGTCCTCAACATTCTTGGCAAACTCGAACATGTCCTCAAAATTGGTGGGGAAACCGCCACCAACCGCAAGGCGCTCATTCATCAGGGTTGTCAGCGAGACATTCCAGCCATTGCCCACATCGCCCAGCCGTTGGCTGTCCGGGATGCGTACATCGGTGAAATACACTTCGTTGAATTCTGAATTGCCATTGATCTGTTTGATCGGCTTAACCTCAACACCCGGTGTGTCCATCCGCAGATAGAACATCGTCAGTCCCTTGTGCTTTGGCACGGAAGGGTCGGTGCGGGTGATGATCATGCCATAGTCAGAATGCTGGGCACCTGACGTCCAGATCTTCTGACCATTGATCACCCATTCGTCACCGTCCTTGACGGCACGGGTCCGCAAACCAGCCAGGTCAGAACCACCAGCGGGTTCGGAGAACAGCTGACACCATATGTCTTCACCGCTGGCAATGCGCGGCACGCGGGTTGTCTTTGCTTCTTCACTGCCATGCGCCATCACCGTCGGGGCACACATGCCCTGGCCAATGATGAACAGGCCGGAAAGACCGCCAATGGCACCCTCTTCCTGAGACCAGATCACCCGTTCGATCGGGCTGGCACCCCGACCGCCATATTCCTTGGGCCAATGCAAGCAGGCCCAACCGGCGTCGTACTTCTTTTTCTGCCATTCACGGGAAACGGCTATGCCGTCGGCATCGCGACCGATACGGTCTTCCCAGCCAACCAGGCGGTTGGCGTCAAGCCATGAGCGACATTCCTCGCGGAAGGCGGCTTCTTCCGGCGTATCATTAAAGTCCATTTTATGCTCCCTATCGGGCTGCGTAGTTCGCCCTAGGCGACGTTACGGGCTTCCAGACGGTCGATCAGACGGTCTTTCCAACGCGGCAGGCTGCCAATGGTCAGGCCCAGCACCTTCGAGCGACGATAGTGCAGATGGCAGTCGAATTCCCAGGTAAAGCCCATACCACCATGGGTCTGGATATTTTCCTTGGAAGTATGCGCGTAGGATTCAGAAGCGCTGACACGGGCAGTCGCAGCCGCTACCGGCAGTTCCGGCGCATCAGTCGACAGCGCCCAGGCGCCATAATAGCAGTTGGAACGCGCCAGTTCGGTGGCGACATACATGTCGGCCAACTTGTGCTTGATCGCCTGGAAAGAGGCAATCGGGCGACCGAAGGCATAACGGTCCATGGCGTAATCCTTGGCCATGTCGAGCGCTGCCTGTGAACCACCCATCTGTTCGAAGGAGAACAGAACAGCGGCACGGTCGAAGATACGGTCCACAATGGCCCAGCCTTCACCGGTGTCGCCGAGTGCTTCAGCCGGTGCGTTGTTCAGGGTGATGGTGGCATGTCCACGGGTCGGATCGACGGTCTTGACGCTCTCAACGGTAACGCCTTCGCCCTTCAGATCGACAACGAACAGCGACATAGAGCCTTCGTCGTTGCCCGAACCCGTTTTGGCAACCACGATAGCGTGGTCTGCAACATCACCGTCTACAACCGGCACCTTGGTGCCGGAAATCGTGCCACCGCTGACCGATGCGTTGATCGTCTTCGGGGTGACAGCGCCAGCGCCCTCAGACATTGCCAGGCAACCAATCAGCTCGCCTGCTGCAACCTTCGGCAGATACTTTTTCTTCTGCTCTTCCGTACCGGCAGCCAGGATGGCTTCCGCAAACAGATAAACAGTGGAAGAGAATGGGATCGGCGCTACAGCGCGACCGAGTTCTTCAGCGATCACGCAGAGTTCCAGATAGCCCAGGCCCAGCCCGTCATATTCCTCAGGAATAGCCGTGCCCAGCCAGCCCATTTCAGCCACACCGGCCCAAAGTTCCGGGTGGAAGGATTCGTCACCGTCCAGAATACGGCGTACGTCAGCCGAGGTACACTTGTCAGCAAGGTAGCTCCGGGCTGTTTCCTTGATCATTTTTTGGTCTTCAGAAAATTCAAAGTTCACTGCAATTCCCCATTACATCTGCCAGGATTGTCCTGGATCTTGGTTAGTCCTTGTCTTCAGTCGTGCGATAGTCGCCGAAGACTTTGTCTCGTTTCGTCAGAGCCGCCGACACACCCTGGCGCAGTTCAGCACGGTAGGTTTGTGACGTCTCCGTGAAAAAGGCCAGTGCCTGGATTTCCGTCCCGGCCTGGATGGCAGCTCGCATCCCCATGATCTCCATGGCGCGGTGAATACTGCGTTTGTTCATTTGCTGCACATCGGACGCCACTTTGGCAACACGCTCTGCATGTTCCAGCACGCGGTCGTCCAGTTCATCAGCCGCGTAGCAGCGATTGGCAAAGCCATAGGAAACGGCTTCTTCGCCATTCATGGAATCACCGGTCAGCATCAGTTCCATGGCATGGCGCATGCCCAACATCCACGGGTGGAACTGCATATCAGGCGGGCTCATGGTCCGTACCGGCGGATAGCCAATCTGTACGTCTTCCGCCACATAGACAAGGTCACAGGCGGTCGCCAGTTCCGTACCTCCAGCCAGGCAATATCCGTGCACCTGGGCAATTACTGGCTTGGCGAGGTCCCAGATAGAGAACCAGCCCTGCACCACGTGGCGCGGCCAATTGCCGATGCCACCAGGTGTATAATAAGGCTGTTCCATATGGTTGCCGCCGCCCAAGTCGTAGCCAGAGCAGAAAGCTTTGCCAGCACCGCGAATAATGCTGACGCGAATGTCTGGATTCTGGTCGCCCTTGAGAAGAGCATCGAACACTTCGCCGCGCAGTGCATTGTTCATGGCATTGCGCTTGTCGGGTCGATTCAACGTTATGCGCTGCACATATTGTGCCGGCTCATCAACGATGATGAACTCATAGTCTGACATATATGTCCCCAAGGCTGAGCGCCCTGCCCGTTTGTTTGTTGTGCCCCGAGGGGCAAAGGTTGCTTACACTGTAATGAACTCTGCGCCTGCTGCAACCCTAATGCGCGACTAAAACAAGCTGTGCTGTGCTTGTTTCGGCGTCACTATTTTGTTAGTCAGGCGCACACATAAACACGTTCCCCACCGGATATGGAGAAAAGCGCATGATCCCGCGTTATACACGCCAGGTAGCAGCAGACATTTGGGCACCGGAAAGCAAGTTCCAGATCTGGTTCGAAATCGAAGCACACGCCTGTGACGCCCTCGCCGAGCGCGGTGTCATCCCGGCTGAGGCCGCCAAGACGGTTTGGGAAAAAGGCCAGTTCGATGTTGACCGCATCGACGAAATTGAGCGTGAAGTGAAGCACGACGTCATCGCCTTCCTGACCAATCTGGCTGAATATGTCGGCCCCGATGCCCGCTTTGTACACCAGGGCATGACCTCCTCCGACGTATTGGATACCTGCCTGAACGTGCAACTTGTTCGTTCCGCCGACCTGCTGATTGAAGATACCGAACGCTTGCTGGCCGCCTTCAAGAAGCTCGCTGAAGAACACAAATACACCGTTTGCATTGGCCGTTCCCACGGCATCCACGCCGAGCCGACGACTTTCGGCTTAAAGATGGCGCAGGCCTATGCGGAATTCGACCGTAATCTGGAGCGCCTGAAAGTTGCCCGCAAGGAAATCGCCACCTGTGCCATTTCTGGCGCTGTCGGCACCTTTGCCCATATCGACCCGGCCATCGAAGCCCATGTGGCTGAAAAGATGGGTCTGGAGATCGAGCCGGTCTCAACCCAGATTATCCCACGCGACCGCCATGCCGCTTTCTTTGCAACACTTGGGGTCGTTGCCAGTTCCATTGAACGCGTCGCCACCGAGATTCGACATCTGCAGCGCACAGAAGTATTGGAAGCAGAAGAATATTTCTCCGAAGGCCAGAAGGGCTCTTCTGCCATGCCGCACAAGCGTAACCCGGTGCTGACGGAAAACCTTACGGGGCTGGCCCGCTTGGTCCGCATGGCTGTGATGCCTGCCATGGAAAATGTCGCCCTGTGGCACGAGCGCGACATCTCACATTCCTCTGTAGAGCGCGGCATCGGCCCAGACGCTACCGTAACGTTGGACTTTGCCCTGAATCGCCTGACCGGTGTCATTGAAAACCTGCTGGTTTACCCCGAACTCATGCAGCGCAACCTCGACCGCCTGGGAGGCCTGGTTTTCTCACAACGCGTCTTGCTGGCCCTGACACAGGCTGGTGTTTCCCGTGAAGACAGCTATCGCCTGGTACAGCGCAACGCCATGGTTGTCTGGGATGCAGCCCAGACCGGCGGCGAGGCAGACTTCCTTGGCTTGCTGAAAGCAGATGAAGGCGTCATTCTGTCTGACGATGATCTCGACGAGTTGTTTGACCTGAACTTCCACACCAAAAATGTGGACACGATTTTCCAGCGGGTGTTTGGCTAGATCAGTCTACCGCTTCGAGACAAAACAAAAGGGCCAGCAAATGCTGGCCCTTCGTGATTCTGATGTAGGTCTTGGTAAGGCTGGCTTTACTCGCCTTCTTCCATCACCTGACGCTTGGCCTCGATGAGCTGTTCTTCCATTTCGCGGCGAACCTGGTGTTCAGACAGGTCGATATGCTTGGCGTCGAGGTCGCCTTTGACCTTGCGATAGACATCTTCGTCGCCAGCTTCTTCAAAGTCTGCCTTGACGACTTCAGCAGCGTAGTCCTGGCTTTCCGCCGGACCCATGCCCATTTTTTCCGCGGCCCACAGGCCAAGGAGTTTGTTGCGGCGGGCCATGACCTTGAAGTTCAATTCTTCGTCATGAACAAATTTGGCCTCAAAGGCTTTTTCGCGCTCTTTAAACTGGCTCATTGTGTGACTCTTTCAATGGGATCGTTTTAGGGTCGTTCTGTCCCTTCACATAGCGAGGGAACGGCGCTTATTCAACAACGAAATGACCTGTTGATAAAATGATCTGGGTCAACACAGACCACACCTTATTAGCACTTAGGAGAATTGAATAAAAACAGCCGATGGTCTATGGTCGCCCCGCGCCGAGTCATTCCCGAAAGGGCGCTTCAAACACAGGAAAAATGCTGCCATGAACAGGCGCAGACAAATCTACGAAGGTAAGGCCAAAGTTCTCTTTGAAGGACCCGAACAAGGTACCCTGGTTCAGTATTTCAAGGATGATGCCACCGCCTTTAACAATAAGAAAAAAGGTACCATCACCGGTAAGGGTGTGTTGAACAATCACATCACTGAATTTGTGATGCTGCGCCTTGCTGAAATCGGTATTCCCACGCACTTCATTCGTCGCCTGAACATGCGCGAACAGCTGGTGCGCGAGGTCGACATTGTACCCATCGAAGTAATCATCCGGAATATTGCTGCAGGTTCTATCTGCAAGCGCCTGGGCATTGAAGAGGGCGCGCCCCTGCCCCGGCCGCTGATTGAATATTGCTATAAAGAAGATGCGCTGGACGACCCGATTGTCGCCGAAGAGCACATCCTGACCTTTGGTTGGGCCGCCCCGCACGAGCTGGAAGAAATCGTCGCGCATTCCTTCCGCATCAATGATTACCTCAGCGGACTGTTTATGGGCATCGGCATTCGCCTGGTCGACTTCAAGCTAGAATTTGGTCGCTTCTTTGAAGAAGGCCAGCCACCGCGCATTGTGCTGGCCGACGAATTTAGCCCCGACAATTGCCGCCTGTGGGATGCTGAAACCAACGAAAAGCTCGATAAGGACCGCTTCCGCCGCTCGCTGGGTGGTGAAACAGAAGCCTATCAGGAAGTAGCCCGCCGTCTTGGCGTGCTGCCTGAAAGCGGCCCCGGCGACCCCAAAGGGTCCGAGATCGTCCAATAATCAACCATCCGCCCAATCAATCGCCAAGGAAGTTGAAGTGAAAGCGAAAGTGCATGTAACCCTGAAAAGCGGCGTTCTGGACCCCCAGGGCAAAGCGATCCAGCACACCCTGTCCTCTTTGGGTTTTGGTGGCGTCAATGACGTTCGCCAGGGCAAGTTCATTGAACTGGACCTTGAAGAAACCAATGAAGACGCTGCGCGCGCTGCCCTGACGGATATGTGCGAGAAACTGCTCGCCAATACCGTGATTGAAAATTACGACATTGAGCTGATCGCCTAGGACCACTCCCATGAAATCAGCAGTTATTGTCTTTCCTGGCTCGAACTGTGACCGAGATGTCGCGGTAGCTTTGGAAAAGATTGCCGGCAACAGGCCTCATATGGTCTGGCACGGCGAAACCGACCTGCCAGAAGTCGACCTTGTGGTTCTGCCTGGCGGTTTTTCATTTGGTGACTATCTGCGCTCCGGCGCCATGGCGGGACGTTCCCCGATCATGAAAGAAGTCATTACCCGCGCCCATAAGGGCAAGCCCACGCTGGGCATCTGTAATGGCTTTCAGGTGCTGACAGAAACAGGCTTACTGCCGGGCGCGTTGATGCGGAATGCAGGGCTGAATTTTGTCTGCCGCGACGTGACACTGAAGGTAGAGCACGCCAATAGCGCATTCACCAACGCCTATACCAATGGCGACGAAATTCGCATTCCTGTCGCGCATCATGACGGCAATTATTTTGCCGATGACGACACGCTGAAGGCACTGGAAGACAATGCCCAGGTCGCCTTCCGCTATAAAGACAATCCCAACGGGTCGCAGAACGACATTGCCGGTATTTACAATGAAAGCCGCTCTGTTCTGGGCCTGATGCCCCACCCTGAACGCGCCATTGGTGCCGAGCTGGGCAGCACGGACGGGATCAAGATGTTTGAAAGTCTGATGGCATCGCTATGAGCACAATTACCCCTGAAATCGTCGCCGAACACGGCCTGAACGAAGAAGAATATGCCCGCATTCTCAATGCGTTGGGGCGTGAACCTAACATCAATGAGTTAGGCATTTTCTCTGTGATGTGGTCGGAGCACTGCTCCTACAAATCATCCCGCCGCCATTTGGCCACCCTGCCAACAGAGGCCCCGTGGGTTATCTGCGGCCCTGGTGAAAATGCGGGTGTGATCGACATTGGCGATGGCCAGACAGCCATCTTCAAAATGGAAAGTCACAACCACCCCAGCTACATCGAACCCTATCAGGGTGCAGCCACGGGTGTTGGCGGTATTCTGCGCGACGTGTTCACCATGGGCGCACGCCCCGTTGCCAATCTGAATGCATTGCGCTTTGGCAGCCCGGACCACCCCAAAACACGCCACTTACTGTCCGGCGTTGTGGCCGGTATCGGCGGGTACGGCAATTGCGTGGGCATTGCCACCGTCGCCGGTCAAACAGACTTCGACCCCGCCTATGACGGCAACATTCTGGTAAATGCCATGACGGTGGGCACGGCCGACGCTGACAAAGTGTTTTATTCTGCCGCGGCTGGCATGGGGAACCCGGTTGTCTATGTTGGCTCCAAAACGGGCCGTGACGGCATCCATGGCGCCACCATGGCGTCTGCCGAATTCGATGATGATTCTGAAGAAAAGCGCCCGACCGTACAGGTCGGTGACCCCTTCACCGAAAAACTTCTGATCGAGGCTTGCCTGGAACTGATGGCCGGTGATTCTATCGTCGCCATTCAGGACATGGGCGCTGCCGGCCTGACGTCTTCTTCGGTCGAAATGGCCTCCAAGGGCGAAGTCGGCATTGAGCTGAACCTCGACGAAGTGCCACAGCGCGAAGAAAATATGACCCCCTATGAGATGATGCTGTCTGAAAGCCAGGAACGCATGCTCATGGTGCTGGAACCCGGCCGGGAAGAAGAAGCCCATGCCATTTTCCGCAAGTGGGACCTCGATTTTGCCGTCATCGGTAAGGTCACCGATACCAATCACCTGACTCTGTTGCACGGTGGTGAGGTTGTTGGTGACATTCCCATTGGCCCGCTGGTGGATGATGCACCGAATTACGACCGCCCGCATGACGTTAAGCCTGCTGCCATTGCGGCCGAACGGCCAGACGTCCCTGCCCCAACTGAGCTGGGCGCAACCCTGCACCAGATGATGGGTTCACCCAATCTGTCGTCGCGTCGCTGGATCTGGGAACAATATGACCATCAGGTAATGGGCGACACCGTAGTACTACCCGGCGGTGACGCTGGTGTTGTCCGTGTTCATGGCACCGACAAAGCCCTGGCATCCGTAACCGATTGTACGCCACGCTATTGCTATGCAGACCCGGTCGAAGGTGGCAAGCAGGCCGTGGCCGAGACTTACCGCAACATCAGCGCCGTTGGCGCCACACCCCTGGCCATTACCAATTGCCTGAACTTCGGCAATCCTGAAAAGCCCGAGATCATGGGTCAGTTTGTTGGTTGCATCCAGGGCATGGGCGAAGCCTGTAAGGCACTGAATTACCCGGTCGTCTCCGGCAATGTATCGCTTTACAACGAAACCAATGGCATCGCCATTCTACCGACACCGGTCATTGGCGGCGTTGGCCTGATGCAGGACTACAAGAAGCTGGTACGTATCGCGCTGCAGAATGACGGTGACAGCATTTACATTCTTGGTGACACAGGTGGGCACCTGTACCAGTCGATCTACGCCAAGGTGATCCAGGACATTCACGTCGGCCCCGCGCCGCGGGTGGATCTGGCACAGGAGAAAGCCCATAGCGCCTTCGTTCGCGGACAGATTGAAGATGGCACCCTGACCGCCTGCCATGATGTTGCCGACGGCGGTACGCTGGTGGCCCTGGCCGAAATGGCCATGGCTGGCGGCAAAGGTATCACACTGGACCATGAAGGTGACCATGGCTTCTGGTTCGGTGAAGACCAGGGTCGCTATATTCTCGTGACCAGTAATGGTGCAGCTCTTGAAGCAGCAGCCAGCGAAGCGAACCTGAGCCTGACCAAGTTGGGTCGTGTCGGCGGAGACAGCCTTCTGGGCCAGTCTATTGACGGCCTGAAACAGGCCAACGAAGACTGGATGCCCGGCTATATGGCGGCGGTCTGACGGACAAACCAATGGCATCAGACACGCGACCATCGCCAATTCTGATCATTGGAAGTCCCCGCTCAGGCACCACATGGTTGGGGCAAATTTACAACAGCCATCCCGATACACTCTATCGGCATGAGCCAGATATTGCCCAGCCAACAACAGACATCCCGTTCATCGCCAATCCGCCATACAGTCCTGAAATGGTAAGAACGGCTGGGGACTACCTGGAGACGATGATAAATTGCAGGCTTCTGCGGGCTGTTGGCGGCAGAGTCAACTTCACGAAAAGCTATCGCAATCCGATGGGTAGTTTTTCCCGCCTCGCAACTTTGAGGTTCGCTCAGTTCGCTGAAAAAATCAGTCGGGCCGATCTTGGCAGAAAGTTCGCGATACCGGATTATGTGGATCAAACACGTCAACTGGAATGCACGGTCATGAAGTCCGTCTATGCTGATGGACGAGCCTGCCTTTTTTCGAAAGCCCACCCCGACCTGCATATCATCCACATTGTTCGACATCCATGCGGTCAAATGGCATCACTTTTTCAAGGGGCAGAACTCAAATTGATGCCAAGTGCGACTAAACCCAGCACCCACGATCTTGCGCCTACCGCGCAAGCAAAAGCACTTGGCTAGTCTTCTAGCTACTTTGAAGCGCTACTAACCGTCGAAAAGTTGGCAGCTGTCTGGGCTATAAGGAACGAGAAATTGATGGATGATCAAGCTTACAATCCACGTTACCACCGCATCATCTACGAAGAATTGTGCGCTGACCCAATTACAGAGACGGAAAAGTTGTTCCATGCAACAGGACTGAGCCTGGATGGGCAAACCATAGCTTTTCTCGAGCAGAGCCTATCTTCCAAGAGTGGAGATACCAGCTATTTTGGTGTGGTCCGCAACCCATTGGCAGCAGCAAACCGCTGGAAAACGCAGCTTCCGCCAGAGATAGTTGATCGTGTACGAACGCAAGTAGCCAAAACCGCAACTGGCAAACTGTTTTTCTCATAGAAATCACCGGTTCTGCTTGTGTCTGAAGACCAGCGGGACTAGTAATCTGTTCAGGAGTTACCATTTAAGAGAAGCTGAAAATCATGGCGATGGATGCTGGCGTAATCAAACAGATGATTGTGGAAGCCATGCCCGATGCAGTGGTGGTGATCGAAGACCTTCGGGGCGACGGAGACCACTACGCAGCTCATGTGACCTCAGAGGCCTTTCGCGGCAAGACGAGGGTTCAGCAACATCAGCTGGTCTATAAGGCGCTGAAAGGCAAAATGGGCGACGAATTGCACGCCCTTGCTGTCCAGACGGCAACACCCGAATAGACCAATTCCGTTTTGCATCGATCCTTGAGGAGTGGAGAGAGCGCATGAGCGAACATCCCGTGTTCGAAATAATCAAGACCGACATTTCAGAGAACGACATTGTTCTCTACATGAAAGGCACCCCCATGTTTCCACAGTGCGGTTTTTCCGCCACAGCTGTGGAAATCCTGAACCGCATGAGCCTGCCCTTCAAGAGCGTTGATGTGCTGGCAGACGATACCGTCCGCGAAGGCATCAAGGTATTCAGCGACTGGCCAACCGTTCCCCAACTTTATGTGAAAGGCGAATTTGTTGGCGGTTGCGACATTATGCGCGAGATGTATGAAGCGGGTGAACTGCACCAGTACATGCAGTCTGTCGGGTTCGAGCCGACCTACGCTTAGCCTGCGCTGAACCCCCGCGCATCTTCTACTTTACACACCTGCAGATCGTAGTGGTCATACCACTGCGACTGACCACTCTGTTGCGCCTGTAGATGTTCAGGTACCTCGCGCCAGGTAGCAATGGCCTCTTTGCTTTCCCAATAGCTGATGGTGACGCCGTCCAGTCCCTCTCGCAGTGAAACCGCGCCTTGAAATCCCGGCTGCTTCTCAACCATGTCCATCATCTGCTGGGCCATTTCCTTATACCCGGGATGGTCTGGTTTGAGCCGATTGGCGAAAATCACCACATAGCTGCCTGCTGGAATATCCATTTAGCTCTCCCCAAAACAAAAAGGCCGCCCTGTTGAGGCGGCCTTTAAAAGTGCATTTCCCAGAAGAATTACCGGGAATAGAACTCAATCACGAGGTTCGGTTCCATTTGAACCGGATACGGAATGTCGCTCAGAGAAGGCGTGCGCAGGAAAGTAGCGCTCATGGCCTTATAATCGGTGTCGATGTAATCGGGTACATCGCGTTCCGTTGATTCAACAGCTTCCATCACCAGGATGTTCTGGCGGGACTTTTCGCGAACGTCAATGACGTCGCCTTCCTTCACGCGATAGCTAGGGATATTTACCTTCTTGCCGTTCACACGAACATGGCCGTGGTTGATGAACTGGCGCGCAGAGAAAACCGTCGGTACGAACTTGGCGCGGTAAACAACCGCATCCAGGCGGCGTTCCAAAAGGCCAACAAGGTTTTCACCGGTATCACCGCGCATCTTGTCCGCTTCAGAATAAGTGCGGCGGAACTGCTTTTCAGTGATGTTGCCGTAATAGCCCTTGAGCTTCTGCTTGGCCATCAGCTGGGTACCGAAGTCGGAAACCTTGCGGCGGCGCGTCTGGCCATGTTCACCGGGGGCATAGCCGCGGGTGTTGAAGGGGCTGCGCGGGCGACCCCACAGGTTTTCACCAAGGCGACGGTCGATCTTGTACTTTGCACGGATGCGTTTTGACATGTGTGTTCTCTATCCTAATAGGCTGTCCTTAAGGCCCCTACAGATCCAGACAAATGAGCATGATATTCGGGCCTGCTCGTTAAGCCGCGCAATATAAGCATGAGGGGCTGCTTGTCAAACGCAAACAGCCCCTCAAAATGGCAAAAACCAGCGGTTTTTGATGTTATATCTGTTCACCGCGAACAATTTCCGGCGCGCCGGCCATATGGGCGCCCATTTCCTTGCCCAAAGAGCGGAAATGGTCGGACTTGCGGTGGTTTTCGATGGCATCCCAATCAGTATAGCGCTCAACGAACAGATACATCTGCGGATCTTCTGTCTTGTGCAGCTCATACATCATGCAATTGGGTTCGTTTTCGGCAACGGCTGCAACGAGCTTTTTGGCGACGGCTTCAAAGTCTGCGTTGGCCCCTTCCTTGACCGGAATTTTGGCGACGACTGAAATCATGGATCTTCCCTCTGGTTGACTAATTATCCTCGGACCTTCTTTTAGACGACACCAGCGTGGAGATCACCCCACGAAGTGTACGGATATCCTGTTCGCGGAAGTCGGCGCGCATCCAGATATTGCGCAGGTTCTGCACCATGCTGGTCTTTTTTTCGGCCGGGTAGAAGAAGCCGTTATTATCGAGCTCGCGCTCCATGTGATCCATAAAGCCGTGCAATTCTTCGCGCGTGGCCGGACGGGCTGCCCCCTTGGGGTCGGCCTCAGATGTCTCTTCAAAGCCACTCTGGAACCATTCATAGCTCATCAGCAGCACAGCCTGAGCCAGATTGATGGATGAAAAGTCGGGGTTCGTCGGCACATTCAGAATAGCATCTGCCAGGACAACATCTTCGTTGGGCAGGCCAGAGCTTTCAGCCCCAAACAAAATGCCGGATTGCGCACCCTCGCTGGCCAGTTTCCGGCATGTCTGAGCTGCTTCTGCCGGTCGAATGACCGGTTTGATCATTTCGCGACGTCGGGCCGTTGTAGCCGCGACATAGTTTAGGTCGGCAATGGCATCGCGCGTATCACCAAATACCTGGACATTGTCCAGCACAGGGGTGGCACCGGATGCCATAGGAACAGCATCAGGGTTGGGCCAGCCATCACGGGGGCGCACAAGCCGCAAGTCCGTCAGGCCGAAATTATACATGGCCCGGGCGGTGGCTCCGATATTCTCTCCCATTTGGGGTGCTACAAGAATGATCGCAGGGCCGGTCGTGCTCATGGGTGTCCTATGCTCGTCGTCGCCACAAAGGCAGGGGTTCATCGGTTGCGGGCTGATAGGTCACCGTCATTTCCGAAAACGCCTTGATGGCATCATCGATGGACCTGTCGGCACGCACTTCAAATGCGTCGAAGCCGCAGCGGAACATATAGAACAGCTGATCCCGAAGTACATCCCCTGTTGCGCGGATTTCGCCTTCATAATTGTAACGGTCCCGCAGCAACCGAGCGGTTGAATAGGCGCGGCCGTCACGGAAGACCGGGAAGTCGAGTGCGACAACGTCAAAATGTTCAAGGTCATCAGCAATGTCTTCGGCGTGATAGTCCGGTGAGACACGCACACCAAGGCCACCCTGATTACGGCCAATCAGTGTGTCTTTCTCGGCCTGCCAACGCGCCAGGGAAATTATCACATCCCCTTCCGGCAAAGGCTGTTCGTCTTCAACGTGAACCCATTGGTCCTCGACGATTTCCTGTCCCTTAATTATTCGCATAGAGACGCTCCTTGAAGGGGGCCATGCCAATACGGCGATAGCAATCGAGGAAGCTTTCTTCTTCCTCGCGGTTTTCGGTATAGGTTTCCAGGACGTTTTCCACCGCCGGCACAATTTCATCTGCCGAGAATGCGGGACCAACGATCTTACCAACCGATGCATCAGACTTGGACGAGCCGCCAAGAGTGATCTGGTAAAATTCTTCACCCTTCTTGTCGACGCCCAAAATGCCGATATTACCGGCATGGTGATGGCCACAGGCATTGATGCAACCCGAAATATTCAGCCGCAGATCACCCAGATCGTGCAGGTAGTCGATGTCATCAAGCTTTTCTGTCAGCTCGAGCGCCACAGGGATCGACCGGGCATTGGCCAAAGCGCAATAGTCCAAGCCGGGGCAGCAGATGAGGTCTGTAATCGTTTCGATATTGGGTTCAGCCAGCGCAATCCGCTTCAACTCATCCCACAGGGCCGGCAGGTCCTTTTTCCGAACATCCGGGAACACGATGTTCTGCTTATGCGTCGTACGCATGATACCAAGGCTGTATTCGTCAGCCAGACGTGCAATCTCGTCCATCTGATCTGCTGTTACGTCACCGGGGGCAACACCCTTGGTCTTCAGCGACAGGGCGACAATGGAGTAACCCTGCTGCTTGTGATCTTCAACATTGCGGTCCAACCACTGGCCAAAACGCTTATTTTCAGCAACTAGCGTATCAACATTGGCATCAGTCGCCGGCAGATCTTCATAGGCCGGCGGCGCGAAGAAGGCCTTCATGCGGTCAATTTCCGCATCGTCAAGCGTCATGGCGCCATCCTTGGCACGAGCGAAGTCTTCTTCAACCCGCTGACGATATTCCTCGATACCCATTTCGTGGATCAGAATCTTGATACGCGCCTTGTACTTGTTATCACGGCGGCCATAGCCGTTATAGACGCGCAACATGGATTCCGTATAGCTCAGCAAGTGCTTGCGATGGATGAACGGCGTAATTTCCTTGGCAATCATTGGTGTGCGGCCCATGCCACCACCAACAAAAATCTGGAAGCCCTCTTCCCCTTTATCGTTCACGACAACCCGGTAACCGATATCGTGGAAAGCAATAGCCGCACGATCATCTTCAGACCCAGTCAGGGCGAATTTGAACTTACGCGGCAAATGAGCAAATTCCGGATGGAATGTGGACCACTGTCGGAGGATTTCAGAATAAGGCCGCGGGTCGGTTACTTCATCCGCCGCAACGCCTGCCAGCTGATCTGCTGAAATATTACGGATGCAATTGCCACTCGTCTGGATAGCGTGCATTTCCACATCAGCTAGGCTTTCCAGAATGTCCGGCAGGTCTTCCAGTTTCGGCCAGTTGTACTGGATGTTCTGGCGCGTTGTGAAATGGCCATAACCCTTGTCATAGGTACGCGCAATATAGGCCAGCCGGCGCATTTGCTTGGAAGAGAGAACGCCATAGGGAATGGCGACACGGATCATGTAGGCATGAAGCTGTAGGTAGATGCCGTTCTGCAAACGCAGGGGCAGAAATTCTTCTTCTGACAACTCCCCGCGCAGGCGGCGCGCCACCTGGTCACGAAATTGTTCTACGCGCTCGGAGACCAGTTGACGGTCGAATGAGTCGTATTGGTACATGGTGTTCTCCACTTGAACAGCAAAACGAAACCGACTGCTCGCGCAACGGTACCGAACCATATTTCACACTATTATTATGTGATTAATTATAATTCACACCATAAAGCCGTATGATTAGAATTACAACAGATTTCAGGGCTTATTCAGCCGCTGGGCTACCGTCTACACTATCAGACGCGGAATTGCGATCATTCTCCTGCTCCAATAGCAATAATGATTCCCGCGCACGGCGGGTCGTATTGGGGTCGCGTGCCCAGTCCAACACGATCCTGTAATATTCCTGGGCAGCCTTGTATTCCTTTTGGCTGAATGCCAAATGCCCCAACAGCAGAGGCGCCTCCATATTCATCGGCAGCAGTTTGTGGGCGCGCTGCAGAGCCTCTCTGCCCTCTTCGAAGTATTTTGCATTGGGTGTGAGCACAAACGTCCTGCCGAGCCCCATAAGGGCCTGTGGGTGATCTAACCGCTTCGTCAAAGCCATGCGATAGTGCCAGCGCGCCCGAATAAGTGCCTTGCGGGCGGCCTCTTCATCCGTTTCCAGCAAATCTATGGCCTTATCGGCATAAAGGTGCCCCAGCACAACCTGCACATCGGGGATAGCCGATCGAACGTGGTTCTCCAGCAGTGCTTCTGCGCCAGCATAATCACTCTGGCCATACCGGATAGACGCAAGTTCAGCCCGAGCCTGCTCAGCCAGTTCCGCCGCAACACCGGGCATATCAATGACCTGTTGAACCAATTTGGTAGCCTGCTTCCTGTCCGCACCAAAACTCAGGTTTAACTCTGACAAGAGCAGTAATACTTCCGCGGAGACAAGCTCCCGTACCACTGGCTTCGGAAAGTCGATATTGGGTAGCGAGACAATGCGCGGTTTCATCCGCTTGCCATATTGCCGTGTTTTAGACCGCGCTTTTGCTGACAAGGATTTCAGCGCCATGTTGTAGGTCTGCTCGAAGGCCTGCTCTGGCGGCACGCCACCCGCCAGCAGATCAAGAAATGGCCCTAGATATTCAGCTCTTTCCTTGTTAGACAACAGGTAATGGACCACAGCCCAGGACTGGGCGTAGAAGTCCCCTCTGCCATGGGCAGTCTGGTAACCCGTTTGCCGCATCAATTGCTCCAACGGTATCCAATTGGCGTTTTTTAACGACGCCAGGCGGTGTTGCGAGGGCGCCCCGATGAGCGCTCGATTCCCCGGCAAAGGTTCATAGGTCGAAAGAAATTCTGCGTAGCCTTCATTGAACCACAGAGGATAGCGGCGCCTTGTGTCATTCGCGATCAGGTGATGAACATATTCGTGCAGAACGCCATCCATACTGACGAAGCGCATACCAACCTTTTTTCGAATATGTGGCCCATAGGGCGTTTGCGTTACCTGCAACGAACTGGTGCCGTCTTCTGCCCGCGCCGAGAGGTCAACAACGGCTAGCCCCCCGCGCCAGGTTTGCAGATAGGCGCCAAATATATCCTTCTCACCCAGCAGATTCTGCATCTGGGCAGCGTTGCGGAGCAACACAACCCGAAACGGCAGAGGGTTGTCGGCACCTTCCAGCTGCAGATGGTCCAACACATAATGACGGAAGGACTGCAAATGAACGACAATACGCTCTGCCCAATGATCAGTCCCCTGATGGTATATGACGAAGTTAGGGGTCCGAAGTTCCTGCCATCCGACAGGCTCTGTCGAACCATCCAGGGCCTGCGGTGTCGAACAGGACACGCCCACCCAGCTCGCCAGGAGCAGGGTAAACGAGACTAAACCGCGTCTTAACCACCCATTCATGGAATTATCCCGTATGCCAGTACTTTGAACGCTTACCTTTTATATTTTGGGGCGTTATGGTGCTGGCACAAACCCTATTTATCGCGAAAGGAAAACCATGGCACCCCGAGTTGTACACATCAAGGACCTGCCCGGCCTGGCTGGACAGACTATCGGCTCTTCAGAATGGGTCGAAATTGATCAGGAACGCGTCAACATGTTTGCTGATGCAACAGGCGACCACCAGTGGATTCACGTCGATGTGGAACGCGCTGAACGCGAAATGGAAACGGGCACCACGATTGTGCACGGCTTCCTCACGCTTTCCCTGCTGCCGATGCTGACGAGTCAGATCCTCAATGTTGAAGGCACTGTTCGTGGCATCAATTACGGCACCAACAAGGTGCGTTTCACCAATATGGTACCGGTTGGCTCTCGTGTTCGCGCTACGCAGACGCTGAAAGAAGCCAATGTTCGCCCGGATGGATCAGTCCAGTCCATCAACGAAGTTGTCATTGAAATTGAAGGCAACGACCGGCCTGCCCTGGTGGCAGAAACGCTCGGCCTCGTTTACCCGGCTGAATAAACGGGTCACGGATCATCCGCCCCGGCCAGGACATTGCTTTTTGGAAGTTTTGGCTGGTTGGGGCGGTAGGATTCGAACCTACGGTACACGGGATCAAAACCCGATGCCTTACCACTTGGCTACGCCCCATCAGTCGCGCGGCGAGACCATAGTCAGAACAGCCTTTTGGTTCAACGACTTTTAACTGTTCCACGTACAAAAGATACACATGTCACAGGATATATAGACTGCCTGTGCTAGGCTGAGCTTGCAGCCGCAACAAATCTTGAAAACCCATGTCCGGATTTCTCTCAGCACTATCGCCTCTTCTCCAGCTTTCCAACATCCTGTTCGCCGCTGCGGTCCTGGGCCTGGTGTGGCAGTGGATCAGACCACATTCCAAAGTGGGTAAAGCTGTCTCGCGAACAGCGCTCGTTCTGCTGGCAGCCATGGCCGTTTTACCCCTTCATCATATGCTGCTTCAGCCATTGGAAGACCGCTTTCCTGTCCCAAGGCTACCTGAAGACGTCGCAGGCTTTGTCGTATAGGGAGGAACAGTAAACCCACAAATATCTGAGCAGCGTGATCGGGCCAGCATTGCCGGCCAGGCAGAACGGATGACCGAAACCTTGCGACTTGCTCAGTAATTCCCCAAATCTAAATTGGTCTTCTCCGGCGGAAAGTGGCGGCCGTCAGACACTCTGTCTGAAGCCGATGCAGCAGCGCGCTATTTCACAGAACTGGGCATTGCCGACAACAGGATTATTCGCGAGGGCAAGGCTGGCAATACCTGGCAAAACGCTCTGTTCACGATGAAGCTGGTACAGCCAAAACCCGATGAAAAATGGGTGCTTGTTACATCGGCCTCGCACATGCCACGGTCTGTCGGCGTATTCAGAAAAATAGGCTGGGAAAATATCACGCCCTACCCTGTTGATTTTCGCACCCTACCCGAGGGTGCTCGATGGCGTTTCAACGTTAGCCACAATTTATACATGGTAGACAGGGCCGTTCGGTCCTGGTTGTCGTTGCTGGGATATTACCTGCTCGACAGGACCGATAATTTGTTTCCAGCCCCTTAACGCCGTGAACCACCGATATTTTCCCGCAAAAATTCCATGACTTCCTCAAACACGCCAGCACTCTTGAGAACGTTATGCTTCTTGCCATCCTCCAGAATGATGGACTTGGAGCCAGATCTAATACCGAAATAGGCACCACAATCACCCCGCTGGTCTGTACGCTTGTTCTGGTACCAGGGGTCGTTCCGTTGAACGATGGCCAATACAGGCACATCTGGCTGGGCCTCCAGCCCCCGAATGAGAGGCGCCCCCTGGCATGTCCATTGGGTGATAATTCGAGCGCGAAAGAAATCGCCCCTGTACAGTGCCGTTGCTGCGCCACCTTCACTCACACCCATCAGAAACAAATTGTTCCAATCTGCCCAAGGCTTTTCCCATAGTTGGTCGACTGCGTAATTGATCTCCGCTTGGCGAAAATCAAACACCCAGGGACTCAGGCCGCCACGCTTGGAATCCGGGTCACACTGCCGCGGCCGATAAGCGCGCGCCATGCTGTCTGGCGCGATGACGAGAAATCCTCGCTCGGCAATTTTTCGGATGAATTTTCTATCCCGTTTTGAAAAGCCGGTACAGCCATGCAGATAGACGAGCACCGGTAACTTTTCACCCCGATAGTTACCCAGTATTTTGCGGCCTTTATCTGTATCCATGCGGAAATAATGCGATTCTCTAGCCTTCTCGGAAGGCATAGCAACCAGCGCATGAACCCATGTTCGCTCCAGGTCGTTGATTGCCCAACCCTGCGTCGGGAAGGCCAGAACACCGCACATAAGCACCATGAAGACTCTGAAGAACGTCAAGGCTTTGCTCCTTAAATCACGCTTGCCAAGCACCACCATTCCGGATGCTTTGTCTGCATAATGCTTTCTGCCTCTTTGGCATCTTCCAAATTCGGGAACAAAGCATAACAGGTCGCGCCGCTGCCGCTCATACGCACTAGGCCAGTCCCCTCTAGTGCACGCAGACAGGCCAGAACGTCACCAATGAGGGGTACCACTTTTTCAGCAGACGACTGCAGAGCATTGCGACGCTTCCCAAGAGCCTCCAGCAGATCTTCATAGGCATCAGTGCATGCCGGAAACGGCACTTGCTGATCAAAAGAAGTGCTCGACTGCCTATAGACATTGAAAACATCTGGCGTAGCCAGGTTTACACCAGGGTTCACCAATAAAAGGCCACATGTTGGAATCGCGACCGGCGTCAGCTCTTCTCCAACACCGCGAGCAATAACCGGGCACCCCGCCAAACAGGCAGGAACATCTGCTCCTAGTGTCAGGCCTAGCTCCTGCAGCTCATCCAGACGGAGCCCGAGCTCCCAAAGCTCGTTCAACGCTAAAAGAGTTGCGGCTGCGTTGGATGATCCGCCCCCAATACCTGCCGCAATTGGTAATGCTTTATGAAGGCAAATATTGGCACCCCCGGAAACGCCAGCATGCGACTGCAACAAGGTAGCGGCTTGCCAAACAATATTGTTCTCTGGGTCCGGCAAACAAGCTGCACCCGGCCCTTCATAGGTAAGACTGAGGCTATCCGCTTCCTCAATCAGAAGCTCATCACCATCGCGAGCGAAAACAAACAGGCTGTCCAGTTCATGGTAGCCATTGTCTCGCCTGCCGGTGATCTCGAGATACAGGTTTACTTTCGCAGGGGCCGTCAGGCGCAGTGAGGCCTTCGCCAGACCCGACACAGCCTATTCGCCTCTTTTGTGCTTCTTGGGCAACCCATTCTTGATCTTGGCCCTAATACGCTCAACATCTTCTTTTTCGGGCTTCATAACCAGCGCGTGTCGCCACTGGAACCGGGCTTCCAGCTTGCGCCCAAACCGCCAATAGGCATCACCCAAATGGTCATTGATGGTTGGGTCTTCCGGCTGCAGCATGATCGCTTTTTCCAGCCAGTCGATTGATTCTTCATATTGTTTGAGCTGGTAGTGTGCCCAGCCAAGACTATCAATGATATAACCATCTTCCGGCCGCTGCTCGACGGCCTTTTCTATCATTTTCAGGGCTTCATCCAGGTTCTTGCCTTTTTCCAGCCAGCTGTAACCAAGATAGTTCAACACCAGGGGTTCGTCAGGCTGCAGCGCAAGAGCAGCGAAGAAGTCTTTTTCCGCCTTCTTCCATTTGCCAGTCCGTTCAAAACAAATCCCGCGTGAATAAAGCAAAGACCAATGACGCTGTTTCGGCTCCCCAATCAGGCTCAGAACCTGGTCGTAATATTTGGTGGCCAACTCGTATTGTTCATTGTTCCGCATCTGGTCAGCCAAACCGGCCAACACGCCTATATCTTCCGGCCTATCCCGATGCATTGCCTCAAGAATAGCGACCGCCTCGTCTTCCCGGTCCAGCTGAATGAGCAAGCGCGCCCGTTCAAATTGGGATTCCCACCCAAAAACAGGGTCATCCATCAAATTGGTAAAACTGGCCAGCGCCGCATCATATCGGCGCTCACGATCCTGCAAATTTGCAAGAAGAGCCTGGGCTATCGGGAAATCTGGCCGTAGCATCAGCGTCAAACGCAAATAAATGGAAGCCGGTGACCGTGACCGATGCCGCGCCAAACGCCGCGCCGTATTGTAATAAGCTTCTGCCACACCTGCTGCTGCACTGCTGATGAATGGCTCAGGAACCTCACCACTTCTTGCACGCTCCAGTGCATAAGACATCGTCAAATCAGATGGATTTTGCTCAAGAAACTCCGCGTAAATCATCTGGGCTGCAGATTGCTTACCCAACCGTTCCAACAAATTGCCATAGGCCCGGGCTACTTGCAGGTCTGCCCCCTGCAGTTCAATAAGCGCATCCATATAGGCTGCTGTAGCCTCATCAGTCCGCCCTGTATAGTCCAGGATATAGGCCTTATGGATAGAGCCAAAGATATCGAAACTTCTGCTCCCCTTGATCACCAGCAGGTGATCAAGCGCTGCATCCACATCGCCTTGTTCCGCAGCAGCCCAGGCGCGAGCCAATGGCTTGATGAGGTTGATGATGCCATCGGCATTGGCATTCACCAATGTCTGCTCTAGGTTCTCCCACTCTTTGTTGCGCAAGGCAGAAGCACTCAGGACCAGATCAACCAGGCTTGTGTGCTGGTCTTCCATGGTCGCAAGTTTGGACGCAAGTGCAGCGGCCTGTTCACTACGACCACTCGCAAGCGACATGGAAAATGCCTGGCGCACCAACTCCGGATTGTCCGGGTCAGCCTCAACTGCCTTGTTCAGATGATCGGCGGCACGATGAGTGTCACGGTGCGTACTGGCGAACCGCCCTGAAAGGTAGTTCTTCCAGTCGATCGTCACCTCTTCTGTCCCGACTTCCTCGGAAGCGTGTGCCGGCCTATAGGCCATACACGACAGGAAAGCGCCAAAAAGCACGAAGCTCGCTACTTTCAGCCAAGCTGATCGCGATTTACTTGTCACTCTTACGCTGTCCTTCTGCTGCACTGGCTTTCTACCGAACTGGAAAACTAGCTGGCTTACATGTTGGGGTAGTTCGGCCCGCCGCCACCTTCCGGCACGACCCAATTGATATTTTGGGTCGGGTCCTTGATGTCGCAAGTTTTACAATGCACGCAGTTCTGCGCATTGATCTGCAATTGCGGGTTGGAACCATCATCTTCAGCGATAATTTCATAGACGCCAGCCGGGCAGAAGCGCTGTTCCGGCGCGTCATATTCCGCCAGGTTGATCTCGATGGGCACAGAATCACTGCCAAGCGTCAAATGACTTGGCTGGTCTTCTTCGTGGTTGGTGTTCGAGATAAACACCGAAGACAGACGGTCAAAGGTGATTTCCCCGTCCGGTTTCGGATAGTCGATCGGCGTATGCTTGGCAGCAGGCTCCAGATATTCGTTGTCTGCCTTCTTATGCTTGAGTGTGAACGGCAACAGGCCGCCCAGCCAACCCTGGATACCCGTCATCAGCACACCCGCAATCAGGCCCCAGCCGAAGGCAGGCTTGGCGTTGCGGACGGACTTGAGGTCCTTGTAAACCCAGGAATTTTCGTAAGCGGTGGTATAGGCATCCAAGGTGTCATGACCTTCTGAACCACCCTGCAGCGCGGCAAAGGCAGCTTCAGCCGCCATCATGCCCGTCTTCATGGCGTTGTTGGAGCCCTTGATCTTCGGCACGTTCATAAAGCCGGCAGCACAACCCACCAGCAGGCCACCTGGGAACACCAGATGCGGTACAGACTGGAAACCACCAGCCGTCAATGCACGGGCACCGTAAGAAATGCGCTTGCCACCTTCAAATGTCTGGCGAATGACCGGGTGCGACTTGTAGCGCTGGAATTCTTCAAACGGCGAGAGGTATGGGTTCTTGTAGTCGAGCCCCATCACAAAACCGACGGCAACCTGGTTGTCTTCCAGGTGGTACAGGAAAGAACCGCCATAGGTCTTGGAATCCATCGGCCAACCGAATGTATGCTGCACATAACCCGGCTTGTGCTTGGCTGGGTCAATTTCCCAAAGCTCCTTGATGCCGATGCCATATTTCTGCGGACCAACACCGTCACGCAGGTTGAATTTTTCAGTCAGCTCCTTGGTGAGTGAGCCACGCGCGCCTTCGGCAAAGAAGGTGTATTTGGCATGCAGTTCCATACCAGCTTCATGATGCGCTTTGGGCTCGCCATCCTTGCCGATGCCCATGTCACCGGTGGCGACACCTTTAACACTGCCGTCTTCATGATACAGCACTTCAGCAGCCGCAAAGCCCGGGTAGACTTCGACACCCAGCTCTTCTGCCTGTTCGCCCAGCCAACGGGTCACATTGCCGAGACTGACAATATAGTTGCCCTTGTTATGCAGAACCGGCGGCAGAATGAAATTGGGTGCGCTGATGGAGCCTTTCTCCGTCAGCATCATGAATTTGTCCTGCTCGCAGGGCGTATTCAGCGGTGCGCCTTTTTCTTTCCAGTCTGGTATCAATTCGGTCAGTGCACGCGGTTCAAACACCGCACCAGACAGGATATGCGCACCAACTTCCGACCCTTTTTCAAGAACGCAGACGCTGAAGTCAGCCTCATTTTCCATACAAAGCTGCTTGAGCCGAATAGCCGCTGCCAGGCCAGCGGGACCACCGCCAACGATGACAACATCATATTCCATAGATTCGCGTTCCATCAGGATCTTCCTTGTTCTTTGGAGGGGACTTTTTGCCAGGATCCTAAAACCCCAACAGCAAGCGCCTTATATGTTCTTGTTTGTTACCGATTTATAGGCGTGCAGAGGCAATCTGGTCAATTCTCTGCCCCGTCCAAAACAGGTAAATTTGCCCTTTAAGGGCTTATGCAGGCTTGGATTCAGCAAATTTCGCCAATTGTTCAGGCGACGCTTCCGTCTGGTGCTTATCTTTCCACTCACTATAGGGCATGCCATAGACAATTTCGCGCGCACCGGCCTTGTCTATTTCCAGGCCTTTTTCCTCGGCTGCTTCGCGATACCAGTCAGACAAACAGTTCCGGCAGAACCCGGCCAGATTCATCATGTCGATATTCTGCACCTCTGGCCGATTACGCAAATGGCTCACAAGGCGGCGAAAGGCTGCTGCTTCAAGCTCTGTTCTGGTTTGATCATCCATGCTCTTACTCCTGCTCAATTTGGCGTCAGTATAGGCTGTTTACGACCGGGTAAAAGGGAAGATCAAAGAAATTGGCCTGCAGGCCTTTGTTCAGTCTTTGTATCGCCGCGCACTGGCGTTAGGCTGTGGCCATGGAATCACCAACGGGTAGCGTATCGGCTCTTAAAACACTGCGGTGGCACGTTGATGCCGGCGCTGATGAAGCCATTGGCGATGCGCCCGTCAATCGCTTTGCAATTGCTGAGCCCACGGCTGAGAAAAAGCCTGAAACGAACGCGGCACGCCCCGCCCCCACACCAGCGCCACAAAAACAGCCAGACGTCGTCAAGCTGGAGTCTGCCGAAGAAACGACGGCATCCGCCCAAGCCATGGCAACCGCGTGCAACACGCTGGAAGAATTACGCGCTGCACTCAATGCCTTCGACCAATGCCCCTTGAAAGCAACCGCCCAAAATCTGGTGTTTGGGGATGGCAATCCTCAGGCCGACCTGATGATTATCGGGGAAGCACCGGGTGCCGATGAAGATCGCCAGGGGCTTCCTTTTGTCGGCGTCAGCGGTCAACTGCTCGACCGTATGCTGGGCGCCATCATGCAGGATCGTGAAAACAGCTATATCACCAATATTCTACCCTGGCGGCCTCCGGGCAATCGCAAACCAACACCCTTCGAGACCAGCCTGTGCCTGCCCTTCCTGCTGCGCCATATTGAGCTGGTAGAACCAAAAGCACTGATGCTGCTGGGCGGCACAGCGGCCAGCACATTGCTGGAGACGACCACCGGCATTACAAAATTGCGCGGCACCTGGATGAATCTGGATTTGAACGGCACAAAAATACCCTGCCTGCCGACATACCACCCAGCCTATCTGTTGCGCCAACCCGCCCAGAAACGTGATGCCTGGCGCGACCTGCTGAGCATGCGCAAACAGCTGCACGACATGGGAGCAAAATCATGAACAGCCAGACATTGAAGACGCTGGCGCTCACACTGGTTGTCTCTTTGTTTACGCCTACTGTTTGGGCGGACACAGCCGAACAAGAGACGCCGCCGACCCTCAGCGCCTTCGACCCGCAACCGGCTCCTGCAGCGCCCGCGCTCGAAATATTGAGTGCGGAAGATATTGCCTTGTATCAGGAAATCTTCGACCTGCAGGAAGATGGCCGCTGGAAAAAGGCCGACCGCCGCATCAAGAAGTTAGAAAGTGACATCCTGATGGGGCATGTGAAGTTTCAGCGCTATATGCACCCTACCAAATATCGCTCTAAATACAAAGAGCTGCGGGACTGGATGGCTGTTTATAACGACCATCCAGAAGCGTATCGGATTTACCGCCTGGCCAATAAAAGACGCCCCGCCAATTATCGGGCACCCAAAGCCCCCGCACCTCGCAACTACAAGGGGCCAGCAACAACACCCTCAACAGCAACGGCCCTGCCCCCAAAAACTAAAGCGGAGAAAAAGCGCGACCGGGCGGAGTATCGCGCGCGCTCTAAAATTTCACAATATTTAGAGCGCGGCCAAATCGCTCGCGCCGAGAAGCGTCTATGGGGTTCCGAGACTGCCGGTATATTCGACGAACTGGCCTTTGATACCCAGATGTCGCGTATTGCCAGCGCCTACTATTACGCCGGTCAATTGGAGCGCGCTGAAGTCTTAGGCTCCATTGCGGCTGAGCGGTCGATTGACCAATTGCCGGAAGCCAGCTGGATTGCAGGTTTAGCTGCCTGGAAGTTGGGTCATTGGTCGCAAGCCGCAGGCTACTTTGAGGCAGTCTGGGTTTCACCCGAATCCAACAGCTGGCTGCGCGCCGCAGGGGCCTTCTGGTCAGCACGGGCGCACATGAAAGCGCGGCAACCAAACCAGGCCAACGCGATGCTGCGCAAAGCGGCGGCAGAACAACGCACATTTTATGGCCTCTTGGCTCAACGCCAGCTGGGCGAACCAAACACCTTCAACTGGGACCTACCTGTAGAAAATGCAACGGGTGCCAAGCTCGCTATGGACACCGCAGGTTTGCGCCGCGCAATCGCCCTTAAACAAGTGGGCATGCCTGAGGCTGCAGATCGCGAATTTCTGATGGCGCATCGACGCCTGCCTCCGGGGAATGACCTGGAATTGCTGCCCGTTGCGATGAATATGGGCCTGCATGGCTCCGTCGCAAAATTGTCCCGGCGCATTATCAACAACCATGACCAAGCCATCGACAGTGCCCTGTACCCTATGCCGGACTGGGTCCCGGCAGATGGCTTCAAGCTCGATAAGGCCTTGCTGATGGCGGTAATGCGCCAGGAATCCGCCTTCAACGCCTATGCTGTCAGCTATGCAGGGGCGAGTGGGCTGATGCAGTTGATGCCCGCGACCGCCGCTTATATTGAGCGCGACAATTCCCTGCGCCGCAAGAACCATAGGAAACTCTTTGATCCTTCCTTCAACATGAAGTTGGGACAGAAATATCTGAATTATCTAATGCGGCACAAAATGACCGACGGCAATCTGATGCTGGTGATCGCCGCCTATAACGCCGGGCCGGGTAATATTGCCAAGTGGAAGCTGCGCACGGGCCATGGTGATGACTGGCTGCTGTTCATGGAATCCATTCCCAATCGGCAGAACCGCAATTATGTAGAGCGTGTTTTGGCTAATCTGTGGATATATCGCCTGCGCTTTGGTCAAGAGGCCCCGACGCTGGATCAAGTTGCACAAGGCGCTCTACCGCGCTATGCCTCGCTCGACCCGGCCTTCGCACCAGCCAAGCCCAAGCAGACAGCCGGCCTCAACACCCAGCCCGCAGAACCACAGGACGCAGCAGCACCATGACATCCGCTTCACGGCCCTTTGTACCCCTCGATATCGCCATCATGACTGTTTCTGACAGCCGCACGCAGGAACCCGACCGCTCAGGCAATATTTTGGTAGAACGCCTTGAAGGTGCAGGGCACCGCTTGGCGGACCGGGCGATTGTTACCGACAATGTCAGTGCCATCACCGGCCAATTGCAGCAATGGATCGATGATGATGGTATTGACGTGGTGGTCTCTACCGGCGGAACAGGTCTGACAGGCCGCGACGTGACGCCAGAGGCCTTTGAAGGCATCTTTGAGAAAAAAATTGATGGTTTTGGCGAACTGTTCCGCATGCTGAGCTACGAGAAAATCGGCACCTCAACCATTCAGTCCCGTGCCGTTGGCGGCCTGGCAGGTGGTACCTATCTGTTTGCCCTGCCCGGTTCACCCAGCGCCTGCAAAGATGGCTGGGATATGATCCTGAATGACCAGTTGGATTACCGCTTTAAGCCCTGCAATTTCGTGGAACTGATGCCCCGCCTGCAGGAACATCTGGACAATCCGCCTACCTAGAAAGCGGCAAGTTCAGCGGCGTGGCCTTCTGCGCCACCGGTGCCAATCATCTCCATCATCGACATCCTGCAGCTCTGTTGACCAGATACGGTTCCACCGCGTTAAATTGTTGAGCGTCTGCCACATCTCCATGCCGCTGGACCATTCAACGCCGTCAAACGCACCGCGCGGCACAACCGGCCTGCGTCGCATGCCAATTAACCAATAACCGCCATCCCCCGCCGGGCCTATGGCAACATCGTTTCGCCGGATCTGTTGAAAAGCCCGGTTGATATGGCACGGCTGGATGTCGGGAATGTCTGCGCCGATAATAATAGCAGGCCCATTGGGTAACGTCTGGAAAACACGGTCCATACGCTGACCCAGATGACCTCTGCCCTGTTGAATGATCGTCGCATTTTCTGGCACACCCGGCCAACGGCGGGCGCCATCCGGTGTCACCGCGATATGTAACTGCCAACGCGGATCAGCGCCTAGACGATGGGCTGTCTCAGCAAAATTCTGACGGTAAAACTGTGTTGCGCGGACACCGCCAATGTCTTTTGCCAAACGCGTTTTGACAGCGCCCATGACAGGCCTGCGGGCAAACAGAACAAGATGCTGCTTCAACGGCCTGCTCCATACAGGCGCTGGATAAATGATATGGGGACCCTGCAGAAATAAAGGCCAAGACACAACAGGTTACGGATTGGCCGCAGCCAAGTCCCACCCTTACGGTAGCGTTCTGCAGATGTCACAATCGTTCCTTCAAGTTGCACCAAGCGTCCTTTGCCTAGTCGACGCACGAAGTCGACATCTTCCATCAATGGTAAATCGGCATAGCCGCCGATATATTCATACAACGCCCTGCTAACCAGCAATCCCTGATCGCCATAGGGCAAACCCCAGGCTCTGGCACGCCAGTTTGCTAGGCGGGCAATACGATCTATCCCGGGGTTTTCGTCATCATATCCCAGCTTGAAATAGGCTGCGCCGCCATCGTTCAACGCATCCAACATGAACACGGCGATCAGCGAACCAGCACCCTTTGGTAAAACGCTGTCCGCATGCAGGAACAACAGCCAGGAATGTTTGGCCTGCCGAGCACCCAAAGCCAATTGTTGGCCCCGGCCCTTCGCACTTTCGATAATGGTGGCACCAGCGGCGTCACACCAACCGATCGTCTCTGCCGACATACCGGCGCTTGAGACAATAATTTCGGCTCCAAGGGGTCCCAGTTCTGACTGCACCATCTGCAAAACCTCGCGAAAACGGGCATCGGGATTAAGAACTGGCATGACAACACTGAGCATGCCCGCAAGTGTAGCTGTATTCGTAGCCCAAGGCACCGCATTCCCTTCCCTACGGCGACAAATGAAGCTGTTCTTGTTTTGTTCTTTTTTGTATGATAGCCTATTTTTATGGTTCAATCGCGAAACATATCGCCCGATCCACTCCTGCGGGCCCGTGGCAGAGGTAGTTCCTCCAGACAAGAGGGAAGATATGAACGCTTTGCCTCAACACCCTTTGATGACGGCTGGGGCACCTTCGATGAACCCGCGCCCAACCTACGCACGCGTGTAACCCCGGAATCTGCCAAGAGAATTATCACCTATAATGCATCGCCGGATGTGGGCTTCGACCGCACAATCAACCCTTATCAGGGCTGCGAACACGGCTGCATCTATTGTTTTGCGCGGCCAAGGCATGCCTTTTATGGCCTGTCTCCCGGGCTGGACTTTGAAAGCCAGCTATTCGCCAAGGAAAACGCAGCAACTCTTCTGGAACAGGAATTGCGCAAACCGGGCTATGAGGCCGCCCCAATCGGGCTTGGCGTCAACACAGATTGTTACCAGCCCATAGAGAAGTCCTATCGCATTACCCGGCAGGTGCTCGAGGTGTTGGAAGCATATAGCCACCCGGTCTATATCGTCACGAAGTCTGCCATGATTTTGCGGGACATCGACATCCTGCAGTCACTGGCAGCGCGCAATCTCGTCAGCGTCTATATTTCGGTCACAACGCTCGACCGCCAGTTGGCACGCCATATGGAACCTCGGGCGGCCACCCCTGCCCGTCGTCTCGATACCATCCGTGCCCTGAACGATGGTCGCATTCCGGTTGGCGTACTGGTTGCCCCCATGATACCGGGCCTGACCGACCATGAACTGGATTCGATCCTGCAGCATAGTGCTGACGCTGGCGCCCAAAGCGCCGGTTACGTTGCCCTGCGCCTGCCACTGGAAATCCGCGACCTGTTTGAAGAATGGCTTATCACCCACTATCCGGACAAGGCCCGCAAGGTGCTCTCTCTGATCCATGACATTCGTGGAGGCAGAGCCAATGACCCCCGCTTTGGCAGTCGCATGAAGGGCACCGGCCCCTATGCCACCCTATTGGGAGATCGCTTCAAACTGGCCTGCGAGCGTTATGGACTGAGCCTCCGCAAGGGGGAAGAAAAGGGGCAAGTGTCTTCAGCATTGGACAGTTCGCAGTTTGCGCTGCCGCCCAGACCCGGAGACCAACTGGCCCTGTTTGATGCAATAAGGCCGTAGCCAATATGCGCAGGCATGGTATCAACAGACATGCCTGACTTTTCCTTTGAACAAGACGCCCCTACGCCGGTTGCCGGCATTGATGAGGCTGGCCGCGGGCCCTGGGCCGGGCCGGTTGTGGCTGCGGCTGTAATTCTGGATCCGGCTAATTTCCCCGCAGGTTTGAATGATTCAAAAAAGTTGAGTGCCCGCAAACGGGAATCCCTGTTCGAAGAGCTACAAAACTGCGCTCAAATTGGTGTGGGTATGGCCAGTGTCGAGGAAATCGACAGCCTCAATATCTTGCAGGCCACATTTCTGGCTATGCAGCGTGCTGTTGACGATTTACCGGTCAAACCAGCCTATCTTTTAATCGATGGAAATCAAAAACCACCTATAAATTTGCCGCTTAAAACTGTCACGAAGGGTGATGGTCGGAGTTTTTCCATCGCTGCAGCCTCAATTATTGCAAAAAATCATCGGGACTCCCTTATGCGGGAATTGGCACAAACCTACCCAGACTATGGATGGGAGAAAAACGCAGGATATGGGACAGCCCAACACAGGGATGCACTAAATCTTGTGGGTGTAACACCCCATCACCGACGTAGTTTTGCCCCCATTCGCAAGATTCTGACTCAAGATTCTTCCATAAATTCTTGATTCAAAACACTGAATCAAATTTTCGTATTGACGCGATTCGGGCAATGAATCAGGATGGATGACGCGTAAACAACAATGATTGTCCGCCAGGAAAGGCGGCAACAGGACGTGTCAGATGAAAAAAATGCCCCTTAATCGTGTTTTGCGAGGCGAATGTGTTGACGTTTTAAAGCAGCTGCCGGACAGCTCTGTCGACTTGATCTTCGCCGATCCACCATACAATCTACAGTTGAATTCCGACCTACATAGGCCCGATAACTCCAAAGTGGATGGTGTGGATGACGCCTGGGATCAGTTCGCCAGCTTTGATGCCTATGACAGCTTCACACGCGCCTGGTTGACGGAAGCCAAACGCGTCCTCAAGGACGATGGCGGCCTGTGGGTCATTGGCTCCTACCACAACATCTTTCGAGTCGGCGCGATCCTGCAGGATTTGGGTTTCTGGATTTTGAACGATGTGGTTTGGCGCAAGATAAATCCCATGCCCAACTTCCGCGGTACCCGCTTTACCAACGCGCATGAAACCATGATCTGGTGCGCCAAGAGCGAACATCAAAAGAAGTACACGTTCAATTATGACGCCATGAAGGTCATGAATGATGATGTCCAGATGCGATCTGATTGGCTGCTACCCATCTGCACAGGCAAAGAACGCCTGAAGAATCATGGTGAAAAGGCCCATGCCACGCAGAAACCGGAGTCACTACTGCACCGCGTTATTCTGTCGACAAGCAACAAGGGCGATGTTGTTCTCGACCCCTTCTTTGGCACAGGCACCACCGGCGTTGTCGCCAAACGCCTGGGCCGCAACTATATCGGCATCGAACGCGAGCCAGACTATGTGGACCTGGCCATCCGCCGCCTGAAGAATACCCGCGTGCTGGCAGATGAAGACATTGCTATCACGCCATCCAAAAAATCCCAGCCACGCGTTCCCTTCGGGACTGTTGTTGAACGGGGGCTACTCCGTCCGGGCACCGTGCTCTGTGACCAGAAAAAGCGTCATAGGGCACGGGTTCGGGCCGACGGGTCCATCGTCGCGCAGGACCGCACAGGCTCCATCCATCAGGTTGGCGCCCATGTTCAAGGCGCGCCAGCCTGTAACGGCTGGACCTTCTGGCACTTTGAGGAAAAGGGCAATCTGGTCTCTATCGACCTGTTACGCCAGCAGATCCGGGCCGAAATGGTCGCCTGACCGGCCTTAAAAGTCATGTCACGACGAAAGTGGCTCGGGCTCAAATGCAGCCCGGGCCACTTTTTTCATGACCGTCGGCAAAGCCACATCATCCAATCTGCTGAGGGGTACCCATCGCCCCTCCTCTTCAGATGGCTCTGCATCCACAACCAGGGCAACATGCACGGTAAGCTCCAGCCGAAAGTGGGTGAATATATGCACTACCTGCTGATCAGCCTGTTGCCAATCAGCCTCCAGCGGCACGGCTTCTTCCCGCTCTGCCTGCCAGGGACTGGATGGGAACTCCAACATGCCCCCCAAAAGACCTGTTTTAGGCCGCCGTCGAAGCCACGTCTCTGGCCCGCCCTCGCCTTCACGAAGCAGGCAATAAATATTGGCGCGCCTTGTAGGGCGTTGTTTTTTAGGCGCTTTGACGGGGAAGCGTTCCTGCTCATCAGCTTTCAGCGCCTTGCAGCTGGCATTGATCGGGCAAAGCGCACAAACCGGTTTCTTCGGCGTACAGATTGTTGCCCCCAGATCCATCAGCGCCTGTGCATAATCACCGGGGCGATCAGCCGGCGTTAAAGTCGTGGCGGCAGCCTTAATCGCCTTCTTCGCAGCAGGCATTACGTCTTCAATCGCAAATTGGCGAGCGATCACGCGCTCTACATTGCCATCCACCACTGTTGCCGGGGCATCAAACGCGATGGCGGCAATAGCCGCAGACGTATAGTCCCCAACGCCTGGCAGAGCCTGAAGTCCTTCAACATCCGTTGGAAAAATACCATCCAGCTCAGAGGCAATATGCACTGCACATTTGTGCAGGTTTCGGGCACGGGCGTAGTAGCCAAGCCCGGCCCATTCAGCCAAGACGTCATCCAGGTCGGCTTCAGCCAGCGCTGCCACAGTCGGCCAGCGTTGCAGGAATACCTCAAACCTGTTGCGAACTGTCGCCACGGTTGTTTGCTGCAGCATGATTTCACTCAGCCACACACGATAGGGGTCTGGCACCTCGCCCGGCAGCGCGCGCCAGGGCAAGACGCGGCGATGCGCGTCGTACCACCCTAAAAGCAGTGTTGAAAGGTCGGCTCTGTCCATGTTTCCCAATAGCTGAACCAGCAAGAATAAAAGCGTTGCCATGCCCTGCCCCCACCGTCAAGAATGACCGTATGAGCCCACCAGCTAAACGACCCGGAAAAAGCAAAAAACGCTATGAGCGCGTCCGTGCGACGCGGCACCTGTCGCAGCTGACAAAACCACTGATGGACCCGCTGTTTCGAAGGCAGGGATTTGCAAAAAAAGAAATCGTCACCCGCTGGGCCGATATTGTTGGTGTGGCACTGGCTCAGTCTTCTCGGCCAGAAAAGATCAGTTTTCCGCGCCATGCCCGACAAGGCGGCACCTTGATGGTGCGAGTTGAGGGCTCGTTTGCGCTGGAGTTGCAACACCGTCAGGCCGACGTGCTCGAACGACTTAATAGCTATTTTGGTTACCAGGCCGTCGACAAAATCGTGATCCGGCAAGGGCCATTGCCACGCGACCACAAAGCACGACAGGAAGCGGCGCTCAATTTGTCCGAGCAGGATCAAAAACAGATCGATTCGCTGGTCGAGGACACAAATAACGACCGCCTGCGACAATCCCTCATGGAAATCGGCCGACAGGTAAAAGGTAAAAACCGCTGAATGCCAAGGAATACCGGGGCTTGCTTGCACATACCCTGAACCGACATCAATGTTCTGTTGTGCCCCTTGGCCGAATCCCCCTATACTTTCCACTACATCTAGTAGGTATGAAATGACGCACACCATATATAGTCGAACCAAGACCGTTACCAAGAAGGCCCTGAAACTGGGCACTATGCTCGCTTTTGCGGGCTTTTTAAGCGCTTGTAGCAGTGGCGAAGACAGCGCATCAGGTGCCAATAGCGGCAACACAGGGACGACCCAGGGCAGCGCGCATGCAGCACCTGTTGACGCCCCGGAAATTGCCATGGGCGATATGATCTTGGGCAATAGCGCGTCGCCGGTGACAGTCATTGAATATGCGTCGATGACCTGTTCACACTGCGCCAGTTTTCACAAGCACACCTATCCGAGGCTGAAAGAGAACTATATCGACACAGGTAAGATCCAATTCGTGTTTCGCGAATTTCCACTCGACACCTATGCGCTGGAAGCTTCCATTATGGCGCGTTGTGCCGGTGAAGAGCGTTACTTTGATGTCGTGAGCGGCCTTTTTGAACGCCAGGAAGAATGGATCCTGCCCCGTACTGCAAGCAAGATCCGGGCTGCCATGCGAGGCATTGGTGCAGACCTCGGCGTGACGAGAGAAATGAATGAAGCTTGCCAGGACAATGAAGCCGTCCAGAAGCGGATTGCGGCGAAACGTAATGAGGCAGTGAACCGATACAAGGTGACAGGCACACCTGCACTTGTGATCAACGGCAAATTGTTTGAACAGGGCGTCGGGTACAACAATGTTGCCCGTCACATAGAAGAGCTATTGGCCGCAAACCAGTAGTCTGGGAAACCATCGGGGGAGGATGGGTTGGAATTTACACGGCTGAGATTATCGGGCTTCAAGTCCTTTGTTGACCCAACCGAGTTGTATATCGAACCGGGTTTGACGGGCGTTGTCGGCCCCAATGGCTGTGGTAAATCCAACCTGCTGGAAGCCCTGCGCTGGGTGATGGGCGAAACCAAGCCCTCTGCCATGCGTGGCTCAGGCATGGATGATGTCATCTTCTCAGGCACAGCAACAAGAGCATCGCGCAATCTGGCTGAAGTAACCCTGTTGCTCGACAATAGCACGCGCCTTGCCCCGGTTGCCCTGAATGAAGATGACCAGATTGAGATTTCCCGCCGTATTGAACGCGAATCCGGCTCTGCCTATCGCGTAAACGGCAAAGAAACCCGCGCCCGCGACGTGCAGCTTCTGTTTGCCGATATGGCAACAGGCGCGCACTCCCCTTCTCTCGTCTCGCAAGGCCGCATTGGCGCGCTGATCAACGCCAAACCGCGTGACAGGGCATCATTGCTGGAGGAAGCCGCTGGCATTTCCGGGCTTCATTCCCGTCGTCACGAAGCGGAACTGCGCCTGCGCGCCGCCGAGACCAATCTGGGGCGTTTGCAAGACGTGATGACCCAGATTGAAGGACAACTGGCGACGCTGAAAAAGCAGGCCCGCCAGGCAGCGCGTTATCGCACGCTGTCCAGTCGTCTCCGCGCGGCAGAAGCCATGATGATGCATCTGCGCTGGTTACACGCAACAACCGCGCTTGAAGCCGCCGAACAGGGCATGACAGCCATTGAAACAGTCGTTCGCGAACGGGCCAAAGTACAGACCAAAGCCAGCACAGATCAGGCGATTGCAGCATCCAAAGTACCGCCCCTGCGCCAGGAAGAATCGGAACGAGGCGCAGCTGTTCACCGCCTGACCGTTGCGCGGGAATCGCTGGACGAAGAAGAAGCCCGCATCTCCCGAGAACTGGGCCAATTGAAAGGTCGTCTTGAACAGGTTGGTCAGGATGCAACGCGCGAACAGTCCCTCGTTACCGATGCTGACAAGCATATTGCGGAACTGCAAAGCGAACGGGACGAACTGCAGAACAATAATGATGGCCATGCCGAACAGTTGGAAGGCCAACAGGCGCTGCTCAACGAATTTGAAGCCGCTGTCGACCGCAATAAAACATTGGCTGACGGCGCCAGTGAATCATTCACCCAACTCAGCGCTCAGAAAACCAGCCTGTCACAACAGGCCTCGAGCCTCGACATCCAGATTGGTGATTTGGACAAACGCATCCAGAGCACACGTGAGCAACATGACGAACTGGCCGCACAGGCACAGAATGACCCAGCCGTTCGTGAAGCAGCAGCCGCAACAGCAGATACCCGGACAGCAGCCGATGCCGCACAAGCAAATGCCGATCAGCTAAGTGTTCAGGCCCTCCAGTACGCTGAAACGGAAGCCGATGCACGTCTTGCTTTTGAAGAAGCACGGGATGAACTGGCCCCCCTTCAAGCTGAGGAAAAGGCGCTGACGGCGCTTCTGGCCGAATCAGAGCCCACAGGTTCCCCTGTTCTGGATGATATCAAGAGCGACCGCGGCTTCGAGGCAGCACTCGCCGCCGCCCTGGGTGATGATCTTTCCCTGGGTACAGATGATGAAGCAACCGCCTTCTGGCGCGGGCTTCAGCCTCTGGACAGCACACCTGACCTGCCCGCCGGTGCCACACCACTTGCGCAGCACATCAAGGCCCCTGCCGCCCTGAACCGCATCATGAGCTATATCGGCGTTATAGACGCGGATCTTGGTGATGCCCTGCATCATACCTTGCAGGCCGGACAGGTCCTGGTCAGCAAAGAAGGCGATGTGTGGCGCTGGGATGGCAAAGTGACCCGCGCAGGGGCACCGTCCACCGCCGCCGTACGACTGGAACAGCGCAACCGCCTTGAAGCTCTGGCCGGTGAAATCGAATCCCTGCAGTCTGACGTGAACAGCCGTGAAACTGAGTGGACGGAAGCCGGGGAACGCGCCGCAGAAACCGCTGCCATGGAGAAACAGGCCAAGGCCGACCTGCAGAGCGCACAGGACGCCTTGATTGCGGCGCGCAATAAGGAAGCGGACATTGCGCAGGAAAACGCACGCAATAGCAGCCGTCTGCAAGCCATGGCCGAAACCATGGAGCGCCTGCAGGCTGACAGAGAAACACTGACGAGCCGAAAAGGCGAGCTTCTATCCAACCTGGAAGAGCTGCCGGACATTGATGCCTATCAGCGCTCGCTGGAAGAGGCGCGGTCGACCCTCGCCTCCAGTCAGGAGCAATTGGCCGAAACACGCCAAAGCCGCGACTTCCTGGTCCGTGAAGATCAACAGCGCCAGCACAGATTAGCCAATATCGAGCGCGAGTTAGATAATTGGCGCAGCCGCAAGGCCGGAGCCGTTCGCCAGGTCGAGCAACTGGCAGAACGCACAACCGCCACGGCCAATGAATTGTCTCAATTAGAAGCCCGCCCGGACGAGTTGCAGGTGAAACGCCGAGCACTGGAAGGTGAAATGGCGGAAGCCAGTGCGGCGCGCCAGAAAACGGCCAACGCCCTGGCAGAGGCAGAATCTGACCTGGCCGGTTTTGACAAAGCACTGGAAGAAGCCCAACGCGAAATGGCAGATGCCCGTGAAGAACGGGTACGCGCCGAAGGCCAGTTAGAACAGGCACGCGAACGCATCACAGACCTGACCCAACGGATTGAAGAAGATCTGGAGTGCCGCCCGCAGGACACCCTGGAAATTTCGGGCCACAAAGAAGGCGCACCCCTACCGGATATGGAAGATACCCATAAGCGACTGGAACGCCTGAAGCGGGAACGCGATACGATGGGTCCTGTCAATTTGCGGGCGGATCAGGAATCCGAGGAAATCCAGGCCGAATTGGATGGCATGGAAAAAGAAAAGGAAGACCTGGAAGCAGCCATTGAAAAGCTGCGCCGCGCCATCAACAGCCTGAATCGCGAAGGCCGCGAACGCCTGGCAACCGCCTTTACCGAAGTGAATGAACACTTCACGGACCTGTTCAAACGCCTGTTCGGTGGTGGCTCGGCCCATCTGGAACTGACCGAATCTGACGATCCGCTTGAAGCCGGACTTGAAATTATGGCTAGTCCGCCGGGCAAACGCTTGCAGGCGATGTCGTTGCTGTCTGGTGGCGAGCAGGCATTGACCGCCTTGTCGCTGATCTTTGCGGTCTTCATGACCAACCCGGCGCCCATTTGCGTGCTCGATGAGGTTGATGCACCGCTTGACGACGCCAATGTCGAACGATTCTGTAATTTGCTGCACGAAATTTCGGCAAAAACGGGGACCCGCTTCCTGATCGTGTCGCATCACCCAATCACCATGTCACACCTGCATCGTTTGTTCGGTGTCACCATGGGTGAGCGGGGTGTATCGCAACTGGTTTCGGTTGACCTTGACCAAGCGGAAGAATTGATTGCCGCCGAGTAATCAAAAAACTTAAATACCCTTAATTATCAATAGGTTAGCAACCCCCTATACGGTCTTGACAGCATTGGGGGGCACCCACTATGGTGCACGCGCCTTCAAGGTGCCGATTCCCGGCATTGGACAGGAGGTCGGCTTGGACGAACGTGACCCGGATGGGGCATTAAGTGAGATCGAAACACGCATCCAACAGGCGCGTGCGGAGAACGAGCCGAAGACCGAACAGAATTACAGCTCAGCGGGAGTAGCTTTTCGAATAGGTGTTGATCTGATATCGGGTGTGGCCTTTGGCGTCGTAGTAGGTTTGGCGCTGGATAGTTGGCTGGATACAACACCCTGGATGATGATCCTTCTCATCCTCCTTGGCACAGCAGCCGGTATCAGGAATGTCATTCGTACAGCAGCACTGGAAACCGAACGACAGAACCGTCAGAACAAGCAACGCGACAACCGCTAATCACGCTCCAAGGACCTAACCGTGGCTCAAAATCCCCTAGATCAGTTCAAGATCAACCGCATCGTCGAAATTCAGGCCGGTGGCATTGACGCCTCTTTCACGAATTCCGCTGCATGGATGGTTGTTGCCCTGGTTGTTATCAGCGCGTTTATGATCATGGGCATGCGCCAGAAGTCACTGGTCCCCGGTCGTTGGCAGTCAATGGTGGAGATGAGTTATGAACTTGTCGCCAACATGATAAAGGACACTGCGGGCAGCGAAGCTCAGCGGTACTTCCCCTTTATCTTCTCGCTGTTCACCTTCATTCTGGCCTGTAACCTGCTGGGTATGATCCCCTACAGCTTTACGGTTACCAGCCATATCGCCGTAACCTTTGCCATGTCGGCCTTTGTGTTTATTGGCGTTACCATTATCGGCTTTGCGCGCCATGGTCTGGGCTACACCAAGCTCTTCGCCCCCGAAGGCGCCTCGCCGATTCTTCTCGTTATCCTTATCCCGATCGAGATCATTTCCTACTTCATCCGGCCTATCAGCCTGTCCGTTCGTCTGTTTGCCAATATGATGGCAGGCCATACGATGCTGAAAGTGTTTGCCGGCTTTGTGATCTCACTCGGCATGGCAGGTATTGTGCCGCTCGCCTTTATGGTCGCGCTGACCGGCCTTGAAGTGATTGTGGCCATTCTTCAGGCCTACATCTTCTCGATCCTGGCTTGCATCTATCTCAATGATGCAATTCATCTTCACTAATCCACTAATCGGAAAACTCTTCCTCTAAAACCTGGAGAACTAAAAATGGAAACTGAAGCAGCTCGCATGATTGGTGCCGGTATTGCAGCAACAGCCCTTATCGGGGCTGGTGTTGGTATTGGTCTCGTGTTCGGTAACTTCCTGGCCGGTGCTCTGCGTAACCCTGCAGCAGCAGCCTCCCAGACCACCAACATGTACATTGGCTTCGCCCTCTGCGAAGCAACCGGTCTGTTCGGCTTTGTGGTCTCTATGATCATTCTGTTCGGCTAATACTGACCTTCGGGCCTCTTTGGGCCCGATAGCAAGACTGGAAGTTCCGCATGCCTCAGCTCGAATTTGCTGATTTCGCGCCTCAATTGGTCTGGCTGGCCATTACTTTTGGCCTGCTCTGGATTTTGATGGCACGTGTTGCCCTGCCCCGCGTCTCCGACGTGCTGTTGTCTCGTGAACAGCGCATCACCAACGACCTGGACGCTGCAGAGCGCCTGAATAATGAGGCCCAGGAAGCCCTGAAGGCCTATGAAACAGCGCTGGCTGAAGCCCGTGCCAAGGCCAACGCCCTTGCCGTGGAAACGCGCGCCAAGGTGCAGACCGAAGCTGAAGCAGCACAGGCAGAAGCGGAGGCCCGCCTTGCCGAACGTGCTGCCGAAGCTGAAGCGCAGATTCAGGCTGCCCGTAACGAAGCCATGGGCAATGTTCGTGAAATTGCAAGCGCTGCGGCCACTGGCGTTGTTACACAGCTGTTGGGTGACGTACCCGATGATACAGCCCTCAACGCTGTACTGGATGCAGAACTCGCCAATGCAGGGGTGAACTAAGATGGCTCATCACGAAGAAACCACTCCACAGCAGGAATTCGAAACGTCGATGGAAGTGGCCATTGACGGCCCCGTCCCCGGCGTTTCCGAACCCTTCTACGCTGACACAACCTTCTGGGTTGCAATTTCCTTCACAATCTTTGTGTTGGCCATCATCTTCGTGAAGGTCCCGGCCATGATTGGTCGTGCGCTGGATGCCCGCGGGGAATCAATTGCTACCCAGCTGGAGGAAGCTCGCAAGCTGCGTGAGGATGCACAGGCTCTTCTTGCTTCTTATGAGCGCCAGCAGCGCGAAGCAGAGGACGAAGCACAGGGTATTCTCGACCAGGCACAGGCAGAGGCAGAACGCGCAACGAAAGAAGCGCAGGAAGCACTGGCGGCCAGCATCGCCCGCCGCGAAGCCCAGGCGCAGGACAAGATTGCCCAGGCTGAGGCCAACGCGGTCAAGGAAGTGCGTGATGTTGCTGTTGAAGTTGCAGTTGCAACTTCCCGCAAGATGATTGCTGAAAACCTGTCGACCGCCCAGGCGGATGCTTTGGTCGACAAGGCCATTGGCGACCTGCGCCAGCAGCTGAACTAAGCTTCAGCTTCTAGCCCGAAATTATGGCCGTGCCTGGTGGGATGCCTCCCAACCAAGCATGGCCATTTTTCTTTGGGCACCCCAACGATACGCACCAAACAACCCACTGCGCCGTATCACCCGATAGCAGGGAATCAACCAGCCTATCCGGTTCGCACCCACCGCATTGCCAATGGCTCGCGATGCCCTGCGGTCTCGGCCAATGGCTTCGGCAACACTGCCATAAGTTGATACCTGGCCTTGTGGGATGGATAACAACGCCTTCCAGACCTGCACCTGGAATCGGGTCCCTTTGACGTGCAGAGCCAACGGCTTCTCCGGCACAAGCTTGCTGGTCTGGAAAATCTGCTCTGACAAGCTCTGGCCGCTTTCAGGATCAGTGACGAAGTCTGCATTTGGCCAGCGCTGTTGCACCTGCTCAAGCGCATGTGACATGGACAAAAATTCCAGGGCACAGATACCCCGATATGTTCGGAAGATTGTAGCCATACCAAACGGCGTCGAAAGTTCACCGAATCTGATCTGCAGTCCTGCACCACCATCCTTGTATTCCCCGGGTGACATGGCCTCCAGACTGACCATCAGGTCGTGCAAACGACCTGGGCCAGAAAGCCCAGCATCCAGACTGGTATCGAGTACACTCTCAGAAGCCTGAAGACGCTCTTTGGCCGCCTCAAGGGTCAGAAATTGTTGAAACTTCTTAGGGCTAACACCTGCCCATTCGGTAAACAGGCGTTGAAAGTACCCCTCACTAAGACCTAGATCACTTGCCAACACGCTCAGACTCACCGAGGGGTCTGATGAGGCCATCAGGCGCTCCAGAACCTGCTCAATCTGGTTGTAAGCGTCGCGAGTCATAAGGCGACTCTATGCCGCCCATTGCCATGCAGCCACCCGGTTCTTGCTATCAGCCCACGGCTATTCCGCGGCGTCGACTTCTGGTGGCTGGTAAGACAGAACCGGTTTGCGTGCCGCCTGTGTTTCATCCAGCCGCGTAACCGGCGCATATTGTGGGGCTGCAACGAAACTGTTGCTCTTGCCAGACGAAGCCGATTGCGCGAGATGCCTAAGCGCATGGATAAATTCATCCAGGCTTTCCCGGCTTTCCGTTTCCGTGGGTTCAATCAGCATCGCCCCCTGTACAACCAAGGGGAAATACATGGTCATGGGGTGGAAGCCTTCATCGATCAACGCCTTGGAGAAGTCGAGCGTGGAAACGCCGGTATCTTTCAGGAACTTGTCGTCGAACAGTGCCTCGTGCATGCACGGCCCCGCAAAGGAGGGCGACATGACATCCTGCAGCGAGGACAGTATGTAATTGGCATTCAACACCGCGTCTTCCGCCACCTGTTTGAGGCCATCACCGCCATGGCTGAGCATGTAAGTCAGCGCACGGATGAACATGCCCATCTGCCCGTGGAAGGCCGCCATACGGCCAATGGCCTCTGGCTCAAAGCCTTCATCCAACGTCAACGCGTCGCCCGCCTGTTTGACGAAGGGTCCCGGTGCATACGGTACCAACGCCTCAGAGAACGTGACAGGGCCTGAGCCCGGCCCACCACCGCCATGTGGCGTAGAGAAGGTTTTGTGCAAATTGATATGCATGGCATCGATACCCAGGTCACCGGGCCGCACCTTGCCGACAATGGCGTTGAAATTCGCCCCATCACAGTAAAAGAAGGCGCCGGCAGCATGGGTTAGCTCGGCAATTTCGACAATATCGCGCTCGAACAACCCACATGTATTGGGGTTTGTCAGCATGATCGCCGCGACATCGTCATCCAGCTTTTCTTTCAGGGCTTCCAGGTCAACACGACCTTCATCATTGGCCGGTATCGAATCAACCTTATAGCCACACAGCGCCGCTGTAGCGGGATTCGTCCCGTGGGCGGACTCGGGCACCAAAACACGCGAACGGGCATCTCCTCGGGCTTCCAGCGCCGCTCGAATGGTCATAAGGCCGCACAGTTCGCCATGAGCCCCTGCTTTCGGTGCCAAGGACACACCGGGCATACCTGTTAGTTCAATCAACCAGTCACCCAACTGGTCCATAACGGCCAATGCACCCTGAATGGTCGAGGTGGGTTGCAGCGGGTGAATGTCGGCAAAACCGGGCAGGCCTGCCATGGCCTCATTGAGCCGCGGATTATGTTTCATGGTGCACGAGCCAAGCGGGAACATGCCCATATCAATAGCGTAGTTCTTGCGGCTCAACCGTGTGTAGTGCCGCACGACCTGGGATTCGGTTAAACCCGGCAGACCAATAGATTGGTCACGGTCCAACCCGCCGAGACGACTTCTGGACAACGGAACATCCTCAAAATCGACACCGGTTTGGCCGGGGCGGTCCTGCTCAAAAATTAACGGTTCTGAAAGGTCCAGCGCCTTGTGACCTGTCGAGGTGGGCCCTGTGGTTCTGGACGTGTTTTCTGCCGCCTGTGACGGCCTGCCCTGACGGTTCATCATGACAAAGCCTCCTGCAGGGCGTCGCAGAGTTGATCTATGTCCTCCTCGGTATTGGTTTCCGTCGCCGCCAATAAAATCAGATCATCCACCCCTGTTCCTTCTCCAAACAGACGAGATGCAGGAACACCGGCCAGAATATTCTGATCGGCAAGCCTCTGAACAAGGCCGGCGGCATCACTCGGTACACGAAGCGTCAGCTCGTTAAACAGGCTCTCATTAACAACGGAAACACCCTCTACAGCTTCCAGCTTTTCAGCGAGGTGCACCGCGCGGGCATGGTTGATACTCGCCAACTGTCGCAGCCCCGTTTCCCCCAACAACGACAGGTGAATGGAAAAAGCCAGTGCGCAGAGACCCGAATTCGTACAGATGTTACTGGTGGCCTTTTCGCGGCGAATATGCTGTTCGCGCGTAGACAGTGTCAGGACGAAGCCTCGCTGGCCATCACTGTCGACCGTCTCACCACACAAGCGCCCCGGCATCTGGCGCACATAGCGCAGGCGCGTGGCAAACAGCCCTAGATAGGGCCCGCCGAAATTCATGGAATTGCCAATGGACTGCCCCTCAACCACCACAATATCCGCCCCCATTTCACCAGGGGAGCGAATGGCACCTAGCGATACAGCCTCCGTAACCACAACAATCAGCAGCGCGCCGGCCTCGTGTAGCTTTTCTGCCAATGGCGCCAGGTCATGCACATGGCCAAAAACATCCGGGTTTTGAATGACCACACAGGACAGATCATCTATAATTTCAACGTCCGGCAAGCCGCCTTCAGGGGCCGCAGGCAGGCGTATTACATCGTCATCCATGTAGCGGGTAACCGTCTCGACGACATCCGCATAGTGCGGGTGCAGATTACCCGACAAAATCACCTTCTTGTTCTTGGTGATGCGCCGCGCCATCAGCACAGCCTCACCACAGGCGGTGGAACCGTCATACATCGAGGCATTGGCCACTTCCATACCCGTCAGCCGCGCGACCTGTGTCTGGAATTCAAACAGGACCTGAAGGGTCCCCTGACTGATCTCTGGCTGATAAGGCGTATAGGCCGTCAGAAACTCGCCGCGCGACATCAGATGCTTTACCGTTGCTGGCACATGGTGCCGATAGGCCCCCGCCCCCAAAAACGAGGGGCCGCTACCAGCCGCATGATTCTGTGCCGCCAGGGCAGACATATGCCGCTCAATGGCCATTTCGCTCTGATGATCCGGCAGGTTCAGCGGCTCGCCCAGCAATTTGTCTGCGGGCACATCGACAAACAAATCATCGATGTCGCCCGCGCCAATACTGGCAAGCATGTCCTGGCGGTCATCCGCCGTGAGCGGCAAATAACGCATTAGTCGAGCCCTTCGAGGAATTTGTCATAGGCTTCCTGATTGGCCAGGCCATCCAACTCGTCAGCATTGGACAGTTTGACCTGGAACAACCAGCCTTCACCCAGCGGGTCCGTATTGACCAGCGACGGGTCACCATCGACGGCGTCATTCACCGCAACAACTTCACCGGATACTGGCGTGTAGATCTCACTGGCAGCCTTAACCGACTCGATGACACCGACTTCGGCGTTCTGATCCAGGTTGGTGCCGACCTCCGGCATCTCAACAAATACGACATCACCCAGGGCGCCCTGGGCATAGTCGGAAATACCGACCGTGCCGACATCACCATCCACGCGAATCCATTCATGTTCCTCTGAATAACGAATATCACTCATCCCTGTTTCCTCTCCTGTCAGGACTGCCAGCCCTTTTTGATAAATGGGAGTGGCGCCACCCTTGCCGGGTGCACCTTGTTTCGAATCATCAAACCGATTTCAGTGCCGTCTTCGGCCGTGTCGGCCCGCACATAGCCCATAGCAACCGGACCACCGACGGACGGCCCAAACCCGCCTGAGGTGATTTCACCAATAACGTTACCATCAGCATCCACAATGGGCGTATGCGCCCGCGCGGGTGCACGCCCTTCCGGCTGAATACCAACCCGCAGTCGGTCAGTTCCCTCAAACAACTGGTTCATGATGGGCTCAGCCCCCAGAAAATCGGCTTCGATCTTGCGACGTTTACCAATGGTCCAGGTAAGCCCCGCCTCAATCGGTGTTGTGTCCTCGTCGATATCATTGCCATAGAGGCAAAGCCCTGCCTCTAGCCGCAGTGTATCTCGTGCGCCCAGCCCTGCCGGTTCAACATCATCATGCGCAAGCAGACTCTTGGCCAGGGCTTCCGCATCACTGACAGAAACGGAGATTTCAAAACCGTCTTCGCCCGTATAACCGCAACGCCCGACAAAACAGTCAACGCCAAACAGGCTGGCTTGCGCGCCCGCCATAAAGGGTAATTCAGCCAAAGCAGGTGCTTCTGCCGACAAAACATTAACTGCTGCCGGCCCCTGCAAGGCCAAGAGCGCCAGATCATCATGCCGGTGAAGCGCGACACCCTCTGGCAGATGGGCGCGAAGATGGATTTCGTCTGTATCCTTGCGGCCGGCATTGAGCACGATGAAAAGGTCATCTTCCCGTTTTGTAACCATTAGATCATCAAGAATGCCGCCGGTCTCGCTGGTTAACAGTGTATAGCGCATCCGGCCCAGTTTCAGACTCTGGATATCACCGGGCACTAAGGCCTCAAGTGCTGCAATACGGTTCTCACCCGTTAAGGTAAATTGCCCCATATGGGAGACATCGAACAGCGCTGCTTTTTCCCGACAGTGAAGGTGCTCCTTCATAATGCCCGCAGGATATTGAACCGGCATGTCATAACCCGCGAAAGGAACCATTTTCGCCCCCAACGACAGGTGAAAATCGTTGAGCGGTGTCTGCTTGAGCGGCTGTTGTTTTGTCTCTGTCATCCGGTTCCCGATTCACCAAAAGTGTCGCTGAACATGCAGCGAGCCCCCTCTGTCGCGGAACCTGAGAGATTGACCAAATACGGCACCTAAATGCCCTGGCTTACCCCTTCGGTGAGGCGCTGTGACGCCTGCTTTCCAGAGTGTCGAAACCCTTGCGGTCCTTGATGCCTGAAAGATTCCGGGGTGGTTGCTTCTTCGGCGCCTACAGCTTCACCGAACGATAAAACTGCAAGTCTCTCCCGCAAGGGCACGAGACAGATTTCAAGATAGCAAGGCGCTATGCAGAGTCAACGTATAACTAGATATTGTGGTCTGATTCGAACGAACGACCAGTTATTGCGTCCAAATTGAAAGAAAGAAGACTAGCGATGAACGTTATAAGTGAGTTCATCCCGCGTCAGTTGGAAGCCAATCATGACTTCCTGATCAACCAGACGTTCACCGCCACCATCAAACGGAACCTGAACACCGACATGCTGACGAACAGTGCCCGCGCCGCCGGAGGTCGGAACACTGATGCTGTAGATATCGCGCTCAAGCGGCTTGTCTTCGTCATCGATCATAACGACGAAATAGTCGAGATTGACCGTATCACTCGTCGCAGCAGGTCCCGTTGATGCACTGACATCGAAGGACACGGTTGCATCAACACCACTCGCGGTATTGAAGCAGGACACTTTCAGTTCACTGATTGTGCCACGGTTAATGACATCCTGCGTTGTACGGCCTTCACCCCGAAATCGTGTGATCTCACCCGTATAGGCGACGATACCCACTGCAGGGCAACGCTGTTTGTCTTCATCTGTCAGTTCCAGGCTGACCTGATTACCAAAGATGCCGCAACCTGCCAGAAGTGGCAGGCCCATAAGTGACAGGGTCAGAAAAGCACGGCGATAAGATGTCATCAAAAAGGCGTCCTGCTAGGTTGAAAGCTCAGAGCTTGGCGTGTGTGCCGTCGCACAGTGCATTTTTGGAAGAGTGCTTGCAACCACAGAAATAGACTGTGCTATCTTTGGTCGCCTTATATTCTTCTGGCACGAAATCTGTGTCTTTGTGGCTGCCGTCACAGAATGGCTGTTTGCTGCTTTGTCCGCACGAACACCACCAATAGCTTTTGCCTTCTTTAACGTCGACGGCAAAGGGTTCTTTCTGGGCGATAACAGGTTCTGACATGTGTGGTGTTCCTTCCGCTTATCAGTGTATATAACGGCTGCGTAGGGCGCATTCTAGTGAACGGCTTCAAATTGAACAAGAAAAGCGAACAATCAGTGGCAAATGAAGTAGCCAGACCAGCACTCAACATCCTGCTGGCCGGGCCGCGCGGATTCTGTGCGGGTGTTGACCGGGCGATCCAGATTGTCGATTCGGCGCTGGAGAAATTCGGTACGCCCGTCTATGTGCGCCACGAAATTGTTCACAACCGCTATGTCGTAGAGGGTCTGCAAGCAAAAGGGGCCATCTTTGTCGATGAGTTGGATGAGGTCCCCGATGATGCACCGGTTGTGTTCTCGGCTCATGGGGTTCCAAAGTCTGTCCCAGCTGAGGCTGAAAGCCGTCAGATGCTCTATGTGGATGCCACCTGCCCACTTGTCAGCAAGGTGCATCGCGAGGCGGAACGCCATTTTGAAAGTAGCCACCATATCCTGTTGATCGGCCATGCTGGGCACCCGGAAGTCATCGGCAGTATGGGTCAGTTGCCCGACGGTGCGATTACGCTGATTGAAACCACCGACGACGCTTTGGCTTTTGAGACGGACCAGCCGGATCAACTGGCTTACATCACCCAGACGACCTTGTCGGTCGACGACACGGCGGACATTCTGGATGTGCTGATGGAACGTTTTCCATCTATCGCTGCACCCAAAAAGGAAGACATCTGCTATGCCACGACCAACCGGCAGGAATCGACCAAAGCCATCGCTAGTCGCTGTGACTATGTGCTGGTGATCGGCGCCCCCAATTCTTCCAATTCCCGCCGTCTGGCAGAGGTAGCCGAACGCTGTGGCGCGCAATCTGCACTGATCCAGCGCGCCACGGATATCGACTGGGATAGCCTCAGAGGCATAAAGACCCTGGGCATCACTGCAGGCGCTTCTGCTCCCGAAATTCTGGTGGAAGAGGTGTTGGTTGCGCTGTCTGAGCACTTCGACACGACCCTTGAAGATGTCATGACCCGTACCGAGGATGTCAGCTTCAAGCTGCCACCCATATTGGCGAACTAAAGCTATGGCTGTTTATACACACGTCGAAGAAGAAGAGTTGGAAGCCTTTCTGGCTGACTATGATGTCGGTGGCGTTCGCTCCTTCAAGGGCATTGCTGAGGGCATAGAGAACACCAATTACCTGCTGGACGCCGAAAAAGGCCGCTATATCCTCACGCTCTACGAAAAGCGTGTCGACCAGAACGACCTGCCCTTCTTCCTCTCGCTGATGGACCATTTGGCCCATAAAGGCATTGCCTGCCCGGTTCCCATCCGCAATAGCGAGGGTAACCAACTGGGTGAGCTCAATGGCCGCCCGGCGGCCATGGTCTCTTTTTTGCAGGGGGTCTCGGTCGGTCGCCCCATGGCGAAACATTGTGCTGAGGTCGGCGCTGGGCTAGCCCGCATGCATGTAGCGGTGGCAGACTTTGATATGAAGCGCCCCAACAGCCTGGCGCATGAAGGCTGGCGTACCCTTGCACAAGACTGCCTGCACGCAGCAGATGACGTTGAAGACGGCCTTGCTGCCATGATTGAAGATGAATTGGCCTATCTGGATGACCATTGGCCTGCAAACCTGCCGGAAGGTGTTATCCACGCCGATTTATTCCCGGACAATGTCTTCTTTCTGAATGATTCCTTATCTGGCCTCATCGACTTCTACTTCGCCTGTACGGACACCTTCATGTACGACCTGGCCATTTGCATGAATGCCTGGTGCTTTGAACGCGATGGCTCGTTCAATGCCACCAAGGCACGGCGCCTAACCGCCGCCTATGGGCAGGAACGCCCCTATGCAGATGCAGAAATTGCCGCTTTGCCTATTCTGGCAAGGGGTGCCGCCTTACGCTTTCTGCTGACTCGGCTATACGACTCGATCAACACCGTCGAGGGAGCCGTCGTCCAGACCAAGGACCCGATGGAATATGTCCGCAAACTGCGTTTCCACCGCCGCGTCAAGGGCGCCGGTGAATATGGACTGGGTTAGATTATGCCACCGATTACGATCTACACAGACGGCGCATGTTCTGGGAACCCCGGCCCTGGGGGTTGGGGGGCCTGGCTGCAATCTGGTGACCACGAAAAAGAACTATTCGGCGGCGAGCCGGAGACCACCAATAACAGAATGGAGCTGATGGCTGCCATCAAGGCGCTGGAAGCCCTGAAGCGCAAGCCCAGCACGGTGGAGCTATATACAGACAGCGTTTATGTGCGCGACGGCATCACCAAATGGATCCAGAACTGGAAGAAAAATGGCTGGCGTACGGCCGCCAAAAAGCCAGTGAAAAACGATGATCTGTGGAAGGAACTGGATACCCAGATCAGCCAACACAATATCAGCTGGCATTGGGTGAAGGGCCATGCGGGCATCGAAGGGAACGAAAAGGCTGACGCGCTCGCGAACCGGGGCATGGCCGCCTATAAATAGGCACCCTGCCCCACCAACTAGGCTTCTTCAACTTCCAGTACAGTGGCAGACGTCCCTGTCACGCGCACGCGCGTTCCTTCGGGAAGGTCTGGCCCAACGACTTTCCAGATTGAATCATCAACCTTTACCTTGCCATGGCCATCCACAATGGCCTCAACCAGCGTGAACGTAAGGCCGACATATTGGTCGGCACGACGATTGAGTGACTGTTCGTCACTCCCGACCGGATTCCTCTTCAGATAGGCCCGGCCAACGACAAGGCTGGCAAGCGACATCACAGAGAAGATACCCAGCTGAATCGCCCAACCCATACCGGGAAAGAAGCCGACAATCAGGGCCATCACGAGCGCAGAGGCACCAAACCAGACAACGATCAGACCTGGGGCCAGCATCTCGATCAGGATCAACGCCATGCCGATCGACAGCCAGCTCCAGGCGGTGAAGAAGTCAAAGGAGAAATCCATTATTTACTCCTGGTCATTGCCGACATTGGGAATGGCCGCGGAACCACTACCGGATTCCTTGATGTCCTTGAACAACTCACCAATGCCACCGATAGAACCAATGACGCTGGAGGCTTCAAGCGGCATGAAGACAAGCTTCTGGTTCGGCGAAATAGCGAATTCCTTCATGGTCTTGATATATTCCTGCGCCACGAAGTAATTGATCGCGTTCTGATTGCCTGAGGCAATCGCCTCCGACACCATCTGCGTTGCAGCGGCCTCTGCCTGGGCTTCACGCTCACGGGCCTCAGCATCCTTAAACGCGGCTTCACGACGACCTTCAGCCTCCAGAATAGCCGCCTGCTTGTCACCTTCTGCACGCAGAATTTCTGACTGACGGATACCTTCTGATTCCAGAATAGCGGCACGTTTGTCGCGCTCCGCCTTCATCTGGCGGGCCATGGCCTGTACGATGTCTGCCGGTGGTTCAATGTCCTTGATTTCAACACGCGTGATCTTAATGCCCCACGGGGTCGTTGCGTCGTCGACAATGGTCAATAGCCGGACATTGATTTCGTCACGCTTCGACAACAATTCATCAAGGTCCATGGACCCCATGACCGTACGAATGTTTGTTTGAACAAGGTTCAGAATGGCCAAAGTGAGGTTGTTAACTTCATAGGCAGCCATAGCGGCATCAATAATCTGGAAGAAGACCACACCATCGGCCCGCACCATGGCGTTATCCTTGGTGATCACTTCCTGTGAGGGAATGTCCATCACCTGTTCGCGCATATTGAGTTTGGCCCCAATCTGGTCGAAGACGGGCATAATGACGTGGAAACCGGGCTGTAACGTACGGGTATATTTACCGAAACGCTCAACGGTATATTCATTACCCTGGCTGACGGTTTTGACCCCAAGAAACAGACCGCCCAAGACAACTGCAAAAATCACCAAAACAAAAAATTCCATCTATCTCTTCCTTTCCATCATGCTTACTACCCACCCCATATAGTGATTATTCCACCAAAAAAAAGGGAGGGCAATGCCCTCCCTTTGATTTAGCACTGCAATTACAGCAACTTAAAGCTGATCAAGCGCAACTTCAGCAGCAGAGTTTTTGAACGCCCCGCCACCTTCTTCAAGGTTCAGATGGGTGACAACACCATCTTCAGCAATCAGCGAAAAGCGCTGCGAACGCTGGCCAAGGCCGAAACCGGAACCGTCCAGTTCCAGGCCAAGGGCGGATGTGAAATCACCATTGCCGTCTGCAACCATGGAAACCTTGTCGTCTGCGCCCTGGGCTTTACCCCAGGCATCCATCACAAAAACGTCGTTCACAGCCATGCAAACGATGCTGTCCGCACCTTTGGCTGAAAGGGCGTCGGCATTTTCAATATAGCCCGGCAGGTGCTGGGCAGAACATGTCGGCGTGAAAGCGCCAGGTACGGCGAACAGCACAACCTTTTTGCCTGCGAACAGGTCGGCGGTGCTGACAGGTGCCGGGCCGTCGCCGGTCATCTGCATAAGGGTTGATTCGGGGATCTTGTCACCAACTGCGATAGTCATGGTATTTACTCTCTCCAGTAATCCAAATAGATGGCCATAAGGCCGTTCTCATGGGAGGGAATACTACCACGTCTGCTATAAATACAAGACTAATCGGCTTCTGCTGCGACGACAGGCAGGGCGCGCTCTACAATCCGGCCTGCACCATCCCATACAATCACGTTCAATGTGCGGCCGCTCAACGGTGGCGCATCGGGATCGGCGACAACCGGAACGGCAATTGTCGCCGCATCAGGCATACCGTCAACAATGGACGCCTCCCCCAGCCTATAGGGGCCGGCCAGTTCGATGATGGCACTGGCACCTTCCAGCATTCCTTTACTTTCCAAGAAAACTTGCAGCTGCTGATTATCGCCATCGCCAAGCAGCTTCAGGGACGATATGCGCAGGCTGCTCCCTTCATGGGACCGGGGTACTTTTGCTTCGAACCGGGATATATCCCGCGCTGATCGTGCCAATGCTGCAGATGATGCCTGCATTGGGAAGTCGAGTTGAAAGGCCGCCTGCGCTGGTACGCAAATGTCACTGCAAACGGCATAATCCAACGCCAAGGAGATAGAGACAACCTCACTCGGCGAGGCAACTTTCACATCAATTGGCAAGATCACCTCGCGGCTATAACCCAGTGAGTAGCCCTCTCCGTCTCTAAACTGTTTGGGCAAGGGCCATTTAACAGTCACGGCCCTCAGGTTGGAAGAATCCGACCAGTCGAAAGAAGGCGCGATACCATTTTCACCGGGTGTGCGCCAATAAGTCTTCCAACCCTTATAGAGCCTGAACTGCAGACCCAGCTTTATCTGGCCACTACCATCTGGTTCAGACTGAGCCGCAATTAGTCGCACCTGGCCGTGTCGGGCATAGGTCCAATCTGAGGCGACACCATCTGCCAACGTGAGGCCCGGCATCAACAGTATCAGGCCAACCAACACTATCACGCTGATAACACGGGGGAAAAACCCACAAAGGTTAAACCTGTTACATCTGATCATGGGCATTTGTCCTCTAGCGGTATAATATAGGCACTCACATTGCGTTATGCATTGCTGAAAGCCAGGGGACCCCTAAGTTGCGAGTAGCAAAACTTTGAATACAACATCGACCATCAGGACGAGTCACTTACGAGGCAAGCTGTTGCTGGCCATGCCCAATATGGGCGACCCCAGGTTC
>Ga0181568_10000028_pt1 | contig 115065 bp, 121 predicted proteins | sample 101ome_20_FD_133758 | JGI IMG/M metagenome (GOLD analysis project Ga0181568, IMG submission 133758) | Coastal salt marsh microbial communities from the Groves Creek Marsh, Skidaway Island, Georgia - 101404AT metaG (megahit assembly) | ecosystem: Environmental > Aquatic > Marine > Intertidal...
CAGGCAAAGGGCAAGGGGGAACCATATTTTCATCAAACCGGATTTGCGAATAAAGGTAATGGAACTGTTGCAGAATTAAAAAAACAATATATTTGTACAACAGGCGGGAGTAGCTCAGTTGGTAGAGCGTCAGCCTTCCAAGCTGAATGTCGCCGGTTCGAACCCGGTCTCCCGCTCTAACTTTTGGTTAAAATTAACAGTCTTTCGGGGCTGTAATTTTTTTTAGCGACCTATCTTTAGCCTATGCATCGCCACTTCCTTTTGCTGTTGAGTTTGTTAAGCCTGACTGCTTTTGCACAGCAACGACAATACCTCAAGGGAAAATTGCTGTACCGCAACAGCAATGTGGTGGCCGCCAACGTGATCAACAATACAGCCCAACTCAATACCATAACCGATGGCAATGGAGAGTTTGAGATTTTGGCCGGTCTTAACGATGAGATTATTTTTTCTTCGGTGCAATACAACATACGCACGGTCAAAATCTCCCCCGAAATTTTGATGAAAAACCGCCTGGTGGTCGAAGTAAACGAACGAGTCAATGCCCTGGATGAGATTGTGGTGGGCCCCGAAAATGTCGAAAAATTTCTCGACCTAAAGGAAGAAGAGTTTAAAGGCTATGACTATACGCAAGACAAATCGACCAAAATCAACAATGTGCTGGTCGATGACCGGGTGATGACCAACGGCCTAAACTTGGTTAATGTCGCCAAACTGATTGCGCAATTGGTCAGCAGCAAGTCCGACAGTGAGCAGAAAAAACTCAAGCCAAGTGAGGTGCTGCCCTATGTGTTTGAAGAACGTTTTTTTATCCAAGATTTGGGTTTACAGCAAGATCAGATCGTTGGATTTTTGGAATATGTCGATACCCAACTACCGACCCAAAAATTGTTAAAACAAAGCGAGCAGTTTATGCTGATCGACTACCTGCTCCAAGCCAGTAGTGCCTATCAAAACAGCCTGAAGTAGTTGCTATGCATGCTCTAAAATACCGTTTGCTCCCTTTGTTGCTGCTGCTTTTGTCCCTAGTGTTGTCGAGTGCTTCGGGCGAGGCGCATAAATTTTATGTATCGACTACCACCCTACATTACCGCCCCGAACAACAGCTGGTACAGATTACGATGCAACTGTTTATCGACGATGTCCAAGCGGTGCTGAACCAACGCTATGATGCAACTTTGCGGATGGCTCCCGATAGTGATGAAGAGCAGGTGTTGATTTATTTTGAAAAATATCTTCGGCAAAAATTTTCCTTGTCTTCCAACCAACGCCCATTGGAATACACCTTTTTGGGAAAAGAATACCGCAACGATTTGCTGTTGGCCTATCTCGAACTACCCCTAGAATCCCTACCTGAGGCACTGACCGTGCAAAACCAACTCCTTTTTGACGTGTTTGAAGACCAAAAAAACATCGTCCATTTTAAAAATGCAAACTACCGAAAAAGCGTGTTGCTTAACACGGCGCACCCTCAGGCAAAAATTTTAACCCTACCCGACTAAATTTCAGGCTTAATCCCAATGAATGCTACTAAATCTTTTTAATTATGTTTACATTTATCCTCTCTAAAAAAATAACAATGAACAAATCCATTCTTTTAGGTTTCGCAGCCCTTGTGTGGAGCTTTTCCCAAGTGGGCTATGCACAAGAAACCCCAAGCGAACGCGCCCCAGGCCATCTCAACAACAACAAGTTTAAGCAATTGTACGAAGAGTTTTCTACACCCAACCGCTACCGCACCGCTTCGGGTGCTCCGGGGGTGGACTACTACCAGCAACAAGTCAATTATGACATGGACATTGAGCTGGACGATAGAAACCAAAAAATCTATGGGGATGAGACCATCACCTATATCAACAATTCACCCGATGCCCTGGCGTATCTCTGGGTGCAACTCGATCAAAACATCCGTAAGAAAGATGCCCCCGCTTTGGAGAAAAACGGTTCAGGCATGTCCCCGCTGGCCCAGCCCGGAAGTTTTGCAAGCACCTACCTAACCGATCCTTTTGACGGAGGGTTTAACGTGACCGAGGTCAAAGATGCCAACGGCCGTCCCTTGCGCTACACCATCAATATGACGATGATGCGCATCGACTTACCCCAACCGATTAACAGCGGAGAGACCTATCAGTTTTCGATCAAGTGGTGGTACAATGTCAACGACCACGTGGCCAACCGTGCACGTTCGGGCTATGAATATTTCCCCGAAGACGGAAACCGTACCTATGTAATTGCCCAGTTTTTCCCCAGAATGGCCGTCTATAACGATGTAGAAGGCTGGCAAAACTACCAGTTTTGGGGCAATGGTGAGTTTGCCCTCAATTTTGGCGATTATAAAGTCAACCTGACCGTACCCGCCGACCATATCGTCGATGCGACCGGTGTATTGCAGAACCCCAAAGAAGTACTGACCCGCACCGAATACAACCGCTATAAAGAAGCTCAAAATTCGTTTGATAAGCCTGTGATTATCGTGACCCAAGAAGAAGCCACGGCCAAAGAAGCAGAGTTTTCGGACAAAAAACAAACCTGGAAATTTGAGGCCCAAAATGTGCGTGATTTTGCTTTTACCTCTTCGCGTAAATACATTTGGGACATGATGGCCGTCCAGGTGGGTCCCCGTAAGGTAATGGCGGTATCGCTCTACCCCAAAGAAGGAAACCCCCTATGGGAAGAATACTCGACCCAAGCCGTGGCCCAAACCCTTAAAACCTACTCCAAATTTACCTTTAACTATCCCTACCCCAAGGCCGTATCGGTTCATGCCAAAAACCAAGGGATGGAATACCCCATGATTTGCTGGAATTATGGACGTCCCAATCCCGATGGCACCTATTCGGACCGTACCAAATTTGGGATGATCAGCGTGATTATACACGAGGTGGGACACAACTATTTCCCGATGATTGTCAACTCCGACGAACGCCAATGGGGCTGGATGGACGAAGGTTTGGATACCTTTATGCAGTATTTGACCGAACAGGAGTTTGGCGCGGCCTATCCCGATGCGATTACGCCACTCGAAAAATACCCCTCTCGACGTGGAGACCCGGCCAAAATTGTTCCTTATATGGCGGGAAATCAAGAGTTTATTTCGCCCATCATGTCTAATCCTGAAAACGTATTTCAGTTGGGCCCCAATGCCTATGCCAAACCCGCAACGGCCCTTAATATTTTACGTGAAACGGTCATGGGGCATGAATTGTTTGACCATGCTTTTAAGACCTATGCCCAGCGTTGGATGTTTAAACACCCTACTCCCGAAGACTTTTTTAGAACCATGGAAGACGCCTCGGCGGTTGACCTTGATTGGTTTTGGCGCGGGTGGTTTTACTCGACCGACTATGTCGATATTGGGGTAAAATCGGTTAAACGCTATTACGTATCTCCCAAGCCGGGTGCCGAAGTGGACGAATTGCTTAAAGGCTACGGAATGACCCTCAATGACCTACCGCCCAATATGGTATTTATGGTGGCCGAAGACAGCGAAGATTTTGACCCAAGCTTGGCCGGTGCCGACCCCATGGAGCAATCACAATCCCTTAAGGAATATGTGATGGACAACTATACCGAGACCGAACGCAATGCCCTAGAAGTGCCCAAATACTTTTATGAAATCGAATTCGAAAAACCTGGAGGGCTTGTGATGCCCCTGATTGTGGAATACGAATATGCCGATGGAACCAAAGAGCGGGTCAATTACCCCGTTCAGGTGTGGCGTAAAAACGATGCGGCCGTCAAAAAAGTATTGGCGACCAACAAAGAATTGGTGGGTATCAAAGTCGATCCCGATGCGGAGACCGCCGATATCGACACCGAAAACAACAGTTGGCCTAGAGAAGAAACCCAAACCGACTTTGACCAGTTTAAAGAAAAAATCAAAGGCTAAATCACTAGAAAACGCTCCGAGGATATCGGGGCGTTTTTTTTAAATTTGGTATCTTAGAACCAAAATTCAACAGTCGTGGGATTATTCATCAGCGGAGCCGAAATTGTCTTTATCTTTTTTATCGTTTTGTTGGTCTTTGGTGCGGACAAAATCCCAACCATCGCCCGGGGCTTGGCCAAGGGAATGACACAAATTCGCCAAGCGACCAACGATATAAAATCTGAAATTCAAAAGTCGGCCACCGTAGAGAATCCCTCCAAAGCGATTACCGACTCCCTGACCAAAGAAGTCAAAGAGGTCAAAAAAGATTTTGACGAACTGACCGATTCCATTAAAAGAAATCTCTAGCGCAGCCTACTGACACTTAACCCATCACGGACTGGTAAAAGGACCGTTTCGAGTCGGGGGTCGTTGGCCAGTGTTTGGTTGTAGGCCAACAAGGCTTGGGTGTCCAAATCTTTATGTTCTTCGGGGGCCAGTACTTTGCCACTCCATAAAACATTGTCACTTATCAGTAGCCCACCACGGGGCATTTTGGGTAAAACCAATTCGAGGTAGCGTGGGTAGTTTTTTTTGTCGGCATCCAAAAATACCAGATCGAACGTCCCCGGGAGTTGGGGAATAAGCTCTAGGGCATCCCCCACTTGTTGAACGATTTGTGCCCCATAGGGACTTTGGTCAAAAAAGGCCCGTTGAAAATCGAACAATTCTTCGTTTTTATCTAGGGTATAGAGTGTACCGCCGGGCTGTAGCCCCTCGGCCAAACACAAGGTGGCATAGCCCGTAAAAGTGCCCACTTCCAAGATATTTTTGGGTTGGTGCATACGCGCGAGTAGCGCCAACAAACGCCCCTGTAAAACACCGCTAAGCATTCGCGGTTGAAGTACTTTTTGATGGGTGGCCTGCCGAAGTTTGGCCAACAAAGCCGGTTCGGCACTGCTATGCTGCTCGGCATAGTGATTGAGCAAAGCGGGGTCAATAGACATACCCAAAAATATTGAATTCGCCCCAAACACGGGGGTTGTTGTCCCAATCATTTTGATGTATCTTTAACCAGACCCTTTGATAGGCTATGGAACACCCACACGACTATGCGCTAAGGATGGATAAACAATACGGATTGGCAGCCCGTCAAACGGCCTATGTTTTTCCCCAGCACAAGGCCCAACAAGCCCTTTATTTTTTGGGGAATTCGTTGGGCTTGCCCGCCCGAGAGGCTCAACAGGTGGTTTATAAAATCACCGATGAATGGGCCGCCCATGGGGTCGAAGGTTTTTTTGCCGCGCAACCCCCTTGGTGGGATTTAGAAACCGAGGCGGCTGCCCAGCTAACCCCTTGGTTGGGTGCCCAACCCGAAGAAGTGGCGGTGCTAAATTCCCTTACGGTCAATCTGCATTTTCTGTTTTTACATTTTTATAAGCCCACGCCCCAACGGTTTAAAATCATTGTGGAAGAAAAAGCCTTTCCCTCCGACCAGTATTTGGTTCAAAGCCAACTCGAATTTCATGGACTAACCCCCGAAGTAGCCCTGATCGAAGTCCCGCGTAAGGGCCATGGTTGGTCAACCCAAGATTTTTTGGAAGTCATCGAACGAGAAGGCGATACGGTTGCGTTGGTTTTTTTGGGCGGGGTGAATTACTACAACGGTCAATTGCTCGACCTGTCTACCATCGCTGCAGCTGCCCAACAGCAAGGAGCTCTTTTTGGTTTAGATTTGGCACATGCCATCGGTAATGTTCCTTTGGCGCTACATGCCTGGCAGGTTGACTTTGCCGCCTGGTGTAGCTACAAATACCTCAATGGGGGCCCCGGAAGCATCGGTGGGCTTTTTGTTCACGACAAACACCTCGATAAGCAGGGTCCAGCCCTTAAAGGCTGGTGGGGAGTACCCAAAGACAAACGTTTTTTGATGGATCCCCAGTTTACGGCCGGTGCATCGGCGGCGGCTTGGCACCAAAGCACACCCAGTATCTTGGCATTGGCACCACTTTTAGCCGCTTTAAAGGTGCGGAATAGACTTGATCCTCAAGCATTTTTTGACGAACAAAAAATGCTTACCGACTTTTTAAAACAGCAATTGATGCCGTTGACCCAACAGGTATATGCGCCTTTTGAAATCATTACACCTTCTCGTCACGGCGCCCAATTGACATTGATTTTTAGGGAAAAAGGAAAAATGATTTTCGACCACTTGCAGGCCCAGGGGGTCTATGTCGATTGGCGTGAACCCAACGCCATACGGTTGGCTCCCACCGCACTCTACAATACCTTTGAAGAAGTTTATCTATTGGGGCAAATTTTGGCCGAAACCCTCGATCACTGCTTGGGACGCGCATAAGCAAAACGATCCAATAAGGTGGGTTTTGCATATCCATCAAGCCCATTGATAGTCACCACGTCTCCAAGGTCTAGTCGCACCCAACCATCTTCCATTAAAAGGGTTTTTTGTAGGAAGATTTTTTCGATACTTGCCACCACCAAAAGGGTGCCGTTTTCTTTGATTGCATATTCGTTTAGGTAGCGACAGGCCAGTTGCACCGGTGCTTCTTTGACAAAAGGGATGTCCCAACCCTCATGAGTTTCTGGGGTCAATCGTGTTTGGTCAAATTCCGATACGTGATCCGGGTATTTGGCACTGGTATGATGCGCATCGGCGATTTGCCCCGCATGCACATGATTTACACTAAAAATCCCAGTGGTCTTAAGGTTTTGATAGGTGTGTCGAGGAACAGTCTTAGGGCGAAGGACAAAGCCCAGCATGGCCGGATCACTGCTCAAATGCGTCACCGAACTAAAGATGGCGACATTGTCTGTTCCGGTAACCGATCGGGTGCCCATCAGGTTGGCCGATTTATAGCCCGTGATACTGTTAATAAGGTTGAGGCGGTAGATTTTGTCCATAGCGGCTAAATCTGCCTGAGTAAAAGAAAGCATAGCGTGTGTTTTTTTATTGGTCACCTTTGTTTGACGATTGATCGATGTAGAGAATAAACCCGATCAGACAGGCGGCCACGACCAACAATCCAGCGATATAGATATAGTGGTTGTTTGGAGAATCACTACCCAAAAAGCCTGCAAAGACCTGGAGATCGACAAAACGAATAAAAAGCCCCAGGGGCAAAAGAACAAGAAGGTAACGCAACAGGGATAATCGTTTTTTCATCGGTGGGTATATAGTTTAATTTAGTCAATAAGGTACAAATTGTCTTGTAATCCTTTGGGGTTTTGCTAAAAACAATAGCGGTCTCCCACCCGGTGGGCGTTAAAAACTTCGAAGGATACTTCACCCGAGGCTTGTGTATCTGGTAAATAGTAGTTGTCGTTTGGCCCACTATTGTTGATGGGGTTGTTTTGGTTGTCAAACAAAAAGTAATAACGGTCGTTGAGGATTTTCTTTTGGTTGATGGTGATGCACTCTTCATCCTTTTGGCAGCCCAAGAGGGATACTACCAACCATAGGGGAATGAAAAAAGTGCTTTTATCAGAAAATCGGAAGGAAATCATTTTTTTAATAGATAAAATAATAAAGTGAGTAGAACACTGACCAACAAGGAGGTGCCCAAAGGAAAATAAAACTGAATATTTCCTTTTTTATAGGCCAAGTCCAAGGGATTTCGGTAGGCCCATCCGAGCTTTTCAAACACGAGATAGGCGGCACCTAACACCAAAAGTAATAGACCTAAACCAATAAAAAGTTTACCGAGATTCATCGCCTTAATCGGTGATGATTTCTATGACCCCTGCGTTTCCTTGACTGCCGTAGCGGTTGGTTTCGGCGGCAGATCGCAATACGCGTACCTTGCGTATGGTATTAAAGTTGACATAGGGTTCGTTGTCATAAATCAGGCCGTCTAAAACCCATAACGGCCGCTCCCGCATATACTGTATCGACATGGTTTGTCGTAAAATAACGCGGTCACCTTGTATACGCGCACCGGCTCCTTTTAGATGAAAGCGAATGGCTTCGACCAAAGAGGGGGCAAAGATGTTAATGCCGTGTTCGTTGAGGTTTTGATAGCCCTTTTCCACCACACGGGCACTTTGTGCCTTTTGTGTTAAAACATTGAGGGCCTTTTGGTTGGGCTCCGGTAGGTTATTGACATCAACGACCTCTTGTCCCATTAAGGTCGAAAGACTAAGGCTGAGTACGATTAGTAGTCCAAAAGCGGGGTGTTGCATGGTGTTTTTCTTTTTTATTTCAAAATTAAAATGAAAAAAGAGGATTGAAAAATTCTATGCTTATTTGTTTTTAAAAAAGCGTTCGACTAGGATCTTTTCTGCAGCCTCGCGTATCAATTTGTGTTGACTGCTATTGATTAAATGCTCCAAATCTTGATCACTGAGCACCTTGGTCGAATCCAACAAAGTGTTGATGAACTTGACGTGATAATAGTACTCATAAGGATGATCCAATGTGGGTTGCATCGCGTAACGTTGTTATTTATTTTGTTTCAAAATAATGAAAAAAATTCATTTACAGAAAGTTAGCTTAATAACTTATGAAAAAACATAGCATTTAGGGGCTATAGTTTCCTTCAAAAGAGGATGTAAATATAGGAAGGAAGATTGTTATATTAAGCCGATTTATCTATATTTGACCCACCCTAAAAGACAATTTTTTTGTCCAGTTACAAAAGTACTTACGGGTGTTTAGCTCAGTTGGTTTAGAGCGCTACCTTGACAGGGTAGAAGTCAGCGGTTCGAATCCGTTAACACCCACTCAGTAATAATGGGACTTCCAAAAGGATTGTCCCTTTTTTTATATCCTTTAATTATTTCTAATATGAACCATAGGTGAACCAAATCAATGTTATTCTATGTTAATCATAGGGGGTGTACCCTCGTCTCACACACCCACAAATAGTATTAGTCATGGAAAAGAATTGGGGCAAATAAGATGAATTATTATATATTGTAGTATGAAACACATTCTATTTATAACTTCTTTATTTCTTGTATTTTCTTGTTCTGAACCAAAGAATCCGATTATTGGAAAATGGCAATACACCACCTTTGTTGAAGATGGAATCGAAGAAAGTGATTTCATCGAATTTTATGAAGATGGAACTTGGGATTGGGACTTTTATGCGAAAAAAAATGATTCAATAATTATGAAAGTTTCGTGGGATAAGTTGAATTGGAAAGATATTTCTAGAGACAAAAATTCATATAGTTTTGGAAAAATAAAAACTAATAAAAATGATAGGGTTTATTTATTGTATGATGAATTTGAAAGGAAAGATTCTGGAATTTATGAATACAATGGGGAAATAGCAGAAATGGGATATAATTATCATTATACCGTTATCAGTTATTCCGATGATTTTAATTCTGTACTTGATGGATATAATTGGTGTGTAGTAAGAAAATTAGGAACTGAATCAGAAATATGTGCTGATTTTAAAGACGATATACGCGTTCAAATGGACAGAATTTTAAACTAACGCTTAAAAAACCCAAAGGTATCTGGGTTGTACTGTTCTTGTTCAAGGGTAGTATTAGTTATGGAAAAGAATTGGGGAAATTAGTAACTTTAATGAAACCATAAATTGATTCTTATGAAAACAAAAAAAGATTTTTGGAGGTTAGTGGGCCTCTCTCATGCACTAATATTTTCTGGTATCCTTCTCCTATATTTTACTGAAGAAAACACGGAATTTGAAATTTTTCTGCTTGTTGGAGTCGTCTTATTAGAAGTTATGGGCTTAATTGTAGTTGGAAAAGCACTTAAAATATTTCGTTCTTTGGAGGACAAATCTGTGTATCCAAAACAGCTCGATTTTTTAAATAAGATTGCTGTAAAATTATATTCTGATAAAAAGAAATCTAATATAGTTGTTGGAATTGCAATTTTCATCGGTCTATTAGTTGGCGCTTTATCTGTACTCTACAAGGAGGGTGTGCTATTTTGAGCCATAAACTAATGAAACCATTTTTCTACTTATTAGGTTGCCTTTAGCTGTTTAATTGTGGAAAAGCTGATTGCTTGAATATACATGATAAATACACTGGTAATGGGCAATATTTCTTTGAATTAGAAGGAAGACGTGTTAATGATAGTCAAGGCAATTTAATCAGAAGTTATCCAACTACAATTGTGAGTCAAGATGTTTACAATCAATATTCAATTGGGGATAGATATTGTCAAGATTAACCGATGTATTTGGGGCAATTAGTATCTTTATAGAAACCATAAATTGATTATTATGAAAAAGTTCCAATCACAAGACCTTCCATTGGCTTTTACTTCACTTGGAATTTTACTTACAGCAGCTTCAGATAAAATTGTTGAATTAACATCTATCCCGTTTAACGTCATAATGGCAATTGCAATGGTTTTATTCCTTATTCCATTATACATATGGATTGGCGGTTGGCTAAAACATAGGAAAAACAAATAAGATGAATTATTAAATTAGTGGTGTGAAAGAATTTTTTGAAAATATAAACAGAAAGCTTGAATCATTTCAAAATTCAATATCAAGGCCAAAGCACTTTGTAGGATTAATATTAGCTTTAGCAATTTTCTTGTCTACTGCATATTTCAAGGAAACGCTTGAAGCTATCCACCCTATAATCTATATGGTGCTTTACGTATTTTCAATGACGTGGTTTTATTTTCACCTTGGAGGATTGAAAATCTTTAAAAGCCCACTTAACTAACGTTTAAAGATTCTAAAGGTATCTGGGTTGTACTGTTCTTGTTCAAGGGTCTGCCCTTGTTTAATAGCCCATTCCGCCGATACAAAATCTATACTATCTCCACCGCTTGGGTCGTAATGTTCCGCCACTATTTCACCTTCTGAATTTATAACACGGGTGCGACCATCACCCCGCTGCCAGTTTTTGACGAACTTTTCTAATTCCACAATTTTTTCTTGAAAAATCTGTAAACCTATAATTTATGTTGTGAAAAATTGAAGCATACTAAAAAGTGAAAAGGAAAACCTATTGAAGGCCACAATTATTGATGGGACAATTTATTTTCGCTTTGTTGATTGATTCTATTCTTATTGATTGTTTGTTTAAATTTGAAAATTGGGGCTTTAATTAGCCCCTTTTTTTTGAATCTAATCCCCGTTTACTAAATCTTGGACCATATCTTGAACTTCCTTTCTTGACAGCTCCGATACATCGAACTGCTGAAGATGTCGCATGCTGATTATGTAAGGCAATAACTTAAGCCAAGTATTAATGAAATCCTTTGCTTCACCACCGCCAACCCTACAGGGTCTTTTTTCTATATTGTTTGCGCTGACATACTTGGGTTCTTGGTTTAATTTTGTAGCTTTAACATAAACGATAAACTACGTTCTCATGAAAAAAATCTCTCCTACAACTTGGCTGGTCATCATTATGTATGCGTTTATGACACTCTGTATTGGTTTGTATATGTCCTGATCAATGAAAAATTCCACTATAATCAGAATGGTAGTTTATGGAGGTGTAATCGTGTATCTACTTTATAGGTACTTTGGCGAGTAAATAATACTGTTTCCTTTACCTCAATTATGGGAGATATATTCGTCCTCAAAGCAGGAATCACTGCTAACTAATATCCATATTTTAATTATATCGTATCTTGGGTAGAGAAAACGAATAAGATGAAATACGAATTTGAACGTAAAGCCTGGGAATTTGGTTTTTTGTCGCTTCGTTTCCAGGTGAATTATTGGCTACTTGTCCGATTGGGATTGGTCGGCTTTGGAATAGTGGCGGCCCTTGTGGGCGCCTTATTGACCATCGGAGTATATCAATGGTTGATTTTATAACACCCCTAACGGGCAAAAATATTTTGTAAACCGATGTATTTCTTACGCAACATACTTATCTACACCGCACTAGCATTCGTCTTGTTTTTACTCTATGAGGGTGTTCGGCGGATGCGAAAAAAATAAGCAAAACTTATAGGTAGGCTTGTAGTTTTTCTAGGGCCATTCCCCTGGACCCTTTTAATAAGACGTTTTTACCCGTTATGTCCTTTTTTTCTAGCCAGCTAATACAGTCTGCGGTCTGGGTGAAAAACAGTGTATGAGCGGGAGGGTTTTTAGTTTGTGCAAAAGCTTTTCCGATTAGGATAATCTGATCGAGGTTTAACGAAGCCAACTGGGTGACTATGTTTTGATGTTCCTGCATGCTGTATTCGCCCAGCTCCAGCATATCGCCCAAAAACACCATTTTATCGGTGGTATAGGCCTGATTAAAAGCCGTTAATGCAGCCTGCATACTGGTTGGATTAGCGTTGTAGGCATCTAGCACAAGGGTGTTTTTGCCCGTATTGACGACCTGTGAACGGTTGTTTTTGGGGATATAACTTTCGATTCCTTGGGCAATTTGCCCGGCAGGGTGGTTAAAATAAAACCCAAGGGCGATGGCAGCCCCCAAATTGGTTAGATTATAGGCTCCATACAGATTACTTTTCGCCTTATGTCCTTTCCAATGCACTTCCAAAACACCTTCCTTGTCAACATAACTGAGGTGAAGAGCAGAAGATGGTTGGGTACCAAAGGTAAAAGGAGCATGATCCTTAAGTAACTCCATTTGTTTAGGGTCGTCTTCGTTGCCAATAATTTTTTTATTGTTTTCGATCAAATACTGATACAGTTCGGATTTTCCTTTAACGACCCCTTCCAAACTTCCAAACCCTTCCAAATGGGCCGATCCAAAATTGGTAATATAACCGATATCAGGATGGGCTATGGTACATAGTTGGGCGATTTCCCCCCGATGATTGGCCCCCATTTCGATGATGTAATAATCCGCATCCAACGGCATTGCCAAGAGGCTAAGAGGTAAGCCTATATGGTTGTTGAGGTTCCCTTGGGTGGCATAGGCCGTATGATCTTGTGACAAGACCGCCAGCATTAATTCTTTGGTGGTGGTTTTTCCGTTGCTACCGGTAAGCGCGATGACCGGCCCATTGAATTTTTTACGGTATTCACGGGCCAAGTCTTGGAGTGCCTTTAGCACATCAGGGAAATAGACACATTGGGGATGTTCTTTAAGTTGAGGGTCACTAACAACAGCCGCAGAGGCACCTTGTTCGAGTGCAGCTAGGGCAAACTGGTTCCCGTCAAAATGTGGACCGCTAAGCGCAAAAAACAAACCTCCTTTACGGGGTGTACGACTGTCCGTGTACACACCGGTACTTTGTTCAAAAATTGCGTAAAGTCCTTGGTTTGTTTCCATAAAAAAAGGCATCGGTTAGATGCCTTGGGTGATTGTTAGCGCGCGCGTTTATGTCGCGCTGTTTTCTTAATTCTGCTTTTGGAGCCCAAGCGCGACATTGCACAGCGGAATCCGATATAATCTGTAGCGATGTATTGCGGTAAATAACGACGCTGGGCAGGATCGAGCCAGTAGGCACGGTCTTTCCATGATCCTCCTTTGTACACCCGAACTTCATCCGTAATTAAGGTCGTGCGTTTGGGTGATTTATCGACTTGTCTTACCACGTTTCCATCTTGATCAACGGTAACTTTGGCCGTTACAGGCGCATCGTACATCAATGAGGTTTCGGTTTTGGGAGTTCCCTCAGACGCATCGTTGGGATCTTTACGATCTAAATAACTTCTTGAGGATTCTCGATCACCATCTCTAAAATTACGGTTGTCACTCTCCGAAAAATTTTGCCGTAAAAAGGTTTCTTCTTCGTCAATGGCTACTTTATCGAGCTCTCCGGGTAATTTTTTCAAAAATATTCTTCCATTGGGAAGGGTGTCATAAACCAGTTGGTCTTGGGAAATTATTTGCGCTCTTCCGTCCTCACCTATGGTTGTTTTATAATATACATTTCCGCGGAAATAGTTAAAGTCATTGTATTCATCGTCAATGATGGGACGATATACATCACCCACCCATTCGGCGACATTTCCGGCCATATCATAGAGTCCAAAGTCGTTGGGAGGATAGGATTTTACCTGAATGGTAATATCTGCCCCATCGTCAGACCAACCGGCAATTCCGCCATAATCTCCTTTACCAAACTTAAAGTTGGCTAGTTGATCTCCTTCGGTTCTGCGTTCACTGGAGCGGGTATATTCTCCCGACCAAGGATATTTTTTCTTTCCTCTATAGGTGTTGTATTCCCGGTCACCGACCAAGGCCAGTGCGGCATATTCCCACTCGGTTTCGGTGGGAAGTCGGTAGGAGGGCAACATCAACCCTTTTTCAACTCCTGCATAGACATTGACTGTTGCGGTATCTTTTTGCGTAGTACCTCTTTTTCCTGAGTTAATGAGTGGGGTACTGTTGCCGTCTAGGCTATCGATTTTTCCACCGTAGGTGGTTTCAGGACGTTTTAGATAGGCTTCGGTGTTAAAGGTGCTATTGGCATCAACGGCCTCATAGCGTACATCTTTACGCACATACGATTCTCTTTCGAGTAAAAATTCGTTGACACGATTGGTTCGCCACTCGGCAAATTGTACGGCTTGTAACCAATTGACCCCAACCACGGGATATTCTGCATAGGCAGGATGGCGGAGGTAGTTGGTAGTGAGTTCTTCAACATACCCCAAGGCATTACGCCAAACCAAGGTATCGGGAAGGGCCCCCTGATAAATTTGGCGATAACGCGCTTCGTCCTGTGGGAATACGGCCCGTAACCAATCTAAGTATTCGAGATACATCAAGTTGGTCACCTCGGTTTCGTCCATATAAAACGACATGACATGCTGCTGAGTGGGGGTGTTGTTCCAATCATGCATTACATCGTCTTGTACCTGACCTTTGGTGTAGGTACCCCCTTCGATAAAGACAAGTCCGGGTCCGGTTTCTTGCTCCTCAAAGTCTACGTTGTACTGAAAACCTCCTTTTTTGGAATTGATAGACCAACCTGTGGCACGCGAGGCGTTGTTTTTGGCGCAGCTTACCGATAGGAAAGCTCCTAAGGCGATGGCTGCAAGGGTTTTGATCGTTGTTGTTTTCATAGGGTGTGTTGACACTATAAAATCTTCGTTGCAATATACTAAATATACAGCGTACTGAATAATATTATTCGGTTATATCGATAGGGATAACGTATTATTTTTAAAAATCGTATGTATAAATAGAAAAATTTTAAATGAAGCCACGTTCGTTTTTTAGGTATAAGATTTTTCATTTTCTAACGTTATAAGGTAGAAAATGTGCAGTTTGAGACATAGGTTTTTTGTCGCGCTAATGCTCATCACCCAATGGGGATGGAGCCAGCAAAATCAACGGGTAATCACCACGGGGGTTCCTTTTTTGTTGATTACGCCCGATGCGCGCGCGGCGGGTATGGGCGATCAAGGCGTGGCGACCTCTGCCGATGCGTTTTCCCAGCAATGGAATCCTGCAAAATATGTATTTGCCGAAAGCAACCAAGCCTTGGCCATTAGTTATACGCCCTATTTAAGCAAATTGGTCAACGATATTTTCTTGGGCAACCTCACCTATTTTAAACGCTTAAATAACCGAAGTGCCTGGGCGATGAGCCTAAAATATTTTAGCCTGGGCGAAATTCAGTTTAACGACCTTGTCGGGGGAACTATTGTCAACCAGGGGCTTGAACGGCCTAACGAACTGACCTTAGACCTGTCTTATGCACTACAATTGGGTAAAAACTTTTCGATGGCGGTGGCCGGGCGCTATATCCGTTCGGATCTCAAAATGACCACCGATCTGGATGCCTCATCGGCCAATACCTTGGCGGTGGACTTAGCCGCTTTTTACCAAAGTCAGCCTTTTGAAATGCTCGATCTTGCAACACGCTACAGAGGAGGAATAACGATTTCGAATGTAGGCCCGCGCCTTAAATACGATATCGGTGGACAAAAAAATTTCTTGCCTACCAACCTAAAGTTGGGGTCTGGACTTGCTTTTATGCTCGATACGCAAGATGCGCTGACGGTCACTTTTGAACTTAACAAACTATTGGTGCCCACTCCTGTAGCGCAATACAATGATTCTGGCGTGTTTTTGGGCTACCAACAACCCGACATCAATTTTCTCCAAGGGATTGCTCAATCGTTTGACGATGCCCCGGACGGTCTGCGTGAAGAACTCAAAGAAATCAACTGGAGCCTTGGCTTAGAATATGTTTATCAAGGGGTTTTTGCCCTGCGTAGCGGTTATTTTAACGAAAGTCCCGAAAAGGGTTCCCGACGTTTTTTGACCTTTGGAGCTGGCTTTGGTCTCCGTCAAATGGACATGGATATTTCGTATCTTTTTTCGACTTCCTCCGTGCGAAGCCCACTCGAAAACACCTTGCGTTTTTCGGTTACTTTCGATTTGGGGGTAGCCCCCGAGCAAGAAGACCCGTAGCGGTTGGGAAAATTGTTCACAACCAAATTATGCCTATTGTGAATTATTGACTAATTTTGCTAGGCAAATTGAAGGCAAACAGACCCTGTTTTTATGAAGAAAATCACCAAACAAACTTATCTTAAATGGTACGAAGACATGCTCTTCTGGAGAAAATTTGAAGATAAATTAGCCTCTGTATATATTCAACAAAAAGTCCGTGGGTTTCTACACCTTTACAACGGACAAGAAGCTGTTTTGGCCGGTTCACTCCACGCAATGGAAATTGGCAAAGACCGTATGATTACCGCCTACCGTAACCACGTACAGCCCATTGGTCTTGGGGTCGATCCTAGACGTGTGATGGCCGAACTTTACGGTAAAGCCGAAGGTACTTCCATGGGGTTGGGTGGATCGATGCATATTTTTTCCAAAGCACATCATTTTCACGGTGGACATGGGATTGTGGGTGGTCAAATACCCCTTGGAGCCGGAATGGCTTTTGGAGATAAATATTTTAAGCGTGACAACGTGACCCTTTGCTATATGGGCGACGGGGCCGTCAGACAAGGTTCGCTTCATGAAACGCTCAATCTGGCCATGCTCTGGAAATTACCCGTGGTTTTTGTTGTAGAAAACAACGGATATGCTATGGGAACTTCTGTTGCGCGCACGGCCAATCACCAAGAAATTTGGAAACTCGGTCTCGGTTATGAAATGCCTTGCGAACCCGTAGATGGTATGAATCCCGAAACGGTGGCCAAAGCCATGGATAAGGCCATTACCCATGCCCGAAAAGGCAACGGGCCTTCGTTCCTCGAAATGAAAACCTACCGCTACCGCGGACACTCCATGTCCGATGCCCAGCATTACCGCACAAAAGATGAGGTAGAGGAGTATAAAAAAATTGACCCCATAACCCAAGTCAAAGACATTATACTCGACAAAAAATACGCTACGCAAAAACAACTAGATGCTATCGATCAAGGGGTTAAAGAACGTGTAGCCGAATGTGAAAAATTTGCCGAAAATGCACCTTATCCGGAAATTAACGTGATGTACGATGCGGTGTACGAACAGGACGATTATCCATTTTTAAAGCATAAATTATAAACGATGGCCGAGATCATAAACATGCCGCGCTTAAGCGATACGATGGAAGAAGGTACCGTTGCCAAATGGTTTAAAAAAGTTGGCGATGCCGTTAAAGAAGGCGATATCCTAGCCGAAATCGAAACCGATAAGGCCACCATGGAATTCGAAGCTTTTCATGAAGGACACCTTTTGCATATTGGTATTGAAGAAGGAGGGACTGCACCTGTCGATACCCTATTAGCTATCATTGGAGAAAAAGGGGAAAACATTGGTGATATGCTGCAAAGTGAGTCAACTACATCCGCTACTACGCAGGAAGCCTCAACCAGCCCTGCCGAAGAAACATCTTCTACAAGTGCTGAAATGCCCGAAGGCGTTGTTGTCATTACGATGCCTCGCTTGAGTGATACGATGGAAGAAGGCACGGTAGCCCAATGGTTGAAAAAAGTTGGGGATACCGTCAAAGAAGGCGACATATTAGCCGAAATCGAAACCGACAAGGCCACGATGGAGTTTGAAGCTTTTCATGCGGGTACCCTATTGCATGTGGGCATTCAGGAAGGGGAAACCGCTGCTGTAGATAGTGTGTTAGCATTGATTGGTCCCAAAGGAGCCGATGTAAAAGCTGCCTTAGCTGCAACTGAGACACCAAAAGCGGTAGAAACGAGTCCCACACCCCCAGCACCTAGTCCAGAAAAAACAAAACCCCTAGCCACCAATACGCCGCCTCCAACTTCACAGCCCGCAACCAACGGTCGGGTAATGGCCTCACCTTTAGCCAAAAAGATTGCACAAGAAAAAGGAATTAATTTGGCCGCCGTAGCCGGAACAGGTGAACAGGGAAGAATTATCAAACGCGATGTAGAAAATCTTTCCTCAACAGGAGCTACCTATACAGCACCAGTGGGTGTTGAACGTGTGACCGAATTGGCCAATAGCCAAATGCGAAAAACCATTGCTAAAAGGTTGGCTGCCTCTAAGTTTAGCGCACCTCATTATTATTTGGGGGTTGAGTATAATATGGACAATGCCATCGCTTTTAGAGCACAATACAATACACTGCCTGACACCAAAATTTCGTTTAACGATATCGTGATTAAAGCAGTAGCAATGGCCCTGCGACAGCATCCGGAAGTCAATGCCCAGTGGTTTGATGATAAAATCGTTCAGCATCACCATATGCACATCGGTGTGGCGGTAGCCGTCACGGATGGCCTGGTGGTTCCGGTGGTTAAATTTGCCGATAGCCTGTCACTACCCCATATCGGTTCGGCTGTTCGCGATTTTGCTCAACGCGCTAGAGACAAAAAACTCACTCCGGCCGAAATGGAAGGCAGTACCTTCACCGTTTCCAATTTGGGAATGTTTGGTATTCAAGAATTTACCTCCATTATAAACCAACCCAATGCTGCGATACTTTCGGTGGGAAGTATCGAAGAAAAACCGGTGGTAAAAGAAGGTAAAATTGTCGTGGGTCATACCATGAAGCTGACGTTGGCTTGTGACCATAGAACGGTAGATGGGGCGACAGGAGCACAGTTCTTGCAAACCCTTAGAAATTATATCGAAAATCCGGTCACCCTTTTGGTGTAACCACAATAAGCGCGGTGCAAAAAACAATCGTCATAACGGGAGCCAGTAGGGGCATAGGTTTTGCTTTGGCCCAACAAGCGGCTGCGGATGGACATACGGTCATCACCCTTACAAGAAATAGTGCTCCACTCGAAAACACTAAAGGAATTACCCCTTTTTCGGTTGACCTAACGGACACTGCTGCGCTGTCAGACCGTGTGGAACAGATCAAAAGTCGGTTTGAAAAAGTAGATGTTTTGATTAACAACGCAGGGGTCTTAATCAACCGCCCTTTTGCCCAAACCAGTCAGGCCGATTTTCAAACCACCTTTGCGGTAAACTTTTTTGCAGTAGCCGCATTGACCCAAGCCCTTTTGCCTCATATTGACCCCACAGGGCATATCGTGAACATCAGCAGTATGGGTGGGGTGCTGGGTAGTGCCAAATTCCCCGGATTGGCCGCCTACAGTAGTAGTAAGGGGGCACTCATCACCCTAACGGAATTATTGGCCGAAGAATACAAAGCCACTGGCCCGGCCTTTAATGCATTGGCTTTGGGAGCAGTACAAACCGAAATGTTGGCTGACGCATTCCCCGGATATACTGCACCGGTTACTCCCGAAAAAATGGCGGAATACATCCTAAAGTTTGCCCTTGAGGGACATCAATTCTACAACGGAAAAGTCTTGCCCGTAGCCCTTAGCACCCCCTAATATGGATGTGTGGACTGAAATTAATCGACAAATTCCCCCGGTGGCAAGTCCACTTCTTGCAAGTATAGTCGAGCAATATGCCGTAGAATTTTTGGTCAAAAACAAAAGAAAAACAAAGCATGGCGACTACCGTCGATTGGCCAACGGCCGACACCTCATTACCCTTAACCGTACCGAAAATCCCCAGCGTTTTTTAATCACACTCATCCATGAATTGGCGCATTTGGTCGCTTTTAAAAATTATGGTGGACGGATTAAACCCCACGGCCTTGAATGGAAAAGCACTTACAAAACACTGATGCTTCCTTTTTTGCAACCCACTATTTTTCCCGAGCCCATCCTTGGGGTTTTGGCCCGGCACATGAAAAATCCCAAGGCAACTACCGACAGTGACTTTCAATTGGTGATGGCCCTAAAAACCATCGAAAAAACCAGCGCCTCTTATGTTTTTGAGCTCCCCGAAGGCGCAGTGTTTAAATTGTACAACGGGAAGATTTTTACCAAAGGACCCAAAATGCGAACCCGCTACGAATGTATAGAGCGGGCTACTCAGCGACGATACAGGATAAGTCCCCATGCGGAAGTAGAACCTGTTGTTTGACCCAACGATTAGGCCTTGAGGTACACTTGACGTACTTTTTTCATCAAATTAGAGGAGTAAACAAAATCTGTTACCGCCTTGTTGTCGGTTTTAAAAATATCTTTATTAGTGCCCTCCCAGGCTTTTTCACCCTGATCTAAAAAAATAATTTTCTCTCCGATTTCCATGACAGAATTCATGTCGTGGGTGTTGATCACGGTGGTGATGTTGTATTCATCAGTAATTTCCCGAATCAAGTTATCAATCACAATAGCGGTTTTGGGGTCGAGCCCCGAGTTGGGTTCGTCACAAAATAAAAATTGTGGATTCATCACAATGGCTCGGGCGATTGCCACCCTTTTTTGCATTCCCCCAGAAATTTCAGCGGGTAATTTGTGGTTGGTATCCACTAGATTCACTCGTTTGATAACGGCATTGGCCCGATCCCGCATTTCGGACTTGGATTTTTTGGTAAACATTTCCATAGGAAACATGACGTTTTCTTCGACGGTTAACGAATCAAACAAAGCACTTCCCTGAAAAACCATTCCCATTTTTTTTCGCAATTCACGGTGTTTTTTGGGCGAGAGGTCATTTAGTTCCAAGCCGTCGAAGTTGATGCTCCCGCGGTCGTGATGATGCAGACCCAACAGGCATTTTAAAAAAACGGTCTTACCTGAACCACTTCGTCCGATGATCAGATTGGTGATACCTTTTTCAAAAGAGGTGCTAATTCCTTTTAATACAGGAACTTCTTCAAATGCTTTATACAAATCTTTGACAACAATCATCAGGTCAGCAGTAATTGGGTAATTATATAATTGAGCAAAATAATCAGCACGCTCGACCAGACAAAGGCGGTGGTACTTGCTTTACCGACCGACAAAGCACCCCCTTTGAGGTGATACCCATGATAGGAAGGGATGGTGGCCAGGATAAAGGCAAATAATACGGTTTTGACAAAGGCATAGGTGATGTGGAAGGGAATAAAATCCAATTGAATCCCATCGATAAAACCTGCGGTCGATGAAAATCCCCCATAGACACAGGCCATATAGCCCCCAAAAATTCCCAAAAACATGGAAAAGGTGATGACAAAAGGATACAGCATCAGGGCTACTATTTTGGGAAAAATCAAATAATTATAGGTGTTGATTCCCATCACTTCGAGGGCATCAATTTGTTCTGTAACCCGCATAGTACCAATGCTTGAGGTGATAAAAGATCCCGCCTTGCCCGCCATAATGATCGAGATAAAGGTGGGAGCAAATTCTAAAATAACCGATTGTCGGGTTGCATAGCCTACCAAGTAATCGGGGAGCAAGGGGTTGTCAAGGTTGAGTGCTGTTTGTATGGCGACAACTCCTCCTACAAAAAAGGAAATAAACGAAACGATGCCCATCGACCCGATAATTAGGCTTTCGATATCGGCAAAAATAAGGCGTTTGAGTACCGACCATTTGGTGAATTTCCCAAAGACTTTGGCCAGCATCAAAAAATAATTTCCGATATGAAAAAGCATGTTCATTGTCGGTATAAAGGTAGCAATTTAAACGCGATCCAATAAGGATTTTACACCTGGTAAGTAATGGCGTTGATATTCATTCCTGCACCGACACTGGCAAACAGGACTAGATCTCCCTTATTTAAAGAGTGTCCTTTGAAATTGGTTTTGACTACCAAATCGTATAAGGTGGGTACGGTGGCTACAGAGCTGTTTCCGTATTTTTCGATGTTCATTGGCAGTACGGCCTCAGGGGCTGAAGCTTTGAACAAACGGTAGAAACGTTTGACGATGGCTTCATCCATCTTTTGATTGGCCTGATGGATAAATATTTTTTTCACCTGATCGACCTCTACCCCGGAAAGCTCCAGACAGTCTTTCATGGCTTGTGGAACATGCACCAGCGCAAATTCATATACTTTACGGCCCTGCATTTTGATGTATTTGGTGGTGTCTTTGGTTTCGCGGTTTGCCGTGCCATAAAAAATATAATCGGCCTCGCCCTCGGCAGTAAAGGTCGTAGATAAGTGGGATAAAATGCCACCTTCCTCTTCCGAAGCGGCTATGACGGTTGCTCCCGCACCATCGGCAAAAATCATCGAGTCTCGGTCCGATGCATCCACGACACGCGAGAGCGTTTCGGAACCGATCACCAAGCATTTTTTGGCCATACCGGCTTTGATAAAAGCATGTGCCTGAATCACTCCCTCGATCCAGCCTGGACAACCAAAAATCAAGTCATAAGCAACACAGCGTGGGTTTTGAATACCCAAGTTGGTTTTGACCCGCGAAGCTACACTGGGTAGGATATCCACCTGCATCGAATCCGATTGGATGTTGCCAACATTGTGCGCGACGATAATGTAGTCTAAGGTTTCGGGGTCAATTTGCGCTGCCTCAATGGCTCGCAGTGATGCTTGGGTGGCCAAATCTGAGGACTTCATATTTTCGGGTGCATAACGCCGTTCTTCGATTCCGGTAATCGCCTGGAACTTGGCTACGATTTCTTCATTATTGCTGTCGATAGCGGCTCCTTCGGTATCGTAAAATTTATGATTGAGGAAAGCGGTATTGGCCCGAACGACTTCCGGTAAGTACGTGCCAGATCCTATGATTTTGGTCGTGCTCATTGAGGCTGCAATTTCCTTTTTATGCAATAGACAAACTAATAAACATAGATTTTGCTACGATGCCCAAAATCATATAAAACCTATTTAGTTTATAATTTAAAAAATATAAACCATTAATATTCAGCAGATTCGTATTCAGAAACCGGTACGCAGCTACAAATCAAATTACGATCGCCAAAGGCTTCATCGACCCTCCGCACACTGGGCCAGAATTTGTTCTCCCGAACAAAAGGCAAGGGGAAAGCAGCCTGTTGACGGCTGTAGGGGTAGGGCCAGGCATCTTGGGTAATCATAGCCAAAGTATGGGGTGCGTTCTTCAAAATTTCACGCTCTTCCTCGGTTGGTGCATCAATTTCTTTACGGATCGAAAGCATGGCTTCACAAAAACGATCAATTTCGGCTTTGTTTTCACTTTCTGTAGGTTCAATCATCATTGTTCCAGGTACAGGAAAAGAAACGGTTGGCGCATGAAAACCATAATCCATGAGTCGTTTGGCGATATCAGTCACTTCAATATGATTGGCTTTAAAGGGTCGACAATCGATGATTAACTCATGGGCACTTCGCCCTTTTTCTCCGGTATAAAGCACTTCATAGGCCCCTTTAAGCCGTTCTTGAATATAGTTGGCATTAAGAATAGCAATTTGGGTTGCTTTTTGAAGGCCGGCGGCTCCAAGCATTTTAATGTATCCGTAAGAAATCAGACACGCTAGTGCCGACCCCCAGGGTGCAGCGGATATGGCGGTGATGCTTGCAGACCCTCCGGTTGGAATGACAGGATTTCCGGGAAGAAAATCCTTGAGGTGTTCGGCCACACAAATGGGCCCTACACCTGGTCCACCTCCTCCATGGGGAATGGCAAAAGTCTTGTGTAAATTCAGGTGACATACATCGGCCCCGATAATGGCTGGGCTAGTAATACCCACCTGAGCGTTCATGTTGGCCCCGTCCATATAAACCTGTCCACCACAGGCGTGAATCAATTGGGTAATTTCTTGGATATGGCTTTCAAAAACACCGTGGGTTGACGGATAGGTAATCATCAAAGCCGCCAGATTTTCTTTATGTTGGTGCGCTTTTTCAAAAATATCTTCCCAATCGATATTGCCTTTTTCATCGGTCTTGGTTACCACTACTTGCATACCGGCCATCACCGCCGAAGCAGGGTTGGTACCATGTGCCGAAGCGGGAATAAGACAAATGTTACGGTGGTGATCGCCCCGTGATTGATGATAGGCACGAATTACCATAAGCCCGGCATATTCTCCTTGGGCCCCGGAGTTAGGCTGTAAGGAGGTCGCGGCAAAACCCGTTATTTCATTCAATTGTTTTTCCAGTGCTTGTAAAACGGTTTGATAGCCTTGCGCCTGAATCAGCGGTACAAAAGGGTGGAGGTTCCCCCATTTGGCCCAACTTAATGGTAGCATCTCGGCTGCGGCATTTAACTTCATGGTGCATGAGCCTAATGATATCATCGAATGGGTCAGCGACAAGTCTTTTCTTTCCAACGATTTGATGTATCGCATCAAGGCCGATTCGGAGTGGTAGGCATTAAAAACAGGGTGGGTCAGGTAGGGGGTTTGGCGCATTTGGTCTTGGGGTAGGGCAACACCTGTTGTAGGTAGTTCCTTTACAGGAATAGATTGGGCAGAGGCTGTTTCAAAGACCGTTAGAATACAATTGAGGGAGGCCAGTGTGGTTGTTTCGTTAATCGCGATACCCACATGTTGATCGTCTATCTTCAAAAAATTCATCTCCTGTTCCCAGGCCTTATTTAGTATAGTGTCCGCCTCACATGCAATGGAAAGGGTATCAAAATAGCTGGTGTTTTGCAGATGATATCCCATTTGAGAAAGCGCTTGGGCCAATGCTTGGGTTTTACGGTGGATGTTTTGGGCAATGGATTTTAGGCCTTCGGGTCCATGATACACCGCATACATCCCTGCCATAACCGCCAAAAGCACCTGGGCTGTACAGATGTTGGATGTTGCCCGGTCTCTTTTGATATGTTGTTCGCGGGTTTGCAATGCCATACGCAAGGCCGGATTTTCGTCCATATCGATCGTTTGTCCAATGATCCGTCCGGGAATATTTCTTTTATAGATTTCTTTGGTAGCAAAAAAGGCCGCGTGTGGACCTCCATATCCCAGGGGAATACCAAAACGTTGGGTGGTGCCTACGACCACATCCAAACCATAGGTGCTGGGCGCTTCCAATAGACACAGGCTCAACAAATCAGCGGCGATAACGGTAGTCATGCCCGCATCTTGTGCTTTGGTGGCAAAGGCGGCAATATCGGGAATGGCCCCATGCTTGCCGGGATACTGAAGAATTGCCCCATAATAGGTTGCATCAAAAGCGATAGTTTCCCAGTTGCCCTCTACCAGTTCAATGCCCAATGGGAGTGCGCGTGTTTGAAGTAGAGAAAGGGTTTGAGGCAAAATATTTTCATCGACAAAAAACCGAACTGCTCCCTGTTTTTTCTGTTCCCGACTACGGGCACTAAACAACATGGTCATTCCTTCGGCAGCGGCCGTACTTTCGTCCAACAATGAAGCGTTGGCTAGCTCCATACCGGTCAGGTCACTCACAACGGTTTGAAAATTAAAAATAGCTTCCAGTCTTCCCTGAGCAATTTCGGCCTGATAGGGGGTATAGGCGGTATACCAACCTGGGTTTTCGAGTATATTGCGCTGAATCACAGCTGGGGTGATGGCCGCATGATAGCCCAAACCAATAAAGGTTTCATAGAGCTTATTCTTTTCTGCGAGGTCGTGGAGGTGCTTTAAAAATACATGTTCATCAATCCCTTCGGGGAGGTTGAGAGGCTTTTTCATACGGATAGAATCCGGTACCGTTTGTGCAATCAAGGCTTCGATATTGTCTACGCCTATGGCTTGAAGTTGTGCGTTTATTTCTTTCAGATTTGGCCCAATATGCCGCTTTTCGAATCCCGATAATTCCATCCCACATTTTTTTTGCTAAAATAGGGCATTTCAGCCTCAAAAATTGTCCGTAAAAGCTGAGATTCACTATTTTTTTTCAACGTATTATCGTATTTATTAACAGTTTAATTTTACTTTTAAATTCATCATGCGTTCTCTCCTTCGGTTTTATGTTCAGTCCAGTCTTCATGTAGGTTTTGCTGTTGTTGCATTGACCAAAATTACTGCGCACTACCGCGAGATAAGCTTGGCAAATTCTTTTTGGTTGGGCGTGTTTTGCCTGACGGTTTTTGGGTATAACCTTATTAAAAACAGCCCATTGTGGTGGAAAAAACCGCTATGGCCCCTAGATAGGCTCAAAGTGATGAGTCTTTTGGCTTTGGCCGTGGCCGTGGTGCTATTGTTTCCTACCGACCCTTGGCAATGGATGGTTTTGCTGTCAATAGCATTGCTCAGCGGCTTTTATACTTTTCCTTTGCGGGCAAACCATAAAAACTTTAGGGATCGTCATGGACTTAAAATATATATGGTTGCTGCGGCATGGACATTGGTAAGTGTTTTTTTACCGGTTGTTTACAGCGGGGATGCCTTCGAATACTCATTAATTTACTTACTGTTTAGCCGGCTGTTATTTGTCTTGGTGGCGACCTTGCCTTTTGAACTTAGAGACCTGCATGCAGATGCGGTTCATTTGGCTACATGGCCTCAAAAATACGGGATTAAGGGCACTAAAATCCGCGGTACTATGGCGCTGATGGGATTTGTTGGTATAGAATACAAGTTGGTTCCAGACCTTGATTATTTTTTCTTGTCTTTGTTGATGGCTGTTATTTTAGTTGCTTTTTTGTGGAAAAGTAGGACAAAGCAATCGGAATTTTACAGCAGTTTCTGGGTTGAATCCTTGCCGATTGTTTGGTGGTTGCTGATAGAATTTTTTACTTTGAGTACAATCTAAAGTTTATGCCATATTTGATCGTCTTTTTACTTTTTATTCAACAATTCACCCATAGTACCGTATCCAAAAACGAGTTTCAAAAACTAATCGACCAGCAGTATGTCTTGATCGATGCACGTACCGCGGAGGAGTTTGATGCAGGCACGATACAGGGTGCGCTACTCATTGATGTCAAGAAGGATGATTTTATCCAAAAGATAAACAGGCTAAATAAGCAAGACACCTTGTTGCTGTTTTGTCGTTCGGGTCGCAGAAGTACCCGCGCGGCCCAAATCATGGATTCGTTGGGTTTTAAACACCTTTTTGAGTTAGGGGGTGGTTACCTCGATTGGACTGGAGCCACCAAAGACTAAACCAACAAACCTGCCCTTTTGAGCAAAGCATCTGGATTGGGCGCTTTTTGACGAAAACGATTATAGAGTTCCATAGGATGTTCTGTCCCGCCTTTGGAAAGAATGTGTTTTTCAAAGGCCTGGGCCGTAGCTGAGTCAAAAATTCCTTTTTCCAAAAACAAATCAAAGGCATCGGCATCCAAAACTTCGGCCCATTTATAGCTATAATATCCCGCAGCATACCCCCCTTGAAAGATATGAGAAAAGTTGGTGCTTAGGCAATTTTCGTCATGATCCGGTGTAAAACTAAAGGGCGCCATCACCGCTTTTTCATGCGCTTTGATATCGGTGATTGGATGTTTTTGTTGGGTGTGATAAGCGAGATCGAGTTGGGCAAAACTCAATTGGCGCAAGGTTTGGAGACCTTGTTGAAATTGCGCTACTTTTTGAATCTTATCGAGATAATGTTCCGGTAATAAGGCTTGGGTTTGGTAGTGTTTGGCAAACAGGTGTAAGGCCTCTTTTTGATAGCACCAGTTCTCCATGATTTGGCTCGGTAGTTCGACAAAATCCCAAAAGACGTGGGTGCCGCTCAACCCGCTATATTGCGTATCGGCCAACATCCCATGGAGGGCATGACCAAATTCATGAAACAAAGTAGTTACTTCATTAAAGGTGAGCAAAGAGGGGGTGTCTTTGGTTGGCTTTGAAAAATTACACACTATGGAAACATGTGGCCTTTCGCTGCCCTTTTGACTTCGGTAGGAGGTCATCCACGCTCCACTTCTTTTGCTTTCTCTGGGATAAAAATCCAGGTAGAGAAGTGCCATAAACTTTCCATTGATTTTTGACACCTTATACACGCTGACCTCTTTATGATAGGGCGCTACATTTTCGAGGGGTTCAAATTCAATTTGAAATAGGCGTTTTGCAACAGTAAACAATCCTTGTAGGGTCTGCTCAAGGGGGAAGTACGCCCTAAGTGCTTGATCGTCCAATTCGAGTTCCTGTTGTTTAAGTTTTTCGGTCAAAAAGGCGGTGTCCCATTTTTCGATGGGGTAACAATTATATCCTTTGGCCAAGGCTTCCAAAGCCTTCCATTCTCTCTCCGCCGAGGGTCGAGCTTTTTCTTGTAAATGATTTAAAAAAGAAACTACCGTGGCTTCGTCTTGGGCCATTCGCTCTTCGAGGACATAGGCTGCGTGAGAACTGTACCCCAATAAGGATGCACGTTCTTGTCGAAGATGGACGATTTCTTGGATAATGGTCTCGTTGTTGTTTTCGTTTTGTTGAAAACCAATTTTACCATACGCCAAACTCATTTTTTGACGAAGTTCTCGGTTTTCAACATAGGTCATGAAGGGAACATAACTCGGATAATCCAGGGTAAAAACCCATCCCTCTTTTCCTCTCTCTTTGGCAGTTTCTGCGGCCTGATGCAGGTTGTTTTCGGGCAATCCTTTAAGCAGGTCGAGGTCTTCGATTAGTAGTTCAAAAGCATGGGTGTCGGCCAAGGTATGTTCCCCAAAGCTAAGGCTACATTGTGCCAGGCGGGTGTCCAATGTCTTGAGTTGTTCTTTTTCTGTTTGGGTAAGTCGGGCGCCATTTCGAACAAACCCCTTGTATTCTTTTTCCAAAAGAGTGATTTGTTCTGGGTTTAGGCGGTGGCGATCCGTGTTTTTATATACATGTTCAATCCGTTCGAACAATACGGTATTGCTGCGGATACTGTTTTGAAAGGCCGCCAATTGGGGTGCGAGTTTTTGGGCCAGCTGTTGTAATTCGGTCGAGGTAGCCGCACTGTTGAGGTTGAATAACAGGCTTGTGTTCCGTCCTAGTTGAGCACCACAGTCTTCGAGGGCTTCCAGGGTATTTTCAAAGGTGGGCGCAGCACTTTGTTGGGCGATGGCTTGAACTTCTTCTAGGGCCTGCGCGATGTTTTGTTCGATGGCCGGCACATAGTGTTCGTACTTAATTTGATCAAAGGGGGCCGACTCAAAGGGCGTATCAAAGGGAGATAAAAGGGGGTTTTCCAAAGGTTAGCCTTTTAGGTTTTGTGCACTTTTAAGTACATTTTCTTCTAATCCCTTTTTAAAGGATTCTATTTTTTGACGAACTGAGGCATCCGAGGCCCCGATGATTTGAGCAGCTAGAATTCCAGCGTTTTTTGCTCCATTCAACGCCACAGTAGCTACCGGTACTCCGCCGGGCATTTGTAAAATAGACAAGACCGAATCCCAACCATCGATAGAATTGCTTGACTTAACCGGTACACCGATAACCGGCAATGGACTTAAAGAGGCTACCATGCCGGGAAGGTGAGCAGCACCCCCAGCGCCGGCAATAATGACTTGAAACCCTCTTTGATGGGCTTCTTTGCCAAATTGAACCATTTTTTCGGGTGTGCGATGGGCTGAAACGATATCTACTTCAGTCTCGATATCAAAACTTTTCAGCATGTCGATGGCGGCTTGCATCACCGGTAAATCCGATTGACTGCCCATAATAACTGCTACTTGTGCCATAATCTTATTTTGAAATAACTTCTACGGTTTCTTTTACTTGTGCGGCTAGGGTCCTAGCTGTTTCTAGTTTGGGGTGAACAATAGTGACATGCCCCATTTTTCGGAAAGGACGGGTCTCTCTTTTCCCATAGATATGGGGATTAACTCCCTCCAGGGTCATGATCTGATCGATGTTTTTATAATACACAGCTCCTTGGTGTCCTGCTTTACCCACCAGATTGACCATAACCGCACTGACTTTACTGTCGGTTTGGCCCAAAGGCAAGTCTAGCAAAGCTCTGAGGTGTTGCTCAAATTGCGAGGTGTAGGAAGCCTCTAGGGTGTAATGCCCGCTATTATGTGGGCGAGGTGCCACTTCATTGATGATGATTTCCCCTTCTTTGGTAAGAAAAAGTTCGACAGCCAACAGCCCTACGTGACCAAAGGCCTCCGATGCTTTCATGGCTACTTTGCGTGCAGCCTGGGCGTCTTCGACCGATATACGTGCAGGACACAATACATATTCTACCTGATTGGCGGTGGGATGAAATTCCATTTCTACCACCGGGTAGGTAGTGATCTGTCCTTGTGGGTTTCTACAGACTATCACGGCCAATTCTTTGTCAAAAGGAACGTATTCTTCGGCCATACAAGCCCCTTCTTTAAGGGTGTCTAGGTCTTCGTTAGACCGGACAATCGCTACCCCATAACCATCGTATCCCATGGCTGCTGATTTCCAGACAAAGGGAAAAGAAACCTGTCCTTTAGCCACTGCTTCTTTAAGTTGTTCTACAGACGAAAATTCATAAAATGGGGCAGTGGGAAGACCGTGTTTTTTATAAAAATTTTTTTGACGGCATTTGTTTTGAATGATTTCTAATACCTCGGGCTGTGGATAGACTTTTACGCCTTCTTGCGCTAGTTTTTTTAGGGCTTCGACATTGACATTTTCAATTTCGATGGTCAACACATCCACGTTTTTGCCAAATTGGTACACCTGATCGAAGTCCATCAAATCTCCCGTAACAAACCGATTGCAAGCTAATCGAGCCGGGGCTTGAGGATTTGGGTCCATCACATAGGTTGTCACGTCCCACTGTCGGGTGGTGTAGAGCAACATCTTACCGAGTTGGCCCCCGCCTAAAATACCCAAAACTTTATCTGAGGAAAAAAAATCCATCCATGTACTTTGGGCAAAAATACGCATATCTTTTGGGGATTCGAAAAAAGCGGCACATTTTGGATATCTTTGTGCCAATACTAGACCTATGATCAATTTAATACTCTTTGGTAAGCCAGGGGCCGGGAAAGGGACTCAGGCAGCATTTTTAAAAAAACGTTACGACCTGGTGCATATATCTACCGGTGATTTGTTTCGTCACCATATTCAACAAAAAACGGCCTTGGGTACCTTGGCGCAATCCTATATGGACCAAGGTGACTTGGTGCCTGATCAAGTGACCATCAATATGCTCGAACAAGAGGTAGTGCAAAACCCCCAAGCCAAAGGGTTTATTTTTGATGGTTTTCCGCGTACAACCGCTCAGGCTCAGGCCTTGGATGAATTTCTAAACGTCCAGGGGATGGCCATTTCGGCTACCTTGGCCCTCGAAGCCACCGATGATCTTTTGGTTGATCGTTTGCTAAAGCGTGGTGAAACCAGTGGACGAACCGATGATCAAGACGAGGCCAAGATCCGAAACCGTTTTGACGAATACAATGCCAAAACCGCCCCGCTTAAAGCCTATTACCAAGCTCAAAACAAATTTTTTGTCATCGACGGGGTGGGGGCCATCGAAGAAATTACGGCCCGACTCGAAGAGGTCGTTGATCAACTGGGATAAATGACAGAAGGCAACTTTGTTGATTATGTAAAACTAACGGTTTCATCGGGTAACGGGGGGCGGGGTTCTGCCCATTTGCATCGTGAAAAATACATAGCCAAAGGGGGACCCGACGGCGGCGATGGTGGGCGTGGAGGACATGTGATTGTCAAGGCCAATAAAAACCTTTGGACCCTTTATTCGTTTAAATTTAAAAGACATTTTGCAGCAGGTCACGGAGGCGATGGTAGTAAAAATCGAAGTTCGGGTGCACAAGGGGAAGATGTTTTTATTGAAGTCCCTTTGGGAACGGTCATTCGTGAAAAAACGACTAATAACATCCTCTTTGAAATCACAGAGGAGCAACAAGAGCAGGTTTTGTTAGAAGGCGGAATGGGAGGCCGAGGAAATTGGCATTTTAAGACATCGACCAACCAAACACCTCGCTATGCGCAACCCGGGCGTGAAGGAGAGCAATTACAAATCACCCTGGAGTTAAAAGTCCTGGCGGATGTTGGTTTGGTAGGGTTTCCCAATGCCGGAAAATCCACTTTATTGGCGGCCTTGACTGCCGCCAAGCCCAAAATTGCCGATTATGAATTTACCACCCTAAAACCCAATTTGGGAATTGTGGCCCACCGCGATTTTCAAACCTTTGTTATGGCCGATATACCCGGTATCATCGAAGGGGCTGCCGAGGGGAAAGGTTTGGGACATTATTTTTTAAGGCATATCGAACGCAATGCAGTGTTGCTTTATTTGATACCTGCCGACACCCCTGATGTCAAAAAGGCTTTTATGGTCTTGCGTAACGAGCTTAAGCGATATAATCCCGAATTGATGGACAAAGATTTTGTGGTGGCCTTATCCAAATGTGATTTGTTGGATGATGAACTCCGTGCAGAATACCGAGAAGAAATGGCTGCTAACTTTGCTGACATCCCCCATTTTATGATATCCTCCGTTGCTCAAACCGGTTTACAGGCACTCAAAGACGGGCTTTGGAAAATATTGAATCCCGCATGAAAAAAGTACATTTTATTGCCCTAGGAGGAAGTGCGATGCACAGCTTGGCGATTGCTTTGAACCAACAAGGTGTCGAAGTGACCGGAAGTGATGATGCGATATTTGACCCTTCAAAATCCAAACTTGCAGCCTGTGGACTTTTGCCCGAAACACTGGGTTGGTTTCCTGAAAAAATTCATCTGGAGCTCGATGCTGTTGTTCTGGGGATGCATGCCAAAGCAGACAATCCCGAATTGCTTCGTGCTCAAGCCTTGGGACTAAACGTTTTTTCTTATCCCGAATTGTTGTACCAGTTGACCGCTTCCAAAACCCGAGTGGTCATTGCCGGAAGCCACGGCAAAACCACCATTACGGCCATGGTTTTACATGTGATGCACGCCCTAGATCGTCCCGTCGATTTTATGGTGGGTGCCCCCGTTCCGGGTTTTTCAAACACGGTTCATATCACCGCAACTCATGATTTTGTGGTGTTGGAGGGCGATGAATACCTCTCCTCTCCGGTAGATCGTCGATCTAAATTTTTATGGTATCAACCTCAAATTGCGTTGATAAGTGGTATTGCCTGGGATCATATTAATGTTTTTCCAACCCAAGAAGCCTATGAAACACCCTTTAAGGCCTTTATAGAGAGCCTTACGCCAGGGGGTGTTTTGGTGTATAACGAAGAAGACCAAAAGGTTGAACAGCTGGCTTTGAACAGTATGCATGTAATTCGCAAACAAGGCTATGCAAAACCAAAGTCACAGGTTCGTGAAGGAATTACCTATTTAGAAACCGAAGAAGGAGGGGTGCCTCTAGAAGTTTTTGGAGACCATAATTTATCCAATTTGGCAGGCGCTCAGGCCGTATGCCAATTTATGGGGGTCGAGCCTATGGCGTTCTACGAAGCCATCGCCTCGTTTAAAGGAGCTGCTCGTCGCTTAGAAAAAATGTATCACGGCCCCAATAGTCTTTTATTCAAAGATTTTGCCCACGCCCCGAGTAAGGTCAAGGCGACAACGACGGCCGTCAAAAAACAATTTCCCGATAAAAAACTACTGGCCTGTCTAGAATTGCATACCTATAGTAGCCTGGATCCAGCTTTTATCGATAACTATAAAAACAGCTTAGCAACTGCCGATGAGGTGTTGGTTTTTTATGACCCTGCCGCACTTAAAATCAAGCAAAGAACCGTTATTCCTCCCGAAACGATCATCAATGCGTTTGCTCACCCTCAGCTTACTGTTTTTACGGAACCGGCCACTTTGCATCAGCATTTATTGACGCACAATTATCAGCAAACCGTCTTGTTGATGATGAGTTCAGGAAATTACAGTCAGTTGGACTGGACATTGCTCAAACAAGCAGTGGCTACCGCTTAGTTTGGTGGTTTTGATAGAGTTGGTCGATCAGGGCTTTTTTGGAAGGGAATTCGCTTAGCATTTTGTCTTTGGCCAAACGTTGATCTTTTGGGTGCTTGTCTTGAGAAATTTTATACTTGCCTTCCCATTGCGCTATTTGAATCTTAAAGCCAACGATATAGGGTAGTGCTTTTTCCATTCTTGGATTGGTTTTTTCCAAAATATAGCCCCCTTTTTCTCCCTCCAGAAAGGTGGTCATCTCGATCAGGCTGTCCCTTAATCGATCAGCATCGCGATAACTTTCTACCTTTCCTCCAAAATGCGCCTTAAAATAATTCCATGTGGGTAATTGTGAACTTTGGTAGTCTGTGGGTGAAATATAGGTTTCGGGTCCGTGGAAGATGATTTCGACCCATGCTCCGATTTCTAAATGTGCGACTTGCGGATTGTAGCAGTCGATATGCCCAATAAAATAACCCAGGTTTTCGTCCGGGTGATAGACCAGGGGGGTATGGGTGGTACAAATTGTATCCTTTTGGGAAGAAATGATGGTAGCCAAGGGGGCGGCTTTGACCAACGCCAGACAATTGGCCAACGATGATTCTTGGTGATGGGGAGGCGGGTAGTTACTCATAGGTTCGTTTTACAATGCTAAAAATAAACTATCTTTAAATACCAACCTACACTCGTTTTATGCCTCAAACTAACTACACCTCCTCGATTAAACATTGGGCCGACGAAGATCGCCCCCGCGAAAAATTAATGTTGCAGGGAGCCCAACACCTGACCAATGCTGAGTTATTGGCGATTATTATCGGTAGTGGCCTTCCCGGTATCAGTACGGTTCAATTGATGCAGCAGCTTTTGTTACGCTGTAATCACCGCTTGCAAGAATTGCAGCAATTGCCGCTTGAAGAAATCAAGGCCATCAAAGGGATAGGCGCTGCAAAGGCGGTAAAGATCAAGGCCGCATTGACTTTGGCCCACCGTATAGATCGCGAGCAACACCCCATTAAGTCGCCCATAACTTCGAGTCAACAGGTGTTTTTGTTAATGAAAAACGAATTGGCCCTGTTGGCCCATGAAGAATTTTGGGTCTTATACCTTAACCAGTCAAACCGACTACTCAAAAAAGCGTGTTTGAGTAAAGGCGGAATCACCCAAACCATCGTCGATGTTCGGCTCGCGCTCAAAAATGCCCTCCAGCAAGGGGCTACAGGCTTGATATTGGTCCACAACCACCCCTCTGGGGGGCTTAAGCCCAGTGCCAGTGACCGTCAAATCACCCAGCGATTTAAACAGGCGGCAGCCCTTTTTGACATCCGTATTTTGGACCATCTTATCCTATCGTCTAAAGGTTATTTTAGCTTTGCTGATGAAAACGATTTATGATTTTTACCTTCTTCCAGTTCAGTAGCATTTTATCCAACAAGCATCCCCGATTTTTTAATGTATTTTTGTGGCGATGATCGATACCAGCCGTATTAAGACGATTTTTTTTGATTTGGACCACACCCTCTGGGATTTCGAAAAAAACTCGGCCTTAACCTTTGAGAAAATATTTAGTGCTGCCGAGGTGGATGTCCCACTTGACGCTTTTCTAAACGCCTATGTCCCAATCAATCATCAATATTGGAAGCTGTATCGGGACAATCAAATCACCCAAGAAGAATTGCGTTTGTTGCGATTGCAAAAAACCTTTGAACAATTGGGACTGCAATTCCAACCTGCAGAACTATCCCATTTTTCAACTCAATACATCCAATATTTATGCACGTTTACCCACCTTTTTGAGGGTACGGTTGAATTATTGACGCATCTTCGACCCTCTTTTGACCTGCATCTGATTACCAATGGATTTGATGAGGTCCAACATTTTAAGGTGTCAAACTCAGACTTAAGTCAATATTTTGGTCAGATTTTTACTGCCGAGAAAGTAGGGTATAAAAAACCCCACCCCAAAATTTTTGCCCATGCCCTAGAGCAAACTGCAACCCAGCCCGAACACGCACTGATGATTGGCGATAGCCTTGAGGCCGATATACTGGGAGCTCAAGACATGGGTATGCAAGCCATCCATTTTAATTCACACAACGAGCCCCTGCATAAACACTGCCTAATTGTCAATTCCCTGGCCGAAATCAAAGCCCTCTTATAGCAAACGTCAAAAAGAGTAGTATTTTTGTTTTTTAGCGGGAAAAAATTAAACAAACGTGGAACTAAAGCAAGCTCAAGAAAAAGTCGATCAATGGATTCAACAACATGGTGTACGTTATTTTAACGAACTCACCAATATGGCTCAGCTTACCGAAGAGGTAGGCGAAGTGGCCCGGATCATTGCCCGACGCTATGGGGAGCAAAGCGAAAAAGCATCGGACAAATCCAAGGACCTGGGCGAAGAACTGGCCGATGTGCTCTTTGTGTTACTTTGTTTGGCCAACCAGACCGAGGTTGACTTACAGGCGGCCTTTGATCGTAAACTCGCCTTAAAAACCAAGAGAGACCACGACAGACACCACAACAATCCTAAGTTGAACGCCCCCAAATCATGACCCTTTCCCTGCAACATCCCACGGCAATTTGCCAATGTGAGCTCACCATTACCGGGTCCAAGAGTGAATCTAACCGTTTGCTTATTTTACAGGCCCTGTACCCTCAGCTCACCATCACCAATCTATCGAATTCCGATGATACGCAGGTCTTGCAAAAAGCCCTAAGCAGTACCGAAAATACCATCGATATTCATCATGCCGGTACAGCCATGCGTTTTCTTACTGCGTATTTTGCAGCCTATGGAAATACAAAACGGATTTTGACGGGTTCGCAACGGATGCAGGAGCGCCCCATCGAGGTATTGGTCGATGCCCTCCAAAAAATGGGCGCCCAGATCAGCTACGCCAAAACAACAGGTTACCCACCACTGGAAATCACCCCCACTCTTTTAAATGCTGATCATATCGCTTTACCTGCTTCGGTGAGTAGTCAATACATCACCGCCTTGATGTTGATAGGCGGAAAACTGCCCAACGGACTTCGTATCGATTTGGAGGGAACCATTACCTCCATTCCTTACATTCAAATGACCAGTCGATTGATGGAACGCATGGGATTAGCAAATACTTTTGTCGGCAACACCATTAGGGTGGCCCATACCCCATCCATTGCCCCCATAGAAACGGCTGTAGAATCCGATTGGAGTTCGGCTTCTTATTTATATAGTATTTTAGCAATAGCAAAAAGTGGGAGCATCCGCCTGTCCCACTACCGTAAAGATAGCCTTCAGGGCGACGCTGTTTTACAAAAAATCTATCGACAGCTAGGGGTGGCCTCGCAGTTTGATGGCGATTGCTTGGTACTGACCAAAATCTCCGATTTTACGTTACCCGAAGAACTCCGATTGGACTTGGTCAACTCACCGGATATTGCCCAAACCATTACGGTGAGTTGTGTAGCCTTGGGGGTTGGCTGTACGCTAACCGGTTTACATACATTAAAAATCAAAGAAACCGACCGCTTGGTGGCCCTGCAAAATGAATTGCAAAAATTGGGTGCCCAAGTTCAAATTACCCAAGATAGTTTACACCTTCACCCTCATGCAAATCTTCGGGCGGGAGTGTCTATAGCCACCTACAAAGATCACCGTATGGCCCTTGCTTTTGCTCCCCTGGCGTTAAAGGTTCCGCTATCCATACAAGAGGCCGATGTGGTAAGCAAATCCTACCCTTCCTATTGGGACGACCTTAGGACCTTGCAATTTGATCTTGAGGGCTTACCAAAATAATCCCTAAAAACCTTGACAACCCCCCTTGTCAAAACCTATATTTGCACTTTTGAAAAATATATGAAACTCTCCGATTTTAATTTTAATCTTCCCAAATCCCTATTAGCGCAACACCCGGCAGAAGACCGTGACGAATCTCGCCTGATGGTCCTCAACCGCGAAAAGAAAACCATTGAGCACCATATTTTTAAGGATGTCATCAATTTTTTTGACGAAGGCGATGTCATGGTGTTAAATAACACCAAGGTATTTCCCGCGCGTTTGTTTGGGAACAAAGAAAAAACCGGCGCTCGTATCGAGGTTTTTTTGTTGCGTGAACTCAACGAAGAACAACGCCTTTGGGACGTGTTGGTCGACCCGGCACGAAAAATTCGGATCGGAAATAAATTATATTTTGGCGAAGATGAAAGCCTGGTTGCTGAAGTAATTGATAACACCACCTCACGTGGACGTACGTTGCGTTTTCTGTTTGACGGTTCTTATGCTGAGTTTCGGTCTAAGCTAAAACAGCTGGGGCAAACCCCCCTTCCCAAATACATCAAGCGTGAAGTTGAAGCGCAAGACAAAGAACGTTATCAAACCATTTATGCCAAACATGAAGGGGCCATTGCAGCGCCTACAGCGGGCTTGCATTTTTCCAAACATTTGCTTAAACGCCTCGAAATCAAAGGGGTAGATTTGGCCGAACTTACCTTACATGTAGGTTTGGGGACTTTTAGTCCTGTCGAAGTCGAAGATTTGTCCAAACACAAAATGGATTCTGAAGAACTGATTATTGACCAAGCTGAAGCCGATCGAGTAAACATGGCCCTTAAAAACAAAAAGAAGATTTGTGCAGTTGGGACAACCGTCATGCGTGGATTAGAAAGTTCAGTTTCTTCAATGGGCACCCTAAATCCTTACACCGGATGGACGCATAAATTTATCTTTCCACCTTATGATTTCTCGATAGCCAATTGTATGATTACCAATTTTCATACACCAAAATCGACCCTGCTTATGATGATTTCTGCTTTTGCTGACCCAGATTTTATCAAAGAGGCCTATCGCCAAGCAATTAAAGAAGATTATAAGTTCTACTCCTACGGAGATGCCATGCTGATCCTTTAACCCTCGATATGACCGCGCTCAAAAAAGACATTCGTTCCTTGGACAAGGAAGCCCTACGTACCTTTTTTGAGCAACAAGGGGATCGGGCATTTCGCGCAGACCAAGTTTATCAGTGGCTTTGGCAAAAAGGAGTACACGACTTTGAGGCGATGACTAATTTGTCGGTCTCTACACGCGAATTGTTGACTGAGCATTTTACCATCAATCATATTGCGATCGACCGCCAACAACGAAGTAGTGATGGCACCATCAAAAATGCAGTACGCTTGCATGACGGTCTGGTAGTGGAGTCGGTGCTTATACCCACAGCTACTCGAACTACAGCCTGTGTGTCTTCGCAAGTAGGTTGTAGTTTGGACTGTACTTTTTGTGCCACAGCCTTGCTCAAACGTATGCGTAACCTGCATGCCGATGAGATTTTTGACCAAGTCAAAGCCATTGATCAACAAAGCAGACTCTATTACCAGCGTCCGTTGAGTAATATTGTATTTATGGGTATGGGCGAGCCGTTGATGAACTACCCCAATGTGTTGAAAGCCATTGACAAAATTACCCAACCCCAAGGATTGGGGATGTCCCCCAAACGGATTACCGTTTCTACCTCCGGAGTGCCCAAAATGATCCGAAAATTGGCCGATGAACCGCTGAATTTTAAACTGGCCCTTTCCCTTCACAGCGCCCGACAAGCAGTGCGAGAACAATTGATGCCTTTTGCCCAAAAGTTTCCCCTGTCCGAAATTGAAGAAGCCTTACAGTATTGGTATGCACAAAAACGTAAAAAAACCACCTTGGAATATATCGTTTGGCAAGGCATCAACGACCAACAAGAAGATATAGATGCGCTGGTCGCTTTTTGTCGTCGCGTACCCACCAAAGTCAATTTGATACAGTATAATGCCATTGGCGATCCACGGTTTAAGCAAGCACCTCACTCGGTGATTGCAGCCTATCAGTCGCAATTGGAAGCGGCACGCATTACGGTAACCATCCGGCATTCGAGGGGGCAGGATATCGATGCGGCCTGTGGTCAGTTGGCCAACCGATCGACAACCCAAACAAGTGCCTAAAGAATAGTATATTTGGGAAGTCGTATGAAAGCTGTTGAAAGGATAAAAGCCCCGATTTATGAAGAAATGGAACTTTTTGAACAAAAGTTTACCGCTTCGATGTCTTCGAATGTCGCCCTAATCAATCGAATTACCCACTTTATCGTGAATAGAAAAGGCAAGCAAATGCGCCCTATGTTTGTTTTTTTGGTGGCCAAAATGCTGGGCAAGGGCAAAGTAACCGATCGGGTCTATCGTGGAGCAGCAGTTATCGAACTGATTCATACAGCGACTTTGGTCCATGACGATGTGATTGACGACAGCCACCAACGGCGTGGATTTTTTTCGGTTAACGCCCTATGGAAAAATAAAATTGCCGTTTTGGTCGGTGATTTTCTATTGTCCAAAGGCCAGTTGCTCACCGTCGAGCACGAAGACTTTGATCTGCTAAAAATCATTTCTGTGGCAGTTCGCGAAATGAGTCAAGGTGAATTGCTACAAATCGAAAAATCTAGGCATTTGGACATTACAGAGGAGGTGTACTACGAAATCATCCGACAAAAAACAGCCACTCTTTTGGCTACGTGCTGTGAAATGGGCGCCCAATCGGTCAATGCTCCTGCCACCGATGTAGAAAAAATGCGTTTTTTTGGCGAAACCATTGGGATGGCCTTTCAGATTAAAGACGATTTGTTTGACTACGGCACAGCCAAAATCGGTAAACCACTAGGCATAGACATCAAAGAACAAAAGATGACACTCCCTTTGATTCATGCCCTGCAGCAAGCGTCAGCCAGCCAACGCAAACAGATGATCAATGTGGTCAAAAACAAAAATACCGACAAAGCGGCGGTGAAACAACTCATCGAACAAGTCAAAACCCTGGGTGGACTAGACTATGCGGTTGCCCAAATGAAAATTTACCAACAAAAAGCCCTGGATATTTTGGCCGATTATCCCCAAAGTGACTACCGTGAATCCCTTGAACTCATGCTTAATTATGTCATAGACCGTAAGCATTAGTGCTGCTTTTTGACAAAAAGTTTATTTTTATACAAAACCCGTGCATTGATCAGTAAATCCACCATAGATCAGGTATATGAAACCGCTCGTGTAGAGGAGGTAATCGGTGATTTTGTGGCGCTTAAAAAGTCAGGATCCAATTACAAAGGTCTCAGTCCGTTTTCACAAGAGCGCACCCCGAGCTTTATGGTATCACCGGTCAAGCAAATTTGGAAAGACTTCAGTAGTGGCAAAGGAGGTAACGTGGTTGCCTTTCTGATGGAGCACGAACATTTTAGTTATCCCGAAGCCATTCGTTATCTCGCTAAAAAATACAATATCGAGATTGAAGAAACCCAACAATCCGATGCCGAAAAAGAACAGCGTAGCCAGCAGGAGAGTATGTATTTGGTGGCGCAATATGCGGCAACTTTTTATCAAGAACAACTTTGGGACACCCAAGAAGGCAAGTCGATTGGCTTGTCGTACTTTCAAGAACGAGGGTTTACCGAGCAGACCATCAAGGCCTTTGGGTTGGGCTATGCGCCCGAATCCAAAACAGCCCTAACTGAAGCCGCCCAGTCAAAGGGCTATTCGTTGGAATTTCTCGAAGCGACCGGACTGAGTTTGGTCAATGAAGCTCAGGGCCCACCCATCGATCGTTTTCGTGCACGGGTGATGTTTCCCATACGCTCCATGTCGGGGCGTATCCAAGGATTTGGCGGGCGTATCCTTTCCTCCAAAACCAAAGTAGCCAAATACCTCAATTCGCCCGAAAGCCCCATTTACCATAAAAGTAAAGTGCTTTATGGCTTATTTGAATCCAAAAAGGCCATCGCCAAAGAAGATTGTTGTTATTTGGTAGAGGGCTATACCGATGTGCTTCAAATGCATCAGTCGGGTATCAAAAATGTGGTGGCTTCTTCGGGAACGGCCCTAACGGCTGAACAAATTCGGCTTATTCGCAGACTTACAAACCAGATCGTGGTCCTGTTCGACGGTGATGCGGCCGGATTGCGCGCATCGCTCAGAGGAATAGACCTTATCCTCGAAGAGGGAATGCACGTCAAGGTATGTGCTTTTCCCGAAGGGGAAGACCCGGATAGTTTTTGTAAAAACCGTTCTAAAGAGGCCATAGAAGAATACCTACAAGAAGAAGCCAAAGATTTTATACAATTTAAGGCCTCGCTGCTGGTGGCCGATGCCGCAGACGACCCCGCCCAAAAAGCCCAGACCATTCGAGAAATTGTGACCAGTATTTCCAAGATACCGGACGGAATCCAACGGGAGCTATATGTGCAGCGATGTGCTAGTTTGTTAGGCGTTTCCGAAGGGGTGTTGTTTAGTGCACTGGCCCAATTGTTGCACCAAAAAGATAAACCTACGTCAAGACGCCCTCAAGCGACCCCACAAATGCAGGTGATTTCTCCGCCGGTTGCTCCGACCAAAATCAACCGCGCCTATGAACTGGAACGTCAAATCATCGCTTTGTTGTTACAGTACGGGGGTGCAGAGGTCGAGTTTGAAGAAGTTTTTCTTCAAAAAAATGACCAAGGTGACCTGGCCGAGACCGCTCAAAAAATCTCATCTAAGGTGTATGAAAAGATATTTTTAGACCTACAACAAGATGAAATTGAATTTGCCGACCCCAATTTTAAGTCCTTGTACTATAGCCTTATACAGACCTATCAAAAAGAGGAAAAAGTACAGCCCGAAAGACTGATGCAGTCCGATGACATGCAGTTTAATCAGGTGATTTCGGATATCTTGATGCAAGACGAAAACCATCGTTTGGATCGCTGGGACCGCAAAAATATTTTTGTCAAACCCAAAGAAAAAGAACTTGCTCGGATGGTGTCCGAAACCATTCTGTCCTTACGTCGGCATTTGATCGATCAAAAGATACATGAGCTTCAAAAGCAAACCCAGGAAGAAGCAGCGATACTAGATCACAGTGAGCAACTGGAGGAAATCAAAAGTTATTTGACCTTGCGAACCTTGGTTTCCAAACGGTTGGATCGGGTGCTTTAGACGATTTAGTACTTTGGTTAAAAATTAACCCAGAAGCTTGCTTTAAGGTTGGGGTATTACAAAAAAGCCTTTGGAATTTGGCAAACGGGGATGGGCAACATTTTGTGTTGGTTTTGCCGGTTGAATGTGAGATAGATGTCAAAATCCTTTTTTTGTTGGGACGTCATCTGTGCAGGGTCGAGTTTTTTAGCTTGTGATTCCATGGCCCACTCAAGTGCGCTATAACTGGTGCCTATTTGTTGTTCGTCAGTACGGTTGTCTTCCCAAAGCCCGTCTGTGGGTGGTGCGTCGAGTATGCTTTGATCTACACCGAGGTGTTTGCCTAGGGCAAATACGTGTGTTTTGAGCAGATCAGCAATGGGGCTGAGATCCACACCGCCGTCTCCGTATTTGGTATAAAAACCTACACCAAAGTCTTCAACTCTGTTTCCGGTACCGGCCACCAAATAGCGGAGCAAACCCGCAAAATAATACAAGGTGCTCATGCGCAGTCGGGCGCGGGTATTGGCCAAGCTCAAAAATTGATCGGCCGCTTGTTCATCGGATAAAGGGGGGAGCATACTTACAAATTGATCATACAAGGGCGTGAGGTCGACGGTTTGCCCCTTGACATTCGGATGGTTCTCTGTAAGCAGGTTGATGTGTTGCTGGGCCCTTGACACTTGATCGGGATGCTGATGTATGGGCATTTCCAAGCAAAGCACCTCCAGACCTGTTAAAGCGCAGAGGGTCGAAGTAACCGCAGAGTCAATTCCGCCTGAAACACCTACGACAAAACCTTTCATTTGGGCATTTTGCGCATAGTCGATCAACCATTGCACAATATGATCTTTTACTTTTTCGGGAGATTTCATAGCGGAATGCGTATTTTCCTTTATATTTTTGTGTAAAAATAAGCCTTTCACTTGTTCTAGCCCATGATAAAGCTGATGTTTCTTAAGGAATTGTGTTTTTCGCAATGCCGCTACGTGTCGATTTTGATTTTTTCATTTTTGGTGGGCTGTGCTGGGGTAGATGAAAATGAACAAGCTTTAGAGGCACTCCCCATCCAATTGAAAATTGATCGTTTTGACCTTCAATTTCATCAGGCGGAACCCGAAGACATCCCCGCACTTAAAGCACGATATCCTTACCTGTTTCCGGAGCAGTTTTCTGACAGCGTATGGATTCGACGGCAAAAAGACAGTTTGCAACTTTTGCTACAAGCCGCTGTAAATGAAAAATTTGACCAAGCCCATGCGTTAGAAGAAGCGCTAACCCATCTCTTTAAGCACATTACCCATAGGTATCCCAAATTTCGGGTTCCTCATACCATCGGATTGATCAATAATGTAGATTATCAAAGTAAAACCCTCTTTGCCGATAGCCTTTTACTGATTTCTTTAGACACCTATTTAGGTGAAAATCATTCGCTTTATGAGGGGATTCCAAGCTATGTCCGGGAACAAATGGATGCCCGGTACATCCCGGTTCATGTGGCTGAAAAGATTGCCGAAACGATGGTTCCTCAACCTCAAGAACGAAGCCTGCTCGCTGCGATGCTCTATTACGGAAAGTTGTTTTATATCCAATCCCTTTTTTTGCCGCATACGGCTACTGCAGATTTGCATGGATATACCGCTGAACAAGAGCAATGGGTTCAAGACAATGAACGCTATATTTGGCAATATTTTATCGAAAAGCAAATCTTGTTTGATCCCGACCCCGAACTGCAAGATCGCTTTGTCGCCCCGGCTCCCTTTTCCAAATTTTATTTAGAAATCGACAATGAATCGCCCGGACGTATCGGTCGCTGGCTGGGGGCCCAAATCATCCTTTCCTATGTCGAAAAAAACAACCCCGAATCGCTTAATGCGTGGATGGGTCTTCCTGCACAAACCTTATTTAACGCATCTAATTATAAACCCAAGCGCTAATGGCAGCAACTAAAGTTAGTCCGATTACTATAGAAGTGAGTTTGGACGAAAACAAAATTCCTGAACACATAAAGTGGTCTGCTCCCGATGGAGGAGTGGTTGATGAAGACGCTAAAGCGATGTTATTGGCGCTTTGGGACGGTGACCAACAAGAAACCCTGCGAATGGATTTATGGGTAAAGGATATGCCGATGGATCAGATGCAACACTTTTTTCATCAAACTCTGTTGACGATGAGCGATACCTATCAACGAGCCACTGGAGATGAAAAAATGACGGGGGCGTTAAAAGATTTTTCTGCTTTTTTTGCCGAACAGCTAGGCCTTAAAAAACATTAAGTCCTTCGAGTTCTGTCAGGACTTGATCGATATACGCTTTGAGTGCATCGAGTCCTATTGCCTGACTGGCAGAAGTTACAAAATAGGGCGGCAGGCTTTCCCATTGAGCTTTTAGGTGTTCCAAATAGTGGTCCACTTTGTTTGTCAATGCCTTGGGTTTTAGTTTATCGGCTTTGGTAAAAACCAGTGCAAAGGGCAGTTGTTCATTGCCCAACCAAGTCAAAAAGTCGATATCGATCGGTTGGGGCTCATGCCGAACATCCACCAAGACGAAGGCGCAAACCAATTGTTTACGTGCTTTAAAATAGGCGGTGATATAGGATTGGAATTTTTCTTTGGTTTTTTTGGATACCCGCGCATAGCCATAGCCGGGCAGATCGACCAAATACCATTTTTCGTTGATCAAAAAATGATTGATAAGCTGTGTTTTACCGGGTCTTGAAGAGGTCTTGGCCAGGTTTTTTCGTTGGCAAAGCGCGTTGATTAACGAAGATTTACCCACGTTCGAACGTCCAATAAACGCAAAGTCAGGAAAAGGCCCTTGTGGGCATTTTGCGACATTGGTGTTACTCTCGACAAAAACAGCAGACTTGATCTGCATGGGATTTAGATATTATTGGCCTGAAGCCACTGCTCGGTGATTTCGTTAAAGCGATCAGGATGTTCCATCATGGGCGCATGTCCGCATTTGTCAATCCAATACAAGGTAGCGTTAGGAAGCAATTTTTCGAATTCTTCGGCCACATTGGGTGGTGTTACACAGTCTTGTGCGCCCCATATCACGGCAGTGGGGGTTTTCATTTTGGGTAAGTCCTTGGCCATGTTATGGCGAATGGCACTTTTGGCGATGGCTAAAGTTTTTACCAATTTATTTCGGTCATTGACCGTCTCATAGACATCGTCTACAATTTCTTTGGTTGCTACACTCGGGTCATAAAAAACCTCTTCACTTTTCATCTTGATGTAGTTGTAATCTCCCCGCTTGGGATAACCATCTCCCATTGAATTTTCGTATAGGCCTGAACTACCAGTAATGATGAGTCCTCGCACTTTTTCTGGAAAAAGTTTGGTGTACAAAAGACCGATATGCCCGCCCAGTGAATTGCCTAACAGAACGACTTGGTCAAGGGCCATCATCTGGATAAACTTGTCTAAGTGAAGCGCAAAATCTTTGACTGTGGTCTTGAGAAGCGGAAGGTCATAGACTGGTAATTCGGGGATAATTACCCGGTAATTCTTTTCTGAAAAGTGTTCGTAAACTCCTTTAAAATTGCTCAGCCCACCCATGAGACCGTGCAATATAATCAGCGGTTGGCCGGTGCCTTTTTCTACATACCTAAAACCGTCTTTCTCTACCAGTTCCTGAGTCATCCCATTGTACTTTCAATGAATGCAAATATAGGTATTTCCCATTTAGGATATCAAAATACTTTCATGGGGTAGAAAGTCTAGATGCACGAGTGGAAAAAGTTATTAACAAAGTGGTATTAAGTGGTAAAATGTGGTAAAATAATTTTATATTTGGTGCTAACTAATTCATAATCACGGGTGCAACATTTTATAGGGACATATGAATGCAAAGCCGACACCAAAGGCCGGATCATGATTCCGGTGGCGTTGAAGAAGCAACTGGCGGCGCAGATGCAAGATGGTTTTGTCCTTAAACGTGCAGTTTTTAACCGTTGTTTAGAATTGTATCCCCTCAAAGAATGGGAAGCTTTGATGGAGCGTGTCAATAAATTGAACCGCTTCAACAAGAAAAATAACGACTTTATCCGGCGTTTTACGGCCGGGGTAAAGTTGGTCGAAATCGATGCTTCGGGTCGTCTATTGATTCCCAAAGACTTGGTTGTGCATGCAGCCATGAAAAAACAAATTGTGATTTCCTCAGCGGTCAATATTTTGGAGTTGTGGGACAAAGACAATTACGAAGCAGCCATCGATGCAGCCACTTTAGATTTTGCTGCATTAGCCGAAGAAGTAATGGGAGATGCCAATGATGACAGCCTATCATAAACCGGTTATGTGTTCGGAGGCGATTGCTGGTTTGGCGATACGTCCCAACGGGGTTTATGTGGATGTGACTTTTGGCGGCGGCGGGCATTCGCGCGCTATTTTAGCAAAACTAAATGAGGACGGCCGTTTGTTGGCTTTTGACCAAGATGCAGACGCTGCGCAAAACCAAATTGAAGATCCGAGATTTACCTTGATTCAGGCGAATTTTAGTCATCTAAAACGATTTTTAAAGTTTTATCAAATCGAACAAGTCGATGGTGTATTGGCTGATTTTGGTGTGTCTTCCTATCAGTTTGATACGGCAGATCGGGGCTTTTCGACCCGTATGGAAGGACCGTTGGATATGCGAATGAATACCAGTCAGCCATTGGATGCTGCCACAGTCGTAAATACGTATGATGTCAAGGCCTTGCAAAAGATTTTTCGATTGTATGGGGAATTGACCAACGCCAAAGCGATTGCCGATGCGTTGTATGTAGCCCGTCAACAACAACCCTTGGTCACGACAACCGATTTAGTAGGTGTTTTACAGCCCTTTTTCCCTGGGCATATCCTCAATAAAAGAGTAGCTCAGGTGTTTCAGGCCCTCCGCATCGAGGTGAATCAGGAACTAGAAGTCTTAGTTTCTTTTTTGGCGCAATCCACTGAGATCCTCAAACCCCAGGGACGCTTGGTGTGTATTGCCTATCATTCACTCGAAGATCGCTTGGTCAAACGCTACGTTCGCGACGGTTGTTTTGAAGGTGAAAGTGCAACCGACCTTTATGGTCGCAAAAAAGTGCCTTTTAAGGCAGTGGGAAAATTAATTGTGCCTAGCTCGAAAGAAATCCATTTAAATAATCGTGCACGAAGTGCCAAACTCCGAATAGCCGAACGCCTATGAAAAAAATCATCGCTTTATTGAACATTGATTTTCTCGTCAAGGAAGGTGCTTTTAAAAATTGGCGGATGATCATTTTCCTTTCAACATTGGCCTTGATCATGATTGGCAGTGGCCACAGTGCTGACGGTAAAATTTTTCGAATTGCACAACTTAACGATGAAATCAAATCCCTTAAAAGTCAATTTATAGAGGGGCGCTCCCAACTGATGGAACGCAAAATGGAAAGTAAAATCATTGCCCAACTTCGTGATCGAGGGGTTAAGCCCGCCACCAAGCCACCGGTTAAAATTATCGTGAAATGATGGATGCTCAATTGCTTAAAAAAATAATGAACCGGACCTATTTAGTAGGAATTGTCCTCGGTTTGTTGGCTTTTGTCCTCATCGGAAAGCTCCTGTATATTCATACAGTACAGGGAGAGCATTACCAGCAAATCGCTTTGCAGCGTACCGTAAAAAATGTAAAGCTCGAACCCAGCCGAGGAAATGTATATGCTGATGACGGGAGTATTTTGGCTACATCGGTTCCGCGCTTCGAATTGCGATGGGACGCCAAAGTACCCGCCACAGACCTATACCAGGCGCATCGTGAAGCCATGGCGCTTGGACTTGCACAAATCATTGGACAAGCCAAAGAGGACATCCTCCAAAAGTTTGATCGGGCAAAACAACAACAAAATCGTTACCTGCTTGTTGCCAAAAACCTCACCTATAGCCAGTATAAAAAAATTAAAGCACTACCCCTGTTTAATCAACCCATCTATAAAGGTGGCCTTATCGTTGAACAAAACATCATCCGAGAACACCCACTGGGAAAAGTTGCCGAACGGACGGTAGGCTATGAAATGCAAGATGCCGACGGCAGTTATCTACGCGTAGGCCTAGAGGGGGCTTACAGTCAATACCTTCGAGGAGATGAAGGCCGAAGACTCAAGCAAAAAATCGCCAATGGCCAATGGAAACCCATCAATGATAGCAACGAAAAAGAACCCACTGCCGGTTTTGATATCCACACCACCCTTAATATCAATATTCAGGATGTGGCCCATAATGCGCTTTTGGCCCAACTCGAAGCCTTTGAAGCCGATCATGGCACGGCGGTGGTCATGGAAACCCAAACCGGGGCCGTAAAAGCTGTGGCCAATTTGGGTAGAACTTCAGAAGGCACCTATTACGAAAAACTCAATTATGCGGTGGGCGAAGCCCATGAACCGGGTTCTACCTTTAAGCTTATGGCCATGGTCGCTGCACTGGAAGACGATGTTGTCCAAGAAGAAACCTTAGTAGAGACCGGTAAGGGGGAGTTGAAATTTTTTGGAAAATATAAAGTAAAAGATTCTAAACGCGGCGGCTATGGAACGCTGACAGCTGCCGAAGTATTTGAGGTATCATCCAATACCGGTATGGTTAAAATCATCACCGAAAATTATGGTGATAACCCTCAAAAGTTTGTGGACCGACTCTATCACATGGGGCTCGACAAACCCTTGAAAATCGACATCAAAGGCGAGGCGATCCCCAAAATTCCGTACCCCACAGATGCTGATTGGGATGGGCTAGACTTGCCCTGGATGGCCTACGGCTACGGCGTGGCACTAACCCCCTTGCAAACCTTGACGTTTTACAACGCCATCGCCAATGATGGTGTCATGGTTAAGCCCCAGTTTATTCATAAAATCAGCAACCTAGGTGCTGACCCCGAACAAAGTTTTTCTCCCCAAATTCTCAATCCATCGATTTGCTCAAAGTCCACCCTGACGGCCGTAAAAAAAATGATGTTTAATGTGGTGGACAAAAAATGGGGAACGGCTCATGGTATCAAAGATGAACAACTCTCTATGGCGGGTAAAACAGGTACCTGTCAGGTGGATTATACGACAGACGATGTGCAGTATGTATCTAGTTTTGTTGGTTATTTTCCGGCCGAAAAACCCAAGTATTCTTGTATCGTTGTAATTCATCGTCCCAATAAAAAGAAAGGCTATTATGGGGCCACTGTAGCCGCTCCGGTTTTTAAAAAAATCGCTAAAAAAATATACAACAGCACCCCGGTAGAGGTCACTGTTCCCCGCCAATCACTGGGCCAACTAGGGGGTAAACAGTCCCTAGAAGTTTCAACCGAAAACTCCGTGATGCCCAATCTCCAGGGACTAGACCCTCGGTCGGCTTTACAACTCTTGGAACAGTGGGGAATCGAAGTCGAGTTGATCGGAAAAGGCAAGGTCACTCAACAGTCAATCAAGCCCGGAACCGAATTGCAAACCATCGCTAAAGTAACGCTTAAACTCTCATGAAAACACTACAAGATATTTTGTACCGCGTTCCTTTAGAGGCGACTATAGGGAATATCAAAACACCGATTACAACGGTTTGTTTTGACTCAAGAGCGGTGAAAGAGGGGGCTGTATTTGTAGCCCTAAAAGGCACCCAGGTCGATGGGCATGACTTTATTTCCAAGGCTATTGAGAAGGGCGCCGTTGCAGTCGTTGTTGAAGACATTCCTACCGGTCTTACCGATGAACAAGTCGTGATTCAAGTGGACAATGCACATAAGGCATTGAGTATCATGGCTGCTAATTTTTATGACAACCCGTCTAAAAAACTCGAATTAGTAGGCGTTACCGGTACCAATGGGAAAACCACAGTCACCAGCTTGTTGTCCAAGGTTTTTAGCTATGCCGGCCATAAAACCGGATTGATCTCCACGGTAGCCATCACCTATTTGGACCAAGAATACCTTGCAACGCACACCACACCCGACCCTATGGTGATTAACAAACATTTACATGCGATGGTCGAGGGGGGTGTCAGCCATTGTTTTATGGAAGTGTCCTCACATGGTATCGATCAAGAACGAACGACAGGGCTTCATTTTAGTGGGGGAATTTTTACCAATTTAACTCACGATCATCTGGATTATCACGGAAGCTTTGCCGAATATCGGGATGTCAAAAAACGATTTTTTGACCAATTGCCCGCTTCCGCATTTGCCTTGGTGAATTGGGATGACAAAAACGGGGCTTTTATGCTTCAAAACACCCCAGCCAAAAAGTACAGTTATGCCCTGCAGAATTATGCCGATTTCCAAGGGGCTGTTTTGGAGAATCAGTTTCAAGGAATGTTATTAAAAATGGACAATACCGAGGTGTGGACTACCTTGGTAGGATCTTTTAATGCAGCCAATTTACTAGCCGTCTATGGTTGTGGGCTTTTGATGGGATTAGACCGTATGGACTTGCTACAGTACGTGAGTAAATTACAAAATGTGGCGGGGCGTTTTCAAACTTTTGAATCACCGGACAAAGTAGTCGTTGTGGTTGATTATTGCCACACTCCCGATGCCCTAGAAAACGTTTTACAAACCATCAATAAAATCCGAACCAACAACGAATCGTTGATTACAGTTGTGGGATGCGGTGGAAACCGAGACCGTGAAAAGCGTCCACTCATGGGAGAGATTGCCGCTAAGTACAGCAACAAAGTCATTTTTACCTCAGACAATCCCCGAGACGAAGACCCTGAGTTGATCATTAAACAAATGGTGGCCGGGGTTGCTCCCGAAGATTATAAAAAGGTGCTCAATGTGGTTTCCCGCCGCGAGGCCCTCAATGTTGCGCATCATCTTTCGCAGCCCAAAGATGTTATACTGATTGCCGGTAAAGGCCACGAGACCTATCAGGAGATTAAAGGAGAACGCCATCCTTTTGACGATTATAAAATTGCCCAAACCATCTTTCTAAAAAAAGTCTGACATGCTCTACCATTTGTTTGACTACCTCCAAAACTTTTACGACATCCCCGGCGCGGGCTTGTTTGGTTTTTTGTCTTTTAGAGCCTTGTTTGCTGTGACTGGTTCCCTGTTGTTTGTGCTCCTTTTTGGCCGAAAAATCATAGAGCAACTTCGCAAAAATCAGGTGGGTGAGTCCATTCGTGATCTTGGCTTAGACGGACAAATGGAAAAAGCCGGAACACCGACCATGGGGGGAATCATCATCATTTTGGGGACCCTTTTGCCTGTCCTGTTAATCGCTGACCTGACCAACATCTACATCCAATTATTGATTTTCACGACGCTTTGGATGGGAACCATCGGCTGGGTTGATGACTATATCAAGATTTTCAAAAAAGACAAAAAGGGGCTCAAAGGCGTTTTTAAAATTATTGGTCAAATTATTTTGGGCTGTGTCATCGGTGGTGTGCTGTATCTTCATCCCGAGGTGACTGTGCGTCAAGAAGTGCCACAAGCCGTGCAAGCACAAAACCCGGATGCTTCACTTTTTGGAGCAGAAGAAAAATCGTTGATCACCACAATCCCCTTATTAAAGAATAATGAATTTGACTATACTGCATTGTTGCCTACTTCAGACAATGAGGCCTACCAATGGGCGTGGCTGTTGTTTATTCCTATCGTGGTTTTTATCACCACTGCGGTTTCCAACGGGGCCAATCTCACCGATGGCATTGACGGTTTAGCCGCAGGCAGTTCGGCCATCATGGTCTTTTCGTTAGGAATTTTTGCCTGGGTCTCGGGAAATGTCATTTTTGCAGACTACCTCAACATCATGTTTATTCCCCGCGCGGGCGAAATCACCATTTTTGTAGCGGCCTTTTTAGGGGCTTTGATTGGTTTTTTGTGGTACAATACCTATCCTGCTTCGGTATTTATGGGCGATACCGGTAGTTTGACCATAGGCGCCCTGATAGCCGTGATTGCGATCATAGTTCGTAAAGAACTTTTGATTCCTGTTTTATGTGGAATTTTTGTCATCGAAAACCTCTCAGTGGCCCTGCAAGTGGGGTATTTTAAATATACCCGAAGAAAAACAGGTAGCGGTAAACGCCTGTTGTTGATGGCACCTCTGCACCATCATTACCAGAAAAAAGGCTTTCACGAAAGTAAGATTGTCGCTCGATTTTGGATCATGGGCATCTTGTTGGCCGTACTATCCATTGTAACCCTAAAAATCAGATAATGAAAGAACGAGGAGTCGTATTGGGTGCAGGAATAAGTGGAGTAGGTGCCGCGCTATTGGCCAAAAAGCAGGGTATGGACGTTTTTGTCTCCGATGCTTCGACCATAGATACGGCTACTAAAAAGTTGTTGGATCAATACCAAATCGATTGGGAAGAAACCCAACACAGCATAGACAAAATGCAAAATGTCCAATGGGTGGTCAAGAGTCCGGGTATTCCCAGCAATGCACCCATACTTAGCAATTTTAGGGAACAGAATTGTCCCATACTATCCGAAATCGAATTTGCGGCCAAGTTTACCGATGCGCTAATCATCGGCATTACGGGGAGCAATGGCAAAACCACTACGGCGATGTTGACGTATCATTTGCTTAAAAAAGCCGGTTTAAATGTCGGTTTGGGAGGAAATGTGGGTTATAGTTTTGCCCAACAAGTTGCCGAAGAACAGTTTGAGGTGTATGTACTCGAAATAAGCAGTTTTCAATTGGATGACATACATACGTTTCAACCCCATATTGCAGTAATCACCAATATCACACCCGATCATTTGGACCGTTATAACTACGATTTTCAGCAGTATATCGCCGCCAAACTTAAAATTACCAAAAACCAAACCTCCAAAAACATGTTGCTTTTTAACGCAGACGATGCCGTTTTAAAAGAGGCGCTATTTGCCCATCAAACCGCGGCCAAAATTCACGCTTTTGGGTTTACATCCGAAATGCCCAAACCCTATACCACACATCAAGAAGATGCCTTACACATTATACACGAAAACGACCAAAAAATGATACCCACCAACGCCTTTTCCCTACAAGGGAGACACAATCTACTCAACGCCATGGCTGCAGCCACAGTAGCCGACCTATTTAAAGTTAGTAAAGAAAGTATTCGTCAAAGCCTCGCTACATTCAAGGGGGTGCCTCACCGCTTAGAGCCGGTGCTGACCATTCAAAATGTACGTTACATCAACGATTCGAAAGCCACCAACGTCAACGCGACCTATTATGCCCTCGAATGTATGGATGCCCCAACCGTATGGATTGTTGGTGGAGTGGACAAAGGCAATGATTACAGCGCATTGTTGCCCTTGGTGCATGAAAAAATAAAAGCAATAATCTGTTTGGGGGTGGACAATCAAAAACTATTTGAGGCCTTTCAGCCCATTGTTGAGATCATGGTCGAAACCACTTCGGTAACTGAGGCGGTAAAGATTGCCCGTAAAATTGCCGAAAAAAAGGACAATGTATTGCTCTCTCCGGCCTGTGCAAGTTTTGACCTTTTTAAGAATTATGAAGACCGTGGAAATCAATTTAAAGCAGCCGTAAGAAATTTATAGATAAAGATGAAAACAGGTTTTGCATTTTTTCAGGGAGATCGGGTTTTGTGGGGCATCATAGCACTGCTTGCGGTATTTTCTTTTTTACCTGTTTACAGTTCGAGCACCAACCTGGCCTATGTCGTGGGCAAGGGTACGCCTATGGGCTATTTGATCAAGCATTTTTTTATCATGCTTTTTGGTTTTGGACTCATGTTGGCGATTCATCGGGTGCCCTTTCATTATTTTAAAGGGATTTCAATTCTGATGCTACCGGTGTCCATTGTGCTATTATTATATACCGCCTCACAAGGTACCGTAATTGAAGGGGCCAATGCTAGCCGGTGGATTCGCATTCCGCTTATCGGGTTGAGTTTCCAGACGTCAACCTTGGCCTCGCTAACCCTTTTGACCTATTTGGCCAATTACCTCTCCAAAGGAAAAGTGCAATCGGCCACTTTCAAAAGTACCGCTCTTTATCTATGGCTCCCAGTTTTACTGGTGGTCTTACTTATTTTTCCCTCCAACTTTTCGACCGCAGCCTTGCTGTTTTTTATGTCCGGAGTATTGATTTTTATCAGTGGATACCCTATTAAATACCTTGCTGCTATTTTGGCCAGTGGCGTGGGTATGGGCTTGTTATTTGTTTTGTTGGCCAAAGCTTTTCCCAATGTAGTGCCCAACCGCATCGATACCTGGATCAATCGGATAGAAAATTTTAGTCAAGGCGATGCGGCATCGGGAAATTATCAAATCGAACGCGCCAAAATTGCCGTAGCGACTGGAGGGATACTGGGCGTAGGTGCGGGAAAAAGTGTGATGAAAAACTTTTTACCACAAAGCTCCTCCGATTTTATCTATGCCATTATTGTTGAAGAATGGGGGATTGTAGGTGGTACCTTGTTAATTGTCCTCTACCTATTGTTGTTGTTTCGGATTGTGGTCATTACCCATAAGGCGGCACACCCGTTTGCTAAACTATTGGTTATGGGTATTGGTATCCCCATCGTATTGCAAGCCTTTGTCAATATCGGAGTAGCGTTACAGGTTTTCCCGGTAACGGGCCAAACTCTACCACTGATTAGTAGTGGAGGAACTTCGGCATGGATGACCTGTATCGCGCTAGGGATGATTTTGAGTGTCAGTCGATCCTTAGATTCGACCCCAGCAAGCCCGATTGAAATGGATGAAAATAACCCTTTAGCCGTATTGAGTGAAACCGTCTAAAATTATCATATCAGGAGGAGGAACCGGCGGGCATATATACCCGGCACTGGCCATAGCCCAAGCCTTACAAGCACGGGAAGAGGATGCCGATATCTTGTTTGTTGGTGCTTTGGGTCGTATGGAAATGGAAAAAATACCTCAAAATGGCTACCCTATCAAAGGCCTGTGGATCGATGGTTTACAACGGTCTTTGTCATTGCGTAACCTGCTTTTCCCAATCAAACTGCTGGTGAGTTTAGTGCAAGCTCTGGTCATAATCGTTCGCTTTAAACCCCAAATGGTCGTGGGAACCGGAGGTTTTGCCAGTGGACCCCTTTTGTTTGTTGCATCGTGGTTAGGGATTCCGGCACTGATTCAAGAACAAAATTCATACCCCGGAATTACTAATAAGATTTTGGGAAAAAGGGTAAAGAAAATCGCCGTAGCCTATGAGGGCATGGAACGCTTTTTCCCATCTAATAAACTGGTAATTACAGGTAATCCAATTAGAAAAAACCTAACCCAACACGGTATAGATTCCAAAAAGGCTAAGGCCTTTTTTGGGCGAAACCCCAATTCCAATACCCTTGTGGTGCTTGGGGGGAGCCTGGGCGCCCGAAAAATTAATCAAATTGTGGCCGATCACAATAGCTATTTTGCAACGCATCAAATAGAGCTCATTTGGCAATGTGGAAGCCTTTACTATGACACCTACAAATCTTATCAGAATACAAATTGTACGGTAGTACCTTTTGTGGCCGAAATGGATCAATTGTATGCTGCCGCCGATTTGATTATCTCCCGATCCGGGGCGGGGACCCTCTCTGAGCTTTGTATCGCCGGGAAACCCTGTTTGTTGATTCCATCCCCCAATGTGGCCGAAAACCATCAAATGCACAATGCCCAAGCCCTGGCCCAAAAAGGTGCCGCCCAAGTACTGGCCGAAAAAGACTTGGAAAAAGAATTTATACACGCTTTTGAATCCCTTTGGAAAGACGATGTATTGCGTGAGAAAATGGGACAAGAAATTCAAAAGTTAGGGCGCCCCGATGCGGCGAAGACTATCGTTGATGAACTAGAAAAACTCCGCGCCGCATGACCAAAACCACCTATTACTTTTTGGGAATTGGCGGTATCGGCATGTCGGCTTTGGCCCGTCATTTCTTACACCAGCAACATCGGGTTTATGGTTATGACAAAACCTCCACATCCCTCACCCGTGATTTGGAAGCTTTGGGCATCACCATCACCTATGACGAGGGTGTAGACGCAATTCCCAGCGCATGCATGTCAACCGAAACCCAAATCATCTATACTCCGGCATTGCCCAAGACACATCCCCAGTTGGTCTATTTTCAGAAACATTCCTATTCGGTAAAAAAACGTGCTGAGGTCCTCGGCAGTTTATCCAAATCCATGTACACCATTGCTGTGGGAGGTACCCATGGAAAAACCACTACCACGGCACTTTTGGCCCACTTGATGCACGCGACCAACCAATCGTTTACCGCTTTTGTAGGGGGTATTTTAAAGGGATTTGAATCGAATTATATCGCTACGGGTACCGATTATCTGTTGGTTGAAGCCGATGAATACGACCGTTCGTTTTTACAGTTACACCCTGCTCAAATTGCTATTACCTCGATGGATGCCGATCATTTGGACATATACACTACCGCTCAAAATCTCAGGGATACCTTTGTTACTTTTAGTCAAAGCACCTCCGAGGGGTTAGTCCATGCAGAGGGCCTCCCGCTTTCGGGGTTGACCTATGGTTTTGGGGCATCGGTGGACTACCGTGCAAAGGATTTGTCTAGAACTGAAGAGGGGTTTGAATTTACCTTGATTACCCCCGGAGGAACTTTTTCCAAAACACGACTCCCTATGCTGGGGCAGCACAATTTGATGAATGCGCTTGGTGCCTTAGCCCTCGGACATCAACTTGGCTTTGATGTCGCGACTATGGCCAATGCACTTGCTGATTTTCAGGGGATACAACGCCGAATGAATCGCTTTACTTGGCAAAACAAAATTTTGATTGACGACTATGCTCATCATCCTGAAGAAATACAGGCGGTTTATAATGCTTTACGAACCCATTATACGGACCTAAAAATAGGTGTAGTGTTCCAACCCCATTTGTTTTCAAGAACCCAAGACTTTTGGACTGCTTTTTGTCAGGTGTTGGAACTTTTTGATACCGTGGCCCTGATGGATATCTATCCGGCCCGTGAACGGCCCATAGCCGGAATCACCACCGACCGACTTTTGGATGCCCTATCACATCAAGAAAAAACAAAGCTCCATCCAGACCAATTGGAGACTTATATACAAACCTCTTCTTGTGACCTGTTCGCAGTTTTGGGCGCAGGGGATATCGGTACTCATTTTCAAAACCTAATCAAGACGGCATGAAAAAAATCCATCAAATCGTTTTTTGTAGTCTGATGGCCCTGCTATTGATTGGCTTATCCCTCTTTAGTAGGTGGCAAAATGACCTGAGAAAATACCATACGTTTAACATTTATTTTCAAGAAGAAGTGCCTAAATTTTTAGACCGCCCTTTCGTTGAAAACTTGTTAAAACAAAAATTAGGGCAGTTTCCTGTAGGAGCAAAAGATAGCTTAGATTTGAATAGAGTAGAGGGGCTGATAGGTGCTTTAGAATCGGTACAAAATGCAGCTGTTTACGCTACTCCGGAAGGAACTCTAAAAATTTTTATTGAAGAACGCAAACCCTACATACGTGTCCAAGGTTCTCGTAGTTATTACCTCGATATGCATTCGCAAGCATTTGCTTTATCAAAAAAATACACGGCAGATGTTCCCCTATTTTTTGGAGACTTGGCCCCTGAACTGGCCCCCGAGGTGGTGGCCTTTGTTGAAGATTTGCAAGCCGATCCTTTTTGGATGGGTGAACTGGTGGGACTCCAAAAAAATGGCCAAGGCTATACGCTTCAGCTACGCTCATTTGGCTTTGATGTCTATTTTGGAACCGCAACCCAGATGAACGAAAAAACCAAAAAAATCAAGGCCTTTTGTGCCTATTATAAATTAAATAACCCGCAACCCGATGTGCACAAAATCAATTTGACCGTAGCACAACAAGTGGTTGCCTCAGTTTTATAACGTTATGGAACAAGAAAATATCTCTGTAGGACTCGACATCGGAACGACCAAAATCGTCGCCATGGTTGGCAAGAAAAACGAATTTGGTAAGGTTGAAATCTTAGGCATTGGAAAATCCAAAAGCTTGGGTGTTCACCGAGGGGTCGTCAATAACATCACCCAAACCATTCAGTCTATTCAACAAGCGGTGGACGAAGCTAAAATCAATTCGGGTATGCCGGTCGAACGTGTTGTAGTGGGTATAGCCGGACAGCATATCAGAAGTCTACAACACAGTGACTATATCACCCGACAACACCCCGAAGAAGTTATCGATGAGAAAGATATTGAAGCCCTGATTCAGCAAGTCTATAAACTGGTGATGCTTCCGGGGGAAGAAATTATTCATGTACTTCCTCAAGAATACAAGGTCGATGGCCAAGCAGAGATCAAAGAACCCATCGGGATGTATGGGGGCCGTCTGGAAGCCAATTTCCATGTGGTGGTCGGACAAGTATCTTCGATTCGCAATATTGGGCGATGCATCAAAAGTGCCGACCTAGAGCTGAGCAATATCACCTTGGAGCCTTTGGCCTCTTCGGAAGCAGTTTTAAGTCGTGAAGAAAAAGAAGCCGGTGTTGCCCTTATCGACATCGGTGGTGGTACAACAGATTTGGCCATTTTTAAAGATGGCATCATCCGCCACACGGCCGTAATTCCTTTTGGAGGAAATGTCATCACCGAAGACATCAAAGAAGGTTGTTCGATTATCGAAAAGCAAGCCGAACTGTTGAAAGTAAAATTTGGTTCTGCCTGGCCGGGTGAAAATCGCGAAACCGAGATTGTCTCTATCCCCGGCTTGCAAGGAAGAGATCCCAAAGAAATTTCACTAAAAACACTTTCAAAAATCATCAATGCACGAGTGGTAGAGATTATCGAGCAAGTCTTTTTGGAAATCAAAAACTACGGCCATAACGAGCAAAAGAAAAAACTCATCGCCGGAATTGTACTCACCGGTGGAGGAAGCCAACTCAAACATCTAAAGCAACTGGTCGAATACATTACCGGTATGGATACCCGTATAGGTTATCCCGGTGAGCATTTGGCGGGGGAAACCCCCACTACACAAACCAGTCCTGTTTTTGCCACGGCGGTTGGACTTTTGATGAATGCCCTGGAGACCGATGCGAAACACCAAGCTCCCCAAGTTGCAACAGCCCCAGTAGGCGAAGAAGTACAGCTAACGGAGACCGAAGCCGACCCGGTGGAAGATCCCATTGCCCTGAATCGCAAAACCATCCTTGAACGGTGGGCCGACAAGTTTAAAAATTTTTTAGATAACGCATAATTATTGAAATGGAAGAGATTTCGAACAGCAATTTCAGTTTTGATTTACCCAAAAACCGAAGCAACGTCATCAAAGTAATCGGTGTGGGAGGCGGAGGTAGCAATGCCATCAACCACATGTTTCAGCAAGGAATCAATGGGGTAGATTTTGTGGTTTGTAATACCGATGCACAAGCCTTGCAAGAAAGTCCTGTACCGATAAAAATTCAGTTAGGGGCCACCCTGACCGAGGGGCTAGGAGCCGGTGCAAATCCCGAAGTTGGGGCCAAGGCGGCCGAGGAGAGTATGGAAACCCTTCAGGCGTTGTTGGAAACCCATACCAAAATGATCTTTATCACTGCCGGAATGGGTGGTGGAACCGGTACGGGTGCCGCGCCTATTTTGGCTCGAATGGCCAAAGCAATGGATATTCTTACGGTGGGGATCGTCACCATGCCCTTTCAATTCGAAGGAAAATTACGCCTCGATCAGGCCCAGGATGGACTTGATAAGCTTCGTGCTGAGGTTGATTCGCTGATTGTCATCAACAACAATAAACTCCGCGAGGTGTACGGCAACTTAGGTTTTAAAACCGGTTTTGCCAAAGCAGACGAAGTTTTGGCTACTGCCGCAAGAGGTATAGCCGAAGTAATCACCCATCACTATACCCAAAATATTGACCTTAAGGACGCCAAAACCGTACTGACCAATAGTGGTACGGCCATCATGGGTTCAGCACAGGCATCTGGTGCTCAAAGAGCGCAAGAAGCAATCGTAAAAGCCTTAGATTCTCCCTTGCTCAATGACAATAAAATTAAGGGCTGTAAAAATGTGTTGCTTTTGATTGTTTCGGGTACCGAAGAAATCACCATCGACGAAATCGGTGAAATCAACGATTTTATACAAGACGAAGCAGGGCATAATGCCAACATCATCATGGGAGTGGGTGAAGACGAAAGCCTCGATGCGGCCATATCTGTAACAGTGATAGCCACAGGTTTTAATGCCGATCAACAACATGAAATCGTCAATAGCGAGGCCAAAAAAATCATTCATAACCTCGAAGAAGATCAGGTGATGCAGCACGATTTGGGAGACCTGCAAAACACCAAAGTTGGATCAGATACTAGTTCCAACGAAATGGACCCCTTGGACAAGCCACTTTTTCCCAAAGCCCAACCCGAAGTAACTCATCTACTCATAGACGATACTGAGTTAGAGGAAGAATCAAATCCCACCACAGAGGAAGAAGTGATCGCGGCTGAAGAAAACCCAATGGAAGCACCTCAAATGTTTTCTCTAACCGATGAAGAAGCATACGAAGTTTCTTTAGAAGAAATCAATACAATTGATAATCATATTGTTGCGGAAGATTTAAATGACACCCAAGTGTCCAATGAAGAGACATCCGCTGAATTACTTTCTGAAGAAGCCCTATATAATTTGGAGGTTGTTTATGAAATTATAGCTGCAGAGCAAGAACCTCAGTTTATGTCACCGGTGGATGAATTTGAACAATCCCTTGAAGAAACTACCAATGCAGAAACGGTTTCTGAGGACCTGGAAGAAGAAGCCATTGTTTTGGATTTTGAACCCCCTGCCCAAGCCGAAGCATTTATCATCAATGATTTGGATGAAGCGGTGATGGAAATGGAAGTGCTTGATGAAGAAGAAATTGTTGCCGAACCAGAAACACAAATCACCTTTGATTTTGACCTTCCCCTGGCCGCAACTTTTGAAGAAGCAAATGACGTTGCACCCGAACCCATCGACGAAAACCAGGCCGAAGAGCCCAACCCAGTAAAACACGATTTAGAAACGGTATTTCAGGATACTGAAGAAATTACTTTCTCGCCCAAGGCTACCACTGAAGTCCATCAGCCGAAAGAAGAAGAAACTACTTCGGAAGATACACCTGCCGAGGAGCAAACAAACCATCCCTTTGACCGGACCATTCAGAAAACGGTACGAATAGAAAACGAAAAGCGTAAAGCCCAATTGAAAAAGTTCAATTATGTTTTTAAAGCCAATTTGCACAAGATTGAGGAATTAGAACGCCAGCCGGCCTATAAACGTCAAGGAATTGATTTGGATGCTTTTTCGGAAGAACAAACCGGGTCGCGTATCTCTGTAGATCGCGACAGCAATGATGACATTCAGTTGCGCTCCAATAACTCCTATTTACACGACAACGTTGATTGATTATGAGCCTAGAAGAACAAATAACCACTGCACTCAAAGCGGCCATGCGGGCCAAAGACAGCCTTCAATTAGAATCGCTTCGCGCGATAAAATCAGCCTTGCTTTTGGCCAAAACCCAAAGTGGAGGATCTGCCCAGTTGACTGAGGATGACGAAATTAAACTTTTGCAAAAATTGGTTAAACAACGTAAAGAAAGTGCTTCGATTTTTAGAGCACAAAACCGTGTCGATTTAGCCGAACCCGAAGAAGCCCAGGCCCAGGTGATTGAGGCCTTTTTGCCCGAGCAGCTTTCGGAACAAGAAGTGGCAGCAGTCATTGATCAAATCATTGCTGAGGTGGGTGCCTCAAGTATGAAAGATATGGGAAAAGTGATGGGTATGGCCAATCAAAAAATGGCCGGGAAAGCCGATGGTAAGACCATTGCTATGTTTGTAAAGCAAAGACTTTCCTAGTTGAATTAGCTACCAATATTTTTCCAGTAAGGCCTTGGTTTTGAGCGCTCCCTCATTTCGGGTTATTTCAGTTCCAAAAAACTCTACTCCCGCAAACATTAAGTGAGGGGCATTGTGAAGGATTTGTAGCATTTTTTGGTAATCGATACGTGACTCTTCTCCCTCAGGGGTAAAATCTTCGGATTTAGCACTTACTGCACGGATATATGGTGCCAGTATTTCAATGCCTTTATAGGGATCAGGATAAAAGCGATCGGGATTTTGTTGGATACGCCAATTGCTAAAATCGCCCAAAACCCCCACATTGGGTTCATTTACATCTTCCATTAGCTGGGCCAACCATTCTGGATCGGAGGTATAGCCGTTGTGGTTCTCAATCAATAGGTCTATGCCTTTTTCTTGGGCATAAATCGCTAGTTGGTGTACACCTTCGGTGGTGTATTTGAGTTTTTCTTTATAATCAATCGTAATAAAGTCCGCGCAAACATTGCGCATGGCTCTACAATCGAGCGCGGCAGCCACATCGACCCAATACTGGTAGTTAGTGATGGCTTTCTTTCGTTTTGTAGCATCAGGATCCCCTAGATCTCCAATCCCTCCGGTAAGCAAAACAGCACTGCCCACCCCTGCGGCTTCGCATCGGGCTCGCATCTTCTCCAGATGTTCGGTAGTTAGGGGGCGAGGGAGGTGAAACATTTCGTGGTCGATATAATCAAACCCCAGAGACTTGGCTGCCACGGGAAAATCAAAAACATCCATGCCCTCGGGGTCAAGGTCCCCATAGCTTGCACGGATCAGAGACCAGGGCGTTAATGAAATTTTCAGGGGACTTTTGGTGGGTTGTATCTGTGCCGATAAAAAACCAGCAGTACTTAGCCCGACGGCACCCAAGGTTCCCGATTTGATAAAAGCCCTTCTTTGCATGATAGATTCTTTTTATTTATGGTATAGGGAAGATAGTAAAACTTTTTCGGCTTTTGGCTCGAGTTATTTAAAAGCGATTTTGGGTGACATTGATCCAATTTTATGCGTAAATTTGCTTGAAATTTAATCGACGTTTTTCGGTTAAATATTTCCTAACCATTGGCCCAGTAGTTCAACTGGATAGAATATCAGATTTCGGCTCTGAGGGTTGGGGGTTCGAATCCTCCCTGGGTCACTAACCATGCATCATGATATATCATGGTGCTTTTTTTATTATTAATCCTCTGGAGTCAGGTGTTTATTTTATAAAAAATAATGACTTCTTTAATTGGGATTTGTGGTAGTTTTGACCCAATTACACTATTACTTTGAAGCAACAACGCTTATTTTTTCTTCTTTTTAGCCTGATTTATCAGTTTGTTATAGCGCAAAACAAAGGGATTCATACTTCCTTAACCTTGACTGAGGACCTCACCTCAAATTTTAAGGGCGGGTTACAACAGGCGAGTGGTCATCTTGGTAATATCGATTTGATTGTAGCGGGGAACCTTGGACCGGGAGAATGGTTCGTATATGGATTGTACAACTACGGTGCGCCCTCTTCTGCTTGGGTGGGCGACTTGCAAGTTACCAACAACATTGAGGCCTTGTCAAAGTTACGCTTATATCAATTTTGGTATCGTCGGTCTTGGAACACACTATCACTAACGATAGGTCAGCATGATTTAAATTCGGTTTTTGCCATCACCGACAATGGAAGTACGTTCATCAATAGTTCATTTGGTATCCAACCTGATCTATCAACCAATGCTCCTTTTCCCATCTTTCCCGTGGCAAGTCCGGGTATTGTTTTAGAATGGGAACTCAACCATGCTTTAAAATTTTCTACAGCCCTATACGATGGTGACCCTGGTTCGGAGTCGGATAATCCCCATTCTATTGATTTTTATTTGGGTGCTCGCGATGGTTTACTCCATATCTCCGAAATCCAATACCAAACCAACGCCAAGCAATTAAAGGGTGTTTATAAGCTGGGCTATTGGAAAAGTAGTGCTTCACCGAGTCGACCATCGGTATATGGTCTCTATGGAATTTTAGATCAACAATTGTACCAGCATCCCCGTCAGCCTAATCGAACCTTAGGGGCGTTTATGCAATGGGGTACGGCCTCACCATCAGCTCCTGTACTCGCTAATTATTACAGCATCGGACTAGTTTTTACCGGACTGCTGGCCCCTCAAAAGCCAGATGTTTTGGGGATAGCCTATGCACAAGCCCAAACAAGTCCATTTTATCAGCGGGAGGTGTCGGGTAGTACTACAGAGGGTGTGCTCGAAATACATTACACCTATCCGTTTAATGACCGCTTGGCGATAAAGCCCAATTTGCAATGGGTGTATACACCTGGAGCTATGGAAGCTATTCCTAACGCCTTGATAGGAGTCGTTCGGATGGTTTACACTATTTTTTGAGTTTTTATTTCTAGTCAAAGCCCTTTAGGTTCTCTAAGAGGTACAATAAATCCCTTAAATTGCAGTTATTAGTACTACTGTATAGACATGAAAAGAATCGTTTTCTTTCTTTTGTTGATAAGCGCCTTGACGGGTGAATTTAGTATGGCGCAGACCGCCGAAAACCCTTGGCGTGTTCGCTGGGCATTTAACGCGATTGATATTTTTCCGACCAACCCTGATGCCGATGCCCCTTTCGCCAGTACCCAAGGAGCCTTTTTTGAAGGTTTTTTTCGGGTAGGCGACCATTGGAGTTTTGGTGGTCCGTCGATTGCTTTATCCCGCCATGTCAAAGGTGGTTTTTCGCTGGGTATGCAAGCAGCCGTCAATACGTTGACCAATATAGAAGGAGTTTCTAACGTAGAATATCCCTACTACTCCCTGGATGGGTTTATAACATACAGCCCGTTTAATAAAAAAATCAAACCGTACTTCATCATGGGTTATGGTTTAAGTAGCTTTGATACTACCAATGGACAAGGGGATAATCCTTATTTGCTATCCAAAAATGCTTCGAAAACCTATTTGGGTGGGCTTGGTCTAGATGTCAGACTGGGAGAACAATGGTACTTTACGCTACAATCCTCCTATAAAAACGCAGTTGAAAGTTTTGGAATCAAGCATTTTCAACACGAATTTGGTTTGAGTTATGACTTTGGCCACAACGATAGGGATGGCGATGGGATAGCAGATAAAAAAGATCAATGCCCCGACCAGCCTGGACTTAAGGTCTTTAATGGATGCCCCGACACAGATGAAGACGGTATACCCGATAGCGAAGATCTATGTCCCGAAGAACCCGGAACGGCCGAAATGCAAGGATGTCCCGATACTGACCAAGATGGTATAGCCGATAAAGACGACCGATGCCCACAACAGGCCGGAACCCTGGAAATGGAGGGATGTCCCGACACTGATGCTGATACGTTACACGACGGAATTGATGAATGTCCTGAAGAAAAAGGTGATGCTGAAAATAACGGCTGCCCATGGCCAGATACCGATGGTGATGGTGTGCCCGATAAAGACGATGTATGTCCGGACGAAAAAGGAAACATGGATAACAACGGATGCCCCGCTTTAGCCGAGGCGGTGATTCAAACCATTAACGATTATGGGTCAACCATCAACTTTATGGCAGAGAGTGATCGACTATTGGGATCCAAAACCCTAGAAACCTTACAAAAAATCAAAGCCCTTTTGCAAGAAAATCCCTCTGGCGTTCTCATCATTGAGGGTTATGCCTCAGAGGATGGAAGTGAACGTTACAACAAAGCCCTTAGCCTTCGCCGGGCAGAGGCCGTCAAAAATTACCTGATCGAATTGGGTGTCGACCCTAGCCGCCTCGAAACCATAGGTTTTGGTGAGGCCGCTCCCATCGACGACAATTCCACACCCCGTGGACGCGCCCAAAATAGAAGGGTGCAGTTTAAGGCGAAATATTAAAAGAAGAGACTTGGGTACTTACCCGATAAACGGCCTGCTTATCCTATTGCTTTGAGCTTGGCGATTGCTGCTTTTGGATTAGTTGCTTTAAAGACATGGCTTCCGGCAACTAGAACATCAGCACCACATGCAACCAGTTGCGCTGCATTTTGATCGGTAACCCCTCCGTCTATTTCGATTTGAGTCGAGGCCCCCTGTGCTACAATCATTTCATTTAATTCGGTCACTTTTTGATAGGTTTCTTCTATAAAAGATTGCCCGCCAAAACCCGGGTTTACACTCATCAAACAAACCAGGTCCAGATCTTTAAGTAGGGGAGCCAAAAGTGTTACTGGCGTATGGGGGTTTAGGGCCACACCGGCGAACATTTTATGTTGCTTTATGCTTTGAATCGTTCGGTGTAGGTGAATACAGGCTTCATAATGGACGGTCAGTACACGGGCATTTAATGCGGCAAAAGTAGCGATGTAGCGATCCGGATCGACAATCATCAAATGCACATCCAAAGGCTTTTTGGCATGTGCGCCAATGGCTTTCAGCACTGGCATACCAAACGATATATTGGGAACAAAAACCCCGTCCATGATGTCGATATGAAACCAATCGGCCTGACTGTCGTTGACCATTTTACAATCCCTTTCTAAGTTGCCAAAATCGGCGGCTAGTAAAGAAGGTGCTATGCGTGTTGCCATAATAGTAGTCTATAAAAAAAGGCAGTCCGGGGACTGCCTTTTCATTATCCTAAATAGGTTTTTAAAATTTTACTTCGTGAAGTATGTTTTAATCTACGGATGGCTTTTTCCTTGATTTGACGAACACGCTCGCGGGTCAAATCAAAGGTTTCACCAATTTCCTCCAACGTCATTGCATGCTGGTTGCCCAAACCAAAATACAAACGAACAACGTCTGCCTCTCTCGGTGTCAAGGTTTCTAAGGAACGTTCAATTTCGGTGCGAAGCGATTCATGCAATAAGGTTTTATCTGGATTGGGAGACTCACCGCTGTTCAAAACATCATAGAGGTTAGAGTCTTCACCTTCAACCAAAGGCGCATCCATGGATACGTGTCTGCCCGAATTTTTGAGAGATTCTTTGACGTCATTGACGGTCATATCCAACTCTTTGGCAATTTCCTCAGCTGAGGGTGCACGTTCGTGTGCCTGTTCCAAAAAAGCATAGGTCTTATTGATCTTATTAATCGAACCAATTTTGTTGAGCGGCAGGCGGACAATACGCGATTGTTCGGCTAAGGCCTGGAGAATGGATTGACGAATCCACCAAACTGCATAGGAAATAAACTTAAATCCTCGGGTTTCATCAAAACGTTGTGCCGCTTTGATTAGCCCTAGGTTTCCCTCATTGATCAAATCGGGTAGTGTAAGTCCTTGGTTTTGGTATTGCTTAGCAACCGATACAACGAATCGTAAATTGGCTTTGGTCAATTTTTCTAGGGCAATTTGATCCCCTGCCTTAATCCGCTGCGCCAGCTCTACTTCTTCTTCGGCCGTGATCAAATCTACTTTGCCAATTTCTTGAAGATATTTGTCTAGGGAGGCGGTTTCGCGGTTGGTAACCTGTTTGGTTATCTTTAATTGTCTCATAGTTGCTCGGTATACTTACTTATACGACTAAAATCAAAAATTGTTTCACGAAAGGTGAAAAAAATTAATTCTTTTTACGATCCTCTCTTGGAGGTCTAGGTAAAAGTGCTTTACGCGAAACTTTTTCTTTGCGGGTTCTCGAATCAATACCAAAGTATTTGACATCGAGTTCGTCGCCAAGATTGACCACGTCGCTTACATTCTCGGTGCGTTCCCAAGCGAGTTCGCTCACATGGAGCAAAACTTCGTTACCTGGAGCATCGAGGTATTCTACCACGGCACCAAATTCGAGCATTTTGATCACTTTCACCCGGTAGGTATTGCCTACTTCGGGCTTAAAGGTGATGGCATCAATTTTATCTTCTACCATAGCGATGCCAGTAGGAGATGTTCCTAAAATCTCGACGATTCCTTCTTCGGTAACAGGGTCTTCGTTGATTACGATGGTACATCCAGATGCTTTTTGAAGCTCTTGAATCACCTTACCACCAGGTCCAATAAGCGCACCGATATACTCGTTAGGAATACGACGCATGATGATTTTTGGTGCGTGCTCTTTAACATCTTGGTTTGGAACTGCGATAGTATCCGTTAGGTGTTTAAGAATGTGCAAACGCCCCGCTTTGGCTTGCATCAGGGCTTTGGTCAAAATTTCGTAGCTAAGCCCTTTGATTTTGATATCCATTTGGCAGGCCGTGATACCGTCTTCAGTTCCGGTTACTTTAAAGTCCATATCACCGAGGTGATCTTCATCGCCTAATATATCCGAAAGCACAGCGTATTTATCTCCGTCTGTAATCAAGCCCATAGCGATTCCCGATACGGGTTTTTTGAGTTGTACACCGGCATCCATCAGGGCCATGGTCCCGGCACATACTGTGGCCATGGACGAAGATCCGTTGGATTCTAAGACTTCCGAAACTACCCGTACAGTGTAGGGACAGCTTTCGGGCATCACTTTTTTAAGGGCGCGTTGCGCTAAATTTCCATGTCCTACTTCCCGACGAGAGGTACCACGCAATGGGCGTGCTTCTCCGGTCGAAAAAGGAGGGAAATTATAATGTAGATAGAAGTTTTCTTCTCCTTGTAAGGTGGGCAAATCGATCACATTGGCCTCACGTGAGGTACCCAAGGTTACTGTCGCCAACGCCTGAGTTTCTCCACGGGTAAAAATGGATGAGCCGTGGGTGGAAGGCAAATAATCAACCTCACACCAGATAGGACGAATCTCGTCAGTTTTTCTACCGTCCAAACGAATACCTTCGTTTAACAAGAGGGTGCGAACGGCTTCTTTTTGGGCTTCGCCAAAATAGCGCCCAATCAGTTCCTTTTTTTCTTCCAACTCCTCTTCGCTAAAGGTGGCCAAGATTTCGTCTTTAAGTGCACTAAACTGTTCAGAGCGTTCATTCTTTGAAGATCCTTTCTTGGCGATGTTATAACAGGCATCATAGGCCAGTCCATGAATCTTCTCTTTTAGCGCAGGATCGTTGTCTTCTTGTTCGTATTCACGGGTTGGTTTAAGTCCTGCTGCTTTGGCCAAATCTCTCTGTGCTTTGATCTGTGCCTTGATGGCTTCGTGACCAAAGGCAATGGCTTCGACCATTTCTTCTTCCGATATTTCATCAAATTCACCCTCGACCATAGCGACTGAATCTTCGCTGGCACCAATCATGATATCAACATCGGATTCAGCGAGTTGTGCCATGCTTGGATTGATTATAAACTGTCCTTCTACGCGGCCAACCCGTACTTCTGAAATTGCTGTTTCAAAAGGGATGTCCGAAAGCTGTAGCGCTGTAGAAGCCGCCAAGCCTGCTAATGCATCGGGCATAACGTTTTCGTCGTGGGACATCAGTTGGATCATGATTTGTGTTTCGGCGTGGTAGTCCTTAGGGAAAAGGGGACGCAAAACACGATCGACCAGACGCATGGTTAGGATTTCTTCGTTGCTCGGACGGGCCTCACGCTTAAAGAAGCCACCAGGAAAACGTCCGGCGGCGGCAAATTTTTCACGATAATCGACCGTCAAGGGTAGAAAATCGACAGGACTGGCTTGCCGTGCAGACACAGCGGTAGCGAGTAACATACAGTTGCCCATACGTACCACAACCGATCCGTCGGCCTGTTTGGCTAGTTTTCCCGTTTCTAGGGTAATGGTTCGACCATCTCCTAAGGTGATGGTTTGTGTAAATGTTTGTGGAATCATGGATTCATTTTTTAGGTTAATGCTTGGTGTTGTGTGTTGCAGCAACCAATGAAACGCAATGATTCAGCCTGTAGCTAAGTCAGGGAATTTTTATTTACGTAATCCGAGTTCTTTAACAATAGCACGGTAGCGCTCAATGTCTTTGTTTTTGAGGTAGTCCAAAAGACTACGACGCTTACCAACCAATCGAACCAACGAACGCTCGGTGTTAAAATCCTTACGGTTGTTTTTTAGGTGATTGGACAGGTGCTCAATACGGTGCGAAAACAAGGCGATTTGGCCTTCAGCAGAACCGGTGTTTTTTTCTGATTTGCCGTGTTTCTTAAAAATCTCGGCTTTTACTTCTTTTGTTAGATACATTCCAATATTATTTAAATGATTTTTATGTATTGCCCGAAGGCGGGGCAAAGATACATTGTTTTGTCAATATAGCAAGTGACAAAATTTAAAATGCACGAAGGGGTTTGTTAAGGATCAGGTCCAAATAGTGATTGATGTGTTTTTTTAGGGCTTTTCGGTGGACAATAAAGTCCAAAAACCCTTTTTCTTTTAAAAACTCACTGGTTTGGAAACCAACGGGGAGGTCTTTTCCGGTGGTGTCTTTGACCACTCGGGGTCCCGCAAAGGCGATGAGTGCTCCAGGCTCGGCAATATTAATATCACCTAGCATAGCAAAAGAGGCCGTAGTACCTCCTGTTGTCGGATCGGTACAAATAGATATATGGGGTACTTTGGCTTCGGCCAATTCGGCTAGCATGGCCGAAGTTTTGGCCATTTGCATCAGCGAAGTCGCCGATTCCATCATTCGGGCACCGCCAGATTTGGAAATGACCACCAAGGGCAGATTGTGGTCCAAGGCATATTTGGCTGCACGGGTAATTTTTTCCCCAACTACCGATCCCATCGAACCGCCGATAAAGGCAAAGTCCATACAGGCGATTACAATTTTTTCACCATACGATGGACCTACCGCCACTCGAATGGCATCGTTAAGGTCGGTTTTTTTGTAGGCAGCTTTGAGTCTATCAATGTATTTTTTGGTGTCCTTAAACTTTAAAAAATCGGTGGACCGCAAACCGGCATCCAGCTCTTCAAACTGATTGTCGTCAAAAAGAATTTCAAAATACTCTTTGCTCCCAATGTGCACGTGATAATCATCTTCGGGACTGACATAATAATTGTCTGCCAACTCTTTGGTGTCGACAATTTTACCCGAAGGTGTTTTGTACCACAAGCCCTTGGGCGTGTCTTTTTTTTCTTCCGTACTGGTCTGAATTCCTTTCTCGCTTCGTTTGAACCAACTCATTGTAAGGCGTTTGAATTAGTCTAAAGTATTGACATTATTTAAATCTTCAAAAGCTTTTTTTAGTCGAGCTTTAAAAGTTTCCTCTCCCAAGCGGAGCCATTTGCGAGGATCGTAGTGCTTTTTGTTGGGTACCTCACTCCCCTCGGGGTTTCCGATTTGGGTTTTAAGGTAGTCGATTTGTGCGGTCATATAGTCGCGAATTCCCTCGGTTAAAGCAAATTGAAGGTCGGTATCAATATTCATCTTGATGACCCCATAGCCAATGGATTCCCGAATTTCTTCTATCGAAGAACCGGAACCTCCATGAAACACAAAGTCCACGGTATTGGGTGCTACCCCAAATTTTTGGCTGATGTATTCTTGTGAATTTTTTAAAATTTTGGGCGTTAGGACCACATTTCCGGGTTTGTACACCCCATGCACATTACCAAATGCAGCAGCTATGGTAAATTGTGTACTAACTTCACTCAGTTCAGCATAGGCGTAGGCTACTTCTTCAGGCTGAGTGTAGAGTTTGGACTGATCGACATCGGTATTGTCAACTCCGTCTTCTTCGCCCCCGGTCACACCGAGTTCGATTTCTAGGGTCATGCCCATTTTGGACATTCGCTTTAAGTATGCTTTACAGATGGCAATATTCTCTTCCAGTGGTTCTTCAGAGAGGTCAATCATGTGTGAACTAAACAAAGGTTTGCCTGTTTGGGCAAAATGGGTTTCACTGGCCTCAAGCAAACCATCGATCCAGGGGAGTAATTTTTTGGCACAGTGGTCGGTATGCAAGATCACACGGGCACCGTAGGCCTCGGCCAATTGGTGGATGTGTTTGGCCCCGGCGACCGCCCCGGCTATGGCGGCTTTTTCATTTTCGTTGGTCAACCCTTTACCGGCATTGAATTGCGCCCCTCCATTGGAAAATTGGATAATTACTGGGCTGTTGAGTTCTGCAGCGGTTTCCAGTACGGCATTGATGGTGTTGCTTCCCGTAACGTTTACAGCAGGAAGTGCAAAAGATTTTTGTTTGGCCAAGGCAAAAGTTTCTTGGACTTGTTTGCCGGTAAGTACACCAGCATGAAGGGTCGTTTTCATTCAATTTAAGTTTGAGGCAAAAATATTAATAATTATTAAAAGGGATAATTTATTCCCACATTAAACACGGCTTTATTAAGCGCATATTCGCTCCACCACCGTTGGGTGCTGGGCAAAGCAGGATTGTAGGTCTTAAAAGCCGTATCAAAACGAAACACAAAAAAATCAAAATCGTAACGAAGCCCAAAACCCGATCCCAAAGCTAGTTCGTCCAGATCTTGCCAGCCATCAAAGCGCGCCTGAGGGTCGGTGACATCATCAAGGGCATTCCAAATATTTCCGGCATCGACAAAGAGGGCTCCTTTGAGGCTGCCCAAGAGTGGAAAGCGATATTCTAGATTGGCCGCTAGTTTAAGGTTGGCCTCGTTAAATTCATTGATATTGTTGGTTCCTCCCGGCCCCAGGCGGTAGGGTCGCCAAGCTCTATTGTCATTGGCCCCTCCAGCAAAATACGACCGAGAAAAAGGAATATTAGTCGCATTGTTATAAGGTAGTGCTATGCCTCCAAAAAACCGTAAAGCCAATACCCGTTCGTTACCCACCCGAAAATGCTTGATGTAGTCAAATTCGGTCTTGAGATACTGCGATGGGACGACCCCTTGAACACTGAATTGATTGTTTTCATTTTTAGTACGACCGGTCAATTCAAACAGGGCCATCAACAAATTTCCGACCCATTCTACCTTAAACCGAAATTGCGAAAAGTCATCATCCAAGAGGTCTGCTTGTGTGTTTCGGGTGTACCCAAAAGAAGACCCCATGATAAAATTGTTAACCGTCAGGCGGTCTTTTCGCTCCCGGATGCGGTTGGCCAAGATGTAGTCCTCTTGCTCGGCACTGATCGAGGTTTGTAGTCCAAGGACTTGATCCAAAAAACGATCGGCTCCTTCGGGGATTCTCAAATTTCCACTATTGTCCATGAGGGCAGGGGCAACATCAATTTTTTGGGCAATGGCATTGAGACGGTCGTAGGCATTGTTGTACACATTAAAATAGTTGGCCACATTTCGGTTGTTGATGTATTCCACATCCAAGAGTTGCCATTGTATTTTGGTAGTAGCTGAGGGTGTCCAATTTAAGGCATAACCCGCGCCAAAATATTGTTTGTCTAGACCAATATTGTTTTGCAAGGAGGTTCCGATACTGATATCGGTTTGGGGATTCATTGTTTTGGGAATTACCCCTTCCACATCAAAGGGTACAATGATTTTTGGGAATTTGAGTTTGGCATCCAAGCCCAATTCAAACAGGTTAAAAAACTGATCGTTGGGGTTGGCTGCATTTTTGGAAGCACCCAAGGTGTTTTTTAGACTGAGTTCCAAAACATCGGTGCTTTTAAAAAGATTGCGGATGGCTAGCGACACCCCACTACCAATTCCAAAATCTTGAATGTTGGAGTGCGAAAGATCTAAATCGAGTCCTAACGAAAAGCGTTCTTTGGGATTGAGGTAAATGGTTGAGGCCAAGTCAGCCGTATCTTCTTGGGGAGAAAAAACAATGCTGGGGTATTTAAAATTTTGTAACTGGTTAAAATAGCGATACGTCAGGTTGCGTTGTTGTTCGCTATAAAGGCTGTCCTTGCGGATAAAAATCGCATCGGTCAAGGCTTGGGGTCGGTAACCCAACTTGCCTTTATAAAAAATAGTAACACCATCATAACTGATGCTGTCCCAGCGGGGAAGATTTTCGTATTTGGGATTGAGCAAATAGAGGTCGATTTTTTGGATACGAGACAACCGATAGGGCTTGTCAATCAGACTGTCTCCTGAACGGGTTTTAAAGTCCTCCACCTTAATTTGAACCGGTACTTTGAGGTCTGACCCAGCACTGTCAATGGCCACCACAAAATTCAGGCTATTTTGCTGAAAATTATAAATCCCATTGTTTTGCAACAGGCGGGTAAGACGCTCTCTTTCGGCTTCAAAATCTTCGATTTTAAAAGGTTCTCCGGTTTTTAAAAAACTCTGTTGTTGGTTGTTTTTTAACAATTCTCCGATTTCTTCCGATGGACTGTCAAAGCTAATCGCATCCAGACTATAGCGTGGCCCTGCCTGGACTTGATAGGTTACAGCCGCTTTTTGTTTGGCTTTAGGAACGACTTGAAAACTGCTGTTTGCATTGAAATACCCCCGGTTTTTATAGTATTGATTGATTCGCTGGGTCGAATTTTTAATTTCTGTACTGTCGATGAACGCAGGGGGCTCACCGTTATCAATCAGCCATTGGTTCCAGCCTATTTTATATTTTTTAAGTTGGTAGAGTTGTTTTGGGGACCATAATTTTTCAAGTCTATTTTTTCGATTGGGATCTTCGTTGAGCCAATGGTCAAACAAAGAATCGGGCTGTTTATCAGCACGTAAATAGAGATTCCTCTTGATAGGGATACTCAGTAGTGTACTGTTGGGTTGCGGCCGAATGAGTTTTTTGACGGGGTCATTGCCCAGTTTTTTACCGTCAAGAACCACATTATTTTGCAGCAACAGGATTTCGTTTTCCTGCAATTTTTTTACCCCACTACACCCCAAAAAAAGAAGGGCTGACAGCCCAAGAATGCTTAATTTTGTTGGAAAGTGCCGCAAATTAATAAGAATTAATACCAAAAATACATCATTTGGATGGTAAGCAAAAATCAACAGAAACAAATCCAACAGCTTAAACATAAAAAGCACCGACTCCAACAAGGGCTTTTTGTGGTAGAGGGGCTTAAAGGGGTGCAGGAATTTTATGAAACAGGTTGGAAAGTCCATGCACTATTCACCACACGCGATGATTGCCCTTTTCCGGCAACTCAAATCACCAATGCACAGATGGAACGGATAACCCATTTTGCCAATCCCAGTCCTGCTTTGGGTATTTTTGTCTTGCCCATTTTGCCCACCTGGGATACGCAACAAGCCGCGTTGATTTTGGACGGTATCTCGGATCCCGGAAATTTAGGCACCCTGATACGTTTAGCCGATTGGTTTGGGTATTCTTCCCTTATCTGTAGCCCGACAACAGTGGACTGTTTTAACCCCAAGGTCGTTCAGGCCTCCATGGGTTCATTGGCTCGGGTTCAGTGTCACTACACGGCTTTAGATGCCTATCTAAAAGCGCATCGACTACCTGTTTATGGCGCAGTCTTGGGCGGAAAGTCGTTGTATGCCGAACCCCTAAAGCAACCCTGTTCATTTATTTTTGGGAGTGAATCCCACGGCATAGACCCCTCCCTGAGCAGATTGATTACTGAAGAAATTACCATTCCGGCCGCGGCCACTTCAGGAGCCGAAAGCCTTAATGTTGCCGTGGCTGCTGCAGTAGTCCTGGCCGAGGCACAGCGGCAATGGATCGGGACTATTCAAACGTGATGTTGATAGCCACCCCACGGCTAAACATATTGCTGATATGACGGGTCCAGGGGCTGTTAGGGTCGTTGTCGGGCACTAGTTCGTTTTCAAACGAAAATATACCGCGAATTGAGGGGCTGAATTTGAAGTAGAATAAGTAAAATTCAAAGCCTAATCCAATTTCATAGTTGAGGGATTGCGTTATGGTTCTAAATACCCCGGTGGTGTTGTCGTCGATGTTTTTAAAATTGCTGGAGAGGTTAAAATCGGTCGAAATACCAAAAAGCAAAAAAGGCCTAAAATTATTGATGCGCTTGGCATTGAATTTCACATAAAAGGGCAGGTGGATATAGGTAGATTTTAATTCACGCAGGCGGTCTTGTTCGGTGTCAAATTCCGGAAGTTCGGGGTAAAATAGTTCGCGTTGGCTATAATAGAGACCCGGCTCAAGGCGTAGACTCACGAATTGATTGATTCGCAGGTCACCGATCATTCCGATGTTAAATCCTTTTTTGGGCAATACCTCGATATCTTCATATCCATAGATCCGGTAGTAGTCTGCGACATAATCGATTCTAAAATCGTATTGATTAAGGCCGATAAAATAACCGTAATGCACCGTTCTTTCATCAAAATTAGGCAAGTTGATGATGCGTTCCCGAACCGTTGGGTACTGTCCATAGAGCACACTGCTGAGTAAAAACACCCCGAGGAGGCAGTAATATTTCAAGTTAGGGTTTCTTGGCACTGTAGAGGGTAGCTACCCCTAAGGTTTGTGGGTCGGCTACTAAATCTATAAACCCAATATTTTGTAAAATATTGTTGAAGGCCTGACCAAAGGGAAATTGTGCGGCCGAATCGGACAAATAACCGTAGGCGGCTTTGTCTTTTGAAAACAGTTTGCCGATCATAGGCATGAGGAAGCCAGCATAGATTCGATAGCCTTGCTTAAAGGGAAATTGGGTAGGGACGGAAGTTTCGAGGATGGCGAGTTGCCCACCGGGTTTGAGTACCCGAAAAATTTCGGAGAGCCCTTTTTCAAGGTTTTCAAAGTTTCGCACCCCAAACGCTACGGTTACGGCATCAAAGCTATGGTCTGCATAAGCGAGATTTTCACTGTCACCCAGCTCCATACTGATTCTTTGATCCAGTCTTTTGGCCCGAACTTTTTCTTGTCCAATGGCCAGCATACCGGGCGATATGTCGAGTCCCACAATTTGACGGGCAGAGGTAGCGGTCAGGGCCACGGCCAAGTCGCCTGTACCTGTGGCGATGTCTAAGACGCGGTCGGGTTGTAGGGCAGCTACTTTTTGGACCAGGCGTTTGCGCCAGCGGAGGTCGATGCCCAATGAAATAACCCGGTTTAGGAAATCATACTCCTTAGAAATCGCATCAAACATGGTGATGATTTGATCTTTTTTGGAGTTGGTTTGATTTTTATACGGGCGAATCTCTTTTTTCATAGCATGCAAATATAAAGGATTTGTAGCAGGAGGTTGTGTTTTTGTATATTTGTACCGTATTTTCTAGATATTCAATGAAAATAATTATCGCCGGTGCAGGAGAAGTTGGCTTTCATTTGGCCAAACTCTTATCGTTTGAGTCCTTAGACATCACCTTGATCGATATCGACAAAGAACGGCTTAACTATGCAGAAAGCCATTTGGACATCAAAACCCTGCGTGGAAATGCCGGTTCCTTGCAGTTGATCAAAGAGGCCAACGTTTCGACTTCGGACCTTTTTATAGCCGTGACCTCTGAAGAATCGACTAACATCATGATTTGTAGTTTGGCTAAACAATTGGGTTGTAAACGGACCATTGCCCGTATTTCGACCATCGAATACATCAAAGAAGATTGTTGTATAGATTTCGAAAAATTGGGGGTGGATGAACTAATTTCTCCCGAGGCCTTGGCCGCGACTGAAATTCAGCAGTTGTTGGACCAGTCGGCCTTTAGCAATACCTACGAATTTGAAGAGGGTGAGCTTACGCTTATCGGGACTACTTTGGGTCCCAATGCCCCTTTTGTTGGTCGTTCTGTCAAAGAGGCGGCTGCCTTTTTCCCCGATTTACATTTTATGCCCATCGCCCTACAACGCAAAGGGACACAGTACTCGATTATACCTCGTGGAGACACGGTTTTTGAGGCCGATGATCATGTGTTTTTTATTACACTCAAAGCCGGTGTTGAAGAAATATACAAATTGGCCGGTAAGACCAAAACACCCATCAAAGATGTATTGATTTTGGGAGGGGGGAAAATTGGGATGTCAACCGCACGTGAACTGAGTGAAAAAAAATTCAATGTGACGCTGGTTGAGCAAAACAAACAACGGGCCTACGATTTGGTCGAAGAGCTTCCAAACATATTGGTCATTCATGGTGACGGCCGAAGCGCCGAACTACTGGAAGAAGAAAATATCGAATCGATGGATGCCTTTATCTCGGTCACCGAAAATTCGGAAACCAATATCATGTCTTGCCTCATGGCCAAGTCTAAGGCGGTGAAACGAACCATAGCACTGGTCGAAAACATGGATTATTTCCAACTCTCTCAATCCATCGGTATCGATACATTGATCAATAAAAAACTCCTCACAGCCAACACGATTTTCCGTTATATCCGCCGTGGAGATGTATTGGACATGACTACCCTAAACAACTTAAATGTGGAGATTTTGGAGTTCCAGGTGCATGAGTCTTCAAAAGTCAATGGACTGAAAATTCGGGATATTGATTTTCCACGAACCGCAACGATTGGTGGGGTGATCAAAGCTGGAAAAGGAAGAATCGTTTTGGGTGATTACCAAATTGTGGCCGGTGATCGGGTGGTGGTTTGTTGTCTACCGCGATCGATCAAACGTATAGAGAGCTTGTTTCTTTAGTCTTGCAAGATGAACAAATTAAACTTTAAGGTAATCGGGCAATTGTTGGGCGTTTTGCTTGTGTTCAACGGCGGGTTGATGTTGTTTGCCGTGTTGGTGAGCATGCTGACCCGCGACGGTGTGCTGTATTCGATGACCTTATCGGCCTTTTTGGTTTTGGGCCTAGGAGGAACGGCCATGTTGCTGACCCGTACCGAAGAAGCCCCGCAAATCCAAAAAAGAGAGGGTTATTTTATCGTGGTTTTTGGCTGGATAGCCATGACCTTAACGGGTATGTTACCCTTTTTAATTACCCAAACCTTGCCTTCGGTTTCTGCCGCCTTTTTTGAAACATTATCCGGATATACCACCACCGGGGCATCGGTCATTCAAGACTTAGAGGCATTGCCCCAAAGCATTCTTTTTTGGCGAAGCATGACCCATTGGATTGGGGGGATGGGAATTATTGTTTTGGCCATCGCCGTATTGCCGTTGTTGGGTATCGGAGGGATGCAGTTGTTTAGTGCTGAGGCTCCCGGGCCCAATAGTGACAAGCTACACCCACGAATTACCGATACGGCCAAACGCTTATGGCTGATATATTTTGGCTATACCATTGCCGAGACCTTGCTCCTTCATTTGGCAGGTATGTCTCTGTTTGATGCGGTAAACCATGCGATGAGTACCTTGTCAACCGGTGGATTTTCGACCAAAAACGCTAGTGTGGCCTATTGGAACGACACCCCTTTGGTGCAGTATATCATCATCTTTTTTATGGTTATAGCTGGGACCAATTTTGTGTTGAGCTATTTTGCGTTTACCGGAAAGGTGCAATCCATACTCAAAGACCAAGAATTTAAAACCTATTTGGGATTTATCGCTGCTTTTACACTGATTACTGCTTCGATTATCCTTTTTGCTGACCTTTCTTTAGGCAGGGGTTTTACGTATCCACAGGTATTAGGTCCTATAGAAAGTACTTTTCGGCATACTTTGTTTCAGGTGGTGGCCATCATCACCACAACGGGTTTTGCGACAGCCGATATGGTGAGTATTTTTCCCCTACTCACGCTGATAATGTTTGGTTTGATGTTTTTGGGGGGTTCTGCAGGTTCGACTGCGGGAGGTGTTAAAATTGTACGGCATCTATTGATGATAAAAAATGGCTTTTTGGAATTTAAGCGTGCCTTGCATCCCAATGCCATCTTGCAAACCCGCTACAATAAAAAAATCGTCAACGAGGGGATTGTTTATAATATTCTCGGATTTTTTATCCTCTATATGCTTTCCTTTATCCTCGGGTCGTTGGGTTTTGCCTTAATGGGTCTAGACTTTCAGTCAGCCCTGGGAGTGGCTGCAGCGACCTTGGGTAATGTGGGTCCGGCTTTGGGGAGTTTTGGCCCGGATCAGACCTATGCCGCTATGCCCACCATTGGGTTGTGGTGGTCTTCGTTTTTGATGTTGTTGGGTCGTTTGGAGCTGTTTACGGTTCTGATTTTGTTTACTCCTTTCTTTTGGCTACGTCGTTAAAGCGGATATTTATCCCCCCAAATATTTTTAAGGTAGTCACGTAAACGCAGTTCTGCAGGATTTGAAGCCGGTATGTAAAAAGGGGTTTCCTGCAGTTCGTCGGGCATATATTCTTGCGCTACACTGTGGTTGGGGTAATCGTGGGGATAAAGATAGTTTTTACCATAATCCAACTCTTTCATCAAGGCTGTAGGCGCGTTACGCAGGTGTAAGGGCACGGATAAATTTCCCGTTTTGTCAACGGTTGCTTGTGCTTTGTTAATGGCTAGATAAGCGGCGTTGCTTTTGGGTGAACTGGCAAGATAGGTCGCGCACTGACTTAAAATAATGCGGGCCTCGGGCATCCCCACAATGGCCACGGCATCAAAGGTAGTTTTGGCCATCAACAAGGCATTGGGATTGGCATTTCCGATATCTTCACTGGCCAAAATCAACATCCTGCGGGCGATAAATTTGATGTCCTCCCCGGCGTTTAACATTCGTGCAAGCCAGTAGACGGCCGCATGGGGGTCACTCCCCCGTAGGGATTTTATAAAAGCCGAAATGATATCGTAATGAAATTCGCCGTTTTTGTCAAAAAGCACCCGATTGGTTTCGATCAATTCTTGTACACGGGCATTGGTCAATCGAATGACTTTTTCGCTGCTCATGCTCTGCACGACCAATTCGAGAATGGAGAGTAATTTACGGGCATCTCCTCCCGAAAGCTGAAGTATCGCTTCGACTTCTTCCAGCCGAATATCAAGTTCTTGGAGGTAACGGTCTTTTTTTAGGGCATTTTTCAAAACCTTTTCCAGGGCTTCTTTGTCCAGGGCTTTGAGGGTATATACCTGGCAACGCGACAACAAAGCATTGATGACCTCAAAACTTGGGTTTTCAGTTGTAGCACCGATCAGGGTAATCATCCCTTGCTCCACAGCCCTCAGCAGTGAATCTTGTTGTGCTTTGCTAAAACGATGAATCTCATCGATAAAAAGGAGCGGATTTTTTTGGGTAAACAAGCCCCCGTTTTGTTTGGCTTTTTCAATGACCTCGCGTACTTCTTTGACCCCGGCATGGATGGCCGAAAGTTCATAAAAAGGGCGTTGCTGCACCTTGGCCAATAAATGAGCCAGGGTCGTTTTTCCGGTCCCCGGAGGTCCCCAAAGAATCATGGAATGCAACTGCCCCAAATCGAGTACCTTGCGCAGGCTACCTTTGTGCCCTACCAGATGTTCCTGACCGATATATTCGTCCAAGCTTTCAGGACGCACACGTGCAGCAAGAGGGGTAGTTTCCATCGTTTAAAATTACTAAAACAAGCTGACTAGCCCAAGCGTTGACGGACAACCTCATAGAGGCTAACCGCACAGGCCACCGAAACATTGAGTGAGTCCATATCAGCGACCATAGGTAGTTTGGTTTGCTGTTGTAATAATGCGTAAACTCCTTTGGAGATGCCCTTGTCTTCGGCACCCATGACTAGGGCGAGTGCTCCGGAAAAATCTTCTTGGTAAACGAGCTTTTCGGCTTTTTCGGTGATGCCTACGGTTTTGATGTCATAGGCGTGCAGCAACATAATCGCATCTTTAAGGTGCGCTACACGGGCGATGGGGACTTTAAACAAGGCTCCTGCCGAAGTTTTAATAGCATCCCCATTGATCGGGGCACTGCCACTTTGGGGAATGATCACACCATGGACCCCCGTTGCGGCAGCAGACCGGAGGATGGCCCCAAAATTTCGGGCATCGGTAATGCCGTCCAACAATACAAACAGTGGGGAAGTGGTCTGGGTAAGTACTTGTTCTATAAGGGGTTCAAGCGCATGGGTCTTTACCGGGGCTATCCGTGCAACTGCCCCTTGGTGGTTTTTGGCCTCAAAGCGTTGCAGTCGCTCTTCGGGGACAAAACTGATTGAAATATGCTGGTCCTGTAAGACGTTAAGCAGTCGGTCAAATTGGGGATTTTTTACCCCTTTCAATAACCAGACCTTTTCGATGGGTTTGTCGTGATTAATCGCTTCTAAAATGGCGTGAATACCGTAAATGGTTATGGCTTCCATAGGAAAAATTGACAGGTCAAAAATACAAGATTATCTAGGCTTTTGCATAGTAAATGTCCTGAAATATTAAACCGTTTTTTATGTGGTCTGCCATTTCTATAGTATTTTAGTGCTTTCTTAGTAAAAACACGCTGAACTATATTATTTTCTATGAAAAAATCAATACTGCTGTTTTTCAGTTTACTTTTTTTCATAAGCTGTAAAAAAGATGCACCAGCCCCCATCACGGATATTTTTTTGACGTTAGATCAGGTTGGCGAGGGAAGCATGAACATCGAATCCGGTATCTATCCCGTAGGTCAGGAACTGTCGATTACGGCTACGGCAGCAACGGGTTATTATTTTGAACGTTGGGAGGGAAGCGTTTCCAGCGAAGCCAATCCACTGGTCATTACCCCCGAGGTAGATTTTTATATCAAAGCTATTTTTGAACCCATTCCAGAACTGTCCGAAAATGTGATTTTATACACCCCCAAGAAAATGGACGAAAACCTAGTATTTATGATTGAAAACGGAGGCCGAGCCGCCTATTTGGTCGATAAAACCGGTACTAAGATTCGCCAGTGGAGTTTTGACCTTAATTTAGGGAATGACCTCGAATTACTTCCCGACGGTGGAGTTATGGGATTGTTTAAACCCGAAACCCTTCCCCCTTTTAATTTTGGTGGGTATGGAGGTGTTTTAAGACGTTATGACAATGCCTATAACTTGGTTTGGGAATATGCCCTACACACCGAAGATGAACTCTTACATCACGACTTTAGCATTTTGCCCAACGGCAATGTGATTGTTTTGGTTTGGGAACGTATATCGGCTGCAGAGGCGGTGGCGCATGGCGTTGATCGTACGACCGATTTGTTTGTTGAAAAAATCATTGAAATCGATCCCTCAACCAATTCCGTGGTTTGGCAATGGCGCAGTTGGGAACACGGGGTGCAGGATGTTAATCCCGACGCCTTGAATTATGGCGATTTGAGTGCCAATTTTGATAAAATAAACCTGAATTATGACCAACGAGCCAATGGGGATATCATGCATGCCAATGCGTTGGCCTATGATGCTGATCGCGATTTGATTTATATGAGTGTCAACTTTTACAGTGAAGTATGGGTCATCGATCACAGTATATCGACCCAATTGGCGCAAACTAGTGCAGGTGATATCAAATACCGTTTTGGTAACCCAAGCGCCTATAACGGCACCGGAACTCGTTTGTTTTACAACAATCATCACCCCAATTTTATCGATCCTAGTTATGGGGCAGTGGGAGACATGATGGTTTTTAACAATGGAACCCCCCAAGAACAGTCGGTGGTTTTTGAATTGGACCTGCCCGATACTTTTGTGACCAATGGAGCATTGGTTCTACCCACTGTGGTTTGGACCTATGAGCATCCGGATTTGTATTTTAATTTGATTTCTGGAGCAGTACGCCTACCCAATGGTAATACCCTTATTTGCGAGGGTGACTGGGGCTATTGGGAAGTCACCCCTGATAAAGAAGTAGTTTGGCAATACAAAGGCCGTCAATGGTTTTGGCGCGGCTATACGGTGCCCAATTAGGGTGACTAAAAAACAATATTTATAAGGGGGCGCTTAGCCCCTTTTTTTATTTCATTAATTTAAAGGCTATAGCTTGTTAAGTACGTTACGTTTATTGAATCCAACGCAGTAAATCTAAGCATATGTATATTCCCCGTGATCAATAAAGAGTAGATATACCGCTATCGTTTCGCTTTCTTTTCTTGTGTGTCATATGCTATAGCTAAAAGAATAATCCCCTTACAATTGGATTTATATTTTGTTTAAAACAAATAACAACATAATTGTAGTTGATATTATTCAATAGAGCGTAGTAAAATGTACTCGCCTTTAAAATATACTTTAGGGCATAAAAAAAGGGGCCATTGGCCCCTTTTATGGAAAATATAGATACTAATTATCTACAAATACTAAGAGTGACTAAACCATCACTTCCATAGCCTCCTCCACCTGAAAAGGCAGATTGACTATTTGAACCATCAAGTTCTGAGTAATTAACACTCCATCCGGTTTCTCCAGGATAAGCTCCTAAATTAAAACCCATTGACATAGTCTGGGCATCTGCTGGTACTTCAACAGAAATAGATCCTGCAGAATAGTTACCAGAATATCCAGGTTCTAGAGATAAACCATATGTACCTCCCCAATAGCTTGAAATTCCGATTTGTTTTTCAACACCATCGACAACAAAACTAATATAACTTCCTTGCCAACCATCTCCATAAGAGTCGGTAAGTGTAAAAGTATAGATTCCAGGTACAGCAGATCCATCAACAACGAAACATCCTACAATCAGATTGTACTTGTAGGGTGAAGCGAAGTAAGAACCAGTCATTGATCCAGATACATCATTTGAAGAATAACTTTCACCATTTGTAAGGTTATACTGTAGTCTAATAGAAACGGTACTACCTCCACTAAAAGAAATTGCATTTGCTACCTCAGAAAGTGTAATGGTAAAAGTACTTCTAGGAAGACCAGTTGGACCAGTTGCGAAATCACTTGGAGTTAATGTTCTAACTAGAGCTTCAGAACCGCCATCGGCAGAAACAAAAATTTGAACATCTTGCATTAATCCTCCATCTTCTACATCATGAGCTTCAATTGTAGCTGTAAATGCAGAAGTAGAAATAGCATAAAAATTGAATTCTCCACTAGTTGAAATTGTTCGAAGAACAGCTCCAGTTTTGTAGTTATCCAATACATCGTTAATTAAATTATCAGGTTCTTGGCAGCTTGTGAAAAGTAAACTGACTACTCCAATAATACTTAATATTTTTTTCATTTTTCTAAGTTTAAGGATTAATAAAGAACAGTACTATCACTAGCATTCCAAAAAACTCTACCTGTCTTATCATTCTTTTGCGTAGCATTAGAATTATTGGTAGTGTAATTTGCTGGGTACCACTGAGAAACAGGGAAACTTCCTGGATTTGGTTCTAGATTTGGTTGCAAATCAGAAGGAAGACCATTTCTTCTATATGAATTGTATGCATCTATACCATTCCCAACAAGTGAAATGAAGAACTGAGTAGCCCAAATATCTAATTTTTCGCTAGTGCTAGCACCGTCCCAGATTACATCAAAGTTATCAAGGAATGATGATACTTGTGCTCCATCAAGAGTGTCACCACCCATATCGTCTACTTTATTTATAGAAAGTTCCATACCTTTTCTTGTCATGGTCTTAACGGTAGCCAGGTCATTAGAAGCCAAAGCAACTTCGGCATTCATAAAGTGTGACCAAGACGATAGGAAGATAGGTGTAATACCAGCACCTCCAAGACCAGCTCCTAGAGCTTTTGGTCTTCCGTCATCTCCAGGATCAGAGTCATAAGTGTCCATAGCTCCACCACCAGGATAAACGCCTCGAAGTGTTCTCAAGAAACCATCTGGAGGGGTACCGTTATCGTTACCATGGTCACGGCCCCAGTATCCTTCTTCAACCGCACAGAATGTTACCCCTGCAGGATAAGGATTGTAATAGCCAGGAAGACCACATTCGAGTACTTCTTCGTCTGGATCAGCTCCAAAACCAGGTACATATCTTACCTGACGGTAGAAATAGTATACCATACGAGGGTCTTTAACGCCGTTAAAGCTAGAAAGCATTTTACCCATCAACCAGTTTGGCATATACTCTCCACCACCAGTAGCTGTGTAATTACCTCTATAGTAGGGATGTCTGGTATCTGGAGTTGCTTGGTTAGTTCCCCAAGTAAATTGGAAATCTTCAGAGGCTTCATCGATATAATCAGTAATACCGTTATAACCCGCAAAATTTCTAGTATTTAAATATGCTTTCTTTTTTAAAGAATTTGCAGCTTTAATCCAATTACTAGCATTTCCATTGTAATAAAAATCATATTGTGGACGAGAAGATCCAGCATTACTAAAATCAGCAATAGCAGAGTCTAGTTCACTAATTACATATCCGTATACATCAGCCCCACCAGTTGCAGAAGGATTTAAAACTCCTTCACCAGCTTGTAAAGCTTCACCCACGCTTTGTACAGGCACATCTCCAAAGAAGTCCACGAGGGTCATGTATATGTATGCTCTAAAAACTTTACCCATACCTTTGGCGTAGGGTGTAGTAGATTCTAATTGTTCCATAAGAACAATATCTTGTAGCATACCTTGATAGGCAGAAGCCCAAAGTCCATCCCAACTAGTAGGAGAATATACTTGGTCATAGTTACGGCCATTCATGTATGCTACACGCGATAATTCAGCACCTCTGTCTCCCATGCTGTGGACCCAAGAAGCAAAATCTTCTTGAACAGCATTAAGAAAGAAGTCAGAACTAGCTTGTTCAGGGGTTAATGCATTCGGGTTAGAAGTAAGATCCAATTCCATGGTCTCACATGAGCTAAGCACAAATAATCCTGACAAGCAAAAAACTAAAAATTTATTTATTAATCTCATGATTATATAATTTTTCGATTATTAAAATGTAAGTTTTAAACTTGCTCCATAACGCTTAGAACTAGGTCCGTTCAAGTAGTCGAACCCTCTACCGTTTCCAATACCAGTACCAGCGATGTTTGGATCGAAGTTGGCACCATCAGGTGTATTGTAGGCATCATACCACAGGTTGTACCCTGAAGCACTGATGCTAACACTTCCGAAAGGTGTTTTTTCTAGAAGTGATTTTGGTAGATCATAGCTTAGAGAAATCTCTCCTAAACGCCAAACTGAACCGTCATAGACCAACATTTCATCAGGTCCATACAATACGTTACTAAAGAAGAAGGTAGAGTTGTTGATTTGTTTAGTGTTTACAGAGCCATCACGTTGTACACCAGGTAAAATGAAACTAAGCTCACGATCTAGTGTATCAGTAGTTAATCCACGTCCGAGTAGTGTTGCTACTGTGTAGGTGAAAATATCTCCACCTTGAACATGATTAATTAAGAAGTTGAATGAGAAGTTTTTGTAACTCATACTGTTGGTGATGTTTAATAACCAATCTGGGTTAGCATCTCCAATGATGTTGTTACCAAACGTGGTGTCATAACTTCCTTGGTTGTTTACTACTTTTTGGCCAGCATCGTTACGTGTTACACTAGAACCTACGATAGTTCCTAATGATTCACCTACAATGGCAGCGTTACCCAAGTTTGAGAAACCAGAGTAAACGATGATGTCAGTATCAGCACCTAAGTCTTTTACAATCGCATCGTTGGTTGACCAGTTAATATAACTGCTCCAGTTTAAACCATCTTGGCTAGTGATCCAATCAATTCCGAGGTCAAGCTCTACCCCTTTGTTTTCGATTTTCCCTACGTTGGTTTGTGTAGAAGTAAATCCAGTAGAAGGGTCTAGACGACGGTTGATGATCAGGTCTTTAGTAATCTTATTATATATCGAAAGGTCCATGCTTAAACGGCTATTTAAGAAACGACCTTCGATACCAAGCTCGATTTCGTCAATACGCTCAGGCTTTAGATTGGGGTTACCCAATACAGAACCTGAAGTGTTGGTGATTACTCGGTTACCATTTCTATCCAAGAAATCTTGGGTATCAAGGTTCAACGTTGCCGCGATAGGATATCCTGTCGGGAAGTTGGCTGAGGTTCCATACCCTGCACGTAATTTTAATAAGTTTACAAGATCGCTCTTAAACTCTGGGAACGCACTGGTTGGAAGGAAGGAAACAGAAGCAGAAGGATATACGATAGAACGGTTTTCCTCTGCAAGGTTAGATACCCAGTCTTTTCGAGCAGCAACAGTTAAGTAAGCATAACGTTTGTAGTCGAAAGAAGCCTGACCATAAAGCCCTTGGATGTTTCTTTTTTGGTAGTATTGAATCTCGTCTTGTTGTTCGAAGTTAAAGTGACGCAGTACATTGTAAACCTGCTGACCTGTACTACGTGTACCATTACGATCATAGGTATCACTTCGAGTGGTATAACCTACGTTGAAGTCTGCACCAATGTCATCGCTCAATTTAAAGCTACCGGTTAGGGTAAAGTTGTGGTCAAAAATTGACTTCCTGTTGTTCCAAGTTTCGTAAATACCATTTTGGTTAATTACAGAACCGGTCTTACCTCCTTTGTTAGAGTAGTTGACGTTATTCTCAGAATATACATCAAGTCCATAACGGTAAGAGGCAATAAGGTTGTCATTAATATCGTAGCTGATTGTAGCACCACCAAATACACGATCTACAATCTGAGAATTTCCAGCGTTGTTAACGGTCCATAATGGATGCTGAATCGAATTATTCTGACGATAGTAAATAGATCCACCAGTTACAGGATTTTGGAATGGAAGACCCATTAAATCCACAGAACGAGGTGTATAAAATACATTAGCAAACACTGATGCACCTTCACCTCCTACGTTAGAACCGTAACCGGCTGCTACTGGTGGCGCTTTGAAGTTAGTTTGTGCATAGTTCAATGTACCATTAATCGTAAACTTATTAGAAAGTGCAGCTCGACCTCCAAAGCTCAAGGTGTTTCGACGCAGCATGTTGCCACGTGTAAATCCTTCGTCTTCAAGGTTACCATAGTTGATGTTGTAAGAAATCTTACCGTCATCACTGGCACCACGAACATTTACGTTAGTATTAATGGTAGTTCCAGTTTGGAAAAATCCACCAACACTGTCATACGGTCTCCACTCATACAATTCGTTAGGAGAAATACCCAACAAGTCGATGATCTGAGGAATCCCTGTAGCGGAGGATGCTGTAGTGTAGGGGTGTCTCAAGAACCCGGGAGTACCAGAAAGTGTTCCGTTGATAGAAGATTGACCACCCCAACCGGCTGGTCCACCTTCGTCAAAACTAGGACCCCAGTTAGAGAAGAACCATCCAAAGGATTGGTCAAAACCATTACCATATTGCATTTGGTAGTCTGGCATAGAGGCCAATTCTGTATTAAAATACGAGGTGTTAACCGAAATTTCAGTTTTCTTGGCACCACCGCCTGTTGTACTACCTGATTTGGTAGTAATCAAGATAACACCATTACGTCCCTGAGTACCATAAAGCGTTGCCGCAGCAAGACCTTTAAGTACGTTTACAGATTCGATGTTGTTGGGGTCGATATCAAGGAAACGAGAAGATCCATTGTTACCATCAACAAAAGAACCTTGCGCGTTGGTATCACTTGAAAAAGGTACACCATCAACAATAAACAATGGTTGGTTACCCTGGCTAAAGGTGTTAAAACCACGGATTACAATACTTGTACCAGAACCGGAAAGTCCACTCTGGTTGGTAATTTGTACTCCAGAAGCTTTACCAGTCAATACACGACCGATATCACCTTCACCGCGTTGTTCGAGAGCACCTGAGTCAACCTCAGAAACCGCATACCCTAGGGCTTGCTTCTCCCGCTTAATACCTAAACTTGTTACGATTACCTCTTCGAGTTGGTTACCTTGTGCCAAGCTGACGTTGATCACGTCATCTTGACCTACTGTGATAACAGCAGTTTCGTAACCCACGAAGCTAATTTCTAGAACTTGGCCTTCAGCAACATCAATGCTAAAGTTTCCATCAAAGTCTGTAGAGACCCCGTTGGTCGTACCTTGCTCCAAAACTGTAGCTCCAGGAAGCGGCATTCCTTGGTCATCAGAGACCACACCAGTGACGGTCTTTTGCGCCATTGCAACTTGCAACGTCAACAAAGAAACCATCATCAGTTTGAATAAGCTTTTCATACGTTAGTTTGATTAGTTAATAAATAGAGTTAATAAAATATTAGTCGCTAAAGATATTCACATTTCTTAACATATACAAAAATAAATGTTAAATGTGTTTGTTTGATTTAATAAAACAACAAACAAAAGCCCCCAAATAATTTGATTTCAATAAAAAAAGCTCCAAATAATGAATTATTCGAAGCTTTTTAACGATTTTGCTAAAAATTCCTAAATCTTGTTGAAATAGGCAAAGACCTTTACATAGTCTTCGTTGGTCTTTAAACGGATGTTTTCGCGCTTAAGAAATTCTTTGAGTTCTTTTTCTTGACCTTTAAAGATTTTGGCCAATCCACGTTTGCTTTTTCTAAGTGGTAGGGGCGTCTCATCACCTATGCTATAATATAGGGTTATATCATCGACAAAGCGAGCGGGCAGGGATTGTTCAAGCGAAGTCCGGGCCTTGGTCTCATCCATAAACACCTTTTTGCGTTGGAGGTAGAGTTTGTATTTGGCCCCGTCGTTAAGGACAATCAGATAGCCAATCAACGGAAAATTATTGACTTTACTACGGTAAGGCAATAATTTGTAGTACTCCCCTTCGATTTCACAGTCGACCTTGGCACTCTTTAACAATATTTCTTCCACCTTTTTTTGGCCGGGTTCTCCTTTCCAAAATTCCATTTCATCGGTATAAGCATTGTACCGCAAATACACTTCGCCTTTCAGCTCTTCGCCAAAATAGACAACACGTGCTTTTTTAAATTCCTGCTGAAAATAATAGCTCCCTCGAATATTTTCCGGGGGCTTGGCTTCACGGTTTACCCGGTTACGCAATTCCCTAAACGCATCCATGGTTCGGCTGTCTGAGATTCGTGGGGCTGCGGTAGCCGCACCCACAAAGCCTTGAGCGTAGAGAGTGGTCGCTAAACCCATACACCAAAGCACTAATAACAAACTTGCTTTACCTGATCGAATGTTTTTCATAACACTTTTTTCTTTTCTGAGTGCAAACATACACAAATTTTAACCACATTTTTTGTTTAGACAGCGGTTCAAACTAAAAAGTTTAACCACCCTGAAATTGTTCCAGTATAGTTGGACACAAAAGACCAACTGCTCTACTAAACCAAAGCAGTAAAGCCGCTAACATCCTCTGGGAGGTGTAACGACTTTGCTCCATGGATACCAAACCCCTTTTTTTATGCCTAAAAAATGTTAAAATTTTTGAAGTCCTTCTCTCAAAAAAAGGGTTTTGGCCAGGATTAAATCAAAAAACAAAGACGCCTTCTTTTTTTATTAAAAAAACCTTTTGGGGTGTTTGAATCCTATAAAAAAAGTCCTACATTTGCACGCCCATAAAAATGGGTTTAAAACAATATATAGAAAAAATATATGCCAACTATCGCACAATTAGTACGAAAAGGAAGAGCCACAATTACCAAGAAGAGTAAATCGGCTGCTTTGGATTCGTGTCCTCAAAGACGTGGTGTATGTACGCGTGTATATACGACTACGCCTAAAAAGCCGAACTCAGCGATGCGCAAAGTAGCGCGGGTTCGTTTGACCAACGGTAAGGAGGTCAATGCTTACATTCCGGGAGAAGGACACAACCTCCAAGAGCACTCGATAGTATTGGTACGTGGAGGAAGAGTTAAAGATTTACCCGGGGTACGTTATCATATCGTTCGGGGAGCCCTCGACACCGCTGGTGTCCAAGGCCGCTTGCAACGCCGTTCTAAGTACGGAGCTAAACGTCCTAAAAAATAATTTAATTCTTTGCTGCAATCATGAGAAAAAGACAAGCTAAAAAACGTCCCTTACTCCCCGATCCTAAATTTAACGACCAGCTGGTTACTCGCTTTGTAAACATGCTGATGTGGGACGGTAAAAAATCCATTGCTTTTAAAATATTCTATGACGCGATCGACATCATCGAAGAGCGTAAGCAAGACGACGAGAAAACAGCCCTTGAGGTTTGGAAAGAAGCCCTATCTAATGTGATGCCTCACGTAGAGGTTCGCAGCCGACGGGTAGGAGGTGCTACCTTCCAAATCCCCATGCAGATTCGTCCCGACCGTAAAGTTTCGGTGGCGATGAAGTGGTTGATTTCCTACTCGCGCAAACGCAACGAAAAGTCGATGGCCCTTCGCCTGGCCCAAGAATGTCTAGCCGCGGCCAAAGAAGAAGGGGCCGCCGTTAAAAAACGTGTGGATACACACAAAATGGCAGAAGCAAACAAAGCCTTCTCACATTTTAGATTCTAATCACCACTACGAAGACTATTTTTAACCATGGCAAGAGATTTAAAATACACTAGAAATATTGGAATTGCTGCGCATATCGATGCCGGTAAAACCACCACCACCGAGCGTGTCCTATTTTATACTGGGGTAAGCCATAAAATCGGTGAAGTACACGATGGCGCCGCTACGATGGACTGGATGGAGCAGGAGCAAGAACGAGGAATTACCATTACTTCGGCAGCAACGACCTGTACCTGGACCTTCCCCACCGAGCAAGGCCAGCCCACCGAAGATGCTAATCCCTATCATTTTAACATTATTGATACCCCCGGTCACGTTGACTTTACGGTAGAAGTAAACCGATCCTTGCGCGTTCTCGATGGATTGGTTTTTTTGTTTTCAGCCGTAGATGGTGTAGAACCACAGTCTGAAACCAACTGGCGTTTGGCCGACAACTATAAAGTTCCCCGTATCGGTTTTGTCAACAAAATGGACCGTCAAGGAGCTAACTTCCTTAATGTATGTACCCAAGTACGCGAAATGCTAAAATCCAACGCCGTACCGATTGTATTGAATATCGGTGACGAAGAAGATTTTAAAGGCATCGTGGATTTGGTCAAAAACCGTGCGATTGTATGGCACGACGATAACTTTGGGTCAACCTTCGACGTGATCGATATTCCCGAAGACATGAAAGCCGATGTCGAGATGTATCGCGCCCAGCTAATTGAAGCCGTGGCCGAATACGACGAAGCCCTGCTCGAAAAGTTTTTTGAAGACCCCGATTCGATCACCGAAGACGAGGTACACAACGCCCTGCGTGCCGCCACTCAGGACATGAGTATCATTCCGATGATTTGTGGTTCTTCTTTTAAAAATAAAGGAGTACAATTTCTATTAGACGCCGTTTGTCGTTATTTGCCTTCCCCCGAAGACAAAGAAGCGATTGTTGGAATCAACCCTAAAAACGACGAAGAAATTGCCCGTAAACCCTCGGTCAAAGAACCTTTTGCAGCTTTGGCCTTTAAGATTGCTACCGACCCCTATGTAGGTCGTTTGGCTTTCTTCCGTGCTTATTCTGGTCGTTTGGATGCCGGTTCGTACGTGCTTAACAACCGTTCGGGCAATAAAGAACGTATTTCACGGATCTACCAAATGCACTCCAACAAACAAAACGCTATCGAATTTATCGAGGCGGGAGATATCGGTGCTGCGGTAGGGTTTAAGGACATTAAAACAGGAGATACCCTTTCGGACGAAAAAGCACCGATTATACTAGAGAGTATGGTGTTCCCCGATCCTGTAATCGGGATCGCCGTTGAGCCCAAAACCAAAGCCGATGTCGATAAACTCGGTATGGCCTTGGCCAAGTTGGCTGAAGAAGACCCAACCTTCCAGGTAAAAACCGATGAGGCCTCTGGCCAAACGGTTATCTCCGGAATGGGAGAGCTACACTTAGACATTATCGTCGATCGTTTACGTCGTGAGTTTAAGGTAGAGGTCAACCAAGGCCAGCCTCAGGTAGAGTACAAAGAAGCGCTTACGGCATCTGCCGATCACCGCGAAGTGTACAAAAAGCAAACTGGAGGTCGTGGTAAATTTGCCGATATCGTCTTTACGATGGAACCTGCCGAAGAAGGCAAGGTCGGTCTTGAGTTTGTCAACGAAATCAAAGGAGGTAACGTACCTAAAGAATACATTCCTTCGGTTGAGAAAGGTTTTAAAGAAGCGATGCATAACGGTCCGTTGGCCGGTTTTGAAGTCGACGCCATGAAGGTAACCCTTAAAGACGGTTCGTTCCACCCGGTGGATTCCGATTCACTATCGTTCGAATTGGCCGCTAAACTCGGCTTTAAAGAGGCTGCTCGTGCTGCCCGCGCCGTGATCATGGAACCCATCATGAAACTCGAAGTGTTGACTCCAGAAGAAAACATGGGAGACATAGTAGGAGACTTAAACCGTCGTCGCGGACAGGTCAACTCGATGGACGACCGTGCCGGTTCGAAGGTTGTCAAAGCCGAAGTTCCCCTCTCAGAAATGTTTGGGTATGTCACCGCGCTACGAACCCTGTCTTCAGGTCGTGCAACCTCTACGATGGAATTTTCTCACTATGCCGAAACCCCCTCTAACATCTCTGAGGCGGTGATCGCAGAAGTCAATGGTAAAAAAGCTTAATCCAATACGATGAGTCAAAAAATCAGAATAAAATTAAAATCTTACGATCACAACTTGGTGGACAAGTCTGCCGACAAAATCGTAAAAACGGTTAAAACAACCGGTGCCGTAGTCACAGGGCCCATCCCGTTGCCTACCCACAAAAAAATATTCACTGTTTTGCGTTCTCCACACGTAAACAAAAAGTCACGTGAGCAATTTAAACTTTGCTCTTACAAACGACTTTTGGATATCTACAGTTCGTCTTCCAAAACCATCGATGCGTTGATGAAGCTCGAGCTACCTAGTGGAGTAGAAGTAGAAATAAAAGTATAATTAAACAAAAACAATCATGTCTGGGTTAATTGGAAAAAAAATCGGAATGACTAGCTTGTATGACGAGAGAGGGAAAAACATCCCTTGTACTGTTATCGAAGCCGGTCCTTGCGTGGTAACCCAAGTCAGAACCACAGCGGTTGACGGCTATGAAGCACTTCAACTCGGTTTCGATGACAAAGCAGACAAAAAAGCCAGTAAGGCCGAGCAAGGACACTTTGCCAAAGCCAAAACTGCCGCCAAACGAAAGCTCGTCGAATTCCGTGATTTTGAAGAATCATACCAACTTGGGGACACGATCACTGTAGAACACTTCATCGAAGGCGAATTCGTCGATGTGTCCGGTATCAGTAAAGGAAAAGGATTTCAAGGAGTAGTGAAGCGCCACGGTTTTGGCGGTGTGGGTCAATCGACCCACGGTCAGCACAACCGCTTACGGGCTCCTGGATCTATTGGTGCAGCCTCCTATCCTGCGCGTGTATTTAAAGGTATGCGAATGGCCGGACAAACCGGTGCACAAAAAGTAAAAGTCGAAAACCTGCGCGTTGTCAAGGTGATTCCCGAAAAGAATCTATTGGTGGTCAAAGGCTGCGTGCCTGGCCATAAAAACGCCTATGTAATTGTTCAAAAATAATGGAAGTAGCTGTACTAGATCGCACCGGTAAAGATACCGGTAGAAAAGCCAAACTCGCGAAAGAAGTCTTTGGTATCGAGCCCAATGCACACGCCATTTATTTGGACGTGAAGCAGCACCTGGCCAACAAGCGTCAAGGCACCCACAAAGCCAAAGAACGCGCCGAAATTGCCGGGAGTACCCGTAAAATCAAAAAACAAAAAGGTACTGGTACCGCCCGTGCAGGGAGTATCAAAAACCCATTGTTTAGAGGAGGAGGCCGTGTGTTCGGTCCCCAACCACGGGACTACAGTCAAAAAGTCAATAAAAAAGTCAAGCGATTGGCTCGTAAATCGGCCTTGAGTATAAAAGCCAAAGACAAAGCTATTTTGGTCTTGGAAGATTTTCAACTCGAGCAGCCCAAAACCGCAGATTACTTGGCCTTGCTTAACGCCCTAGGACTGGCCGACAAAAAAACAGTCTACGTCTTGGGTGAAGCAAATAAAAATGTATATTTGTCGTCGCGCAATTTAGCACATGCTGAAGTCATAACTGACTCAGAATTAAATACTTACAAGATCACCAACGCCTCAAATATCATCTTGTCAGAGAGTGCAATTGCCCGACTAGAATCGATTTTGAAATAAAGAGAACACGATGAGCATCTTAATTAAACCCGTGATAACCGAAAAAGCAACCACTGCTAGTGAGTTGAGCAACCGCTACACTTTTTTGGTTGCAACCAAGGCCAACAAGGTGGAAATCAAAAAGGCCGTTGAAGCCGCTTATGGTGTTACTGTACAAAAAGTACGTACGCTCAACTACGGACCCGAGCGTAAAGTACGTTATACCAAAACCGGAATCCAAAGAGGTAAAACCAATGCAACCAAAAAAGCCATAGTGCAGGTCGCAGAAGGAGATACCATAGATTTTTATAACAACCTTTAACAGCGTCAAATGTCAGTTAGAAAATTAAAACCGATCACCCCCGCGCAGCGTTTTAGAGTAGTAAATGGATTTGACGCCCTTACTACTGATAAGCCGGAAAAGAGCTTGCTCGAACCGAAAAAGCGAAGTGGAGGTCGTAACAACAAAGGAAAGATGACCGTTCGCCATCGTGGTGGAGGGCACAAAAAACAATACCGCGTGATCGACTTCAAACGCAATAAGTTTGACGTCGCCGCCGAAGTAAAAACCATCGAATACGATCCCAACCGATCTGCATTCATCGCTTTGGTCGAATACACCGACGGTGAAAAGCGCTACATCATTGCGCCCAACGGACTTCAGGTGGGCCAGCAAATCGCCTCGGGTGAAAATGCCGCCCCCGAATTGGGGAACGCCATGCCTTTGGCCAATATTCCATTGGGAACCATCATTTCTTGTATCGAGCTTCGTCCCGGTGCAGGGGCTAATATTGCCCGGAGTGCCGGTGCTTTTGCCCAATTGATGGCTCGTGAAGGAAACTTTGCCACGGTCAAATTACCCTCGGGAGAAACCCGTATGATTCAAGTGACCTGTATGGCCACTATCGGTGCGGTTTCTAACTCCGATCACCAATTGCTAGTTTCTGGTAAGGCCGGAAGATCCCGTTGGTTAGGACGTCGTCCACGAACCAGACCGGTTGCCATGAACCCTGTCGATCACCCCATGGGTGGTGGTGAAGGACGTGCTTCTGGAGGACACCCAAGATCTCGTAATGGTATTCCTGCCAAAGGCTACCGTACACGGTCCAAGACCAAGGCGAGTAATAAATTTATTATAGACCGTAGAAAAAAATAAGCAGTATGGCGCGTTCACTAAAAAAAGGACCCTACGTACACCATAGCCTTGAGAAAAAGGTGCAAAAAAACGTAGAAGAAAATAACAAATCTGTAATCAAAACCTGGTCAAGAGCCTCTTTGATTACACCCGATTTTGTAGGACAAACCATCGGCGTTCACAACGGCAAACAATTTGTTCCTGTTTACATCACCGAAAACATGGTCGGTCACAAACTCGGAGAATTTTCCCCCACCCGTTCTTTCAGAGGACATGCCGGGGCAAAAAATAAAGGTAAAAAATAAGCACGCTCATGGGAAATCGTAAAAGACAAGCCGCAGAAGCGATCAAAGAAGCGAAAAAAAGCAATGCATTTGCAAAGCTAAACAACTGCCCAACTTCACCCCGTAAAATGCGTTTGGTCGCCGACCAAATTCGTGGGGAAGAAGTCGCCAAGGCATTGGCGCTTTTAAAATTTAGCCAAAAAGAAGCCGCCCGTCGACTCGAAAAACTTTTGCTTTCGGCCATTGCCAACTGGCAAGCCAAAAACGAAGAGGCCGATGTCGAAAAAGCTGCCCTTTTTGTAAAAGAAATTCGCGTAGATGGAGGAAGCATGCTCAAACGCTTGCGCCCTGCTCCTCAAGGACGTGCACACAGAATTCGTAAACGCTCTAACCACGTTACTCTCGTACTTGGAGCCAATAATGTAGAAAGTTAATATGGGACAAAAAACTAACCCTATCGGCAATCGACTTGGAATCATCAGAGGATGGGATTCTAACTGGTATGGAGGTCGTAACTATGGCGATAAACTGGCCGAAGACGACAAAATCCGAAAATACATCCATATGCGTTTGGCCAAAGCCAGTGTATCGAATGTAATTATCGAGCGTACCCTTAAACTCATCACCATCACGGTTTCAACAGCTCGTCCGGGGATCATCATCGGAAAAGCCGGCCAAGAGGTAGATAAACTTAAAGAAGAGCTTAAAAAACTCACCAACAAAGAAGTACAAATCAACATTTACGAAATCAAACGTCCTGAACTCGATGCCCAATTGGTGGCTTCGAGCATTGCACGTCAAATCGAAAACCGTATTTCTTACCGTCGGGCGATCAAAATGGCCATCGCAGCATCGATGCGTATGAACGCCGAAGGGATCAAGGTGCAAATTTCGGGCCGCCTTAACGGGGCTGAAATGGCACGTTCTGAAACCTATAAAGACGGACGTATTCCCTTGTCGACCTTCCGTGCCGATATCGACTATGCCCTGGTAGAAGCACACACTACCTACGGTCGTTTGGGTGTCAAAGTATGGATCATGAAAGGCGAAGTTTATGGCAAGCGTGAGCTATCACCCTTGGTAGGGATGAGTAAACCTTCTGGAGGAGGAAACAACAAACCTGCCGGAGGGCGTCAACGTCGAAGAAAATAATTGTTATAACACCGATTAAAAATGTTACAACCTAAAAAAACAAAATTCCGTAAAGCGCAGAAAGGACGCATGAAAGGCCTCTCTCAAAGAGGGCATCAGCTTTCGAACGGAATGTTTGGTATCAAAGCTTTGGACTCCGTATTCATTACTTCGCGTCAAATCGAAGCTGCACGTATCGCCGCTACACGCTACATGAAGCGGGAAGGTCAATTGTGGATCAAAATATTTCCGGATAAGCCCATCACCAAAAAACCTTTGGAAGTACGTATGGGTAAAGGAAAAGGAGCACCCGAATATTTTGTGGCTGTGGTAAAACCCGGTCGCGTGATGTTTGAAATCGCCGGTGTGCCGATTGATATCGCCAAAGAAGCCCTGCGCTTGGCCGCCCAAAAACTACCCGTAAAAACAAAATTTGTCGTTGCACGCGATTTTGAAGCATAAACCAAAGGAAAATGAAACAATCTGAAATCAAAAACCTATCGGTAGAAGATCTAAATGACAAGTTGCAACAATTGCAAAATGAACTCAAAGATCTTAAAATGAATCATGCCATTACTCCTTTGGAAAATCCTGCGCAGATTCGCAGCGTACGCAGAACCATTGCTCGTCTGTTGACTGCAAAGACCGTTAAAGAACAAGAAATAAACTAAGACATGGAAAAACGCAATCTTAGAAAAGAACGTATCGGTATAGTGACCAGTACCAAAATGGAAAAATCCATCGTGGTCGCTGAGGTCAAGCGTGTCAAGCATCCGATGTACGGAAAATTTGTCTTAAAGACCAAAAAATATGTTGCCCACGACGAAACCAATCAATGCAATGAAGGGGATACTGTAAAAATTATGGAAACCCGTCCGTTGAGTAAATCCAAGTGCTGGCGACTTGTAGAAATTTTAGAAAGAGCTAAATAACCATGGTACAACAAGAATCACGACTTAAAGTAGCCGATAACACTGGTGCCAAAGAAGTTCTAACCATTCGTGTATTGGGAGGAACCGGAAGACGTTATGCGTCGATTGGGGACAAAATTGTCGTTACGGTAAAAGAGGCTTCACCCTCGGGAACAGCCAAAAAAGGACAAGTATCTACCGCGGTGGTTGTACGAACAACCAAAGAGGTTCGTCGTGCCGACGGCTCCTACATCCGCTTTGATGACAATGCATGTGTGTTGCTCGATGCTTCGGGTGAAATGCGCGGTACCCGTGTTTTTGGACCCGTAGCACGTGAATTGCGCGACAAGCAATTCATGAAAATTGTTTCATTAGCACCTGAAGTGCTCTAAACAAGAATTATGGCAAAACTTAAAATCAAAAAAGGAGATAAGGTGCAAGTCATCGCCGGAGCCCAAAAAGGAACCAGCGGTAATGTGCTCAAAGTGAATGCAGCCAACAATACGGCTTGGGTAGAAGGTGTGAATTTGGTTAAAAAACACAACAAACCCAGTGCCCAAAATCCACAAGGAGGCATCACCGAAAAAGAAGCTCCCATCAATATTTCAAACCTTTCTTTGGTCACTGCTGACGGTACTCCTACCCGTGTAGGCTATCGCGTCGAAGACGGAGTAAAGGTGCGTTATGCAAAAAAATCGAATGAAGTCATTTAGTTATGAGCTATCAACCTAGACTAAAACAAGAATATAAAGACCGCATCATGGCCAGCCTCAAAGAGGAATTTGGCTACGACAGCATCATGCAGGTTCCCCGCCTAGAGAAAATTGTACTCAGTAGAGGAGTAGGAGCTGCTGTTGCCGACAAAAAAATGATCGATCATGCGGTCGAAGAACTCACACAAATTACCGGACAAAAAGCCGTGGCGACCCTTTCCAAAAAAGACGTTGCGACTTTTAAACTGCGTAAAGGAATGCCCATTGGGGCTAAAGTTACGCTCCGTGGAGAACGTATGTATGAGTTTTTGGACCGATTGGTAACCACCGCTTTGCCACGTGTACGTGATTTTCAAGGGGTCAAAGCCACCGGTTTTGACGGCCGTGGAAACTATAACCTCGGTGTGACCGAACAAATCATTTTTCCTGAAATCGATATTGACAAAGTCAACAAAATATCGGGTATGGATATTACCTTCGTGACTAGCGCTACGACCGATAAGGAAGCAAAATCATTATTAAACGAATTGGGCTTACCCTTCAAAAAGAAATAATATGGCCAAAGAATCAATGAAAGCTCGTGAAATTAAGCGAGCCAAAACCGTCGCTAAATACGCCGAAAAACGCAAGGCACTCAAAGAAGCAGGTGATTATGATGCCCTCCAAAAGCTACCGCGAAATGCTTCGCCGATTCGCATGCACAACCGTTGCAAGCTCACCGGACGTCCAAAAGGGTATATGCGTCAATTTGGAATTTCACGTGTCACCTTCAGAGAAATGGCAAACAAGGGACTAATCCCAGGAGTAACAAAAGCCAGTTGGTAATTTAAAACAAAACCTATGTACACCGATCCAATTGCAGATTATTTGACGCGTATCCGAAATGCCAACCAGGCCGGACACCGTGTGGTTTCTATACCCGCATCGAAGCTTAAAAAAGAAATTACCAAAATCCTTTTTGACCAAGGGTATATCCTAAGTTATAAATTCGAAGAAGATCCCCAACCCCAAGGGAGCATCAAAATCGCTTTGAAATACGACAAAATTACCAAGGAACCCGTCATCAAAAAATTACAACGTATCAGTACACCCGGACTACGAAAGTATGCTGCGGCAGACAATCTTCCCCGTGTACTTAACGGTCTTGGAATTTCGATCGTATCGACCTCTCACGGGGTGATGACCGGAAAACAAGCCGCCCAAGAAAATGTAGGAGGTGAATTAATCTGCTACGTATACTAATTAGAAAACAAAGAAGTAATGTCAAGAATAGGAAACAGTCCAATTAATATTCCACAAGGGGTCACTGTTGACATCCAAAAGGACACGATTACCGTCAAGGGAAAGTTGGGAGAATTGACACAAAATTACGATGCGGTCTCTTTTGATCTTAGCGACAATGTATTGACCGTAGCCCGTGAGTCAGAGGCCAAAGATCACAAAGCTAAACATGGTTTATACCGTAGCCTAGTCAATAACATGGTTGTTGGAGTTAGCGAAGGTTTTACCAAAGAATTGGAATTAGTTGGTGTAGGTTACAGGGCCAGCAACCAAGGACAAGTATTGGACCTTGCCTTAGGATTTTCTCACAACATACTATTTGACATCGCTCCAGAGGTCAAAGTAGAAACTGTGACCGAAAAAGGAAAAAACCCGATTGTAAAACTCACCTCTCACGACAAACAATTGTTGGGATGGGTAGCCGCTAAAATTCGTTCATTCCGCAAGCCCGAGCCTTACAAAGGAAAAGGGATCAAATTCGTCGGTGAACAAATACGAAGAAAAGCAGGTAAATCAGCATAATATTAAAGAATGGGACTTACTAAAACAGCTCGTAGAGCAAGAATTCACAAGCGCATCCGAGGAACCGTATCGGGCACCGCTCAGCGTCCACGCTTGTCGGTATTTCGTAGCAATAAAGAAATTTATGTGCAACTGATCGATGATGTCAATGGGATTACCCTAGCGGCAGCATCGTCAAAAGACAAAGATCTCGACACCTCCGGAGCGACCAACAAAGTCGAAGTAGCCGCATTGGTTGGAAAAGCAGTAGCTGCCAAAGCCACCAAAGCCGGTGTTTCGGAAGTGACCTTTGACCGTGGAGGCTATCTCTATCACGGTCGTGTAAAATCATTGGCCGATGGCGCCCGTGAAGGAGGACTTAAATTTTAACAACAACAAGAATGTTTCAAAATTATAAAAACGTAGAACTAGTAAAACCTGTTGGTCTTGATCTTAAAGACAGAATCGTAGGGGTACAACGGGTTACTAAAGTAACAAAAGGAGGACGTGCCTTTGGATTTTCAGCAATCGTTGTTGTTGGAGACGAACAAGGTGTAGTAGGCCAAGGACTTGGTAAATCTAAAGAAGTTTCTGAGGCCATCGCCAAAGCCGTCGAAGATGCCAAGAAAAACCTGGTGCGTATCCCGATTCAAAACGGAACACTACCTCACGAACAAAAAGGAAAATTTGGTGGAGCACGGGTGTTTATCAAGCCCGCTTCTGAAGGTACAGGAGTCATCGCCGGAGGTGCGGTACGTGCCGTACTCGAAGCAGTAGGTGTTCACAACGTACTTTCTAAGTCTCAAGGATCTTCAAACCCACACAATGTGGTCAAAGCAACTTTTGACGCATTGCTTCAGTTGAGAAGTCCACAACGTATCGCCCAACAACGCGGTATCTCTGTAGATAAAGTATTTAACGGCTAATCGTTGACAACCATGGCAAAGATCAAAGTAAAACAAGTAAAAAGCAGTATCAAACGCATTCAGTCACAAAAACGCACCCTTGAGGCCCTTGGCCTTAACGGAATTGGCAAAGAAGTGACGCACGAAGCGACCCCCAGTATATTGGGGATGGTCGATAAAGTAAAGCATTTGGTTACCGTAACAAACGCATAATTTAAGGATAATGAGCTTAAATAATTTAACCCCTGCAACAGGGTCAACACACAAAGGAGGAAAACGCGTCGGTCGCGGAGAAGGGTCTGGTAAAGGTGGAACCGCTGCACGTGGACACAAAGGTGCCAAATCACGTTCTGGATACTCCAAGAAAATCGGTTTTGAAGGAGGTCAAATGCCTTTACAACGACGAGTTCCCAAGTTTGGTTTTAAAAACATCAACAGAACCGAATATACACCGATTAACCTCGACACTTTGCAGGCGCTTGTTGACGACAAAAAAATCAAAAAAGAAGTTTCTTTAACCACCCTCATCGAATTGCGTTTGGCCGGTAAAAACGACTTGGTCAAAGTATTGGGTCGTGGAACATTAAAAACCGCATTAAAAGTAGAAGCACACAAATTCTCTGCCGAAGCCCAGAAAGCTATCGAAGCCGCCGGAGGAGAAGTAGTGACCTTGTAATAAAGTAGCATGAAGAAATTTATAGACACCCTTATCAATATATACAACATCCAAGAGCTGCGTGATCGCATTGCAACCACCTTGGGTATATTATTGATCTATCGTCTGGGCGCACAAATTGTGTTGCCTGGTATTGACTCGGTGCAACTTTCCGAACTCACATCACGTGCAGACGGAGGGGGTTTATTAGGAATTCTCAATGCCTTTACAGGAGGAGCCTTTGCCAACGCATCGGTTTTTGCCTTAGGGATTATGCCCTATATCTCGGCATCGATTGTGGTGCAATTGATGGGTATAGCGGTCCCCTATCTTCAAAAATTACAAAAAGAAGGAGAAAGTGGTCGTAAGCAACTGAACCAAATCACCCGTTGGTTGACTATCGCCATTTGTATTGTTCAAGCCCCGGCCTACCTCTATGGGTTAAGTGCCTTGGGTGTGCCGGACAGCGCTTTTATTATGGGAAGAAGTCCCTTGTTTATGATTTCTTCTATCATCATCCTAGTCACAGGAACTATCTTTGCTATGTGGCTCGGTGAGAAAATTACCGACAAAGGAATTGGTAACGGTATTTCCCTCCTGATTATGGTTGGTATTATCGCCAATTTACCACTTTCTTTTACCCAAGAGGTCATTTCCCGCGTAAGTGAAAACAATGGTGGTCTCATGCTGATTCTTATCGAATTGGTCCTTTGGGTGGTCATTATCCTACTCAGTATCCTATTGGTCATGGCGGTGCGCCAGGTACCGGTTCAGTACGCTCGTCGTACAGCTGGTGGAACCAACGAGCGCAATGTCTTCGGATCACGTCAGTATATCCCACTTAAACTAAATGCCTCTGGGGTGATGCCTATCATTTTTGCCCAGGCGATCATGTTTGCTCCTGCATACATTGGAGGTGCTTTGGGTGACTCGGACCTAGGCCAGTGGATGCAAACCAGTTTCTCAGATATTTTTGGGCTTTGGTACAACATATTGTTTGCGGTGCTGATTATCATCTTCACCTACTTCTACACGGCCATAACCGTGCCGACCAACAAAATGTCAGACGACCTCAAACGCAGTGGTGGATTTGTACCCGGTATTCGACCTGGTAAAGAAACCTCAGACTTTTTAGATACCGTGATGTCACACATCACTTTCCCCGGATCACTTTATTTGGCGGCCATAGCTGTTTTTCCAGCTGTTGTGGTCAAATTAATGGGAATGCAACAAGGTTGGGCCTTGTTCTATGGCGGTACCTCACTATTGATTATGGTGGGCGTAGCGATCGATACGATACAGCAAGTCAATTCGTATTTGTTAAACAGACACTACGATGGTCTTATGAAATCAGGTAAAACCAGAAGAGGAACCGCATAATGGCCAAGCAAGCAGCAATAGAACAAGAAGGAACCATCATCGAATCATTGTCGAATGCAATGTTTCGTGTAGAGCTCGAAAATGGCCATATCGTTACAGCCCATATCTCGGGTAAAATGCGGTTGCACTATATCAAATTGCTTCCCGGAGACAAAGTAAAACTTGAAATGAGTCCTTACGATTTAACAAAAGCAAGGATCACTTATCGATTTTAATCTATACTAAAATGAAAGTACGCGCATCCTTAAAGAAAAGAAGTCCAGAGTGCAAAATTGTACGTCGTAAAGGACGCCTTTATGTGATAAACAAAAAAAATCCACGATTTAAACAAAGACAAGGATAACTATGGCTAGAATATCAGGAGTAGACATACCTAAACAAAAACGCGGTGTTGTTGCCCTTACCTATATCTTCGGAATAGGCAATAGCAGAGCAAAACAAATTTTGGCCGAAGCCAAAGTCAGTGAAGACACCAAGGTGTCCGACTGGACCGACGAGGAAACCAGCAACATACGTGAGGCCGTTGCCAAATTCAAGATCGAAGGTGAGTTGCGATCCGAAATCCAACTCAACATCAAGCGTTTGATGGACATCGGTTGCTACCGTGGTATCCGTCATCGTGCAGGTTTACCCCTTCGAGGTCAACGCACCAAAAATAACTCGCGTACCCGCAAAGGAAAACGTAAAACTGTTGCCAACAAAAAGAAAGCAACTAAATAATCGATAAATTATGGCTAAAACCACCACAAAAAAGCGTAAAGTCATTGTTGAATCCAATGGAGAGGCACATATCAATGCTTCTTTTAATAACATCATCATTTCGCTGACCAACCTCAAGGGCGAAGTAATCTCTTGGTCATCGGCTGGCAAAATGGGCTTTAGAGGCTCCAAAAAGAACACACCTTATGCGGCACAAACCGCTGCAGAAGATTGTGCAAAAGTAGCTGCCGAAGCCGGATTGCGAAAAGTACGCGTATTTGTAAAAGGTCCTGGTAATGGTCGTGAATCTGCGATCAGAACCCTACACAACAGTGGCATCGAAGTTACCGAAATCGTAGACGTAACTCCACTACCACACAACGGATGTAGACCTCCAAAACGTAGAAGAGTATAATTTTTTAAAACAACCGCCTGATGCAAGACGTTATCGAAGGACAAGACCTTAATTCATAACCCTGCATCACTAAAACAAATATTATGGCAAGATACACCGGTCCAAAAACAAAAATTTCAAGAAAGTTCGGAGAACCGATCTTTGGCGATGACAAATCGTTTGAAAAACGCAATTATCCTCCCGGACAACACGGGAACAACCGTCGTCGTTCTAAAAAATCTGAGTATGCGGTGCAGCTCATGGAAAAGCAAAAAGCTAAATATACCTATGGTATTCTTGAGCGTCAATTCCGCAACCTATTCGAAAAAGCAAGCCGAAGCAAAGGGGTTACCGGTGAGGTTCTCCTACAGCTTTGTGAATCACGATTAGACAACGTTGTCTATCGCCTAGGAATTTCGCGCTCACGAAGTGGCGCACGTCAGTTGGTATCACACCGTCACATTACCGTTAACGGTGAAATTGTCAACATTCCTTCCTATTCGGTGCGTGCCGGCGATGTTATCGGTGTACGTGAAAAATCAAAATCCCTACAAGTCATTGCACATGCCTTAGAGTCTCACGCTGCCGTTTATGAATGGCTAAGCTGGAACAGTGCAACCATGGAGGGAACCTACGTCAATGTTCCGGAACGACTACAAATACCGGAAAACATCAAAGAACAACTAATCGTGGAATTGTATTCCAAATAATCTAACAGAAGAACGCACTATGGCTATATTGAACTTTCAAAAACCAGACAAAGTTATCATGATCGATTCTACCGAATTCGAAGGCAAATTCGAATTCAGACCATTAGAACCTGGTTATGGTCTTACGGTAGGAAACGCATTGCGTCGGGTACTACTGTCCTCTTTAGAAGGATTTGCTATCACTTCTGTAAAAATTGACAATGTTGAGCACGAATTTTCAACCATTCCTGGGGTAGTCGAAGATGTGACCGAAATCATTCTAAACCTCAAGCAGGTCAGATTTAAACGTCAAATCGAAGACACAGAAGAAGAAAAAGTAGTGGTCAATATCGGAGGTCAAGAGCAACTCAAAGCCGCTGATTTCCAAAAATTCATCTCCGGTTTTCAAGTGCTTAATCCCGACTTGGTGATCTGCAACCTTGAGAAAGATGTACAACTCAATATGGAGTTTACCATCGAAAAGGGAAGAGGATATGTCCCTGCTGAAGAAAACAAAAAAAGCAGTGCTGCCTTGGGCGTTATTGAAATTGATTCGATTTTCACACCGGTCAAAAATGTTAAATACAGCGTCGAAAACTTTCGAGTAGAACAAAAAACAGACTATGAAAAATTGGTTTTTGAGATCAGTACCGACGGGTCTATTCATCCTAAAGATGCCTTGACCGAAGCGGCCAAAATTCTCATTCATCACTTCCTTTTGTTCTCCGACGAGCGCATCACACTCGAAGCCGATGAAATCGCGCAAACCGAAACCTATGATGAAGAATCCCTTCATATGCGTCAGCTGCTAAAAACCAAATTGATCGACATGGACCTATCTGTCCGTGCGCTCAATTGCCTTAAAGCAGCCGAGGTTGATACCTTGGGAGACTTGGTTTCTTACAACAAAAACGATTTGATGAAATTCAGAAACTTTGGTAAAAAATCACTTACCGAACTCGAAGAACTCGTCGTATTGAAAGGACTTTCTTTCGGTATGGATCTATCAAAATACAAACTAGATAAAGACTAAAGTCCGCCATCACAATAGATATTAGACATGAGACACGGAAAAAAAGTAGCCCATCTCGGGCGTAAATCGGCCCACAGAAAAGCGATGCTTGCCAATATGGCCTGTTCCTTAATCGAACATAAAAGAATTCAAACAACCGTTACCAAAGCCAAAGCGCTTAAGCAATTTGTTGAGCCCTTGGTTACCAAATCCAAAACTGACACGACCCATAACCGTCGTTTGGTTTTTAGTTCTTTACGCAACAAATATGCGGTAGCAGAACTTTTTAGATCGGTGGCCGTCAAAGTAGGAGATCGTCCCGGTGGATATACCCGAATCATCAAATTGGGGAATCGATTGGGAGACAATGCCGACATGGCCATGATTGAGTTGGTTGACTATAACGAGGTGTACAACGCCGAAAAGACCACCAAGAAAAAATCGACCCGAAGAGGTCGCACCAAAAAAGCCGAGGCCACAGCGAGTGACGAAGCTACAGTTGCACAAGAAGCCCCTACAGTAGAGGCGCCTGAAGCAGCTGCTGAAAAACCCGCCAAAAAAGCCCCTGCGAAGCCTAAAAAAACAACCAAAAAAGACGATGCTGATAAAGATGCCTAATCCTTGTCCATCGCCTAAATAGATTAGAAGGATAAACAGCAATGTTTATCCTTTTTTTATAATTATATTTGCACTGGATTTATGGAACACCAAGAACGAAAAAAAGCCGTAGTACTCTTAGCCGATGGTACCCAGTTTTTTGGTAAATCGATCGGGATATCGGGCTCGAGTTTTGGCGAAATCTGTTACAATACCGGAATGACCGGTTACCAGGAAATTTTTACCGACCCTTCTTATTTTGGGCAAATCATCGTAACAACCAATGCTCATATAGGCAATTATGGAGTCAAAGAAGAAGACGCCCAATCGCGTGGAATGATGATCGCCGGTTTGATTTGTAAAAATTTTAGCTTTGACTATTCACGTCCTGCTGCCGATGGGAGTTTGTTGGACTATTTTAAAAAACACGAACGGGTCGTTATTGCCGATGTCGATACCCGTGCATTGGTAAGCTATATTCGCGAGCATGGCGCTATGAACGCCGTGATCACAACCGAAGTTGACCAGCTCGATAGTCTTAAAGAACAGTTGCAAGCCGCTCCTAAAATGGAAGGCCTCGAATTGGCCTCTAAGGTGTCAACTCAAGCGCCTTATTTTTATGGAGACGCATCTGCCAGCCATAAAGTAGCTGCTTTGGATTTGGGGATCAAAACCAACATACTCAAACACTTAGCCGCTCGGGATTGTTACCTTCAGGTTTTTCCTTACGACACTCCATTCGAAACGCTCGAAGCTTGGGGTGCCGATGGCTATTTTATTTCTAACGGACCCGGGGATCCGGAACCCCTCAAACAAGTACAGGCAACCGCCCAAAAAATCATTGCCAGTGGAAAACCTACTTTTGGCATTTGCCTAGGCCATCAGATCATTGCTTTGGCCAATGGTATTTCTACCTACAAAATGTTTAACGGGCACCGTGGAATAAACCACCCGGTACTTAACCTAAAAACAGGCAAGGGAGAAATAACTTCGCAAAATCACGGATTTGCTGTCAAAAGAGAGGAAGTCGAAAAACATGCCAATATCGACATAACCCACGAGCATCTCAACGATCAAACCGTTGCCGGGATAGCCCTTAAGGATAAGCCCTGTTTTTCGGTGCAATACCATCCCGAAGCAGGTCCGGGCCCCAACGATGCTACCTATTTGTTTGATCAATTTAAATCCCTCATCGAAAACCAAACCACCAAATAGTTTTTAAACATACATCTTATATGAGTATCATTCTAAAAATTCATGCCCGACAAATCCTCGACTCACGCGGAAATCCTACGGTAGAAGTTGACGTCATAACCGAAAACGGTATATTGGGCCGCGCGGCTGTTCCCTCGGGAGCCTCAACGGGCGAACACGAAGCCGTTGAACTGCGTGACGGCGGAAAATCGTTTATGGGAAAAGGCGTTATGCAAGCCGTGGCCAATGTCAACGAAAAAATTGCTCCTGCCTTGGTCGGTACATCTGTACTCGAACAAAATAAAATCGATCAACTGATGATTGATTTAGACGGTACCCCCAACAAATCTAATTTGGGCGCCAACGCCATTTTAGGTGTTTCCTTAGCTGCGGCCAATGCGGCTGCAAATGAACTGGGCTTACCGCTATACCGCTATGTAGGCGGAGTGAGTGCACATACCCTTCCTGTGCCTATGATGAATATCATCAACGGAGGCTCACATTCTGATGCGCCTATTGCGTTTCAAGAATTTATGGTTATGCCTGTGGGTGCCCAAAGTTTTTCGCATGCTATGCAAATGGGGACTGAGATATTCCACCACCTAAAAAAAGTCTTACACGACCGCAATTTGAGTACAGCAGTGGGCGATGAAGGAGGTTTTGCCCCCATATTAGACGGGACCGAAGATGCCCTCGAAACCATCCTTAAAGCTGTAGCCAACGCGGGATACAAAGCCGGTGAAGAAGTCATGATTGCCTTAGATTGTGCCGCTTCAGAATTTTATAAAAACGGCCAATACGACTATACCCTTTTTGAAGGTGCCGGAGCTCAGGTACATAGTTCGGAAGAACAAGCCCAATACCTGGCAGACCTCGCCGCTAAATACCCCATCATTTCAATCGAAGATGGAATGGACGAAAACGACTGGGAAGGATGGAAATCCCTGACCGATAAAATTGGTAAAACCGTCCAATTGGTGGGAGATGACTTGTTTGTGACCAACGTGACGCGTCTGGCTCGTGGAATTGACGAGTCCATCGCCAATTCGATCCTAATCAAAGTCAATCAAATTGGAACACTTAGCGAAACCATTGCAGCAGTTGATATGGCCCATCGTGCAGGCTATACCGCTGTGATGTCACATCGTTCGGGAGAAACCGAAGACAATACCATTGCCGATCTAGCTGTGGCGCTTAATACCGGGCAAATCAAAACCGGTTCGGCTTCACGTAGCGACCGGATGGCCAAATACAACCAGCTTCTTCGTATCGAAGAAGCCTTGGAAGAAAAAGCATACTACCCGGGGCAAAAAGCCTTTAATGTATAAACAACAGATTGCATAAAATGGAGGAAAAAGTTCAACTTTCGTACAACGGTCAACATATCGAATTTCCCCTAGTCGAAGGAAGTCAAGGTGAAAAAGCCATTGATATTCAAAGCCTTCGTGCACAAACGGGACTGATTACCCTAGACCCTGGATATAAAAACACAGGTTCTTGTTCTAGTGCCATTACCTTTTTGGATGGCGAAAAAGGAATTTTGCGCTACCGTGGTTATGATATTGCCGCTTTGGCTGAGAAAGTAAGCTTTTTGGAAGTTGCCTTTTTACTCATTTTTGGGGAGCTGCCTACTGAAGAACAGCTCACAAAGTTGCAAGACGATATTCATCACGAATCTTTGGTTGATGAAGATATTAAAACCATTTTAAAAAGTTTTCCAAAGTCAGCACATCCGATGGGAGTGTTGTCATCCCTAACTTCGGCTTTGATTTCTTTTAACCCCAGTTCTGTCGATGTTGATTCGGATGAAGACATGTATAAAGCCATCGTGTTGTTGATGGCCAAATTCCCTATACTTTGTTCTTGGGCACAACGCAAAATCAAGGGTTTGCCTTTGAATTATGCAGACATCAGTTTGTCCTACACGGAGAATTTTGCAAAAATGATGTTCAGAATGCCCCAGCAAGAATATACAGCAAAACCCGAGATCATCCGTGCGCTGAACAAACTATTGATACTTCATGCTGATCATGAGCAAAACTGCTCTACATCCACTGTACGGATTGTTGGTTCTTCACATGCCGGTTTGTTTGCCTCTATATCTGCGGGGATTTCTGCGCTTTGGGGCCCTTTGCATGGAGGTGCCAACCAGGCGGTTATTGAGATGCTCGAAGCCATTAAAGAAGATGGTGGAGACACCGAGAAATTTATGGCTAAGGCCAAGGACAAAAATGACCCTTTCCGATTGATGGGCTTTGGTCACCGTGTTTATAAAAACTTTGACCCGCGTGCCAAAATCATCAAGCAAACAGCCGATGAGGTGCTTGGTCAATTGGGGATAGAAGATCCCATTTTGGACATTGCCAAAAAATTGGAAAAACAAGCCCTAAATGACCCCTATTTTGTCGATCGAAAACTTTATCCCAACGTAGATTTTTATTCGGGCATCATTTACCGTGCTATGGGAATCCCCACCGAAATGTTTACGGTGATGTTTGCTCTTGGACGTTTACCGGGATGGATTGCTCAGTGGCGTGAAATGCGCTTGGGCAAAGAACCCATCGGTCGTCCACGACAAATATATACCGGACATACCGAAAGATTTATTTAGTCGTCTATTGCGGAAGCGACTTGATGCGTTGCGCTTGTAGTTTACGCACAAACTTTTGAACCTTTTCATCCGCAGCTACCTTGATAAAGTAGTGGTCTTTATAGAACGAATATTCGTGTGATTTTCCTTTATACACTTTTAATTTATAGTAGGGGATAACCAGTCCATAAGTTTCTAATAAACTTCTAAAATGGATGATAACCCCTTTTGGGCGTAGCTCGATATTACATGTATTCCGGTTGTGATCCAAAGTCAACAAACTATAAATCTCACTACTGCATTGGGTAATTTGTAATTGAGGAGAACCATTGCCTCCCATCTGCCAGCGTTGGCGAAGGCCAAAAGGCTTACCTACAGCCTCTTCCACTGCATTTTGGATTTTAGGATCGTTATAGGATACGTTGAGCAACATTTTTGATTCAAAGATACGGGATTCGTAAGATATCCCGTTTTGTTAGCGGCATAATAAGTATCTTTGCTCGCGATATGGAAAACATCGAAAAGCATTTGCAGGGGCTTGTCAGCGCATATATCGCTGACCGGTATGATTTGACCATTACCACTTTTGAATTCCAACAGACACGTAAAGAATTTAAAGGCGATATCACGCTGGTCACCTTCCCCTTGCTTAAACCGCTAAAACAGGCCCCCGAAGCTTTGGGACAGGCCATTGGGGTTTACCTCAAGGAAAAAAGTGTTTTTGTCACGGATTTTAATGTGATAAAAGGATTCTTAAACCTGGTGTTGTCCAATGCTTATTTTATACGTTTTTTAAACGCTATCGCCTCAACCTCGAGTTTTGGGCACCGCCCTATAACCGAAAAGGCCCCTTTGTATCTGATCGAATATTCATCACCCAACACCAACAAACCCCTGCACCTTGGGCATATTCGCAACAACGTATTGGGCCATGCAGTGGCTAATATTTTAGAAGCTGCCGGAAACCGTGTTCATAAGACCCAAATCATCAACGATCGGGGTATACACATCTGTAAATCTATGGTAGCCTGGATGGACTATGGGGAGGGGCGTACCCCTGAATCTACAGGAATCAAAGGCGACCAGTTGGTTGGAAACTATTATGTGCGTTTTGACCAAGTTTATAAAGAACAAATAGCAGCGGGTCTTGCAGCGGGTAAAACCGAGGAGCAGGCCCGAACGGAAGCACCTATTTTTGTTCAAGCACAAACGCTATTACGTCAATGGGAAGCAGGTGACCCTACGGTGCGTGCCCTATGGAAAAAAATGAATCAGTGGGTGTATGATGGGTTTGAAAAAACCTATGCCGCCCTAGGAGTTGATTTTGATTCTTTTTATTACGAAAGCAATACTTACCTCTTGGGCAAATCCATCATAGACGAGGGCCTCGAAAAAAAATTATTTTACACCAAAGATGACGGTTCAGTTTGGGTCGATTTAACCGATGAGGGTTTGGACGAAAAACTATTACTCCGTGCAGACGGTACGGCAGTGTATATGACCCAAGACCTAGGTACCGCTTCCCAGCGTTACAAGGATCATCCATCGATGAAAGGTATGGTCTATACCGTTGGTAACGAGCAAGACTATCATTTTAAGGTGTTGTTTTTGATCTTAAAAAAATTGGGATATGAATGGGCCCAGTCCCTATATCACCTAAGTTACGGTATGGTCGATTTGCCCAGCGGTAAAATGAAAAGCCGGGAAGGGACCGTCGTCGATGCCGACGATTTGATCGATCAAATGACACAGACCGCTGCCCAGCTTGCTAAAACGCACGGCAAAGTAGAAGGTTTATCCCAAAGCGAACAAACCAAATTGTACCACCAAATTGGACTAGGTGCACTCAAATACTTTATCTTAAAGGTAGACCCCAAAAAACGGATACTTTTTGATCCCGAAGCGTCGGTAGATTTTAACGGTAATACAGGTCCGTTTATTCAATATACAAATGCACGAATCCAATCGATATTGCGCAAGGCACCTTCTATTGAAAAAGTATTGGATGAGACCGTACCTCTCGAAGAACGTGAAAAAGCCATCCTCAATTTACTGATGCAGTATCCCAGTATGGTTAAACAGGCAGCAGAACAGTATAGTCCTGCGGTTATTGCCAATTATTTATACGACTTGGTACGCGCCTTTAATTCGTTTTATCAAAACACTCCCATTTTGGGTGTCCCACCACAATCGGTCCAAGATTTTAGGGTATTGATGACCCAAAAAGTAGGGGAGACGATCAAAAATGCAGCCCTGCTTTTGGGTATCCACGTTCCCGATCAGATGTAAAAAAAAATCGCTCCGAAGAGCGATTTTAATCTTTTTCTTTTCAATTTTTTCCCTTCCTAAGGGACGGGATTATTTAGAGCTTACAGCAAGATTGTAAACTACTAATCCAAATCCAATTTTGTTGATGGCATCCCCCACGTTGTAAACAACATCCATGGGTAGTCCACCGAAGATACCACTGTACCATCCTTCAGTACCGGCCATGTATCCAATAGGATAAATCGCCCATCCAATAAGAACAAATTTACAGAGTGTCTTGTGGGCACTTTGTACCGCACCACCAGCAGAAGCAGCTAGCTTGGCAGCTCCTCCCATCCAAATGTCATATACAATGACAAAATAAGCGATACCTGATACAAGACCCCAAAGAGCTGGTCCACTACCTGTAGTGTGTACTGCTTCACCAAAATAACCGGTAACAAGCATCACTACAGACAAGAAGATCAAGCGCCACATCATGGCTTTAGTTGCTCCAGCTGCCTTTAGAATAAGGTAGAATTCCACACACATTAATGGAACAGTAAGTACCCAGTCCACATAACGGAAGAAGGTAGGCGAGGTTCCATTGGTTGCCCAATAGTCTCTCATGTACCAATAATGCACAGCCGCAATAAATGTAATTAATCCAGATACCAAAATAGAAGTTCTCCATTTGTTATCGAACGAATTCATGGAAAGGAAGAAGAAGGCTGATGCTGCCATCATTGCCATACATCCTACGAAAAACGTAAATCCTACGTAATCGTCAGTAGCCATCGCGGGGGCAACTGAAATTAAACTTAAAATTTTTTCCATAATAAATTAAATA
>Ga0181568_10000029_pt1 | contig 114496 bp, 116 predicted proteins | sample 101ome_20_FD_133758 | JGI IMG/M metagenome (GOLD analysis project Ga0181568, IMG submission 133758) | Coastal salt marsh microbial communities from the Groves Creek Marsh, Skidaway Island, Georgia - 101404AT metaG (megahit assembly) | ecosystem: Environmental > Aquatic > Marine > Intertidal...
GAAGCCTTTTACTGTAGCGGCTGGAATGGAGTCGGGTGTGTTTGATCAATCAACGATCATTGATACTAATCCGGGTTTTATGAGAGTTGGTCGCAGTCAAGTGCGTGATCACCGTAATTACGGAGAGATTGATTTAGCCACGCTGCTTCTAAAATCAAGTAATGTCGCCTCTGCAAAAATTGCTTTGGGTATTGCGCCTGAGCGCTTGTGGGGTCTGTTGAACGGGTTGGGTTTTGGCCGGCTTGTGGGGTCAGGCTTTCCGGGGGAAGCACGTGGAAAATTAACGGGATATGAACAATGGCGCCCCATTGAAACGGCAACGTTATCGTTTGGATATGGCCTGTCATCATCAGTGCTTCAACTGGCACATGCTTATACGGCCATTGCCAATGATGGTTTTTTAGAGCCTGTTTCGTTAGTGCAGGAAGGGCAGGAGCTAGAGAAGACTCGAGTCATGAGTCGATGGGTTGCTGCTAGCCTGCGCGACATGATGAAAGGGGTGACGAGTCGTTCGGGGACAGCGCCTCGAGCAACGGTTCATGGCTATTCAGTTGCCGGTAAAACGGGCACAGTAAAGAAAGCGATTGCAGGAGGGTACGCTGAAGATAAGTACTTGGGAATTTTTGCAGGTATGGCGCCTGCAGATGATCCAAAACTCGTGATGGTGGTGGTTATTGATGAGCCGAAAGCAGGTGACTATTATGGTGGTTTAGTCGCAGCGCCTGTATTTTCAAGAGTCATGGCCGGCGCGTTGCGCTTAATGAATGTGGCGCCAGATCATCTTGAAAATGCGACAGTTCTTGCTGCGTTTGATGGAGGAGCTCAATGATGCCTGCTAAGCGAAATTTAACGTTGGTTTCTTTGCATACTTTACTGGACGGTTTGCTGGAACTGGAATCCGATGTATTCGTGACAGGGTTGAAAATAGATGCTCGAATGATACAGGACGGTGATGTTTTTATCGCGGTCGCGGGGTCGAAAGAGCATGGCTTAATGTATGCAGACCAAGCCGTTAAGGCGGGCGCGATAGCGATTATTTATGATCCTTCGTCAGGCGGTGAGTTACTCGCAAGACAAGTTAAAAAGCAGTCGGGTATTTGCTTGCTCGAATTAGCTGATTTAGGTCGGCATCTCAGTGCTATTGCTTCGCGTTTTTATCAACACCCTTCTGATCAATTATCGGTTATTGGCATTACCGGGACGAACGGTAAAACATCAGTGAGCCATTTTATTGCTCAGGCGCTCAACACCTATGAGAAATCATGCGGGTTGATAGGCACTTTAGGTTGGGGGCAGTTAAATGAGCTTAAACCAACAATGAATACCACGCCCGATGCGATCAGTGTTCAAAATCAATTAGCTGTTCTTCGAGATGAAGGTTGTAACGAAGTTGCGATGGAAGTGTCTTCGCATGGTTTGGATCAAGGGCGAGTTAAAGACGTTCATTTTAAAGGGGCGGTTTTTACTAATTTAAGCCACGATCACCTGGATTATCACCAGACAATAGAGGCGTATGGAGAAGCTAAATTAGCCTTGTTCAAATGTCCGTCGCTAAAGTTTGTTGTGCTAAATAGAGATGACCCGTTCAGCGCGACTATCGAAAAAGCATTAGCACCGAGCGTGGCTGTTTACAGTTTTTCACGTGATGCGGAAAATCCAGATATTGAAAACAGTTTCTATATTTCGAATGAGCAGTTGGTATCGACAGGGTTATCGTTTGATGTGTCATTCAATAAGCAAATTGTGTCAATTCACTCGACTTTATTTGGAGCGTTTAATGTCGATAATATTGTTGCCAGCTTGGCGGTATTGGTCGCAATGGGTGATGAATTTAGTGTGGCGGCTAAGAAAGTTGGGGCTATTCAAGGCGTAAGCGGTCGTATGCAACATATTGCTGTTGCCGGCGTTAAACCGACAGTGATTGTTGACTATGCGCATACTCCGGATGCTTTAAAACTCGCTTTGATGAGCCTGCGTGAACACGGCCAAGGCGCCTTAAGGCTTGTTTTTGGTTGCGGTGGTAATCGTGATCAAGCTAAACGGCCTTTAATGGGGGCAATAGCCGCTGAATGGGCGGATCAGATTGTGATTACAAATGATAATCCACGTTTTGAGTCGGCTCGGCATATTGCGGAGCAAATTAAAGCCGGTACTAACGCAGCAAATGAAGTAGAGGTGGTCCTTGACCGTGCTCAAGCAATAAAAGACACCATCATGCGGGCTGCGGAAGACGATATTGTTCTCATTGCGGGTAAAGGGCATGAGGAATATCAGCAGATAGGCAGTGAAAAAATTGCTTTCAGTGATATTGCGCAGGTAAAGAGCGCCCTGAAAGCGAAACGAATGTTGGAAAAAGGAGGCGATGCATGCAAGACATGAGCCTTCAGCAGTTAGCAACAACCGTGAACGGTCATTTAGTTGGTGAAAATGTTTGCTTTGATTCAGTGAGCACAGACACAAGAAGTATTCAGCAAGATGATCTTTTTGTTGCCTTGCAGGGTGATCACTTTGATGGCAACCATTTTGTTTCTCAGGCCAGTGAAAACGGCGCTATAGCTGCGCTTGTCAGTGCCGATGTGGTGGCTGATATTCCTTACGTAAAAGTGGATGACACCTTGGTAGCGTTAACCCAGCTAGCCAAACAACAACGTGAGAGTGTTGATATTCCTTTGGTAGCAATTACCGGCAGTAACGGTAAAACCAGTGTAAAAGAATTACTGGCCAGCATTTTAAATGTGTCCAAGCAGGTTTTGGCAACAGAGGGTAATTTCAATAATCAAATTGGAGTCCCCCTGACCTTATTGAATTTAACGCAGTCGCATGAAGTGGCGGTGATCGAAATGGGGGCTAGTCAGGCAGGGGATATTGCGCATTTATGTGATATTGCAAAGCCGACGGTGGCCATTTTAAATAATGTCGGTTCTGCACACCTAGAAGGTTTTGGAAGTCTTCAAGGCGTGGCGAGTGCAAAAGGGGAAATTATATCCGGCCTAAGCGCAACCGGTACCGCTATTTTAAATCAGCAAGAGCCTTGGTTAGACCAATGGCTTGAGTTGTTGGCGCAGAGAAAACTCATGCTTTTTGGCTGGTCTGATGAGGCAGATGTCTGGGCGGATGCCGACTCAGTTCAAATGAGTTTGCTAAAGGGGCAATTTAAAACCACGTTTGTGCTGAATTACCAACAACAGCACATTGATATTCAGCTGAACCTGATGGGTAAACACAATGTCTTAAATGCACTGGCCGCTGCAAGCGCTGCATTGAGTTTGGGTGAACCCCTGTCTCGTATAAAAGAAGGCTTAGGTCGAGTTACAGCGGTTAAAGGCCGCATGCAAGCCTTACAAGGGATTGCAGGAAGCATTGTGATAAACGATTGCTATAACGCAAACCCTAAGTCATTTGAAGCGGCGTTAGCCTGTTTAACCCATATAAAACAACCTTTTTGGATAGTACTGGGAGATTTTGCCGAGCTAGGGGTTAATAGCACACAAATACATCGGCAGATGGCTGAGCAAATCGTGAAAAGTAACGTGCAGCAATTTTATGCAGTGGGTGAACAAATGCAGCATGCCGTTGAAGCTTTTAATGCACAGTCGGATTCGCCTGACAGGCAGGCGGTGCACTTTGCCAGTCAGGAAGAGCTGGTGGCGCACTTACAAAAAACCTTGAGCTCGGGCGTTTTGGTATTAGTGAAAGGTTCGCGCTCACAAGGCTTGGAAAAGATCGTAGAAAAAATAACTCAATTAGAGGGTAGCGCATGTTGTTAATGTTGGCAGATTGGTTAACGGAGTACCATAGCGGGTTTAGGGTATTTCAGTACCTGACGATGCGTTCAATCTTGGGTACCTTGACGGCCTTGTTCGTTGCCTTTTTGGTGGGGCCCGCAATGATTCGTAAGTTGAGCTTTCATAAAATTGGCCAAGCCGTCCGTGATGATGGCCCAGAAACACACTTTCAAAAAGCTGGAACGCCAACGATGGGGGGTACGCTCATTTTAGTGGCGGTGGGGTTAAGTACGCTGTTGTGGGCGGATTTAACAAACCGATATGTCTGGGTTGTGCTTCTGGTCACCTTGTTAACAGGGGCGATTGGTTTCATTGATGATTATAAAAAAGTGGCTTTGCAGGACCCTAAAGGGTTATCAGCGGGTAAAAAATATATAGGGCAATCGATTATTGCCCTGGGGGCAGGGCTGTTTTTGTACTACACGGCGACGTCACCATTGGAAACAACATTGTTTGTTCCTTTTTTTAAAGACGTGAGTGTTCAACTCGGTTGGCTATTCGTTCCATTGACCTATTTTGTCATCGTCGGCAGTAGTAATGCGGTTAATTTGACAGATGGTTTAGATGGTTTGGCCATTATGCCAACAGTTTTAGTGGCGGGCGCATTGGGTATTTTTGCTTATTTATCGGGTAATGCGCAGTTTGCTCAATATTTGGCTATTCCCAGTTTGCAAGGGACGGGTGAATTGGTTGTTTTTTGTGGCGCGATCGTTGGCGCTGGCATGGGCTTTTTATGGTTTAACGCTTATCCGGCCATGGTGTTTATGGGCGATGTTGGGGCATTAGCATTGGGTGCGGCTTTGGGTGTGTTAGCCGTGCTGGTGCGTCAAGAGTTAGTGTTGGTCATCATGGGCGGCGTGTTCGTCATGGAAACGGTGTCAGTTATCTTGCAGGTGGCTTCCTTTAAGTTGACGGGCAAACGTGTTTTTAGAATGGCACCCATCCATCATCACTTCGAATTAAAAGGTTGGCCGGAACCAAGAATTATCGTTCGTTTTTGGATTATCACCGTCATTTTGGTGTTGATCGGGTTATCGACGTTGAAATTAAGATAATGGAACCACTGATGCGCAATCAAAATCATCATCACTGTCCGGGTTTAGACCGTTTAGGCTTAGATCAGGAAGGCGTGCGTGTGCTTGTTGTGGGATTGGGTGTCACTGGTTTGTCGGTTATTAAGTTTCTAGAAAAAAATCATATTGAAGTGGCTGTGATTGATAGTCGAGAAACGCCTCCTGGTTTAGATGTCATGGAGGAATCTTATCGCGATATTGCCGTATTCACGGGTGGTTTTAAACACGCTGTTTTTGAAGCAGCGACACATATCATTGTTAGCCCTGGCGTTAGCTTAGATGAGGACGAGATTCAAACAGCAGCGGAACGAGGCGTGCCTGTTTTTGGTGATATCGATCTTTTTGCTGTGTGTGCCGATGCGCCGGTCGCCGCAATAACGGGTTCAAATGGCAAAAGTACGGTGACAACGTTGCTGGCTAAGATGGCTGAAAAAGCAAAATGGGATGTGCGAGCCGGAGGTAATCTTGGGACGCCTGCATTAGATCTGCTATCGGAAAAGCCCGCTGATTTGTATGTACTGGAGCTGTCCAGTTTTCAACTTGAAAGAACCTCTCAGTTGAAAGCGGACGTCGTCACCTTATTGAATATCAGTGATGATCATATGGATCGTTATCAAACCTTGGCAGCGTATTGTGAAGCAAAGGAACGGATTTTTTATGGTGATGGTGTGGCGGTTATCAATCGTCAGGATGCTGTTGTTAGCTCAATGCAATTACCGTCCGGGCGAAAAATTATTTCATTTGGTTTGGATAAGCCTCAATCCAGCGATTATGGGTTGGTGGCTTCAGCAGGCCATGAGGTGATGTCGAAAGGAGACAGTCCTATTTTACCGGTGTCTGAATTAAAGCTTAAAGGCCGTCATAATATACAAAATGCATTGGCGGCAATGGCCATGGCAGATTCATTAAACCTGCCGAAATCTGCGCAAATAGAAGTGCTAAAGGTGTTTCCTGGCTTGGAGCATAGAACGCAGTGGGTGGCTGACATTCAAGGTGTGACTTGGATTAATGATTCTAAAGCGACTAACCCGGGTGCCTGTTTAGCCGCGCTAACTGGCTTGGGTGGCCCCATTATTTTGATTGCTGGCGGTGATGGGAAAGGCGCGGATTTTAACGTATTGGCAAAAGGAATTGAGGCACATGTTTCGCTGCTGATTTTAATAGGGCGAGATGCTAAAAGGTTTCAAGCCGAAGCGGCTGGAGACAAGCCTGTTGTTATGGCGGAAAATATCGAGGAAGCCGTTCAATTAGCTGCCAGTCGAGCGGTGATGGGGGAGACGGTTCTATTATCACCGGCTTGTGCATCGTTAGATCAATTTGCAAATTATCAGCAACGAGGTGATCGTTTTATTGCCGCTGTTAGGGAGCTGGCTGCATGAACGTCGCGATGCCAAAAATGGGTGATGCTGCTGTCGTTGCCAAACGTGGTCGTTATTATTTAGACGGTTGGTTGCTGTTTGCTGCTTTAGGATTATTGTCTGTTGGCTATGTGATGGTGGTCTCTGCCTCATTACACCTTGGTGACAGGGTATTCGACAATATTTGGCATTATCCGGCCCGCCAAGCAGTGCATATTTTGATGGGTTTGACCCTGGCTTTTATAGGTGCCTGTGTGCCTTTGAAAGTTTGGGAGCAAGGCGGACCAAGTTTAATTTTAATTGCTATCGCCTTATTAGTGCTGGTCTTTATCCCGGGTATTGGTGTCAAAGTGAATGGGAGTTATCGGTGGATTAATGTAGGCGTTGCAAGACTGCAAGTATCGGAAATAGTGAAGTTGATTTGTATTTTGTATATGGCCGGTTTCTTAACGCGGCATGTAAATGATGTGCGTGAGTCTATAAAAGGCGTTATACGCCCCATGTTGCCGTTAGGTATCGTGTTTGGGCTGTTAATGGCGGAGCCTGATTTCGGTGCTACGTTTGTGATTGGTTTTAGTGTGATGTGCATGATGTTTTTAGGCGGGGCTCGTCTAATAGAGTTTGTGACTTTGGTGCTGATGGGGATAGTTTTAGGCGTGGTGGCCATTACATCGTCAGCTTATAGGATGGAGCGCGTAACGGCCTTCAGGGATCCTTGGGCGGATCATTTAGGGTCAGGCTTTCAGCTGATTCAATCGTTAATAGCGATGGGTCGTGGGGAATGGTTTGGTGTTGGTTTGGGAAGCAGCATTCAGAAACTGTTTTACTTACCGGAAGCCCATACTGATTTTATTTTTGCCGTCTTAAGTGAAGAGCTGGGGGTTGTCGGCTCGGTTTCGGTTATTTTATTGTTTGGTCTGTTGATATGGCGGGCCTTCCAAATTGGTAAAGCAGCAGAGCGTTTAAACCTTAGGTTCTATTCACTGTTGGCCTATGGGCTGGGTGTTTGGATTGGGCTGCAATCGTTTGTCAATATAGCGGTTAATATGGGTGCCTTGCCAACAAAAGGATTGACCTTGCCGCTGATGAGTTACGGTGGCAGCAGTATGATTATCATGTGCGCTGTTGTAGGTTTGTTGTGTCGTATTCACCATCAAACGCAGCAAGAGTATGTCAGCCAGCTAAAAGGGAGGTCGGCATGGCAATACGCATAATGATCATGGCCGGTGGAACAGGGGGGCACGTATTTCCAGCCTTAGCAGTGGCCGAGTACTTGCTGCAAGCAGGGCATGAAGTGAGTTGGTTGGGAACTAAAAAAGGAATTGAAGCAAGGGTGGTGCCTGAGGCCGGTATCGATATTGACTGGTTGTGTGTATCGGGTTTGCGAGGCAAAGGATTGGCGAGCTTATTATTAGCGCCGTTTATGTTACTGAAAGCCTGTTATCAGGCGTCGATCATTATTCGTCAGCGTCAACCCGATGTTGTCTTAGGGCTCGGTGGCTTTGCCTCAGGACCGGGTGGTTTGATGAGTTGGTTACATGGGAAGCCGTTGGTAATCCATGAGCAAAATCGTGTGCCAGGGACAACAAACCGTTTGCTAAAAAATATCGCTAAACGGGTATTAGAAGCCTTCCCTCGATCTTTTGAGAATAAGACGCAGGCAGTCTTTACGGGTAACCCGGTGAGAAAAGAGTTGTTAGGCCATTCGTTAAAAGAAACTAAAAGCAATACGAATGTTTTGGTCGTGGGTGGAAGCTTAGGCGCCTCGGTGCTTAATGAAGTGGTACCTGACGCTCTGCAAGATATTCAACAAGAAATGAACCTTCAGGTGATTCATCAAGCAGGAAAAGCGACCGTCGAAGTGGCCAAGAAAAAGTATAAGGACACAAAAGTACAGGCAGAAGTTTGTGTCTTTATCGACGATATGAAACAAGCTTATCAATGGGCAGATGTTGTTATTTGCCGGGCTGGTGCCATGACGGTATCTGAAATAATGGTGATGGGTTTGCCCGCTATTTTTGTCCCGTTACCTCATGCGATTGATGATCATCAGAGCAAAAACGCAGCTTATCTGGCCGATCAAGGTGCGGCAATCGTTATGCCGCAACGGTCATTTACACCAAAAGCCTTGTCCACAACATTAAAGACGTTGTTGCTGGATAAAAAACACTTATCAGAAATGCGTGCTAAGGCCTTTTCGCTGGCAAAACCGGAGGCGACTGAACTTGTCGCCAATACTTGTTTAGAGGTGGCATTATGATGCCCGACACACACAAGCACCATTCTACCCATTTGGGTTTTGGTAAATTAAAACACATTCATTTTATTGGTATTGGTGGCGCTGGTATGAGCGGCATTGCCGAAGTGCTTATCAATTTAGGGTACAAGGTATCTGGCTCTGATATACGTGAAAGCAAGGTAACAAAACGCTTGGTTGAGCAAGGCGCAACTGTTTATATTGGCCATTTGGCAGGCAATGTCAAACACTGTGATGTCGTGGTGACATCAACCGCGGTGCAAAAAGATAACGCCGAAGTCGTTGCAGCTAAAACGCAGCGTATCCCGGTGATTCCACGTGCCGAAATGCTCGCCGAATTGATGCGATTCAGATTTGGAATCGCCATAGCGGGAACGCATGGTAAAACCACAACAACCAGCTTATTAGCTGTGCTGATGACCGAGGGGGAGCTGGATCCAACGTTTGTGATTGGTGGCCTATTAAACAGTGCTGGAACCAATGCAAAGTTAGGTGAAAGCCATTATTTAGTGGCAGAAGCTGATGAAAGTGATGCTTCATTTCTTCACTTGCAACCAATGATTGCGGTAGTGACGAATATTGATGAAGATCATATGAGCACCTACGGTGGTGACTTTCAACAGGTTAAGGACGCATTTAAATCTTTTTTACATCAACTCCCATTTTATGGGCTCGCAGTCATGTGTGCAGATGATGAAAATGTGCGTGAATTATCGCCCTCCATTGGTAAACCGATACTCACCTATGGAATTGAACAGGCAGCAGATTTTCAAGCGCTCGATGTGAAGCAGGAAGGTTTTCGTACCCACTTCAACTTAAAGCGTTTAGGCAAGAGTGATGTCCTCCCGTTAACCGTAAATATGCCGGGTAAACATAATGTGTTAAACGCGCTTGCCTCCATTGCAGTAGCAAGCGAGCTGGGTGTGTCTGATGAAGCTATTGCAGCGGGCTTAAGGCATTTTAAAGGGGTGGGTCGTCGTTTCCAAATTAACGGTGAAATAAAACTGGGCAATGGCTCTGCTTTACTGGTGGATGATTATGGCCATCATCCACGTGAAGTGATGGCAACAATAAAAGCAGTGCGCGAAGGTTGGCCAGCAAAACGATTGGTTTTAGCTTTTCAACCGCACCGTTATTCAAGAACGCATGATTTATTTGAAGATTTTGTAGAGGTGCTAAACGAAGTAGATGTGTTGATTTTGCTGGATGTATATGCAGCGGGCGAAAAACCGATGGCTGGGTCTGATGGCCCTGCTTTGAGTAAGGCCATTCGCCAACGAGGAAAACTGATTCCTGTTTTTGTAAAAGAAATAGAACAACTGCCAACCGTGTTAAAGGGTGTGTTGCTAGCGGATGACATTGTGGTGACGTCGGGGGCTGGCGATATTGGTGCCGCCTCAGCCAAGTTGGAAAAGCAATTAAATCAGATGGTTGATTCACAGGGGCTGAGCTAAAAATGCAAGCAGTGAATAATAATATCAAGCCGTTAGCTGGTCAGTTGAAGGAAAGAGAGCCTTTAGCGCGTTATACGTCATGGCGCGTAGGGGGTGAAGCTGACTATTTTTATAAACCCGCGAATATTGAAGATACGCAGCGCTATTTACGATCACTTTCAGGTGATGAATCTGTTCTTTGGTTAGGGTTGGGTAGCAACGTGCTGGTTCGTGATGGTGGTGTGCGTGGAGTGGTTATTTATACACGAGGTTGCTTAAAGCGAATGGAGCAAACATCCGATGAACTACTGATGGTTGAAGCCGGTGTGCCCTGTGCCTTGGTGGCTAAGTTTGCCGCAGAAAAAAACTTATCAGGCGCTGAATTTTTGGCCGGTATTCCCGGCACAATGGGCGGTGCCTTGGCGATGAATGCAGGTGCTTTTGGTGGAGAAACATGGCATTTGGTTAAGCGAGTGGTCATGTTAAATCGTCATGGGGATTTAATAGAACGCCAAGCGAATGAATTTACAGTGGGGTATCGAAGCGTCTCGGTTGCTGAAGATGAATGGTTCGTGGCATGTTATTTAGACCTTCCCAAAGGCGTTCATGAGGAAGGTCGAGAAAAAATTCGTCAACTACTCGCCAAACGTTCAAAAACACAACCCACCAATATACCGAGTGGCGGCTCTGTTTTTAAAAACCCAGAGGGTGATTACGCGGCCCGTTTAATTGAGGCGACAGGTTTGAAAGGCTATCGGTTGGGTGGTGCGCAAGTCTCTGAGAAACATGCAAATTTTATTTTAAACACGGGAGAAGCGACAGCTAAGGACATCGAAAACCTGATTGATGATGTAAAAAGCCAGGTCAAAGAACAACACGGTGTGTTGCTTGAAACAGAAGTTCGGATTATTGGCGAGGAGTTGGCGTCATGAGAAAAGTCCAATCCCCTCAAGCGTTTGGCAAAGTGGCTGTTGCTATGGGCGGCCTTGCTGCTGAGCGAGAGATTTCCTTGTTGAGTGGTCAGGCTGTTTTAACTGCTTTAAAAGCACAAGGCGTGGACGCGGTTGCCTTGGATATAAAAAACATCAGCCTGATTGAATTAAAAGAAATGGCTGTTGATCGTGTGTTTAATGTTATGCACGGACGCGGCGGAGAAGATGGGCAATTACAAGGCGCTTTGGAATTATTAGCGATTCCTTACACCGGTAGTGGAATCCTAGGCTCTGCCCTTGGAATGGATAAGTTAAGAACGAAAGCCTGTTGGATGGGTTTGGGCATGCCAACACCGAAATGGATGGTATTAAAAAATGCAAAGGATATTGAACTTTGTGCGACTGCCTTAGGTTTTCCTCTCATGGTAAAACCCGCCTTGGAAGGCTCGAGTATAGGTATGGCGAAAGCCAATAATCCTGAACAGCTTCATGAAGCCTATACAAAAGCATCGAAATTTAACTGTGATGTGATGGCCGAGCAATGGGTTGAAGGAGAGGAATACACGGTTGCTATCCTGGCGGGTCAGCCGCTTCCAGTGATTAGATTAGAAACGCCAAATGATTTTTATGATTATGAAGCCAAATATGAGCTGAATACCACGCAATATCACTGCCCATGTGGTTTGGATGTTGAGACGGAAAAGGCGCTGCAAGACCTATCACTGAAAGCTTTTAATCAACTGGGTGCTGAAGGATGGGGGCGTGTAGATTTAATGTTGGATAAGTCAGGCGCTCCACAGTTGTTGGAAATTAACACGGTGCCCGGCATGACCGACCACAGTTTGGTGCCCATGGCGGCTAAACAGGCGGGGATTAATTTTAACGAACTGGTTTGGACTATTTTGGAAACCAGTGTCGAACAGGCGGCCGGATGAAAAATTTGACGACGAACGTTTTTGAGCAAGCAAAACCATGGGTAACTGCGGTTTTATTTTTAGTTGTTGCAACTGTTTTCGTCTGGCAAGGATTGGGCTGGTTAAACAAGCCAACGACGGTGCCCATAAAGTACGTGCGTGTTAGTGGAGAAATGAAACATCTCTCACAAGAAGAATTATCTGCCTCGTTATCTGCCTTGGTGGATACCGGATACTTTGCGTTGGATGCCGATGACATTGTAAAAGCAGTGAAAAAGCTGGAATGGGTCAATAAAGCAAAGTTAAGGCGGGTGTGGCCCGACACGATTGTGTTGTTTATAGAAGAGCAAAAGCCAATGGCCGTCTGGAATGAGGTTGCTTTATTAAATCAAGCGGGTGAGGTGTTCAGGCCAACCTTCGATAAAGCGTTGTTGAGCTTGCCGCATTTAGTGGGAATAGAAGCGGAGAGTCAACAGATGTTAGAGGAATTGAAAAAATTAAATCACTCACTAGCGCAAACAGGTTTTTTAGTGAAAACATTAAATTTAGCTGAGCACGGAAGTTGGTCCGCGGAATTGAATAATGGCACAAAAATTAAAGTGGGTGATGAGTCGCCATCTCAAAAAATAACCAAGTCATTAACGTTATTAGCGTCGATAGATAAGGGATTCATCGAGCATCTCGATGAGGTGGATCTACGCTACCCGAATGGGATGGCTGTTAAATGGGTAGACGGTTATCAGTTCAACGATGTGAAGGCAGCGCAAGCATTGAAAAAAGATCAGCCAACGAAGGGCTAGAAACAATGAAGAAAAACAGTGATAAAAATTTAATTGTTGGTTTAGACATTGGAACGTCTAAAGTGGCGGCCATTGTGGGCGAAATAACCCCTGATGGAACGATTGATGTGATAGGCATAGGAACAAGCGGTTCTCGCGGATTAAAAAAAGGTGTGGTGGTGAACCTGGAGTCAACGGTGCATTCTATCCAACGGGCAGTGGAGGAGGCTGAGTTGATGGCGGGGTGTCAAATCAATTCTGTTTATGTGGGTATTGCCGGGAGTCACATTAGTAGCCTGAATTCCAATGGCGTTGTGGGGATTAAAGAAAGCGAAGTGATTCCATCAGATATCGAACGTGTTATTGATGCGGCAAGAGCGGTCGTTATCCCTGCCGATCAGAAAATTCTCCACATCATGCCGCAAGAGTTCATCATTGATGGGCAAGAAGGCATTAAAGAACCTGTTGGTATGGCCGGTATTCGGTTAGAGGCCAAAGTGCATATCGTCACCGGCGCAGTCAGTGCAGCTCAAAATATCATTAAATGTGTCCGTCGTTGTGGGTTAGAGGTGGACGATATTATCCTGGAGCAATTGGCATCCAGTAGTTCAGTTTTAACCGACGATGAAAAAGAATTGGGTGTTTGTTTGGTTGATATCGGCGGCGGTACAACCGATATAGCCGTTTTTTGTGACGGCTTTATTCGCCACACGGCAGTGATTCCCATCGCGGGAGACCAAGTCACCAATGATATTGCCGTAGCACTTCGTACGCCAACCCAATACGCAGATGAAATTAAGTTGAAATATGCGTGTGCGCTGACTCAACTGGTGCAAGAAGATGAAATGATTGATGTGCCCAGCATAGGCGAGCGACCCGCTCGAAAAATATCACGCGGAAATTTGGCAGAAATCATCGAGCCTCGTTACGAAGAATTGATGATGCTTGTGCAGGCCGAGTTAAGGCGATCAGGGTATGAGGACATTGTTGCAGCCGGCATTGTCCTGACAGGTGGTAGCGCCAAGGTAGAGGGTTTAGTGGAGTTAGCGGAAGAAGTGTTCCATATGCCCGTTCGCTTGGGTCACCCGCAGTATGTTTCCGGGTTAAGTGAAGTTGTGCGTAACCCGATTTACGCAACAGGCGTTGGTTTGTTGTTGTTTGGCCAACAAAACAGCGTGGCGAACAATGGTGAAATGAAAAATGGATTTTTGGCCATGTGGGAAAAAATGAAGAGCTGGTTTCAGGGTAATTTTTAGAACTTAAATTTTAGATAAACAAGACAGGGGAAATAATATGTTTGAATTAATGGATGCACACACACAAAATGCGATCATCAAAGTAATTGGTGTTGGTGGCGGTGGCGGTAACGCAGTCAATCATATGGTGAGCAGTGAGATAGACGGCGTAGAATTTATCTGTGCTAATACCGATGCTCAGGCGCTAAAAGATACATCCGCTAAAACGGTCCTACAGTTGGGCAATAACAGCACAAAGGGTCTAGGTGCAGGCGCGAATCCTGACGTGGGAAAACAAGCGGCTATCGAAGACAGAGAACGAATTCAAGAAGTTATCGGTGGTTCAGACATGGTGTTTATTACCGCAGGTATGGGTGGTGGTACAGGCACAGGTGCTGCGCCAATAGTGGCTGAAATCGCAAAAGAGATGGGTATTTTAACAGTGGCAGTGGTGACAAAGCCGTTCCCGTTTGAAGGTAAAAAACGGATGTTGTTGGCAGAAAAAGGTATTGAGGAATTAGCACTGCATGTTGATTCTTTAATCACTATTCCGAATGAAAAGCTGTTGCATGTGTTAGGCAAAGACATGAGTTTATTGAATGCATTTAAAGCAGCGAATGATGTGCTGTTAGGTGCAGTTCAAGGGATTGCGGAGTTAATTACGTGTCCAGGGCTCATCAATGTTGACTTTGCTGATGTAAGAACGGTGATGTCTGAAATGGGCGATGCAATGATGGGTACCGGAAATGCGCGGGGAGAATCAAGAGCACGTGAAGCCGCTGAAGCAGCCATCCATAGCCCCTTATTGGAAGATATCAACGTACAAGGAGCTCGTGGGATACTTGTCAACATTACAGCTGGGTTGGATATGTCCATTGGTGAATTTGAAGAAGTTGGTCAAGCAGTGAGAGACTTCGCTTCAGATGATGCAAATGTTGTGGTGGGGACAGTGATCGACCCGGATTTATCAGATGAAATGCGGGTGACGGTTGTAGCTACGGGTTTAGGGCGAAAAGCGGCGGCTGTTGAAGAGCCAACACCTATTGTGCAGGTAAGAAAAGAGCCAGTCCAAGCGCCAAAAATAGATGTTGAAGACTATGATATCCCAACTATTATGCGTGAGAATAAAGAAAGGATGGCAGGTCAAAAAGTGAGCGGTTCAGATGAAACGGTTGATCCGGCGTATTTAGATATTCCTGCTTTTTTAAGAAGACAAGCGGATTGATGGGCAGCAGATTACCCTCCTGTTTCAACGTTATGGCAAGGGGGGGTAATAAGAGTGAAAAATGTAAGCGGAGGGCGTGTTATTTGTAAAAGTGTAAAATGTGTTAAAATCTCGCGTCAATAATGATAAAAATTCATGAAGCATCTGCTTGGGAGTATTAAATGATTAAACAACGGACGCTGAAAAATGTGATTCGTGCCACAGGCGTAGGGTTACACAGTGGTGAGAAGGTTTACTTAACATTGCGCCCAGCAGGCGCTAACGTTGGTATTGTCTTTCGCCGGGTGGACTTTGACGAAGAGGTGGTTATTCCTGCAAAAGCAGAAAATGTAGGCGATACTCAATTATCCACAACGCTCATTCAAGGTGGTGTTCGAGTGTCTACAGTAGAGCATCTTCTTTCCGCCATAGCAGGCTTAGGCATTGATAATATATACATCGATTTAAGCGCAGCCGAAGTGCCCATTATGGATGGCAGCGCAGGCCCGTTTGTTTTTTTACTGCAATCAGCAGGTATTGAAGAACAAAATGTGGCGAAGCGTTATATTCGCATAAAAAAAGAAGTACGAGTTGAAGATGGTGATAAGTGGGCCAGTTTTGTGCCCTTTGAAGGCTTTAAGGTGGGCTTTAGTATTGAGTTTGATCACCCCGTTTTCAAGTCACGCACACAAGAGGCTGTTATTGATTTTTCTTCAACCTCATTTGTTAAAGAGATCAGTCGTGCTCGCACGTTTGGTTTTATGAAAGATATTGAAATGCTGCGCCAGCGTAACCTTGCGTTAGGTGGTAGTATGGATAATGCTATTGTTGTTGATGATTTTAGAGTGCTCAACGAAGATGGCTTGCGCTATGAAGATGAGTTTGTAAAACATAAAATTCTGGATGCCATTGGCGATTTATATTTGTTGGGGCATAGCTTGATTGGTGAATTTCATGGGCACAAATCCGGGCATGAGCTTAATAATAAATTACTAAGGGAATTGCTTGTCCAAGAAGATGCCTGGGAAGAAGTCACCTTTGAAGAAGATGACGAATTTCCAATTTCTTACATAGAACCCTTGCCGGCTTCAGTCTAAGCGAGTTTTTTCTTTTGCAGTGTCTTAATGAGTTTATTCATTGAGGCACTGAGACTATCAGTTTGTTCAGTGTTATTTGATTCCTTTAAAACCTTGATGATGCCATTTGATGGCAATTTAGGTTGACGCCTTTGTCTTACGGATTGTTTAGGAATCACCTTTACCTTTAAAGTTTGAACAGGTTCACCAAAGTTCTCAGAAAGAACGTCTAAGATTAATTGACGTTGGTAGAGTAATTTCGAGGCCCAAATGGAGGAGTCGGTAAATAATGTCAGCGTTTTTTTATTGGCGGTTATGTGTATACAATGGGCTGCAAGTTGATCATCTAAAGCAGTTTGAATAAGCTTCAGTAGATGGTGTTGCTGATTAAGGTTTTGTTGGATATGTTGAAGGCCATTCAAGAGCTTTTTATTATTGAATGGTTGTCTAAACATAGTTTTTAGGCAGAAAAATTTAAGAATATGCAAATTATACTGTTAACAAAAGGTAAAAAGAAAACGATCCGTGTTTCTGGAAGCCATAAGAAAGTGGCGTCTTTATTTTTAAGCGCCTTTGTTTTATTACTCGCTGGGTATTTTTATCTGCCAAGTGCAGAAAAAAAACAAACGGTACGGACTACAACAGTGGCGGTTGAAGAATTAATAGAGCAGCGTGCTGAACTGGACCGAATGCGCGAAAAGACAAGAAACACGCTAGATAATATGGCATTGCGTGTTGGTCAAATGCAAGCGCAAATGATGAGGTTAAATGCGGTTGGAGAACATTTAGCCAAAAAGGCTCAACTGAGTACCCAAGAGTTTAATTTTGATGAATTCCCTGCTGTTGGCGGTGCCAATGTCAACGAATCTGACGAAAGCTTTACGCAAAACCAGCTGATGGATGAGATTGATCAACTCGATCAGCAGTTATCCCTGCGTGAAAAACAAATGCAATTATTGGCTACTTTTTCAGCTAACAGGCGATTGTCTAAAGAAGTTCGCCCTGCTGGGTTGCCTGTAGCAAAAGGCTGGTTGTCTTCGCATTATGGCTATCGTGCAGACCCTTTTACGGGTAAGAAAAAATTTCACCATGGAGTGGATATCGCCGGCAAAAGTGGAACCGCTGTGTTAGCTGCGGCATCCGGTTTAGTTACTTGGGCGGGTAAGAAAGGCGGTTATGGTTATTTAATTGAAATAGACCATGGTGCCGGCTATGTCACTAAATATGCACATAACAAAGAAATGGTTGTCAGCACAGGTGATTTGGTCAAGCAAGGTGATGTGATTGCTAAAATGGGCTCTACAGGGCATTCGACAGGCCCGCATGTTCACTTTGAAGTGTTAAGGCATGGCAAAAAAGTAAACCCTAGAAAATACCTCTATGCCGCTCGGTAATTAAAACTTTTCTCTGCTGTTTTGAGGGCGAGTTGGTCGCCTTGTGAAAATTCCTTTGTAAACGTTTAAAAAGCACGCCTAAATTAGCCATATGCGGTATCATTTGGGCTTTCGTTTCACACTAGCAATTAATCCGTAATGATTTCAAATATCGTAAAGAAAGTCTTTGGTAGCCGCAACGATCGTTTGTTGAAGGTTAAGCAAAAAACCGTTAAGAAAATTAATGAGATTGAAGCATCGATTAAAGCGTTGGATGACGAGGCGCTCAAAGCTAAAACGGAAGAATTTCGAGCTCGTATAGAACAAGGTGAAACACTGGAGTCATTAATTGCTGAAGCTTTTGCCGTGGTAAGAGAGGCCGGCGTTCGTGCACTGGGGATGAGACATTTTGATGTGCAGCTTATCGGCGCTATGGTGCTGAATGACGGGCGCATTGCAGAAATGAAGACAGGGGAAGGGAAAACCTTGGTTGCCACGCTAGCAGCGTATTTGAATGCTCTGCCTGGTAAAGGCGTGCACATGGTGACGGTCAATGATTATCTGGCCGAACGAGATTCTGAGTGGATGGGCCAATTGTTTTCATTTTTAGGAATGACCACAGGTGTGATCGTTAATACGATGAGCCCTGAGCAGCGACGAGAAGCATACGCCGCTGATATTACTTACGGCACCAATAATGAATTTGGCTTTGATTACCTTCGTGACAATATGGCTTTTGGCGTTGAAGATAAAGTGCAGCGCGGGCTGCATTACGCCATTATCGATGAAGTGGATTCGATATTAATTGATGAAGCGAGGACACCGCTTATCATCTCTGGCCCAACGGATGATAAAAGTGATTTATACGTAAAACTGAATGAGCTGGTAAAAGACTTAACACCCGAGGTCGAATCAACTGAAGGGGGCGAGTACACGATTGATGAAAAGTCAAAACAAGTCTTTTTAACCGAGTTAGGCCACGAAAAAATTGAGGAACTTTTAACCCAGAGTGGTTTACTGAGTGATCATGAGAGTTTATACGATGCGTCTAACATCGGTTTGATGCATCATGTCTATGCGGCGTTACGTGCAAATGCCCTCTATCACAAAGATGTTGATTACATTATTCAAAATGGCCAGGTGGTTATTGTTGATGAATTTACTGGAAGAACCATGCCCGGCAGACGTTGGGGCGAAGGGTTACATCAAGCGGTTGAAGCAAAAGAAAAAGTAAAGATTCAAAGCGAAAACCAAACGATGGCGTCCATTACGTTCCAGAATTATTTCAGGATGTATGAAAAGTTGTCGGGAATGACCGGTACAGCGGATACAGAAGCCTTTGAGTTTCAACAAATATACGGCTTAGAGGTTATTGTTATTCCAACACACCGTCAGATGGCTCGTGACGATGCGGGTGATCTGATTTATCTAACGGCGGAAGAAAAGTATCAGGCGGTTGTAGAAGATATCGAGGATTGTTTTCAGCGTAAGCAGCCGGTGCTTGTCGGTACAACGTCGATAGAAGTCTCTGAATTTATCTCAACGAATTTAAATAAGAAAAAAGTTCCTCATGAGGTCTTAAATGCCAAGCAGCATGAACGTGAGGCTCACATTATTGCCAATGCAGGTGCCTTAGGTGCGGTGACGATTGCAACCAATATGGCCGGTCGGGGAACAGATATCGTGTTAGGAGGAAAACGTGATGAAAAAATTCCCTTGGACACTTGGAAAGAAAAGCACGAAGCTGTTCTAGCAGTTGGAGGGTTGCGCGTCATTGGTACTGAGCGGCATGAGTCCCGACGTATCGATAATCAATTAAGGGGCCGATCTGGGCGCCAAGGTGACCCTGGCTCCAGCCGTTTTTACTTATCGTTGGAAGATAGTTTGATGCGTATTTTTGCGTCGGAAAGGGTCTCTGGCTTAATGCAAAAGCTAGGTTTGGAAAAAGGTGAGTCGATCGAACACCCGTGGGTGAGTAAAGCCATTGAAAATGCCCAGCGAAAAGTTGAAGGGCATAACTTCGATATCCGTAAACAATTATTGCAGTACGATGATGTAGCGAATGACCAACGTCGAGTTATCTATGATCAACGAAATGACATCATGGAAGCCTCAAATATAGCCGACACCATTGTTTCAATTCGTGAAGATGTTATTAATCAATTGATTGATTTGTACATACCTCCTCAGTCTTTAGATGATTTGTGGGATATAGCGGGCCTGCAAGCTGCGCTTGAAGACGAGTTTAACTGTTCACTCAATATTCAGGCATTGTTGGATAACGATGATAACCTGCATGAGGAAGGTATCCGCGAGCTGGTTTTAAAGACAATCACGGAAGACTATGCCAAAAAAGAGGTGCTAGCAGGTGCTGAGGTACTCAGACATTTCGAAAAATCAGTCATGTTACAGACATTGGATACGCTATGGCGAGATCATTTAGCTGCAATGGATCACTTGAGGCAAGGGATTCATTTGCGCGGCTATGCTCAAAAAGACCCTAAGCAAGAATATAAACGTGAAGCCTTTGAGTTATTTACCGGCATGCTAGATGCTTTAAAACGCGAAGTGGTGATGTTGGTTACGAAAGTTCAAGTTCGCGCTGAAGAAGATGTGCAAGCAGTTGATGAGCAACGCCGCCTTCAGCAAAATATGGAATTTCGACATGCAGAGGCCAATGCGTTAGAAGATGAAGTACCCGATGAGCAAGCTGAAAAAGCCCAACCCTTTAAAAGGGGCGATAAAAAAGTAGGCCGCAATGAACCTTGCCCGTGTGGTTCTGGCAAAAAATACAAACAGTGTCACGGCAAGCTTTAAACGAGAAAAAATAAGTCGTGACATTAAATGAAGTGCGTAGACAGTTGTTAGGAGAATCAGTATGCCGGTTGGCGGAACAAGCCCCCTGGAATTAAAAGCAATATCAGGTATTCGAATTGGGACAGCTTCGGCAGGTATTTCTCAAACGCACCGTGATGACCTGACGCTTTTTGAGCTGGGTGAACAAACACGCGTTGCGACTGTATTCACCAAGAATAAATTCTGCGCGGCGCCGGTTACCTTGGCGAAAAAGCATTTATCCCTCACAACCCCGCGATATTTGTTAATAAATTCGGGTAATGCCAATGCGGGATTGGGTGATGCAGGTATACAGGCAGCACAATTGTGTTGCAACGAACTGGCAAAAGCAGTGGGTTTTAAAGAAACACAAGTTTTACCTTTCTCAACCGGTGTAATTGGTGAGCCATTGCCGGTAGAAAAACTGATGGGTGGCTTACAGACGGCTGTCGATACGTTGAGCGAAAAAAATTGGTCAAAAGCTGCTCAAGCCATTATGACGACGGATACCTGCGAAAAGGGCTGTTCTCGCTCAATCAATTTGGAGGGCGTTGAGATAACAGTCACAGGTATTGCTAAAGGTTCAGGCATGATTAAGCCGGATATGGCGACAATGTTGTCTTATATAGCCACCGATATGCCCATAAGCAAGGCCTTGCTTGAGCAGATGCTTAAAGAGGCCGTTAATTTGTCTTTTAACCGTATTACCGTAGATGGAGATACATCAACCAATGATGCCGTTGTGTTAATGGCAACGGCTATGGCAGATGTGGCTCCTCTAGACACTACGGCAGACCCAAGGTATTCATTAATTCTATCTGCTATACAAGAGGTTTGTTACTTTCTAGCAGAGGCGATTGTTCGTGATGGAGAAGGTGCCACTAAACTGATCAAGATCCAGGTCGAACAAGCACAGAGTCAGAATGATGCCGAAGAAGTAGCCTATACGGTCGCTCACTCACCGTTGGTAAAAACGGCGTTTTTTGCCTCTGACCCAAATTGGGGGCGGATTTTAGCAGCCATTGGTCGCGCGGATATTGAACGGCTAGATGTTGAGAAGGTTTCAATATATTTGGCTGATACATGTATCGTCAAAAACGGCCAACGATATGCCGGTTATACTGAAGAGCAGGGGCAGCAGGCGATGAATCAAGAAGAGATACTGGTTCGAATTTGTTTAGCCCAAGGTGATTATTCAGCAATGGTACTGACCTGCGACTTGTCATATGACTATGTCAAAATAAATGCAGAATATCGCTCTTAACCCTACGCAATATGGCATGTTGCCGGGCTGAAATGCTAACAGTCGCGGTTGGGGTTATAAAAAATAAACACGGTGAAGTGCTTATTAGCAAACGGGCTGATAATGTCCATCAGGGGGGATTATGGGAATTCCCGGGTGGAAAAGTTGAGAGTGGCGAAAATTCAATCACAGCCCTGAACAGGGAGTTGCGAGAAGAGCTGGATATAGCTGTCTTGTCATCACGTCCGTTGCTTAAAATAAGGCACGACTACGGCGATGTCTCGGTATGTCTGGAGGTGCGTATCGTCAATGAATATCAAGGAAAGGCTCGTGGTATGGAAGGGCAGCCTATCCAATGGGTAGCCATTTCAGATTTAAAGAAATATTCATTTCCTGAGGCAAATGCTGCGATTATTAATGCCCTGAATTTACCGCAATACTACCCCATTGTAGATGACAGTATTGGCGGTGAAGAAGCGATGCTAAACCATTTGAATGCGTTAATGGCGAAAGGCTGTACGATGGTGCAATTACGTGCAAAATCCTTAGATAAAAAGGCTTACAAACGCTTAGTCGAGCGAGCGACGACTGTATGTCAGCAAAATAAAGTTCGTTTATTTGTTAATGCCAGTATAAAAGATGCCATAGAGATGGGCGCTCACGCAGTTCATTTAAGCGCTAAAGAACTACGCGGTTTGAAAAAAACGCCTGCCTTATTGAAAGGAATCGCTTTCGCAGCTTCTTGCCATAATGTTGAAGAGTTAAGTTTGGCTGAAGAACTGGGGGCGTTCTTTGCAGTTTTATCTCCGGTGTGCAAAACGCAGTCACACCCTGAAATCTCCCCACTGGGGTGGGAATGTTTTGAGCGCTTGCTTGAATCGAGTGCTTTGCCTGTTTTTGCCTTAGGTGGCGTTGGGCCAAAAGACATACAAATAGCGCAGTCAAGAGGGGCTTATGGTGTGGCCGGTATCCGAGGGTTTTTAAAAAAAGCTTGAGTTAAGGCGGTTTAATCTATTGAAAACTCATCATTGTCAGCGACATAAACTTTTTCCCCGGCAATGGCATGCTTTTCGTCTGCCCATTCACCAAGGTCGATCAGTTTGCATCGCTCACTGCAAAAAGGTTTAAAGGTGGATTTCTTATCCCATGCAACGGGTCGTTGGCAAGTAGGGCAATTAACCGTTCTTATTGTCATTTTAGAGTTGGCAAATACTCAAGGTGAAGTCAATATCCGCCTGTGTTTGACAAGGTCTTTCTGATTCAAGAGGTTGCATGAAACGGACAGTGAATCGGTGTTTGCCGCCACTTATTTCAGCAAAGTAAGGCGAGTCTTGATCTAAGGATACACGTAGTAAATGCACAGGTTGATTTGTATCCAGACTTTGTTGATAAAAACCGCTTTCAGCGGTTTTTAGAGTGGGGGCGGCGCTGAGTCGTATAAACTGCAGTAACAAAGAGATGGATTGACGAATGGGGTTGAGGTGCGATGTCCAGCTTTGAATCTGCTCACGGCGTGTGCTTAATGGTTTATTGAGCCAAAAATGGTAAGCCGGTAAGTCAAAGTCACAGGTGCCGCCGGGTAAACTATTGCGCTGCGATAAGCACGTCAATAAATCAACCTGATTTATTATCTGATCAATTCGTCCACTCGACGAAATGAGCTGTCGGTTGAGCGCATTGAGTTGTTCAATACTTTGCTCTAGTTTTTCTCGGTCAACCTTTGGGTTTTGGGCAAAAATAACCAAACATTTAGTGTGACGTTCGATTTCTTTGGCGATTTCATTTCTTAAATCGGTACGGCTTGAAATAGCAAAAATATCAAGTAGGCAACTTAATTCAGCCCTGTTTTGCCATTCGCCGTCATGTTGAGAAAAGTGTTGCATCTGTTCAAATAAATCCTCCAGCCTCAAAAAAGTACGGATGCGTTCGCTAAGAGGTAATTCGTAAGTTATTTGTTCAGACACGACTAGGTAGTTAGGCCTTAAAACTTGTATTTTGCAGGATATTACTCGTTTTTGCCAGTGCTCATTTTTAAGTAGGCGTTGTGCAACTTTTGTACGTTTAATTCTAAGTCTTCCAATGAACTGTTATTGTCTAGAATATCATCAGCAAGATTTAATCGCTCAGTCCGTGAACACTGAGAAGCCATGATGGAGTTAATCATCGAGTCACTCAATTGGTCTCGCGCTTTAACACGTTCTATTTGTGTTTTTTCCGGGCAGTCTATGACTAATACGCGATCAACTTTATTATGATGATGGGTTTCCAACAATAAAGGAATGCTCAATATGCCGTATGGAGCATCAACCTTCTCAAGTTCCTGATACATTGTTTTGTACACAAGCGGGTGCATAATGGCTTCTAATTTTTTTTTCTTGCTGGGGTCGTTAAAGACCAGTTCGCGTAAATAGGCTCTGTTTAAGGAATGATCAGGTAAGAGAATTGAGTGACCAAAAGCGCGCTCTAATTCAACAAGCGCTGGTTGATTGGGTTGAACAAGGGCGTGGGAAATAACATCTGCATCAATAACAGGCACATGCCTTTTTTTGAATAAGTCAGTAACCGTTGTTTTACCGCAACCAATGCCACCGGTTAAGCCTATGGTCAGCACGGTTTGTTATAAACCAACAAATTGGAGATAGGTGCGGTTTATACCATCTCCCCAAATAAGCGCGATATAAGCGGCAATTGATAAATAAGGGCCAAAGGGGATAGGAATATTTTTATCTCGACCTTTAAGGACAATGAGGGTCATTCCCACCAAAGCGCCTACAAAAGCAGACAGCATGATAACCAAGGGGAGCATTTTCCATCCCAACAAAGCACCAATAGCGGCCAGCAGTTTGAAATCGCCATACCCCATCCCTTCTTTACCAGTGAGTAATTTAAATAACCAGAAAACAGACCAGAGACTTAAATAACCCAAAAGTGCTCCGATTAAGGCCGTTTCAGGGGTGACAAAAACGTGAAACAAACTTGCCAATAATGCAAACCAGAGCAAGGGAAGGGTGATGGAATCGGGTAAGAGTTGGGTATCGAAATCGATCAGAGTCAAGCAAATCAGTGTCCAAGTAAAGAGAAGGGCCGCAACTGTTTGCAGTGACACACCAAAGTGCAGGGTAATGAGCACAGATAAAAGCGCCGTCGTGAGTTCTACGATGGGGTATCTAATGGAAATGGGCTTTTTACAATTTTTACACTTTCCCTTTAGCAATAGATAGCTGAGAACAGGGATGTTTTCGAGTGCAGTAATTGGGTGGTTACAAAAAGGGCAGCGTGAGCGAGGCTGGGATAAGTTAAAAACGTCAGGTGATGCGGGTTTCGTTTCCTCTTGCTCTAAAAATTCGAGGCATTCTTTTCGCCAGCTTCTTTGTAACATGATAGGAAGCCGATAGACAACCACATTGAGAAAGCTGCCAACCAGCAACCCTAGTAGGCCGATCGAAAAATGTAAAAAAGACGGGTGTTGTTCAAACGCCTGAAGGATACTCATGTAAGAAGGTTGAACGGTAACTCGTGTTGTTAGAAAACAGACCCTAGCATAAAGATAGGCAGGTACATGGCAATAATTAAGCCACCTACTAAGATACCCAGTATAGCCATAATCATCGGTTCAATCAGGCTGGACAGCGAATCCACAGCGTTGTCGACTTCTTCTTCATAAAAGTCTGCTACTTTTGCTAACATGCTCTCAACAGACCCTGCTTCTTCACCAATAGCCACCATTTGAACAACCATATGAGGGAATAAACCAGTGTTCTTCATAGCTTGTTGGAGTTGAAGGCCGGTAGCCACTTGTTCACGCATTTGCAAAACCGCTTCAGAATAAACCACATTGCCCGTTGCACCAGAAACCGATTGCAACGCTTCAACCAGGGGAACACCGGCGGCAGACATGGTAGACAACGTTCTGGCATAACGAGCAATTGCCGCTTTATTCATAATGTCGCCAATGATTGGCAGTTTTAGCACCACTCTATCGAGTAAATGGTTGAATTTACGAGAGCGTTTTTTAATTTGCATGATGGCAAAAACGACGCCGCCCATAATGCCAAAGACAGCCCACCACCATTCCTGCATAAAGCGAGAAAGCTCAACCACCATTTGAGTAAAGGCAGGTAAATCAGCACCAAAACCACTGAATAAGCTTTCAAATTGAGGAACAACAAAAATCAATAAAATGGCTGTTACGACGACGGCAACCACTAAAACAGCGATTGGATAAGTTAGCGCTTTTTTAATTTTAGCTTTTAGGCTTTCGGTTTTTTCTTTATATTCGGCAATCTTTACCAATAAGGCTTCAAGAATACCGGCGTGTTCGCCCGCTTCGACCAGGTTACAAAACAATTCATCGAATTGCAGTGGGAACTTGCCCAACCCTTCGGCGAGAGTTGAACCGCCTTCAATGTTGGCTTTTATACTGGCCAGCATATCTTGCATGGCGGGTTTTTCATGGCCTTTACCAATGATTTCGAAGGCTTGGACAAGCGGAATACCAGAGGCCATCATAGTAGCTAATTGACGACTGAAAACAGCAATATCTTTAGCAACTATGGGTTTTTTCCCCAAGCTGCCTAAAATATCTTTGGGTTTCTTTTTTACCTTAATGGGACGAATACCCTGGCGACGTAATTCTGCTTTGACAATCGCATCGCTTCGGGCAATGATTTCACCTTTGTTGCGATTACCTTTATTATCGGTTCCTTCCCAAATATATGTAATTTTTGATGCGCTAGTAGCCATAATACTTAATCTTTAGTGATTCGATTGATTTCTTCAATACTGGTGATGCCCTCGGTGACTTTTTTCAGTCCCGATTCCCGGAGCGTTAAAACGCCTTCTTTTGCAGATTGTTCTTCTAGTTCTGTGGTTAAACCGCCTTTAATGATCAAGTCTTCCATCGCTTCAGAAACTGGCATCACCTGAAAAACACCCACTCGGCCTTTGTAACCATTCGTACAGTAATCACAGCCAACCGCCTTATAGGTTGTCAGGCCTTCGGCTTCCTCGGGTTTAAAGCCTTCTTTTATTAGGAGTTCTGTTGGCAGGTTCTCTTCTTTTTTACACTTGTCACATAATCTTCTGGCTAAACGTTGCGCCATAATTAATAAAACAGAGGCGGCAATATTGTAGGGGGGAACCCCCATTTGATTTAAGCGATTTAAGGTCTGTGGTGCATCGTTTGTATGCAAAGTGGATAAAACCAGGTGACCCGTTTGAGCCGCTTTAACCGCAATTTCTGCGGTTTCCAAGTCACGTATCTCACCCACCATGATAATATCGGGGTCTTGCCGTAAGAAAGCCCGCAGCGCTTCCGCAAAAGTTAAACCCGTTTTAGGGTTGACGTTAACCTGATTAATGCCAGCCACAGTAATCTCAACCGGGTCTTCAGCCGTTGAAATATTAACGTTTGGGTCATTTAAAATATTAAGCGCAGTATACAGGCTAACGGTTTTACCACTACCCGTAGGCCCGGTAACAAGAATCATGCCGTAAGGTTTTTGGATGGCCTCTAAAAAAGCCTCCTTTTGTTCAGGCTCAAACCCAAGTTGCTCAATGCCCACTTGGGCGCTGGTAGGATCCAAAATACGCAATACAATTTTTTCACCATACAAAGTGGGGCAGGTGTTGACACGAAAATCGATGGCCCTTTTCTTAGATACAGCCATCTTAATGCGGCCATCTTGGGGAACACGGCGTTCTGAAATGTTCATGCGTGACATCACTTTAATACGTGAGATCAACTTATTTGAGATGTTCATAGGAGGTGAAGCAATCTCTTTTAAAATGCCATCTTGACGTGTTCTAATCCTGAAACTTTTTTCATAAGGTTCAAAATGAATATCAGAGGCCCCTTTCTTAATGGCATCTAACAAAATTTTATTCACAAAACGTACAACCGGCGCATCATCAATATCACTATCTATATCAACTTCTGGCGCTTCATCAGGGTCATCGAAATTGATGTTATCAAGGTCTTCATCCAGCAGATCAGTCATGGAGGTATCGTCATCATCCATGGCCGTATCAATGACTCGTGCCAGCTTATCCTCTTCAACAAGAATGGCTTCGGTGCTCATTCTTGTTTGAAACTTTATTTCATCAAGGGCTTGTAAGTTAGTTGGGTCAGAAACAGCAACAAATAACTTGTTACCGCGTTTAAACATCGGGAGTGCATGGTGTTTGCGAATAATTTTCTCATCCACAATGCCTTTAGGGATCACTTCTTTGTTGAGGGCTTCAATATCTAACAGAGGAACACCAAACTCTTCAGAAGCAGAAAGGGCAATGGTTTGGCTGTCTAATATATTTTGTTCCACGAGGTGTGTAACAAAAGGCCGCTTCTTCTTCTGGGCTTCATCATAATGTTTTCGAGCGGCCTCTTCAGTGATCAGGCCGTCTAAAACAAGCCGCCTTGCCAAGCCGCCTAAGTAAATTTTATCGCTAGATACTGCCATGTTGATTCGAATAAATCCCTATACTGAATTAACGAAAGATGATTAGTATTCTTAATATAGTAGAAAATATGAGTTTTTGCAGTAACTATTATTTTAAATGCATTTTATGCTCACTAAAATCTGTGCTATCCATCTAGCTATTGAGAGAAAAGAAGTTTGTTCTTTTTAGTGTAATGATGCTAAATGCAAATATTTGGTAAGAGCAGTGTTTTGTAAAATCAGCTAGAAGGTTTTTGCTTGGTATGAAAATGTGCTACCTAATACTACTTCATTAAATAGTTTGACCAATGGTTTGTGGGAAAACTGCTCTATAATGATTAAAAATTAATTGCTTTGTTAGGCTAAATAGTTCATGCCAAAAATAACCATCATAACCGTCTGCTTTAATGCCGAAAAATACATAGAACAGACCATACAAAGTGTTATCAAACAAAAAGAGTGTGATATTGAATACATCATTGTGGATGGCGCTTCAACCGATAAAACCGGCCAAATAATTCAACAATACAATTCGCACATCACGCGCTGGATCTCCGAGCCAGATAAAGGCATTGCCGATGCAATGAACAAGGGCGTGGCATTAGCAACAGGGGAATATATATTGTTTTTACATGCGGATGATTATTTGTTTACAGACGACGCAGTTCAATCAGCGGCTGAATTGATGGATTCATCAACCGATATTCATGCATTTGGTGTGCTCTATGATACCAATGGGAAGAAAATTAAAAAAAGCTCAAAACCATTTGGTTTTAGGACGTACTTTAAAACGCCAGTGATGCATCAAGGCGCGTTTTGCAAAAAAGAGTTATTTGAAAAAACAAAGGGCTTCGATACAAGTTATAAGATAGCAATGGACTATGCTTTTTTCTTCGAAGCGTTTCGGTGTAAAGCGAAGATAAATATCCATAATTACGTACTATCCGTTATGCGAGACACAGGCATTAGTTCAAGGCAAGACTGGCTGAGCGTTGAGCAACGCCTTCTTGAAGAAAAGCGCGTTCACAATAGTTGTAATCATTCATTATTTGTTAAAGGGATTTACAAAATATATTGGCTGTTCTACATGCCTTACAAGAAATATCGTTTAAGCGAATCAAATAAATGAATAAAGGCACGTAGCATACGAATGATTTCTCGATCTGTAATGAGTGAAAATATTCAGTGGAATGTAACCGGGAGTATGGCTGGGAAATTATTGGGTCCAATACTTCAGGTGGTGATAGCACGATTTTTAATGCCGGAAGATTATGGTGTTTTTGCCTTGGCGCTAACGTTTGTTTATTTGCATGGGATTTTTAAAGACCTTGGCATAACTGAATCGATAATTGCAAACCCTTCCAAATTAGACATGGTTGGCGTTCAATTTAGTTTGCAATTAATAATCGGCTCTCTTTCATTTATTTTGACCTTATTGTGTGCTCCGATGATTGGGGCACTCTTTAATGTGAAAGATCTGGAAGTGGCTTTGTCGATAATGACTATCGTTTTTCTAATAGACCCCTTCATAGATCCATATGTTACACATTGGTTAAAAACTCAGAATTATTTTTTGGTAGCTGTTCGGCAAATAGTCATCCCAATAATTTCAGGGTTACTTGGAATTGCCTTAGCGGTATCTAATTTTGGCTTTTATTCATTAGTGTTTAGTTATTTGGCAGGTCAATTGGTTTTGGCTCTCTATGTGGTTTATAAAGAAGGCATACCGAGTTTTGTTTTTGATTTGAAGCGTGTCAAACAGCTATTGGTATTAGGAAAGCATGTTATCGTTCAGCGTTTATCTGGTTTTCTTACGCATGAGGCGGATTTGTTTGTAATCGGCTCAGCCTTTGGGTCGGACAAACTGGGTTTTTACAAAATGGGGCGCCAACTGGCCTTTTTAGTACCAAATTCAGTTTTGCCTAGCGTTTCTCAAGTGTTGTTTACCGAATTTTCAGCAAATCGACAGAAGCACGCCTATGTTGAGAAAATTTATTATAAGTACGTCACCTGGACAGGCGTTTTAACAACTTTTTTTTCTCTTGCTTGTTTCACGATGGCTCCTATAGTTGTGAGAATGATTTTAGGCGTACAGTGGGAGTTTGTAGGGCATACAGTGGTGCTCCTTTCTGGTAGTGTTATAACGGGTTTTATTTGTTATCCAAATAATGATTTTGCAAAGGTACTAGGGTTTTCACACAAATATTCAGTTTTTGGATTACTTAGATCTATTTTCTCAATAAGTGCCGTTGCTGTTGCTGGTTTGTTTTATGGATTTGAGTATGCATTCGTGGCCTGGGTTTTAGTGAGTTATTGTGCAAATGCCATAAACGATTTGATATTTCATACAAGTCAGTCAGTTGTCCCTTTCAAGAAAGTAAAATTGTTTTTTTACGGGGTAACTTTTTTTTGGATTGTTTTTTTATCAAATGATTTTTTGATCAGTATGGTTGAGTGATTTTTTATGACGAGATTTCAAAAAGAAAATTTAAAAAATAGTGTTGAATGTTTATTGAATCCTCATTTATCTAATTTTATAGATTTGAGTGAATGTCTTGAGGTTAAAGAAATCCCAGCAGTTGACTTATTGACATCAAAACGAATTGATGTGATGGCTAAATTAATTTATGCAAAACATAGGTTGAAAAGAGTAGAAGCTGTTTCAGCAGAGAGAATTTATAGAGCACATTTAGAGTTTTGGAATGGGTTTGTGGAAGCCGATGGCTCTAATAAGAAGAGCGCAACACACTTTATAAGTGAATTTAATGACGTTATCAAAAGGTTTTATGCTTCGGGGTTTGATGATGAATTATCGTTGATTCCGATTGATTCGGACAACGTATTGATAGATGGTGCACATAGGTTGGCTGCGGCTTTGGCGACATCTTCAAAAATTAAGGTCGCGAAGTTCCCCTTCAAGTCAAATAGTTATTCACCTGACTTTTTTTTAAAAAGGGGTGTTTCTCAGCGGTATGTAGATGAGATGGTTTATGAATACTGTCGTAATAAAGAAAATGTACGAGTGGCAGTCACTTTTCCTGTTGGTTCTACATTTGCCCAATTAATTGAAGATGAACTATCTCGTTGTGGTGAGGTTTTTTATAAAAAAAAGCTGACCTTATCGGAACGAGGCCAAGCAAATTTGATTCGGTTAATTTACAAAGGTGAAAGCTGGTTAGGGGGGAGAGGCAAAGATTCGTTGGCAGTGAGAAAACATGTGTCTCGTCGATTTAAAGATGGCCAGGATGTGGAATTGATCTTTTTTGAGTCGAATTCAGATGAGGTGACGACAAGAGTTAAAGCGGATATACGAAATCAAATTCTTTTAGGAAATGATCCTATACATATTAATGATACGCATCAACAAACATTGGATGTAGCGGAAAGCGTATTGTTTGAAAATAATTTACATCATTTAAATTTCTCTCTGCCTCTAGATACCCCTAATTTTGATAAGCTTGTCGCAAACTTTAAGTCTTGTATTCAAAAGAACAACCTTGATCTTGATGATTTTGTATTAGATGGTAGCTCGGTAATGGCGTTATATGGTATTAGAGATGTTGGAGATTTGGATTTTTTGACGTGTAGTGATGAATCATTTTTCTCTAATTTGGATAAGATTTCAGAACACTCTTCAGAGTTAAAATATCATAAATACTCGTTAAATAATTTGGTGTACGATCCTAGTTTAAGCATCCGTTACGAAGGAGTTAAAGTCATTTCTTTACCGGTCTTACAGGAAATGAAAAAAAATAGAGGTGAGTTTAAAGATAGGCATGACAATAAGAGAATAAAAAGTTTATTAGGACAGTCGAAAGGAGCAGATAAAATAGCCGTGTTTTTTCAATATGCAGTGCCGCAAATCGCTAACGCACTAAAGTATAAAATGTTACTTTCTTTAAAATCCTTCATCCCAGATTTTTTAATTCCTTATATTAGATATATATTAAACTTACCCTTTGCTTTTGTAGAATGCTTAAAGGGTGACGAAAGAGAAAGAATTTATAAGGGTTTTCAAGTGTATTACTCTCGAGGAACTACTTTGATCAATGAAGTTAGGTCGGGAAATGTATATGAACCAAAAGTGACCGATAAGATTTTAGCTGCACTTACAGGCCAAAAAGGGGAGGGGTTTGTTGACGTAGGTTCAAATATAGGTTTAATTTCGTTGAACATTCTTCAAAAATATCCTGAAACCAACATCTATGCTTTTGAGCCAGGCGAGCACCAAGCACACTATTTCAAAAAAACAATCGAAAAAAATGGGCTTGACAAGGTTGTTTTGAGTACAAATGCACTCGGTAATCGAACAGGTACTCAAAGTTTTTATACACACTCTTCTAAGCATGCTTCTGGTGACGGTTTCTATGATACTGGACGCGCTGGAGTGGCGAATAAAAAACAAGTCAATGTGATACGGTTAGATGATTTTTGGGAGCAAAAGAATAAACCAAAAATTAACGTTATTAAAATTGACACTGAAGGCGCTGAACTTTGGGTTCTTAAGGGAGCACTAAAAATACTTAGCGAATGCAAACCAGTTATCATTTTTGAAATGCATGAAACGAATTTAAAACCATACCCATATGATTCAAGTGACATCGTTAATTTTTTCGATGAGCAGGGTTTTTTTGTAGAAACAATAGATGGGCAAAGTGTATCGATTGCAAATATGGCAAAAAAAATTAAGTTATATCAAGACTATATTGCGTATCCAAAAACAACTGAGCTTTAGTAAGGGCTGTCGGTGAAAAGAAAAGTAATCTGTTTAACGCCTGTAAAAAATGAAAGCTGGATTCTTGAGCGTTTCTTAAAATGCACATCGCTTTGGGCTGACCACATCATCATTGCCGATCAAAATTCAGACGATGGAAGTGAAGAAATTGCAAAGTCATTTCAAAAGGTTATTTACGTAAAAAACTCAGCGAGTCAATTTAATGAACCTGAAAGGCAAAAACTTTTAATTAATGAAGCTCGAAAAATTTCTGGTGAAAAGGTTTTGGTGGCATTAGACGCTGATGAAGCATTGACCGGAAATTTTTTAAATTCGCCAGAGTGGGAAAGTATGTTGACAGCACCAAAAGGAACGGTTGTAAGGTTTCAATGGATAAACCTATGTGATGATATGGAAAATTGCTGGGTTCCTCATCATCGACATCCATTTGGTTTTGTCGATGATGGTAGCGAACATAGTGGTTTAGAAATTCATAGCCCAAGAGTGCCGGTCCCATTTGGATCACCATCACTATTGATGAACCAAATTAAAGTATTGCACTACCAATGCACAGACCAGAATCGAATGAAAAGTAAACATCGCTGGTATCAAGTGTGGGAGAGGGCGAATAGAGGTATAGATAGCTCAGTTGCTTTGTATAGGCAATACAACCACATGAATGCTGTGCTACAGAGCGATATAAAAAAAATAGATCAAAAGTGGTTTGATGATTACGAGTTAAATCAAATAGATATGAAATCTATTATATGTGATGAAGTATACCGTTGGGATTTTGAAGTATTGAATGAGATGGAGAAGCATGGTGTTGATATGTTTCGTAATGTCCCTATTTGGGATGTTGATTGGTCAGTACGTGCGCAAAATTTAAAATTTAAAGATTTTTCGAACTATCGCGATCCACGTTCAAACTTTAAGAAGTTACTACATCACTGGTTACATTATTCACAGCCAATTGCCTCAAGGTTAACAATTAGGGTTATTGATGAATGTTTAAAACTTTTCAAGTTATAAGTGATGGTGTGTAAGCTTTTCCATTGAAATGACGCTATAGCTTAATATAAAAGAACAGATGAAAAAGAAAGTGTTGGTTGTAGGTGGTGCGGGCTACATTGGCTCGCACATGGCAAAACGCTTGAGTACAGCGGGGCATAGCGTTTCCATTTTAGATAATTTGTCGACTGGATTTAAGCATTTAGCAAAACATGGCGAATTGTTTATTGGTGACATAGGAGATAAGGCGTGTCTAAAAAAGCTGTTTTCACGGTATAAGTTTGATGCTGTGATGCATTTTGCAGCCTGTAGCTTAGTGGGTGAGTCATCAACCAACCCTGAAAAATACTACATAAATAACGTGAGCAACACATTGGTTTTGTTGGACGTTATGCGTGAATTTGAAGTGAGTCACTTTATTTTCTCGTCAACGGCAGCAGTTTTTGGTGAGCCAACGTATACCCCTATTGATGAAAAACATACCACACAACCGATAAACCCTTATGGCGCGAGTAAATTAATGGTTGAAAGGGTGCTTGAAGATTACGCACAGGCGTATGGTCTAAATTCCGTCGCGTTGCGATATTTTAATGCGTGTGGAGCAGATTCTGACGGCGAGCTTGGTGAATGTCATGATCCTGAGACACATCTCATTCCACTGGTTTTGCAAGCTGCTTCTGGTCGTAGAAAATCGATAAGCATTTTTGGTGAGGATTATGAAACGCGTGATGGTACATGTGTTCGAGATTATGTGCATGTTGAAGATCTCTGTAGTGCACACGAACTGGCTTTACAAAAAATTCTGCATGAAGAAGGTACAGCACAAGCGCTTCGATATAATTTAGGGAATGGCGAAGGTTTTACCGTTAAGGAAGTGATTGAAACAGCGGAACAAGTTGTCGCTGAAGACGGCAAAACAATTTTAGTTGAACATGCACCACGCAGAATGGGCGACCCTGCTGTTTTGGTGGCCGATTCAAAAAAAGCTGAGTTAGAACTGGGTTGGAAAAATAAAACACACCAAGTTGAGCGGAATTATTAGTGATACTTGGGCATGGGAAAAGAAACTCAAGCGATATGAATCAAACAATAAGAACGATAAGGGCACCTTTTACTAATGAGGGTTTTGTGATTTTTGGTTTAAAGAATAATGAAATACAAACTTAAATGAGAGCAATTTTAAGCCCAGTTGCATCAGGAAATGGCGCGTTTGTCGTCCATAAAAATCTAGAAAGTAGAATAAATGGGTATAGCGTGACAGCCTATAATCCATACAGAACACTTTTTCCGCCCTCACTATATTCAGCAGGGAGGAGTAATAGGGCAGACTTAATTCATACCACACCGGATTATGCGTGTTTTCATTATAAAGAAAACGTACCCATGATTTTAACATTTCATGGTTTTACATTAGACCGATATTTGGAAAAATACAGTTCGTTTTTACAGAATATACATTGTCGTACAGATTTACGATGGTTTACTCAACGGTCTATAAGGTTGGCAAATCAGATTACTGCAGTAAGTCACTTCACAGCTCAGTTAGTTGAAAGGGAGTTACAACCAAGCAAATCAATCAAGGTGATTTATAACGGAATTGATGAGCGAAATTTTACGCCGGCGCGAGATAAAAAAAGTAGAGATCGCATAAAAGTTCTTTTTTCAGGTAATTTAACAACACGTAAAGGTGCGCATTGGTTATTACCGATTGTAGAGCGATTAAATCCGAACATAGATATTTATTACACGTCTGGATTAAGAGGAAAAGGCTCTCTTTTAGACCACCCTCGTTTATTTAATGTGGGGTTAGTTGAATATGCTCAGATGCCGTCGCTTTATCAATCAATGGATCTTTTGCTTTTTCCAACGGTTAGAGAAGGGTTTGGTTTAGCGGCGGCAGAGGCAATGGGCTGTGCATTGCCAGTGGTTGCGTCAAATTGTTCAGCACTGCCTGAGCTGATTGATTCAGGGAAAGGTGGTTTTTTGTGTAAAGTTGGAGACGTTGACGATTTTGCCGAAAAAATTAACGTTTTAGCTGAAGATAAAATATTGCGTAAAGAAATGGGCGATTACAATCGGTCTAAAGTAGAACGTTTGTTTACGATGGACCGAATGGTTAAGGAGTATCAGTGTTTGTTCGAGTCTGTGATGAACGATTTTTACACTCAGCGTTAGCTTGTTCTTTTTTGATATGTATAAATCAACGTTGGATGACTAAAAGTAACAAAATCTAAGAAAGGCAACGGCACTGCGCCGAGTATTTTTTCTAAACACGGTGAAACGCTCATTTGATATTGTTTTGGTTTGCGAATAATTTTCCCACTAAAACTATTAAGTATTCCGTCATTAAAAAACTTCTGAATTTGGTGTGAAGTAAGAAGATTTACATCTTCTTCATATAGATTGAAAAACTTGAGGCATGCATGGAACTGCTTCGACGGCAAATAATGCAATAAGGGTAACCTGTAATGCACCTCATAAGGCCATAGCCTGTTTGGTGTAGCTAAATATACAGTACCATTAGGTTTTAGAACGCGTTTGATCTCGCTAACGTGCTCATTTTGGTCATTAACGTGTTCGATAACATGGTTTGAAATGACAATATCAAAATGATCAGACTGAAAAGGTAGTGCCTCGTTACATAAGACAAAGTTAAAGTCATTTTTTATTTGTCGCGTGTCACGGATGTCGATACTGGTGACGTCATTGTTTTGAGATAAGAAGGACGCAATTTCGCCATTTCCCGTGCCAATGTCTAAGATGGAAAGATCTTCTAGTGGTTTTCCACGCTGTTCTTCGAGAATAATTTTAATTTTTTCAGCTTTTCGCAGTCTGTCGGTCGTGGGTGAAAACCCTGCCCGATGATGTTTTTTTAGCAGCGGAGTTAGATGCTCTAAATATCGATCCGCAATCAGCTCCCAAGAAAAATTGCTTTGGCAAAATTGAGCAACCTGCGTTCGAAAATCTGAGTTATTCTCTAAATACTGCCTTTTATTTTCAATGGCGTTAGTCCAAATGTCGCTGTCCTTGGATGGAATTAACCAACCATTTCTATCATGTGTAACGGCATCTTTTAGGCCTTCTAAATCTGCAGACAATGACGGAAGGCCACAGATGCCAGCTTCAATTTGCGTCATGCCAAATCCCTCTACATCATTGGCTACAGGAATGTTCGGTTGTATAAATAAATCAGCACAGTGAAAAAGGCTTTGCTTGGTTTGTTCATTCACTTGACCGAGTAAAAATACCCTTTGTTCTAAAGAGTGTTTCTGTATGGCGGATTTGATTTTATTGTCATCAGGACCACTGCCAGCCATTAAATAAAGAGTATCACTTGGAAGTTGTGGTGCTACCTGGTCTACAAACCACTGAAATCCCTTTCGTTTAATAAGCCGGCCCAAAGACAAAAGAATAAATTTACCTTCTAGGTTAATGTTTAAAAACCGTTGCAGTTGAGCCTTTGAATACGGCTTCATATTTGAAGATTCCACACCGTTGGGAACAACAATAATTTTTTCTTCTGGAAGGCCAGCGTGTAATGCAAGTTCTTTGGTGGAGCGGCTAACGGCGATAAAACGATCAAGTTGTTTAAGAAAAAACTTAACCCAAAATGCCTGATAAAGCGTGTTCTGCCAAGTGATATCTAAGCCGTGTAAAACACAAACAACGGGTTTCTTTGACACACGTTTTAGAGCCCACCCAACGGGTGCGCAAACACCATCGCCTAGTATGACAATGTCAACTTTTCGAAGGTTTAAAAGAGACATCAAAACCGCATACGGGAAAAAAACAGGTAGCCATTTCTTCCCTTTTTTATTGACGATGTTCTTGACCTTAGCCTTTTTTGCTAAATAACGTGCTAACGCCTCATTTTGGTTTTCGATGCCGCCAATGATAGGAGGAAATGCACGAGCAACGAAAAGAACACGCATGATCTACTCTTTGTCAGTATGACGATAATGCAACGAAGAAACTTGTTCTGAAAGCACACCCATCAAGAACGTGAATATAGCCGCAGTGTACATTAAGAAACTACCTTGACTTAAGCTTGAAAAGACAATGTAGGTATATAAATGATTCACAAAGCCCACTAAAAAGAAAATAAAACTGATGGGTAAAAATAAACGCATGGGAGAGAAAAGGGCACCAATTTTTAAGACGATCACAAAAAATCGAATGCCATCCTTTATGAAGCTTATTTTACTTTCCCCTTCACGACTATCTGCTTCGATCGATACGTATGCGACGGGGTGTGCGGATCGAAAAAACGCCATGGTGGATGTGGTGGGGTAAGAGAATCCGTTGGGAAGTAAGTATAAGAATTTTTTGAAATATTCGCGCTTAACCGCTCTAAAACCAGAGGTTAGATCTTTGATGTCTTGACCTGTCATAAAGCTGGCAAGTTTGTTGAGCAAGTTATTACCGAATAAACGTTTAATAGACGCGTGAGATTGACTATCTCGTGCGCCAACGACCATGTCATAACCTTCATCTAATTTCTTTAAAAGGCGAGAGATATCCTCAGGTTTGTGTTGCCCATCAGCATCCATGAAAACAATAATGTCACCGCTAGCATTGCGTGCACCCGTTTTAATAGCCGCTCCATTCCCTAATGAAGCGGGGTGCGACACAACTTTAACCCCATGCTCGTTGCAAACTTCTACAGAACGGTCAGTTGAACCATCATCAACCACTAAAATTTCAGCATCAGGCTGGTGTTGTTTAATTTTTGGTAATAAATTGTCAATGTTTTCAGCTTCGTTGAGGCAGGGCATCACAATGCTAAGGTAGGGCTTTTTTGTCGTCATGATGAGAAAGCACGTGTTCTTTTTTGGTTGAATTTATTGTCTCACACTTTTTTACTTGGCGGTGCTCGTTGAAAGTAATCGGTTGCCTTCAGCCAAAACCGATTCATTCTCATGAATTTAATGGTTTTAGATAACTAAGTGGAGGGAAAGACACTTGCAGATATATTGAGGCTTTTTTGAAGAAAACTCATGGGGTGTCAGTGATAAAATACGCCAATGAATAATAAACAGGTGATCAGGATGAAGAAAGACGATGATTTGGCCCCTTCTTTTTGGCAAATGGTTGGCAGTACGATGCTGTCTTTTTTTGGCGTGTCGAAGGAGTCACGTAGACAACGGGATTTTCAGCATGGAAACCCGAAAGTGTTTATCGTGACGGGTTTTATTTTAACGTTTTTATTTGTGATGGCTGTTATCGGACTTGTGAAGTTGGTGTTGCCTGAATAAGCGGCCTTATGATCCGGCCACTTGTATAAGACGAGGTTGATGAGTGAGTTTTCTCTGGGGAGTATCGAAGAGAGAATAACGCACTGGGGCAGGTAAAATTATAAAGAGGCTATTTTCTCCCGCTGGAGGCTTAGGTTTTGTAATTTAGATTCAGCGTGCTGTTTTTTCTCCTGCTCTTTTTCAACAACAGCGGCAGGGGCTTTATCAACAAATTTGGGGTTTGATAATTTACCCGTTAGGCGCTTTAGTTCATTGTTTAGCTTTGCTATTTCTTTATCTAAACGAGCCAGTTCTTCGTCTTTATTGATGAGCCCGGCCATAGGAATTAGCACTTTCATTTCACCAACAAGAGCGGTGGCTGATTCTGGCGCTTGTTCACCGTTTGTAAGAGAATCAATGCTACTGGTACGGGCAAGTTTGCTGATTAAGGTGCCGCTATTTTCCAGACGTTTTTGGTCCAGTTCTGACACATTATCTAAGATAACCGTTAACGGTTTGCTGGGTGGAATGTTCATTTCGCCACGAATTTTACGAATACCCATCACAAAGTCCATGATCCACGCCATATCGGCTTCTGCATCGGCGGATATTTTGCTTTCGTCGGGCGTTGGGTAAGCTTGTAGCATGATGGTGTTGCCTGTTTTACCGGCTAGCGGTGCTATTTGTTGCCAAATTTCTTCGGTAATAAAGGGCATCAGTGGGTGCAATAGGCGCAGCACCGCTTCTAGTACCCGAATAAGCGTTTGTCGCGTGCCACGTTTTTGTTCTTCGCTGCTGTTTTCATCTAATAAAATAGGTTTAGACAGCTCTAAATACCAATCGCAGTATTCGTTCCAGAGGAATTCGTATAAGGAGTGGGCAGCAAGGTCAAAACGGTATTTTTCAATGGAGCTGATAACGCTGGCTTCGGTTTGTTGTAAGCGCGAAACAATCCATTGATCGGGTAGGCTGTATAGGCAGTCTTCGTTGCCTAAACCGGTATCTTCGCCTTCGGTATTCATTAATACATAGCGGGTAGCGTTCCATAATTTATTGCAGAAATTACGGTTACCCTCAATTCGATTTAAATCAAAACGAATATCACGGCCTGTTGAAGCGAGTGAGGCAAAGGTAAAGCGCAACGCATCGGTTCCGTAGGATGGGATGCCTTCAGGGAAATGTTTACGCGTGTCTTTTTCAATTTTGGCGGCCATTTTTGGCTGCATGAGTCCTTTTGTGCGTTTTTCAACAAGATCATCCAGCGAAATGCCATCGATCAGGTCGATTGGGTCGAGTACATTGCCTTTGGATTTGGACATTTTTTGCCCTTCGGCATCGCGTACCAGGCCATGAATGTAAATTTCTTTAAAGGGCACATCGTCCATAAACTTTAGTCCCATCATAATCATTCTGGCGACCCAGAAGAAGATGATATCGAAACCCGTCACTAATACGCTGGTGGGGTAGAAGGTGTCTAGTTCGGGTGTTTTATCGGGCCAGCCAAGGGTAGAAAAGGGCCAAAGCGCTGATGAGAACCAGGTGTCGAGTACATCTTCATCTTGTGATAATGCCAGCGAGTCTGGGAGTTGGTTCTTCTCGCGTACGTCGGCTTCACTATGGCCGACATATATATTGCCTGCCTCGTCATACCAGGCAGGAATTCGATGCCCCCACCAAATTTGACGCGAAATACACCAGTCTTGAATGTCGTTCATCCAGTTGTAATAGGTTTTGTCCCAGTTTTCGGGTACAAATTTAATTTTGCCACTTTTTACTGCTTCAATAGCCGGTTCTGCTAAGGGCTTGGCTTTAACAAACCATTGATCGGTCAGTAATGGTTCGATAATAACGCCCGAACGATCACCACGAGGAATCATGAGTTTGTGATCTTCAACTTTTACCAGTAGCCCTAAATCATCTAAATCCTGTACGATTTGTTTACGTGCTTCAGCTCGATCTAAGCCTTGATATTTTTCTGGCATGTCGTCGTTGATTCTGGCATCAACGGTGAAAATGTTAATCAGCGGCATGTTATGACGCAGGCCAACCTCGTAATCGTTAAAGTCGTGGGCTGGGGTAATTTTTACGCAACCGGTACCAAATTCCGGGTCGACATACTCATCAGCAATAATGGGAATTTCACGATCACATAAGGGTAGTGTCACCCTTTGCCCAATTAAGTGCTGGTAACGCTCATCGCTTGGGTGTACGGCGACACAGGCATCACCTAGCAGGGTTTCTGGTCGAGTCGTTGCCACCACCAGTTCGCTACTGCCATCGGCGAGTGGGTAGCGCATATGCCACATATGGCCTTGTTCTTCTTCTGAAATAACTTCTAAATCTGATACAGCGGTGTGCAGTTTAGGGTCCCAATTAACCAGGCGTTTGCCACGGTAAATCAAGCCTTCTTCGTGCAGTTTTACAAATACTTCATTAACCGCTTTTGATAAGCCTTCGTCCATCGTGAAGCGTTCACGAGACCAATCTAACGAGGTGCCCATGCGGCGTAACTGTTTGGTAATGGTGTTACCGGATAATTCTTTCCAGTCCCAAATGCGCTTTACAAATTCTTCGCGGCCTAAATCGTGGCGTGTTTTGCCTTCGGCATTCAATTGGCGTTCAACCACCATTTGCGTCGCAATACCGGCGTGATCGCTACCGGCTTGCCAGAGAGTATTATGGCCTTTCATACGGTGATAACGGGTTAGCGAGTCCATAATGGTGTCTTGGAACGCATGGCCCATATGTAAACTGCCGGTTACATTGGGTGGTGGAATCATAATGCAATACGCGCTATCGCCGCCTTTGGGTTCAAAGTAGCCTTGTTTTTCCCATTGGCTGTACCAGCGAGATTCAATGTCGTGAGGGGCGTATGTTTTATCCATCGTGAAACTTAAGTGTAATCTGTAAAAGGCGATATTATAGCCCTGACTGAAAGCTTGACGTTACGGCAGAGGCATTTTTTTTACAGTTTATGTGTTTGCAGTGGGTAACCACGGCTTTTGTAAAACTTAAAACGTTCTCGACCCGCTAGTTTTATCTTTTCATCTTGATTAACTAACTCAGCCAGTCGTTCAAAGCGTCCAAAACATTCAGGGGTTTGGTGACTGAGATTAATTAATACATCGTGTATGTCTAAAGGATCACCACTGTGATGAATATACACAGGGTGGGTTGAAAATTCATTGGCATCACGGGTGTGAGGAACAAAACTGGTGGCTGAGAATGACCAGAGCAATTCGTCTAATTGTTGAGATTGACTTTCTGAGTCGGTATGAATATAAACGCGATGGCCTTGCTTGGTTGCTTTTTGTGCTAATCGACAAGCAAAAAGGTATTGCTTGTCGATCTGATCATCCGGTAGAACGTAGAAATCTATTCGTGTCATTCTTTTAACAGCGGTCTAGTATAAATTGACTGAGCATATGGACCGGGCGACCTGTTGCACCTTTTTCAGCGCCGGTTTTCCATGCCGTTCCGGCAATGTCTAAATGCGCCCATTTGTAATCCTCAGTGAAGCGAGATAAGAAACAGGCCGCTGTGATGGTGCCTCCTGCGGGGCCACCAATATTGGCCAGATCAGCAAAGTTACTTTTAAGCTGTGGTTTGTACTCGTCCCATAAAGGAAGCTGCCATGCTTTGTCGCCTGCTTTAAGACCCGCACCCAATAATTCATTGGCTAATTCATCGTTATTGGCCATTAAACCGGTAGCATGTTTACCCAGTGCGACCACACAGGCGCCGGTGAGGGTGGCAACATCAATGACGACGTCGGGTTTGAATTTGGCCGAATAGGTGAGCGCATCGCATAAAATTAATCGGCCTTCGGCATCGGTATTTAAAATTTCAATGGTTAAACCGGCCATACTGGTAACAATATCGCCCGGTTTGTTGGCATCACCATCGGGTAAATTTTCTGATGATGGCACGACACCAATAACGTTAATTGGCAGGTTTAATTCTGCGCACATTTGCATCACGCCAAAAACACTGGCGCCACCGCACATATCGTATTTCATTTCATCCATACCGGATGAAGGTTTAATTGAAATGCCGCCTGCATCGAACGTTAGGCCTTTGCCAACAATAACGATGGGCTTTTGCGATTTAGGGCCGCCTGCGTGCTCGATGGTGATCAGTTTGGCCGGTTCGCGCGAACCGCGAGAAACGGATAATAATGAGCCCATGCCCAGTTTTTCCATTTTGGCCTCATCTAACACAGTTACTTTAAGAGATGTATGTTGCTTGCCAAGGGTTTTAGCCGTATCAGCGAGATAGGTCGGGGTGCAAATATTGCCGGGCAAATTAGCCAGTTCTTTTGCACGATCCACACCGTTGGCGATGCTTGATGCTATATTTGCGGCCTCATTAATCGCTTGAGTGGCACGACCAGACGGGGCTAATAACTGGCATTTTTCCAGAGAGTGCGCATCGGGTGCGGCCGTGGTGAGTGTTTCTGTGTATTGATACAACGCTTCACGGGAGGTTAGCACCAGTTGTCGTACTTTCCAGTCAATATCTTTGTCAGTAACCTCAACGGTTAATAACGCAGAGCAGATTGTTTTAATGGGTAAATGTTTAATCGCATTGATAGACGCTTGAACAGCGTTATTGAAGTCGCTCTCGGTTGTTTTGCCTTGCTCGCCAAGGCCAACCAATAGCACCCGTTTGGTTTTATTGCCAGCGGACATCTGAAGTAACAGTGTGTTGCCGACTTTTCCTGAGGCATCGCCTTGTTTTAAAACGGTTGTGATTTGCCCGTTATGTGCCTGATCAAAACGTGTTGTGACGTCAAGCTGTTGGCCTTTACTAAAGACAGGCAAAATAAGACATGGGGTTGATAGTTTATCGATTTGCCCGGTTTTTGATACGAATTGCATGCTGATACCTCGGTGAATTTAATGTTATTACTTGGTTTTTCCGTTACGATACGACACCATATTTTCTATGGGCTGATATGCTTATTCCTTAAAAAGGTAAGCGTTTCGTTTAAGTGGGAATGACCTACTTAGCTCAGCTTTAACTATAAGGCAAATACACGGTGGATGTCTGCGTTTAAATTAAAAATTATAGATCGATTATTCATTACTCAACTGAGCAAGATGATGTTGGGCGTGATGACGGTGCTGTCAGTTATTTTGTTAAGTCAACGACTGGTTCGTTTGTTATCTAAAGTGACGGCCGGCGAGCTATCAACCGATGCGGTGTTGTCGCTCATTATGTTTAATATGATGTTGCTGATAATTAAAATTATACCGGTTGCCTTGTTGTTGTCGGTGTTGTTGGTGTTGGGCAGGATGTATCGTGATCAGGAAATGACGGCCTTATTTTCTGCCGGGGTTGGCTTAACGCAAATTTACCGCTCAATTTTTATTGTCGTTGCGCCTTTATTTGCGATTATGCTGTACTTGGCGTTGGTTGCTACACCCGACTTGATGCAGGCAATTGAGCGAGTTAAAACCAACGATCAGGCTAACTTGGATATTCGCGGCATTACCGATCGACGTTTTAATGAATACAGTCGGGGTGATCTGGTTTTTTACGTAGAAAAAATAACCGACGATAACAAAATGTTGAATGTGTTTATTCAAAATCGGCAACACGGAAAACTGGGTATCACGTCGTCTAAAAGCGGTGAATTAAGAGTCGACCCGACAACGGGTGATCGTTTTATTATTCTGCATGAGGGCAACCGTTATGAGGGAGTACCCGGCCAGGCCGATTATACAATCACAAAATTTAAGGAATACGGCGTTGTTGTAGCAGAAAAATCAACAGCTCAACTGTCTTTTGGTGTTAAGGAAAAGCCCACTGGGGAGCTAATGAAGATGAAATCCCCTCGGGCACAGAGCGAATTACAGAAAAGGTGGTCATTAGCCTTGGCGATTATTACATTTGCATTGTTAGCAGTGCCCATTAGTCGGGTATCGCCTCGAGCGGGCATGTACGGCAATTTATTAACGGCCTTATTAATCTACATTGTTTTTGAGAATTTGATGAGTTTGTCTCATTCATGGTTGGTCAAAGGTGTGACGCCACCTTGGGTTGGTGTCTGGTGGGTTCATGTCGTGTTGTTAGGCTTTTCTGCTGTGATGGTGATAAGACTGCACGGTTTTGCTTATGTTAAAAATAAATTAGCCTTAAAAAGATGAAGGTCATTAATAAATACATTGCGGTGGAGATGTTAAAAAGTACAGGGATTGCAGTGCTTTTTTTATTGTCGCTGGTCTTGGTCATTACGTTTGCGGATGAACTGGATGATATGGGAACAGGCCAATATGGCCTGATTGAAATTTTGAAATATTTGGCATTAATTGCGCCGCGTAATTTTTATGAGCTCCTGCCATCAGCAGCTTTGTTAGGAGCCTTGATTACATTAGGCAGTATGGCGAATAACTATGAATTAACGGCCATGAGAGCAGCGGGTGTTAGTCGATGGCAGATTATTTTTTCGGTCCTTCGTGTTGGTGTTATGTTAATGGTGATCTCGTTGTTTGTCAGTGAGACGATCGCACCGGCGTCCGAACAAGCCGCACAAATGTTGAAATTTACTGCAAAAAATGAACAAGTCGCCTTAAGAACAAAATATGGTTTTTGGACGCGAGATGGTGATACCTATTTAAATATTCGAGAGATTTTGGACTCATCAGAACTTAAAGATGTCAGCATTTATGAGATGACAGATCATAATCAACTCAAATACGCTACGCATGCGAAGACGGCAAGTTTTATTAATAATAAATGGGCGCTTAAAGGGGTTCAGCAAACGGCCATTTTAGAAGATCGTGTCGAGGTGACTCATTCTGATTCGGCGCAACTGGATTCATTATTGGACCCGGGCTTGCTCGATGTAATAGTCGTTAAACCTGAGCGTTTATCCATCATGGGTTTAGCGAGTTACATTACGTTTTTAGAAAATAATGGACAGGACGCCAGGCAATTCATTGTTGCAATAACCAGTAAGTTAATTCGACCTTTTGTTATTTTGGTGATGCTGTTGATTGCTATTCCGATGGTGCTCAGCGTGAAACGTGCAGGCAGTACGGGAACAAGAATATTGATCGGTGCGTTAATCGGCATTGGCTTTAATTTGATTGACCGTTTGTTTGGCAATGTGGGTGTTCTCTATGGGTTAAACCCGATCATTGCGGCTTCAATGCCCTTTCTTTTAGCGCTTTCCTTATCCGTCTTTACGATTCGTCGAATGGGCTGATTATTCAGGTTTTTTCCAGATGAGGCGGCTATTTGACGCAATATCGTGCCAAGTGAGACGGTCTTTGTTAAAAAACATCCATAGAAAACCAAGTCCGCACAGCCCCCATGAGAGAAGTGCCGTTGAAAAACGAATAACAGCTTGTTTCCAACTGATATTTTCACCGTTTTTGTTTGCAACTTTTAATTTCCAGGCGACAAGTCCTAATGTTTGACCGCTTTTAGTCCAAAACCAAGCATAAAAAAGAAAGCTGACAAATAACAGGTAAACGGAGTATTGCCAAGAATTGGCTTGAAAGGAATGACCTTCTTGGAACGGGAGTAAGATGAGTGTCGCCAGAAATAAGATGGCGATTAACAGCAGTGCATCATAAACAACGACAGCCAGACGTTTAAAAATACCTGGCGGCTTTAATGGATCGCTCATAGAGTTAAGTCTTGATTATAGAAGTTTTGGTGCATTAAGTTCGGCTTGTAACTGATGAATACGGTTTTCGATTTGACTGCTTAAGTAAAAATTATTTTTAGCAGAACGTAAAGCCTGTTCAAGTTGGATGATCGCGTCTTTAGTGAACCCGATTGAATAGAGGTATTCTGCCCGATACTGGAATCCTCTGACCGGCTCATTAACTTGGCCATAGGCAATAGAAAGCAAGTCATAGACATTGGGTGTTGGGTTGAATAACGCCAAATCCTGGTTTAAATAAGTGAGTGCTTGTTGTGGTTTGCCATTGTGTAATAACACTTTTGCATACAATAAATTAACAGCGCGGCTTTTTGGAAATAATTGTTTTGCTTGTTCAAATAATGTTAAAGCCCGTTGGGGTTTGTTATCTTGGTATTCATTCAATGCTAGGGCGGTTAGGTAGTGCAGTTGATCAGGGTTTTGTTTTCTTAGGTCCGATAACAGGTCGCGGGCTTTGTTAAATTGCCTGTCTTTCATATAAGCCAGGGCAAGGCCATAGCGGGCTGCGTTTTTGATGGGCTGAGTGCCTTGTTGAGATTCATTTTTTAAGGCTTCAATCAGTTCACCCGTTGACGTTTGCTGTTGCTTGTTAACACGGACTTTCATGCGGATTAAACGAAAATCTTGTGAATCTTCCACCTGTTTATAAGGAAATTTTTCTGCGCGTGCCGCGGTGTCGGCGATTCGAGAGGTAGGAGCAGGGTGGGTTAGCAATATTTCAGGAACTTTTTGACCGTATTGAGTGGTTGCCGTTTTAAGCCGACCAAAGAAAAGAGGCATGCTTCTTGGGTCAAAGCCAGCATCGGCTAAATTTTGTACGCCAACACGGTCGGCCTCTGCTTCATGACTGCGGGTGAAGTTAATTTGTTTTTGTACCTGTCCTGCTTGTACGGCCATGATAGCGGCTGGCCCTACGCCCGGTACAGCTGCGCCTAAAATAACGGCGGCCAGCATGGCGGCGGCGGTATGTGTTGACAGTTGACTGGCTGTTTCAAACGCACGTTGAAGGTGTTGTTGGGTGACGTGACCAATTTCATGAGCAACAACAGAAGCGAGTTCGCTTTCAGACTCGGCAGCGAGAATGAGCCCTGTGTTGAGACCAATATGGCCATCAGGTCCGGCAAAGGCATTGATTCGATGATCGTTGACCACAAAGAAGTTAAAGTGCCGATCGGGTTGCTCACTGAATTTTGCAACTCTGTGACCTAATTGTTGCGCATAATCGTTAATTTCTTGATCATGACTCAGTGGTACTCTCAGTCGAATACTTCTTAAAAAAGCCTTGCCCAGTTTTTTTTCAACCTCGCTGGAAATGATAGTATTAGCGGTGTTGCCGATATCAGGTAATTTGATTCGATTGTTGGCAAGACTTTTTTCTGACCAGAGACTGGCAACGCTCGCCATAATGAGTGTGAGAATTGAAGCGAGTAGTACGGTAAAAAAACGTCGCGTGATAGTATGATGTGCGTTCATAAGCGACTTTAGTTTAATGGAGTTTAAAAACAAGTTAAATGAAAATTTCTATCCAAATCAATGCGAGTCCCTACCAGCACCAAGCAGCGGATACCGCCTGGCATTTTATTCAAGCGGCGCTTGAAGCTGGGCATGAGGTATATCGTGTATTTTTTTATCATGATGGAATTTTTAATGCATGCCGAGATTCTCGCCCTCCCGGTGATGAAAGAGATATTGTCAAAAGATGGAGTGCCCTACAATCTGAAAAAGGTGTTGATTTAGTTGTGTGTGTGTCGTCAGCGCAACGTAGAGGGTTACTCGAAAAATCCGTTGCAAAGAAAGTAGGTGGTTACATACACGCCGTAGCAGATGGCTTCCGGATTGCCGGTTTGGGCTTGTTGATGGAATCAGTCATTGAATCTGATCGGCACCTTACCTTTGGTGCTTGATGTGAAAACGTTATTCTTTATTATCAATAAGGGGCTTCAAGGCAATGTGTGTGGGCAAGAATTCCTAGATATAATTTTAATGGCAGCAGCCTTTGACCAAAAAGTGGTGGTGTTGTTTGAGGGAGATGGCGTGAATGCCTTGCTGAAAAATCAGCAGCCCGAATGTCTCAATTTAAAAAATATGATGCCGGTTTTGGATACATTACCTGTTTATGATATTAATGACGTTATAGTTGAAAAAGAATCGATGGAGGTCTACGGTTTGACTGAAAACGAATTGGCGATAAAAGCCGCTGTTGTTTCACGTTCAGATATTAAAAAACAGTTACGATCGGCAGATCATTTGTTTGGTTTCTAATGCTGTATATCGTCAATAAAAAGGGTGAGGTTTTAAAGGATTGTGTCGAGAGGTTAACGTCACATGATGTGATCTTGTTGATCGAAGACGCCGTTTTTGCCGCGGTGAAGACAAGCCCTTCATCCGTTGTATCAACCTTAGCCAGCGATATTTCGGTTTATGCTCTAAGGGCGGATATGAAAGCGAGAGGTCTCGATGCCCAGCGCTGTTATGAGCGCATTCAATACGTTGATTATGCAGGTTTTGTCGAATTAGTCGAAAATAATAAACCCGTGAGATCTTGTTTTTAATGCTGGCTGAACTGGAACGAGATGAAGACGGTTTTTTAATAAATAGAAACCAATGGAGCGAGGGGGTGGCCGAAGCCATGGCGCTGGAAGATGGGTTAACGCTGACAGCATCACATTGGGACATTATTTATTTTATGCAGGCGTATTATGATGAGTTTAATCATCAACCGAATGCACGATTATTTGCTCGAGCGATCAAAAAAAAATTAGGTGCAGAAAAAGGCGCGTCTATCTACCTGTATAAATTATTTCCAGATGGGCCGTTGAAATACGCCAACAAATATGCAGGATTGCCTATACCACCTTCTTGTATTTAGTAAGCCATAGTGCTTAATCAGATTGCTTAAATCGGTGGATTTGCCGCCGTTGTTTTTTATTGGGTCGTTCCGACTGAGGTGCGGATGCATTCATGTCTTTATTAAGCGCGATGAGTGCCTGCCGTCGATTAAAACTTTCTTCCTTCTCGTTGTAGAGCAGGGTGGCTTCTTTAGCAGGTCGTCGTTTGGTATTTAAACCTAAGATATTGATTTCCCAGCTATAACCCATTTTACTGATTTGTAATTCGTCGCCAATACGAACGTCTTTACTGGGTTTTGTTCGTTGACCATTGAGATGAACTTTACCACCTGAAATGGCTTCAGTTGCCAGTCGCCGTGTTTTAAAAAAACGAGCAGCCCATAACCAGGTATCTAAACGCTGCTTTGTTAAGACGTCGGTTGCCACAACGATTTAAGCGAGCAGAGCGTCGAGTTGACCTCGGCTTTCTAAGTCATAAATTTCTGTGCAGTCACCAATATGAGTGTCACCATTAAAAATTTGAGGAACAGTTGTTCGCTGGCTTTTTTGGATCATCTCATGTCTTATTGACGGGTCGTCAGCAATAGAAATTTCTTCAAAAGAAACATTTTTGTTGTTGAGTAGGCGCTTGGCATGGGTGCAATAAGGACAAAGAGGCGCGGTGTAAATAATAATCGTTGACATAGTGGTTTAAAAAAGAGCCGTCATTCGACTGGTTGAAAAATTAGCAGGTTTTAAGGTTTCGTTAGCTTGAATCAGTGGTTTATGCTAGCACAATAGCAATGTTTTCAGTAAAATCAGTTTAATTCGAAAATAATAAGCAAGACAACAAGGGAAAGAAGTAATGAGGCAATTATTTGTAAGTTTATTCGTACTGGGGATGCTGTTTTCTATCAACGTGAATGCGGCTGGAAACGTTGCGGCAGGGGCAATTAAAGGGGAAACTTGCCTGGGTTGTCATGGCGTTAAAAATTATAACAATGCATACCCGACCTATCGTGTGCCAAAATTAGGGGGGCAGCATGCGGCTTATTTGGTTGCGGCCATGAAAGCATATAAAGATGGTTTACGCAGTCATTCAACAATGCATGGCAATGTGGCCGATTTATCCGATCAAGATATGCAAGATATAGCGGCTTATTTTGAGCAAGATGGTAAGTAAGTGTTGTAAATCATAAAAGGTCATGAGGAAAAAAATGAAACAGTTAAGAGTAATGATTTTTGCAATGGTGGGGATGGCGTTGTCGACCTCTGCATTTGCAGTCGGTGATATTCAAGCGGGTAAAGAGAAAGCAACAGCCTGTGCTGCTTGTCACGGTGTTGATGGTGTCAGTGCCAGCCCAATGTTTCCGACAATCGCAGGGCAACATGCTGACTATATGCTACATGCGTTAAGAGGTTATCAATCAGGTCAACGAAATAACCCGGTGATGGCGGGTTCCGTTGCTGGTTTGTCAGATGAGGATATGGTTAATTTAGCCGCTTATTTTGCGAGTTTGGATGGTTTGAAAACACTGAAGAAATAACAGGTGGTTATGTTGTTGACGTTTAAAAACGCGCATTATTGCGCGTTTTTTGTGCCTGTTAGCATTTAGGGGGGGGGAGCATGAAAGAGAAAAAAGTAGTAAAAGTTAAAAAAAATGAGCATGGAAACGTTCTTGAAGAATGCGAATACCTTGATGAAGTCATCCATGGGAAGCGAACGATTTGGCATCCATCTGGAGCCAAAATATCTGAAACAGATTTTGTTCACGGTGTTATGCACGGAGAGCATATCTCGTGGTATTTGACAGGGCACATTGCGTTAGCAGCGTCTACTGTCAATAATAATTATCACGGTTTATTTACAGCTTATTGGCCTAATGGCCAAATGCGGGAGCAAGGTTATTTTGTTGAAGGGGAACGTACGGGGGTATTCAAATCTTGGTCGGATAAGGGGGAGTTGCTCTCTGAAAAGAATCATGACGATTAAAAGGTCACTATTTTCTTTGTAGTAAAAAAAATTGAACAGTTCTATAATGATGCAATGCAATAAAGCTATAAAATTAATCGAGGCGCAATAATGGACGATAAAACACCACAAGAGTTATTCGAGAAAATGGCTCAAAAAGGCCATAAAATGTTCAAAGACTTTTCGGCTGCTGAATCAAAAGAAATGATGTCGCAGTTTGGGAATTCTTGGAATACGATCATGACACGTGCAATGGAAAGCCCGGAAGAGTGGATAAGGACCATGTCCGGCTTTTATCAAGACCAATTTAATCTCTGGATTAATATGTTTAATCCGTCGAGTGAGCCACTGGTGAAACCGGAACGAGGTGATCGCCGGTTTTCAGGGGAAGAATGGGACGAAAGCCCAATTCACAATTATTTAAAGCAGTCTTATTTATTATCGAGTCGCTGGTTAATGGGGCTGGTTGAAGACTCTACACTGGATGAGTCTACAAAACAGAAGTGTGATTTTTACACACGCCAATTTATTGATGCGTTGTCCCCATCAAATTTTGCATTAACAAACCCTGAAGTGTTGAAAGAAACGATAGACACTAAAGGCCAAAACTTGATGTCAGGCCTAGAAAATTTACTGAAAGACATGGATAAGGGTGTTATCAGTATGACGGATGAATCAGCGTTTACCTTGGGCGAAAATATTGCGACAACACCGGGTTCAGTCGTCTTTGAAAACAAATTGATACAATTGGTCCATTTTAAGCCCATGACCGAAAAGGTAAATGAACGCCCTATTCTTATTGTTCCTCCTTGTATTAACAAATATTACATTCTCGATTTATCAGAGCATAATTCTTATGTCCGTTACTGCTTAGAACAGGGTAATGACGTGTATATCATTTCTTGGCGTAATCCGGATGAAAGCTTGGGTGATGTCACATGGGACGAGTATATTTCTGAAGGCACGATACCGGCTATAGAGGCCGTAAAAGACATTTCTGGTGCCAAAAAAATTAATGCGGTATCTTGGTGCATTGGTGGAACCATGTTGGCAACAACGCTGTCCGTCTTGGCAGCAAAACGCAAGAAACCGATTGCGACGGCTACATTTTTCACTACCTTGTTAGATTTCTCTGACCCGGGTGAATTGGGTGTCTTTATTGATGAATCTCAAGTCAAACAACACGAACATAAATTAAAAGACGGTGGTGTGATGCCCGGCAAGCAACTGGCCACTACATTTGCAATGCTTCGTGCGAATGATCTTGTTTGGAGCTATGTAGTAAATAATTACTTGAAAGGTAAAACACCACCACCGTTTGATATTCTTTATTGGAATGGCGATTCAACAAACATGACGTCAGCAATGTATACGTGGTACTTGCGTAACATGTATTTAGAAAACAACTTGGCAAAACCAGGGGGTGTTGAGTTATGCGGTGTGAAAATTGATCTGGGCAAAATTGACTGCCCCGTGTATTTCTTATCAGCGGTTGAAGATCATATAGCTCCGTGGAAAACGACGTTCATTGGTACGGAATTAGTGAAGCAAGGCAATGTGGAGTTTGTTTTGGCTGCTAGTGGACATGTGGCCGGTGTTATTAACCCCGCCAATAAAAATAAACGGCATTTCTGGAAAGATGGAGAGCTGGGTCAGGGAGCGGATCATTGGTTGGAAACAGCGACGGAAGTCCCGGGAAGTTGGTGGTCGCATTGGGATGCTTGGCTAAAAAGCCAAGGGGATAAAATGATTGATGCGCCTGAGAAACTGGGCTCAGAAAAATATCCGGAGTTAGAAGCCGCGCCAGGCTCTTTTGTTTTTGCAAAAGCCGACTAGCGCTATTGTAAGCTAACGATTGTGAGATTTGTTACGTCAATTATGTAATGATGGAAGCCACCGGTTTGCGGTGGCTTTTTTATACTTAACAATAAATTGAAGATTGAACGATGAAATCCCCTTGTGTTAGAAAGTGTACGTTAAATGAAGAAGATGTCTGCCTCGGTTGTGGGCGGATGTTGAATGAAATAACTTCATGGGCTTCGTATTCAGATGCTAGAAGGGCTTCGTTAATGGCAGATTGTAAAAAGCGATTGTTCTTGTTGGGGAAAAAAACAGCTTCTATGGAAAAGCCTTGAGAATCGTTGATCAAGGTACTTAAATTTAAATAATCTAGGTTTGCGTAGCAAATGCATAGCGTTAAACTAAACGGAATAACAGAATAATTGGAGAGCCACTATGAATGCCGAAAAAGTTGTTTTCAGTTTCTTTATTGTTTTAGCGCTGACGCTGAATTTTGGTTTCTTTATGGGCGAATTACATGATTTTCGGCACCATAATATCTATGAGCTATTTGCTACGATTTTTGTAAATCTTGTGGCTATGGGGCTGAAACTGGGTGATCGTTCGCAAGTTGGTGCCGTTTTACTGTCTACCAGTATTGTGGCAAACATACAGTTGATTGCAGCGGCTTTGGTTTGGGGTTACGTAACACAAATTTCTGGAACGGGACTCAATGAGCATAACACCTCAGCCATTGTTTCGTTGGCAGGGGGTGCCTTAGTGGCCAATGTCATTTCTGTGGTTATGCTGGTGTCTGAAACATTGATGTCTCGTCGATAGACGCCCAACCAATGTCTAATTCATCGCTGGGCAGGGTATCGTTTATTGTTTTGCGCCATATGCGCACGCCAATTATCGTTTTTATATGTGTCTATGCCATTTGTATTCTTGGTATGGTCCTGGTTCCTGGCGTACCCGACGCAAATGGTCAAACGACGTATATGTCTTTTTTTCACGCCTATTACTTTCTGGCTTATACCGCAACGACGACAGGGTTCGGCGAATTACCAGTGCCCTTCAGTAATGCACAGAGAGTGTGGGCAATATGTTGTTTATACATCAGCGTGATTACCTGGTTGTATACGGTTGGGAAGATTATTTCTCTATTACAAAACCCACATTTGCAGTCTGCATTTGCTGAAGAAAGGTTTACCCGAGCCGTTGGGAAAAAAAGCAGGGACTATTATTTAGTGTGTGGTTTTGGAGATACCGGTAGCCTTTTGTTGAGAGGATTGACCAATGCAGGGCTTTCCGCGGTTGTTTTAGATCAAGATAAAGAACGAATTAAGGCGTTAGATCTTCGTAATTATCAAAGTAAAGTGTTGGGTTTGTGTGCTGATGCGACAATGCCTCGTTATTTGTTAGCTGCTGGCATAGAAAGAGATAAGTGTATAGGGGTTCTCATTTTATCAAACGATGAAGAAGCCAATTTAAAAGTGGCGGTGTCAGCGAGAATCTTACGCCCCGATATAAAAATTATTTGTCGTTCGACCTCGCAGGAAAATGAAAGCGAAATTCTAGCCATAGGGGGCGATATACATGTCGTCGACCCCTTTCGGGTCTTTGCCAGTTACCTGAGCTTAATTATTTATAACCCAACGATACAAACATTGAATGAGTGGATGTCAGGCGAACCTGGAGCAAGCTTGGATCGTAATATTTGCCCTTTAAAGAATGGACGATGGATTCTATGTGGTCATGGCCGGATGGGGCAGGTGGTCTATAAAAAGTTAACAAGGAGAGGCATTGATCTTAAGGTCGTTGAACCAGTGTCTGAAAAAATTGAAGAAATAGCTGAGTACGCTGTATTGGGTAGAGCAAACTTGGAGAACTTAAAAGAGGCGGGTCTGAAGGATTGCGTGGGATTAATTGCTGGAACCGATAATGACACGTTTAACCTCAGCATGGTGCATCAGGCTAATAGAGAGAATCCCTCCTTGTTTTCAATCGTTCGACAGAATAGGCATGCGAATGAGGTTTTGTTTAAAAAAGCGGACGTAGACTTCATTTTACAACCCAGCTTAGTCATTGCGAGAATGGTGCTATTTATGTTGACCGCGCCGTTATTAAAAGCTTTTTTTGCCCATCTGCGCCTGGTTTATGAAAATGACCCTGCTAAGTTGGCTGATGTAACGAACAGACTGGCCATCGAGGTGGGCGGTGATTTTCCAAGGCTTAAAACCTACACAATGTGCAAAAATAAAGCATCGGCAGTGTGTTCAACGTTGATAGAAGGCAAGGAAGTTTCGTTAGGGGATATTTATCGATCACCTTCAAACAGGGATAATTTTCTAAAAATGGTGCCTTTAGTGCATCAACGAGGGAAAGTGATTAAAGTACTGCCTGTGAATGATCTTGCTTTAAAGGAGGGGGACGACATATTATTTTGCATGCGGCCGGCTGAACAAGCAATTTTTGAAGCGAATCTAGTTAATCGATATACCCTGGAATATTTATTAACAGGGCAAGATCCTGCCAGAAGCAATTTCTTTAGATGGCTATCAACAAAAAAACTAGCCAATACTTAAATAGACAATTTATTCAATTATTGAGGGGGGTTGTCGAGCCACTCTTCAAGGTAACTGATGTCAGTATTATTCATCAGAGCCGGTGAATGTGCTGTGTTGCTAATTTCTATAAGGTCGACATCAGGGCGGTTTTTGATCATTTCTTCGGCCGTTGATCGCGTTAATAGGTCAGAATGTTCACCGCGTATGACCAAGGTGCGCTGTTGAGTTTGTTGCCATAATGGCCATAAATCGATATCTTCCAAAGGTTTGTTGCTAAAGGCTTGCGAAATATCGGGGTCATAATTGAGCGTTAATTTGCCGTTTTCCAATGTCCGTTGTCCATAATGTAAAAGATGTTTCCATTGATCGTTGGTTAGCTCACCAAACCCGTCATAAGTCGAACGCATATAGTTTTCGAGCTCATCGGCTGTGCTACATTGAGGCGGATCAGTAACATAGGCAGCGATACGAGCGAGTGCGGCTTGAGGGATAAAGGGACCAACATCATTAAGGATTAACTGTTTGATGGGCGATTTTTTTAAAGAGGCGAGGGTCATACCTAATAACCCTCCCATCGAGGTACCCAGCCAATCCATTTTTTTAGCCCCCGTTCTAGCTATAATCATGAGGGCATCGACGATGTATTGTGGGTAGTCGTAGCATGATTTATTGCTAAGCCAGTCACTTTCGCCGCGGCCTGGGAAGTCAAAACTAATGACTCTTCTTTTAGTGGATAATTTTTTTGCGAGTTCATCAAAATCGTGTTTGTTGCGCGTTAAGCCGTGAGCACAAATAAGAACGTTTGGGTTACGTTGGTCGCCCCAATCGTTGTAGGCGAGTTGATGTAATCCTGAAACGGAACAGCTGGTAACGTATTGAGTTTTCATGTTATTTAGTGATTTATTGTTGCAATGCATCTATAATCGAACGGTTGTTATTTAAAGCATAACCCAAATTTGGAGAGAAGTATGAATGAAGTAAGAGAAGTTGTGGCGCTAAGTGCTGTTAGAACGGCAATTGGTGATTTTGGTGGTAGTTTGAAATCAGTCGCGCCTAGTGCACTGTCTGCAGTTACTTTAAAAGAAGCGGTTGCTAGATCAGGTGTGGAGCCATCAGAAATAGGTATGATTTATACCGGTACAGTGATTCCCGCAGAGGAAAGGGCTCCATATACAACTCGTGTTGCGCAAATTGAAGCCGGTATACCTTGTGAAACGTCGAATGTGGCTATCAATCGTTTATGTGGCAGTGGAATGCAAGCCATTGTGGATGCGGCTCAAGGCATTATGCTAGGTGATTTTGAAGTGGCCATTGGAGCTGGCGTGGAGTCTATGAGTAACGCATTGTATGCATTACCTGGCGCACGTTGGGGGCAAAAAATGGGCCCAGGGCAAATGATTGACTTGATGATTTCTGGATTAACAGACCCTTTTGGTGCTGGCCATATGGGGATGACAGCTGAAAATTTGGCTGATAAATATAATATTTCGCGTGAAGATCAAGATGCCTTGGCGGTAACGAGTCATCAAAATGCTGCTCGTGCTCAAACTGAAGGTCGTTTTGATTCTCAAATTGTTCCTGTTGAAATTAAAACGCGTAAAGGAGTTACTGTGTTCGACAAGGATGAACACGTTCGTGCGGACATTTCAATTGAGAAACTGGCTGGTATGCGTCCGGCGTTTAAAAAAGATGGCTCAATCACAGCGGGTAATGCATCCGGTATTAACGATGGTTCATCCGCAGTTGTTTTGATGGAAAAACAGGCTGCCGAGGCACGTGGTTTAAAGGCAATGGCAAAATTGGTCGCTTACACACATGCCGGTGTTGAGCCTTCTATTATGGGTATTGGGCCCGTGCCAGCTGTTGAGAAGTTAATGGCGAAAACCGGGTTATCAATTGCAGATATTGATGTATGGGAAGTAAACGAAGCGTTTGCTGCTCAAGCACTCAGTGTTTGTCGCGAGTTGGGCCTTCCTATGGATAAAGTTAATGTGAACGGTAGTGGTATTTCTTTAGGTCACCCCATTGGAGCATCGGCTAATATTATTGTTGTTAAGGCGCTTCATGAATTAGAACGTGTACAAGGCAAATATGCGGTTGCAACCCTCTGTATTGGAGGTGGGCAAGGTATGGCGACACTTTGGGAACGTATTTAATCCTCAATGCGATATAAAAAACGGGCAAGAAGCCCGTTTTTTTTCCAAGATAAATTCAGTGTTGAAGGTTTTTGGGCAAGGAAAAAGTAACTTTTTCCTGGATGCCTGGGTTTTCAACAGCAGCGATCCCGCCCCAAGAGATAAGTTGCTCAACGACGCGTTGTACCAACTCTTCAGGTGCGGAGGCACCCGCCGTGACGCCAACACGATTGATATTTATTAACCAGTTTTTATCAATATCGTCTGCTCCATCAATTAAATAGGCCGTTTTTCCCAGTTTTTCAGCGATTTCACGAAGCCGGTTGGAATTTGAACTATTTGGTGAGCCAACAACAAGAACCAGGTCTGTTTTTTCAGCCAGTTCTTTAACGGCATCTTGACGATTTTGAGTGGCATAGCAAATGTCACTTTTTTTAGGCCCCGAGATTTGCGGAAATTTTTTTCTTAAAGCATCAATAATGGCGCTAGTGTCATCCATCGACAGGGTCGTTTGTGAGACATAAGAGAGTTCTATGTCTGGAGGAAGTTTTAATGAAGCGACATCTTCTGGTGATTCGACTAAAATAATGTTGTTCTGAGGGTGTTGCTGTTCGTAACGCCCCATTGTTCCTTCCACTTCGGGATGACCTTTATGCCCAATAAGAATCACACAACGCCCCTTTTTTGAATGACTGATAACCTCCATATGCACCTTTGTGACTAAGGGGCAAGTGGCATCGAAGACATTTAATTGGCGTCGTTTGGCTTCATCTTCTACGGCCTTTGAGACACCATGAGCACTAAAGATAACAGTTGAATCATCGGGCACTTCGTTCAATTCATCAACAAAAACAGCCCCCCTTTTCTTTAGATTTTCTACCACAAACCGGTTGTGAACCACTTCGTGGCGGACATAAATAGGCGCACCTAATAATTCTAAGGCACGTTCAACGATTTCGATGGCGCGATCGACACCGGCACAGAACCCACGGGGGTTAGCTAATAGTATTTGCATTTATGATGTTTTTTTTGATGAATGACGATTTTTATCCCAGAGAATTTCAGTTTGCCCATCTTGGCGAGCTAGTACTCTGCACAAAACAAACAATAAATCGGATAACCGATTGAGGTATTTAACCACAGGTGGGTTAATATTTTCTTCCCTAGCCAAACTGACCACAAGGCGTTCTGATCGTCTACAAACGGTTCTCGCGATATGGCATGTGGCTGCTGGGAGGTTACCGCCGGGTAGAATAAATTCTTTTAAGGCAGGTAGATTGGCATTGTGTTCATCGAGAATGTTTTCAAGTGCCTTTACATGAGAATCTTTAATGGCGCTGTACCCGGGGACACAAAGTTCGCTGCCGAGCTCAAAAAGCTCGTGTTGTCTGTCCAGTAATTGTTCGGCTATGTTGTCATCAAGACCAAAAGCAATGACGAGCCCTATTTGGCTGTTCAGTTCGTCGATGGTGCCGTAAGCCTCAACGCGCAAAGAGTCTTTGGCTACTCTGCTGCCATCACCTAAGCCGGTGGTGCCGGAGTCACCCGTACGAGTGTAAATCTTAGAAAGACGATGTCCCATAAAGATTAGACCAGTGGTTTTGTTGAAAGGATAATGCCGTCTTCGTCAGCATAGAGATGGTCGCCTGGATTAAAGGTTGCTCCAGCAAAGGTAACGGAAATATTTTTATCTCCCCAGCCTTTTTTTATGCTTTTTAAGGGATGAGTTTGTATCGCACGCACGCCAATGGGCATTTTGTTAATATCAGCCGAGTCTCTAATGCATCCATACACAATCACACCACTCCAGCCATTAGTACAGCCCAGTTCAGCCAACAGGTCGCCCAGAAGAGCACAGCGCAATGAACCACCACCATCAACGACTAAGACATCGCCGTTTACTTTTTGGGATAACAAGTCACGAACCAGGACATTATCTTCAAAAATTTTTACAGTTTGGATGGTGCCGTTAAAACGTTTAGTACCGCCAAAAGACTGAAAAACCGGCGATACAATTTGCAGTGAACCAGAAAATTCATCACATAGATCGGCTGTTTTAAATGTCATCGTTTTGTTAAGGCCAAGGTGAGTTTATTGATATTATAAACCAGTTTTTTTTACACGCTGCGAGAGTTTATTTAGAACGAAAGCAGGTGCTTCTAATACCGACGTTGCACCCAGTCGTCAGATCGACGATCCATATGCGATCGTCGATCTGAGATTTCTTCGAAACGTATTGCGTTACGCCGGTCATTTACTTTACGCCGATGGTGTTGAGTTCTTCTCTTTTCCGGTAAGCCAGTATGTTTGCAAAAACATCTGCTTTTTGTGCAATTATCTAAAGGTAAAGCAGGTACGCTATTAATAGGAAAAGGTTTTTTATTTAAGGTGAGCACTGCTTCGCAGCAGCGAGAAGGCTCAAAATAGTCGATATAGAACCCCCAGTATTTTTTAGAATCAATCAAAGATTGAAGTCGTTGACGTTGCTGTTCTAGAGGGCTGTTAGCTGTTTTTTTTAAGTGGGATGAGCGTTTATTTTTATAGTAAAAAATCAGAACAATAACTACCATGAGTAAAATAAGAGTGATTAACATGGGTGCCTCGTTATTTGATGTTTTATGATTATAGGGGATTTATCGTCTATCGCAAAATGAGCAAATAAAAATTTATCCCAAATTATGAAAGCTTTTCGGATTGTGTTGTTGCTGTGCCTTTTTGTTTTCGTTGCTTTTTATTCTAAATTACAACGACTTGAGAGTATGGGCTGGGCTGATTCGCTGGAGGTTTCTATCTACCCGATTAATGCTGATGGAAGTGAGTCAACAGATCACTATATTCAAACGTTAACAACGGATAAATTTGGCGGCATAGAAACATTTTTCAATAAACAGTGGGGTGATTATCATGAAGTAGATTTTCAACCCGTTACGCTAACGCTAAAATCGCCTGTACTGTCTCAACCCCCAAGTCCACCAACGGATGGTCATGTCATAAACATTATGCTTTGGAGTTTGCGCTTGAGGTTATGGTCTTTCCAGAATTCAGTGGGAGATGATAAAAGTACGGTGACTATTTATGTGCGCTATTTTTCAGTCAACAATCATGAAAAATTAGCGCATTCATTGGGTTTGCAAAAAGGCTTGGTTGGTGTAGTTAATGGCTATGCTTCAGACGATTATCAGGAACAGAATCATGTGGTGATTGCACATGAGTTGTTGCATACGGTAGGTGCGACTGATAAATATGATTTAACAAGCGGGCAGCCGCTTTACCCGACTGGTTTTGCTGTACCCAGTGCTCGTTATAGCCAAACTAAGGCCGAAATTATGGCAGGTAGAATTCCTATCAATGAAAAGGAGTCAATGATGCCGAGTTCGTTGCGGCAATGTGTTATTGGGCATCAAACGGCTACAGAAATAGGCTGGTTAGACGGTGATGTTTGATATAAATCAGTGATTGTTGCTTTTTCATTATTTAAACTGATATAAGTTAATAATAAAAAAGAATAAAGGAGTTGTGTTATGTTTTTTCAAGAGCTGAATAGTATTCACTGTAAATCTTATTTAATAGCGGATCTTGAGGCCGGAGAGGCCGCTATTATTGACCCGATTGATAGCATGGTTGAGCGATATTTGGCGGTACTTGCGTATCACCACCTCAGGTTGAAGTTTGTGGCGGACACGCACACACACGCAGATCACCGTTCAGCGTGTACATTAATGAGAAAGTTAACTCATTGTGATGTGCTGATGCATGAATTATCACCGCAACCTAGCGTTGACTTTCGCTATACCGATGGTGATGTGTTAAGCGTTGGTAGTATTCAGGTGAAAGTACTCCATACGCCGGGTCATACGCCAGATAGCGTTAGTTTTTATGTTAATGAAGATCGCATTTTGACAGGGGATCTGATTTTAATTCAAGGAACAGGTCGTTCAGATTTTGCCGGCGGCGATGCTGGTGTTCAATATGACTCGATTCAGAATAAAATATTTACGTTACCAGATGAAACGATTTTATTTCCGGGTCATGATTATCGGGGGAATACGCAGTCGACAGTTGGGCAGGAAAAGCAGACAAACCCACGTATCGCCGGTAAAACAAGAGATGAATATATCCATATTATGGACAACTTGAATTTGCCGCTTCCTGAAAAAATTCAAGAAGTTCTGCAAATGAATCAAAGTGAAGTAGATGATGACCTGATGAAATTTCCGATGGTTGCAGAACTGAATCAAGTGCTCCAGTTGGAGCCTTCAGCGGTTAAAAATCGACTTGAGGAAGCCGGTAATGACAGTGTGATTATTGATGTGAGAGAAGAGGCAGAGTTTACTGGTGAGTTTGGTCATATCGCCGGCAGTCGCCTTATTCCAATGAGGAAAATACCGGATGTGATAGAAGAGTTGGACCCCCTTAAAGAAAAAGAAATTATTTTAGTCTGTCGCTCAGGAGCAAGAAGTACGACTTCAGCAGCTATTTTGAAGGGGTTAGGTTTTAAAAATGTTAATAACCTAAAAGGCGGTATGTTGCAGTGGACTAAATTGGGCTATCCTGTCGAGCGTTAAACACGTAAAAAAGACGCTTACCGCGTCTTTTTTAATGCGCGCAATGGGCAGTCGATAAGAACCTAAGTTGTTGACAGTTTTACGCTGCTTGAACGGGAATAGCGTTTTTAGTTTCTTTAACGCCGTTGTTTTCGTCAAGATAGATTAAACGTGGTTTAAATGTCGCCAGCTCGGCTTCGCTGTATTCTGAATAAGCGCAAATAATTAAAATGTCACCCGCGACGGCAAGGCGTGCAGCTGCGCCATTTACAGAGATCACGCCAGAATTTTCTTCCGCCCGGATAGCATAAGTAGTAAAGCGCTCGCCATTATTAACGTTATAGATATCAATTTGTTGATATTCGCGGATTCCAGAAAGGTCAAGCAGGCTTCCATCGATTGCACATGAGCCTTCATAATGAAGTTCACTGTGAGTCACAGTTGCTCGATGTAGCTTTGTTTGTAACATTGTCGAACGCATAAAGATTGGCTAGATTAACTAAACGGACGAGAATTATGCCTGATATGTTGTTTTTCATCAACAATTATGTGCGTGTGCAATAAGTCTTTAAGAATCAGTTGGCTATATCATTCAAATATTCGTTAGAATTTTACCGGTGGAGGCTTGTCGCCAGTGTTAATTGATTGCAAAACAATATCTTTTGCTGATTGTTTAAACTGCTCTGAAAGCTCTTCTACAGAAGGCGGGGTTGGCTGAGTGGCTGCTTCTTCAGTAGGGTCGTTTGGTGTTAATAAATGCAATGTTTGTGTAGGAAAAGCAATGTGAATTTGTTGGTTTTTTGCAAGACGTAGAATGTCTAACAAAAAGCGTTGGCGTTCACGTAACTCGGTTCCCCAGTCGGGTGTTTCCCAGAATACGTAGACAAGCACATCTAAAGAAGAAGCACCCAGAGAATTGAGGTAAACGTGAAAATAATCTTTTCTCATGTAGGGGTGCAGTCTAATCAGTTCTCTAACACCTTCGCAGAAGGCTTCAATCTTATCGGGCGGTGTGTCGTAAGTTAACGAGACATTGCATTTAAGACGGCGGTAACGGCGTTGTCCCATGTTATCTACTTTTGCGGTTATAAAAATAGAGTTTGGGAGTGTAATAAGTGAATCATAGAAGGTGCGAATTTTAGTGCTTCTTAAACCCACTTCTTCCACGCTGCCTTCAATATCATTAACGACAATCCAATCGCCCGTATGAAAGGTTTGGTCGAGAATGACGGTAATTGATCCAAATAAATTTTGTACAACATCTTTAGCAGCCAACGCAAAGGCCAGTCCGCCTAAGCCGAGACTTGCTAATAAACTTGAAACATTGAGGTTTAAATTGGAAGCAACAAAGGTAATGCCAATAACCGTAACGAACACTTTGAGTGTTTTTCTTATTAAAGGGACGAGCACATCATCGACTTTATTATCGGTCTGGCTGGCTTGATTCTGTAAGTAAAGTGTCACCCAGTCAACCAGTCGATACGATCCCCAAACACCGGCAATACCGGCAAGTATTTTCACGGCAACGAGTAAAATAATCATCGCTTGATCAGGTAACGCCAATAAGTTTAAACCTGCCCACCATATAGCAGCCATAACAAGCATTGCCAAGGGCCTGAGCATATCTTCGGGTGTGTCTTTAAAAGCCGGTAATTGTGTTTTTCTGCGGAAATTTTTGACCAGAATTTGTAGAGAAAACGAGGTAAATTTATCCGCAATAATTCCCAAAGCAATGGATAAAAAGATACCTAGCCATTTCCAATTTTCGAGTAAAAAAGAACGGGCTCTTAGCGAGTCGGGTAATTGCTGACGAAACTGAATATGCCAAGGAATATATTGAGCATTATCGTCATCAACTTTGAGTCGTTTTTTAGGAGAGAGTTCTTCTACGATGTCAGGCAATGATGACAAAGTCGTCTGGCTAAATAACCAGTGACCATGAGCCGATTTACTGAGGCTGATCGAGCCCTGTTGATATTGAGCGAAGATATAAGGAGCGCCCTCTTTTCTATTAGGAATCGTTTCCAAGGTAACGATTTTAGTTTTATCAATGACTTCAAGAAGCATCCAAGCCAAGTCGCGGCCTTTTTCCTCACGAATAAGAGGGTTGATGGCCGATAAATCCAAGGTGCTGGTGGCTCTGTTGATGCGCTCTGAATGCCCTCGCTTAATGTCATTCATACTATGTAAAAAAGTCGCGAAGGTTTCTCTCGGGGAGCTCAAGCCTAATGCTTCAGGACTGACAATCGGTTCTTCATTGGTTGGGGCTATATCGGTCGAGTTGTCAGCAAAACTCAGCGTGGAATGAAAAATTAATAAGAAAATGAGCAGGACTTTATTCATAGTAAAAAGACGGTTAGGGAAGAGAGCAGGTGATATTGTCGATGAGTCTGGTGGGGCCTAAAAAGGCGGCTGCTAGAATAACTAATTCTTTATCGCCTTTTTTGGCCGGTTTAAGTTCACGTGCGTGGTAAATAGAGCAGTAATCCGGTCGAAAACCTGTGGAACTTAATTGTGTTTTGGCGTTATTCTCCAAGGCTAGAAAATCAGTCTCCCCATTTAAAAGTTGTTGTTTCACCTCTTGTAATGCCTGATAAAGTTGAGGCGCTACGATACGTTCCTTATCCGTTAAATAACCGTTGCGAGAGCTCATCGCCAAGCCATCGTGCGCCCTGACAATGGGTTCGCTAATAATGTGAATGGGGATGTTTAGGTCGCTTACCATACGTCGGATAACGGCAAGCTGCTGATAATCTTTTTCACCAAAAATGGCAACGTCGGCGCGGGTTATATTAAACAATTTACAGACAATCGTGGTGACACCATCAAAATGGCCGGGTCGGGAAGCTCCACATAACAAATGCGTGATGCCGGGAACGTGGACATGAGAAGTGTTGTTACCGCCCAGTGGATAGATTTCATTAATACTGGGTGCAAAAAGAATGTTGGCGTTGATCGATTCAAGCTGGTTGCAGTCATCCTGGAAGGTGCGCGGGTAGTTGTCTAAATCCTCGTTAGCGCCAAATTGCGTAGGGTTTACAAATAACGTAACGACAACGATATCGGCCTGTTGCTGAGCTGTTTTAACTAGCTGAAGATGGCCTTCGTGTAAATTGCCCATGGTGGGGACGAGCGCTATAGATTGACTCGCTTGCCGTCTTTGGTTTAGCTCTTCTTGAAGTTGTTTAATCGTGCGAACAACCAGCATGGCTAAAAAGCGTGTTCGTCTGCAGGGAATTCTTTATTTTTAACGGCTTGGACATAAGCGCTAACAGCGTCAGAAATATTGCCGGCCTCAAGCATAAAGTTTTTGCTGAATTTTGGTCGTTTGCCAGCAGTAATATCGAGCATGTCATAGCTAACCAGGACTTGCCCATCACAATCGCTTCCTGCGCCAATGCCGATAATAGGAATATCGACAGAAGCCGTCAGTTTTTTTGCTAATGAAGACGGGATGCATTCAACCACAATGGCACTGGCGCCAGCTTGTTGCAGGCTTTTAGCATCCTCAATTATAGCCTTTGCCTGAGCGTCATCTTTTCCTTGTACTCGGTAGCCGCCTAATTGATTGACTGATTGTGGTAAAAGCCCCAAGTGGCCGCAAACAGGGATGCCTTGACCGACAATATGCTGCACACATTCAAGAATAGGTTGTCCGCCCTCAAGCTTCACCATATTGGCGTAGCCTTGTTGCATTAAAATGGCTGCGTTATTCATGGCCGTTTGCGGATCGGGATAACTCATAAAGGGCATGTCGGTGACTAATAAGGCGCGTTCTAAACCGCGTGAAACCATTTTAGAATGGTAAGCCATTTCATCGATGGTGACCGGGATGGTGCTTGATTGACCTTGAACGACCATGCCCAGTGAATCACCAACGAGCACCATTTCAACACCGGCTTGATCAAGAATGTGTGCGAAACTGGCGTCGTAAGCTGTCAGGCTGGCAATTTTTTCGCCACGCGTTTTCATGGCAGATAATTCAGTATTGGTGATTTTTTTTGAAGTTGAATGTTGGCTCATGCTGATCTTAAAAAATAAGCGTTATAAAATGGGTAACGGATTCAAATAATGACGGCCTGCACGGGTAGAGCAAATGTGTTTGAGCAATTGTTCATAATCATCATCGTTATCAACAGGATTGATGTCACTTGCATTAACAATAAGCAAAGGCCCTGCATCATAGCGGTGAAAAAAATCAGTGTAGGCTTCTGATAATTTTTGTAGATATTCCCCGCTGATATTTTTTTCGTGTTTAATACCGCGCTTTCTAATCCGAGATTGTAATGTTTCCACGGGGGCTTGCAAGTAAACAACTAAATCAGCTTTTGTTGTTTGGATAGCCAGGGATTGATACATTTGGTCGTAAAGCTTAAATTCTTCGTCCGTTAAGGTCAGTTTGGCAAATAAACGGTCTTTTTCAAGCATGAAGTCCGCAACGATTCCGGTTGAAAAAAGGTCTTTCTGGCTTAATTCATTCCATTGTTTGGCACGTTCGGTTAAAAAGTGCAGTTGAACGGGTAAAGCAGATTGATTTTTTTTAGTATAAAAATGTTCTAAAAAGGGGTTTTCATCGGCTTTTTCTTTAACGACATCACAGGAAAAACTCTTGGCTAATCTTTTAGCCAAGCTGCTTTTTCCAACGCCAATGGGGCCTTCTACCACGATGAACTTGGGGGGTTGAGAGGTTTCTAAAATGTGTTTTTCCAAAATTTATTTTTATATGTTAATGAGATGAGAACTTTGCACGATACCGCTTTATGTTTCAAGCATTCATCGGTTAAATTTAATTAGCGAACTACCTTGGGCGGCTCGTCTTCAAGGCGCTCTAACAGTGTTTGTATAGCGCCAAAAGTCGGGATGTTGAGGTTTTTATCAATTTCAAATAAGGGGTATAGAACAAAAGATCTGAAAGGCAAGCCCGGGTGGGGTAGAGTCAGCGTCGGGTCCTGTGAGACAAGGGTGTCGTAAAGTAATATATCTAAATCCAGTGTTCTAGCACCCCATCTGCCCTTATCTCTTGTTCTACCTTGTTGGTTTTCTAAACATTGTAAGGTGCCCAGTAGCTCATAGGGTGAGAGAGAGGTTTTAATTTTAACGACGGCATTGATGTAGTTTGGTTGATCTTGCGGCCCCATGGGCGGCGTTTCGTACAAACTGGAACACTGTTCGAGAGAGCAGCATTCTAAATGCTGAATCTTGTCTATGGCTCTGCGCACTTGTTGCGGGGGATCAGATAGATTGCTACCAAGACCAATAAAAGCAGAAACAGAAGAGGGCATTTTAGTTATTGGAAGTTATTGCTTTAGGTTTTTTCTTTCGGGGTTTTCTTTTGTTTTTGAATTGCGTTGGGCGCGTCATCAATTTTTGTTCGGCCGGTTCCAATGTTTGAATATGTGTCCACCAATCGGCTGTTTTTTCATCTATTTCACCGTGTTGGGCTCGTAACAGCATAAAATCATAGGCTGCTCGAAAACGTGGGTGTTCCATAAAACGTAAACAGCGTATGCCCACTTGTTTGTGGAAACGCGGTTGCAGTGCCCAAACTTCGCGCATGGGGGCTGTCATGCGTCGTGGAATAGCAAGACGGCTAATTTGGTGGGCAATAACCTCATTAGCAGCAGCATGAATGGCTTGTGTATCGCTATGAAAAGAAGACCGATTCTGTTCTGTTAGCCGGCGTACAGGTTCCCACAATAAAGTTGCCAATAAAAAATAGGGTGTTACATGTTGATTGTTTTTTAAACGCGCTTCAGTGTTTGTCATGGCTTGTTTAATGAATCTGAGCGGTGCATTGGAATCAGCGTTATTCAAACAAAGTTCAGTTTGGGGAAACAACGCTTCAAATAAACCGTATTGTCGAAGTAATTCAAAAATTTGGGTTGCATGTGTATTTAAGAAAAGCTTTAGAACTTCGTCATATAAACGAGCAGCCGGAATGTCTTTTAACAACGGGGCCATTTCAGTAATGGGGGCCGCTGTATTGCTTTCAATTTGAAAATTTAATTTTGCTTGAAATCGTATGGCACGGATCAACCGAACAGGGTCTTCTTTAAATCGCGTAACAGGGTCGCCCATCAGCCTCAGTATGCGTTGTTGATGATCTTCTATGCCACCAACGTAGTCAATAACCGTTTTTTTCTTAGGATCCAGATAAAGTGCATTAACCGTAAAATCACGGCGCCAGGCATCTTCTTCTAAGGTGCCGTAGACGTTATCACGTAGTAATCGACCATCTTTATGGGCATGGCTGGCATTTTTATCGTGCTTAATATGCGGTCCTCGAAAGGTGGCTACCTCGATAATATGTCGTCCGAAATGGATGTGCGCCAGGCGGAAACGGCGCCCAATCAAACGACAGTTTTTGAAAAGCGCTTGGATTTCTTCAGGCTCGGCATTGGTTGAGACGTCAAAGTCTTTTGGGTGCATGCCCAATAATAAGTCTCTAACACACCCACCGACAAGATACGCTTCAAACCCCGCCTTTACCAAACGGTCAGTGATTGAAACGGCATGCTTATCGAGCTTGTCGGCAGATAGCCCCAACTCGCGTAACGGATAGGTTTTAGGTTTGTGTTTAACTGGCAAATTAGTCTGAGCGTCGTATTAAAATTAAGAGTGTCTATAAGAGCACTCTTATTGTAACGTATATTTGAACAAGATTATGTTGAGGGTCATTAGGGGCGGGTTAAAAAGCTGGTGTTTGCCGGGTTGAAAGAAATTTTTGGACTGCCTTATTGTCAAACAGTAAAAGTTGAACTGAACGGGGTTTAATGGATTGATGATTAACATGACCCGTTCGCAATCTGTCATGCTATACCGTGTTTATTGCAACGAGAAAGTGCCGTGAAAAAATTATTGTCCTCTGCCTGGGTTCTCTTAATATTGGTTGTGATTATTTGGGGATCAAATTGGCCTATCATGAAAATAGGCCTCAATTCGATTGATCCGCTATGGTTTACAGTTGCAAGGTTAGGCATTGCTTTGGTAGCGATATCTATGTTGTTGTTTTTTTTAGGTCGCCTAAAAAGACCACATCAGCAAGATATTCCTATTGTTGTTGGGGTTGGCATTATGCAGTTTGCGCTTTTTGTGACGTTAATTAATGTTGGTTTAACGGAGGTGAATGCGGGTCGGGCAGCTTTGCTGGCCTATACAACACCGCTTTGGGTTACTCCCGGTGCATACTTTTTTTTGAATGAGCCCATGTCTCGAATGAAAATATTAGGGGCGGCTCTGGGTGTATGCGGGCTGCTGGTGTTATTTAATCCGTTTAGTTTCGATTGGAATGATGCATCCGTAGTAAAGGGGAATGCGATATTACTCATTGCGGCAATGATTTGGGCGTTATCCATTTTGCATATTAGAAAACACCAATGGAAAGGCAGCGTATTGGAATTAACGCCATGGCAGATTTTATTGGCCTTGTTGATCATTGTGCCTTACGCCTGGTTTTCTAATACACGGCCTGTTATTTGGAGTACAGAGCTGGTGTTGATTTTGTTATACAACGGTGTAATGGCAACAGCGTTGGCGCAATGGGCCTCAATGCGAGTGACTCAAATTTTACCAGCCATGACGGTTTCATTAGGGTTTTTAATGGTCCCCTTGATGGGTCTATTATCTTCGACTCTCTGGTTAAAAGAATCGTTTACAGCAACGTTAGGAATAGGAGCAGCCCTTATCATTGGCGGTTTAGTATTGCAAACGAATTTGAGAAAATCCTCCGTAAATTGATGAGTGATAAGTTGCGGACTGTGATTCTATTATCAGAGCGTTAAAAGGCATGGATAACTTTTTTTGCCCAGTTGTCACGCATTGATAAACTTGAAACGATGTTAATAAAGGGTACGATTAAGTTGAGAAGCGAAGGAGCAGTTGATTGGTTTATCTGAAACAATGAGTGATCTATGGAAAATATAAAACAGTGGTTTAATCGAGTGCTAACCAACCCGGAAGCTTTGGCGCTTTTGGGGACTTTATTGGTTGTTTTTCTAGCGATTTTATGGGTTGGAGATGTGCTTTCCCCTGTGTTAGCAAGTATTGTGATTGCCTATTTATTAGAAGGTATGGTTGTTAAATTCCAATCTTTGGGGTTGACGAGAAAATTAGCGGTTATCGGTTCATTCAGCCTATTTATGGCGCTTTTATCTTATATGGTGTTTGGGCTTATTCCCTTGCTTTCAATTCAAACGGTTCAATTAGCTCAACAGTTGCCCACAATGTTGAATCAAGGTATTCACTTATTCATGGCGTTGCCAGAAAAATACCCGAATTTTATAACGGAAGCTCAAGTGAAAATGATTTTTGATCAAGTCAGCACGGAGGCGATTAGATTTGGACAAAATTTATTAACATTTTCGGCGGCTTCTGTCTTAAACATAGTTGCATTGATTGTTTACTTACTCTTGGTGCCTATGATGGTGTATTTTTTTCTTCAGGATAAGGAAGAAATCACGCGGTGGTTCGCCAGTTTTCTTCCAGCAGATAGGCGTTTGACGGTTGAAGTCTGGTCAACGGTCAATGGACAAATTGCCAACTATGTTCGTGGCAAAATTTGGGAAATCCTAATAGTCTGGGCGGCTTGTTTTATAGCGTTTAAGTTTTTAGGGTTGAATTATGCCGTATTACTTAGCTTTTTAGTGGGATTATCAGTTCTTGTGCCATATGTAGGTGCAACGGTGGTGACTATTCCTGTGTTGCTGGTTGCTTATTTCCAATGGGGTTGGGGTAATGAATTCATTTATTTAACAAGCGTATTTTTTGTCATTCAAGCTTTAGATGGGTATGTTCTAGTGCCGTTGCTGTTTTCCGAAGTGGTCAATATTCACCCGGTGGCAATCATCGTTGCTATTTTATTTTTTGGTGGAGTGTGGGGGTTCTGGGGAGTCTTTTTTGCCATTCCGTTGGCGACATTAGTGCAAGCAGTTTTAGTGGCGTGGCCAACTCGTTATAATGAAATAAACAGCCCAACCGAATAATTTTTTACAGGATATCCATGAAAGTTTTCCATTTTGTTTTTTGCGTTTCATTCTTTTTTATCACGACGGCGAATGCCTTTGAGTTATCGACGCTTTCTGATCGATTATTTGGTGATCATGCAACGGGAATAGAGGGGCAGTTGAAAGATGCTAAGTTTGAGTTTGACGTGAGTTCTGCTTTGTTACGTCGCGAGTCCTTGAGGAAAGGGACGAACATTGTGGTTTCTAGAAACCGTAATTCTGTTTTGCTTGCAGGCCAAGCAGCGACACAAGAACTGAAGGATGCGGTACTGGAGCTGGTTTTATCAGAAGCGCATTTGCAGTGGACACAAGGTGATGTAAACCATGTAGAACCCTCTAATGCGCAGGTGTGTGGTGAAAAAGCCTCTAAAATGGCAGCCAATGATCGGCGTCGATTTAATTTAAAAACAGCCGAGGAATGCAGCACAGTCAACCGTTTTTATAATGAGGTGAGGATTGCAGCTCCGCTCAGTGAAATTGAACGCAGTGATGATGATCTGTTGCGTGCCACGATAGTTAATAAGTTATTACAGGCGGCTGTTATTGATAAAGCAGACACGATAAAAGTTGTGGTCGCTGATCGATATGTGTATTTGCTGGGTGATCAGCTTAGCCAATCAACCGCGCAGCACGCTACGCAGTTTGTGACAGATCTTGCGGGTGTCAATAAAGTCGTCCCGCTATTTAGGTTTTAAGCGTTTAGAGGGCCTTTGCTGCGGCTAAGACCTCAAGCACATGCTCTTTCACTTTAACTTTGCGCCATTCTTTAATTAAAACCCCTTCAGCATTAATAAGAAACGTGCTGCGTTCAATACCCAGATGCTCTTTGCCATATAGTTTTTTAAGTTTGATCACGTCAAATAATTTACATAAAGACTCATCTGGGTCGCTGATTAATTCGAACAGAAAATTGTGCTTTGTTTTAAAGCCTGTGTGTACACGAACAGAGTCACGTGAGACGCCAAAAATCTCCGTATTTGCGGCTTTAAATTCATCGTAATAGTCTCGAAAATCTTGTCCTTCTTGTGTACAGCCCGGTGTGTTGTCTTTAGGGTAGAAATAGATAACGACGTTTTTACCTTTTAAGCTACTCAGCGTTAAAGCTTCATCTGCGGTAGTGGCACAAGAAAATTCAGGGACTGCTTGATTGAGTTCTACGCTATTCATTTGTAATGACCTTATAAAAAGTGATTAATTTTGGCAGTATTTTAGCAGACTGGTTTTTAGTTGCAGCAGTGATGTATGTATAATATGCCCTTGATTTGGGCTGTGTTTAAAATAGCCATTACATTTTTGAAAATTGGATTTAGCTATGTTTCAAGGCAGTATTGTTGCACTCGTTACCCCCATGCATGAAGACGGCTCACTCGATGAGGTGAGTCTTCGAAAACTGCTTGAATTTCATATTCAGCAAGGAACTGATGCGCTGGTTGCAATGGGAACAACAGGTGAATCGGCTACATTGAATGAAAAAGAGCACTGCCAGTTTATTCGCAGAGTGGTCGATATTGTTGCAGGCCGTTTACCAGTGATAGCAGGAACAGGGGCAAATTCCACGACAGAAGCAATTGATTTAACACGCTGTGCAGCGCAGGCAGGTGCAGATGCTTGTTTATTAGTAACGCCGTATTACAACAAGCCGACACAAGAAGGTTTGGTGCTGCATTTTAAGGCCATTGCTGAAGCGGTAGACATTCCGCAAATTTTATACAATGTACCGAGTCGAACGGCCTGTGATATGTTGCCTGAAACCGTAGCAAAATTAAAAAATATACCGAACATTGTTGGTGTTAAAGACGCAACGGGGGACATGGCCGTTGGGAAGGCGTTGATCGAGTTAAGTGATGAAAACTTTGCCGTTTACTCTGGCGATGATGCAACATCATGCGAGTTGATTTTAATGGGTGCCAAAGGGTCTATTACCGTGACCGGTAATGTCGCACCAGCAAAAAATCATCAAATGTGCATGAAAGCATTAGCAGGTGATGCGGAAGGTGCTAAGGCGATTGATGCCACACTTCAACCCTTGCACCGGGATTTATTTGTACAGTCGAGCCCGATTCCTGTGAAATGGGCTGTGAAAGAAATGGGCTTAATTGAAAAAGGTATCCGTTTGCCAATGACATGGTTGGCGACTGAATACGAAGAAGTGGTTAAAAAAGCAATGCTAGCAGCGGAATAAAATAAAAAATGATGAGAATGAATAAAGTGTTTAAATTAACATTACTGGTGATTTTAGTGGGCGCGGTATCGGCCTGTGGCCTGATGCCATCGGTTGATGGGGTTTTTGTTGATCAACGAGAAACGTATAAAAAAGCGCATGAGTTACCTCCCTTGGAGTTGCCTCCAGAATTAAAAGCAGGCGCCATTCAGGATGAATATGATGGTGGAACGAAAACAGCCACTGCCTATTCTTCAAATAATAAGGCTGTTGTTAAAACCACGCCCTTAAGCGAAGACTTGCCGCCTGTGGAACTGATCAAGCAAGGAGTCGATAGTCACCTGATGGTACGCGACAGTTTGCGCAATACATGGCGCAAAACGATCAGCGCTCTGGAAGAAAAAAATTACGATATTGAAGATAAAAATCGCCAAACAGGTTTAGTGTATCTGAATATTGCCAAAGATAAGGGGTCAAGCAGCATGTTGTCCAGTTTGGCTTTCTGGAAAAGTGCGGATACGGAGGTTTATCTTATTGAATTGAAACAGACTGACAGTGGCGTGACCCTACGTGTTCTTGATGAGGAGGAAACTCGCATAGAGAACGAGGTTTCACAAACCTTATTATCTGACTTGTTGACCCATTTAGCACAGTGAGGTTTGCTTCCCTGGGCAGTGGTAGCCGGGGGAACTCAACCCTCGTCCAGTTTAATGACACGGTCTTAATGATTGATAACGGTTTCTCAATAAAAGAAACCGATAAACGATTAGCGCGTTTAGGGCTAGTAGGTAACGATATTACAGCCATTCTTGTAACGCATGAGCACAACGACCATGTGGGAGGCGTAGCCCGCTATGCGCGCCGTTACGATATTCCTGTTTGGGCGAGTCATGGCACAGGTGCAATGATAAAGGAGATTAAATCGTTGCAGTGTTTTAATAGCCACAAAACGTTTAACTTGGGCGGTTTTTTAATTGAGCCGGTCTTAGTTCCACATGATGCAAGAGAGCCAACACAGTTTATATTCAAGGCCAATGATTTAAAATTTGGCGTGATGACGGATGTCGGTTCAATTACACAGCACATGGTTGATGTGTTAATGGATTGTGATGCCTTGCTCCTTGAATGCAATTATGACCGTGAGATGCTGTTGAATGGCGTTTATCCGGAGTCTTTAAAAAGGCGCGTGATGGGTGATTGGGGGCATTTAGATAACCGGCAAGCGATCGAGTTATTAGACCGTCTGAATGTGGACAATTTGCAATACTTGGTGCTGGCACATGTCAGCGAGAAGAATAACAGCCATGATCTCGTTTTAGATAGCGTGAGCAGGGCGATACAGTGTGATCGAGCCTGGTTAGATGTTATCGATCAAGAACAGGGACTGGCCTGGCGCAACTTAACAACAAACATTAAAAGTAACGAGACTCTCCATGCTTGAACTGATTGGCAGCACAGCCTTATCTGCTTTCCGTAAAAAACGTTTATTAAAAAAATTGACCCGTACGATTCCCCTCGTTAAAGAGATCAGTGCGGAATATATTCATTTCGCCGATGTGGAGGAAGCTTTAACCGACTCGGCATTGTCGACGTTAAAGCGTATTTTAACGTACGGCCCAAAAAGTGAAGGCATTCAGCATAAAGGCTACCGTCTATTGGTTGTGCCACGGGCAAACACCCTGTCACCGTGGTCGACTAAAGCCACGGACATTGCTCAGCACTGTGGATTGACTCAAATTAACCGCCTTGAGCGAGGGATTGCTTACTACGTTGAAGGTGAGCTGAGTGAGGAGCAATTAACCCAAGTGGCTGAACAATTGCATGATCGTATGACAGAACGCGTGTTGTTTGAGAATGAAACACCCGATGACCTGTTTGTTCATGCTGAACCCGGACATCTGGAATCTGTTGATATTTTGGGCGCGGGGAAACCCGCCTTAGAGGTGGCTAATCAAGCCATGGGCCTGGCCCTATCGTCAGATGAAATAGATTATCTGGTCGAAAATTTTACAAAACTCGGTCGAAACCCCAATGATATCGAATTGATGATGTTTGCTCAGGCAAACTCTGAGCATTGTCGACATAAAATTTTCAATGCTGATTGGCAAATAGATGGCGAGCAGCAAGAAGAAAGCCTGTTCGGTATGATCAAAAATACAGCAAAACACAGTCCTGAAGGGATTATTTCTAAATACAGTGACAATGCAGCGGTCGCAGAAGGGCATGATGCAGATGTAATGATCCGTGATCCAAAGAGCCGCTCTTATCAATTTGTGCAAGAACATGTGCCGTATTTGATGAAAGTTGAGACACATAATCACCCAACGGCGATTTCACCTTACCCGGGTGCAGCAACAGGTTCGGGTGGCGAAATTCGAGATGAAGGCGCCACGGGACGAGGTTCCCGTACCAAGGCAGGGTTGACGGGTTTTACGGTGTCACATTTAAATATTCCTGATTATCCGCAACCGTGGGAACACTCCATTGGTAAACCCGACCGCATTGCCTCCGCCTTAGAGATTATGCTGGAAGGGCCGCTGGGTGGTGCGGCGTTTAATAATGAATTCGGTCGCCCAAACCTCACCGGGTATTTTCGTACCTTTGAACAGGCTGTACCAAAGACTGAGGGCCAGAGAGCAAGAGGCTATCACAAGCCAATCATGCTTGCTGGTGGGGTGGGTTCAGTACGCCCGATGCACGCATTAAAGCAAAAAATTGAACCGGGTTCACCGATTATTGTGTTGGGTGGCCCAGCAATGTTGATTGGTTTAGGCGGCGGTGCGGCTTCGTCTCAAACATCCAGTGAAGGATCAGAAGACCTTGATTTTGCCTCAGTTCAGCGTGAAAACCCTGAAATGCAACGGCGTTGCCAAGAGGTGATAGAGGCCTGTAATGCAATGGCCGAAGATACACCCATTTTATCAATTCATGATGTAGGGGCGGGTGGTTTGTCAAATGCAGTACCAGAGATTATCCATGATTGTGATTTGGGGGGGCGCTTTGAGTTGCGCGATATTTTGTGTGCAGATAGCAGCCTGTCACCCATGCAAATTTGGTGTAATGAATCCCAAGAACGTTATGTCATAGCGCTAAAGGCGGATCGTTTAGAAGAGTTCAAGGAGCTGTGTGCCCGTGAACGTTGCTTGTATGCACACATTGGTGAAGCAACAGCGGAAGAACACTTAATATTAAACGATCGCTTATTTAACAATCAGCCCATTGATTTGCCGATGTCTCTATTATTTGGCAAGCCACCAAAAATGGAGCGTTCCGTAGAGCATGTAGAACGCAATGTACCGCTGTTTAATGAAGCAGCGTTTAATTTAAAACAGGCAGCTTACGATGTTTTGCGTTTTCCCGCAGTGGCAGATAAGTCATTCCTTATTCATATTGGTGACCGTTCGGTGACGGGTTTGGTGGCACGAGATCAAATGGTCGGGCCTTGGCAAATTCCTGTTGCTGATGTTGCCGTCACCACCAGTGGTTTTAATCACTATACAGGCGAAGCGATGTCTTTGGGTGAGCGAACACCGTTGGCGCTGATTGACGGCCCTGCGTCTGGCAGAATGGCCATAGGCGAAGCCTTAACGAACCTTGCGGCATCCAATGTCAAAGGGTTAAACGAGGTGTGTTTATCGGCTAATTGGATGGCGGCTTGTGGTGAAGCAGGTGAAGATGCATCTTTGTTTGATACAGTGCGGGCAGTGGGTATGGAACTGTGTCCGGCGCTGGGCTTGGCCATTCCCGTTGGCAAAGACTCCATGTCGATGAAAATGGCATGGAAAGAAGGAGCTAAAGCGAAAACGGTGAGTTCACCATTGTCATTGATTATTACGGCTTTTTCACCGGTTAAAGATGTACGCAAAACATTAACCCCAGAGCTTAAAACAGAGGTTGATAACAGCCTGATTTTGATTGATCTTGGGCAAGGAAAAAATCGGATGGGGGGCTCTGTGTTAGCTCAAACTCAACAAATGATGGGGGAGCAAGCACCGGATTTAGATGAGCCAGATGTATTCAAAAAATGCTTCGATACGATTCAAATGCTAAATGAACGAGGGCAACTCATGGCTTACCATGACCGTTCTGATGGCGGCTTGTGGGCAACACTGTGTGAAATGACATTTGCGGGTCGTTGCGGTGCGATAATTGATATAAAAGACGATGTGTTAAAGACCTTATTCAACGAAGAGCTAGGTGCAGTTATTCAAGTTAATGCAGCGGATGAAGTCGCTGTTCTTGAGGCCTTTGAATCTCAAGGGTTGGCCGCGTGTGTGTCAGTGATTGGGACAGCTTATCGTTTCCAACGTCTCATTGTGACCCATGCTGGAGAAACGGTGCTGGAAGAATCGCGGGCCGATTTGCAAAAAGCATGGTCTGAAACCAGCTATAAAATGCAGTCATTACGTGATAATCCGGATTGTGCGCAACAAGAGTTTGAGCGGATAGAAAATAATGAAGATGGCGGCTTGTTTGCGGCGCTCAGTTTTGATCCAAGAGAGAATATAGTAAAAGAGTTAATGAGCGCTAACTTGCGTCCAAAAGTTGCGATTTTACGCGAACAGGGTGTAAATGGTCATGTTGAAATGGCAGCGGCTTTTGATAAAGCAGGCTTTGAAGCCGTTGATATTCACATGAGCGAATTGATTTCCGGGCAAAAGGATTTATCAGATTTTGTCGGTCTGGCTGCTTGTGGCGGTTTTTCATACGGTGATGTCTTGGGCGCTGGAGAAGGTTGGGCAAAATCTATTTTATTTAATGAACAAGCCAGAGCAACATTCAGCGATTTCTTTAAGCGCGAAGATACCTTTGGTTTAGGTGTTTGTAATGGTTGTCAAATGTTGTCGAATTTACGTGAGCTGATTCCGGGCGCAGAAGCTTGGCCTCATTTTGTGCGTAATGAATCGGAGCAATTTGAAGCCCGGGTTGCGATGGTGGAAATTCAGCGATCTCCGTCGATTTTATTATCGGGCATGGAAGGTTCTCAATTACCCGTTGCCGTGGCGCATGGTGAGGGGCGAGCCGAATATGCCAATACGAGTGAAAAAGGGCGAGTGGCCTTGCGATATATTGATCATCAAGGGAACGTCACAGAACAATTTCCATTTAACCCGAACGGTTCTGTTCAAGGTATTACGGGTTTAACCACGGAAGATGGGCGCTTTACTATTATGATGCCGCACCCAGAACGTTGCTTTAGGACCGTACAAAACAGTTGGTCGCCAGAAGAATGGGGTGAAGACGGTGCCTGGTTAAGAATGTTTAGAAATGCCAGGAAATGGGTGGGGTAAATCGCTCGCCCTTTTAATACTTAGGGTTTTTTGACGATGAGCCGGCAACGTAAAATTATCCATATTGATATGGATGCATTTTTTGCCTCAGTAGAACAGCGGGATCGACCAGAACTACGAGGTCATCCGGTGGTCGTGGGTGGTCAACCTGATCGTCGTGGTGTTGTCGCGGCTTGCAGTTATGAGGCACGCCAATTTGGCATTCATTCAGCGATGCCCTCTTCTAGAGCCTACCGGCTTTGTCCGAAAGCCGTTTTTGTTCCTCCGAGAATCGATGTTTATCGTCAGGTGTCTGAAAAAATTCACGCTATTTTTTGGCGATATGGTTCAGACGTGGAGCCTTTATCCCTTGATGAAGCCTATATTGACGTGACTCATAGCGAGCAGTTAAAGGGCTCGGCAACGCGTATAGCGCAAGCCATAAAACAAGATATCCAAACGGAGACTAAGCTGACCGCTTCTGCAGGGGTTTCTTATAATAAATTTCTCGCTAAAATCGCCTCAGACATGGATAAGCCCGATGGTTTATATGTCATTACGCCAGAGCAAGGGCCGGATTTTGTAGCCAGATTACCGATTGGCCAGTTTTATGGTGTAGGCCCTGCGACCGAAGCTAAAATGCAAAAGCTGGGTATTACAAACGGCGAAGATTTACGGGCGTTGAATAAAGCAGAAGTAAAGGCTTATTTCGGTAAGGTTGGCGAGCATTACTATCATATTTCACGAGGCATTGATCATCGACCGGTGCGGAGTACACGGGTTCGAAAATCGCTGGGTAAAGAAACAACCTTTAATGAGGATGTTCATGATACTCATGTATTAATGGAGCATATTAAGGATTTGGCGGAAAAGGTTTTTCAGCGTTTGGAGGATAAAGGACTATTGGCTAAAACAGTGACCTTAAAAGTGAAATATTCAGATTTTCAGCAAGTCACCCGTGCCATGAGCAGTGAGTTGATGATCAGCGAATTAAGCCGTATGCAAAGCATGTTGGCTGAGTTGCTGTTGCGTACTCAAGCAGCGGAAAAAGCCGTGCGCTTAGTGGGTGTAACAGCCAGTGGGTTAGTTAATAAAGCCGATGCAGATACAAAAAAACAGTTGGAAATTAATTTGGATATTAACGGATAAAGCATGACGAAATGCTCGGTTTAAAGCTCTTTTAATCGTTTTTGGTATTCCTCTTCCGTGATCTCGCCTTTTTCTACTCGAGTCTTCAACGATTTTAGAATCACTTCCCTGGGTGCGGGGCTTTTCTTCCCCCTACTTTTAGCCCAGCTGACGCCCAACATAATGCCACCCATCGCACTTGCCCAAAAAGCCAACATGGCCCATAAACCAAAATCGTCAGAATCCATCGTTATTAATCATCATTAAATACATAAATCAAAGCGCCTAATCGGCAAGAGTGATTTGATTTTTGCCATGAGCCTTTGACTGATACATTGCTTTGTCAGTTCGGTGAATAAAACGTTCTTGCCCCTCTTGAGATTGATAGCTTGCAAGACCAGCACTGGCGGTGATATGGACGAATTGTCCACTTGTTGTCTTGAACTCAGTTTGTTCTAGTTGTTTGAGAATTTTATCCACAACAATGGCGGCTTGATGTGCGATAACAAATGGAAAAAGAACGATAAACTCTTCACCGCCGTATCGAAAGGCCATGTCAACGTGGCGAATGTTGGTTTTGATGATGGTTGCAAATTGGCTAAGCACGATATTTCCAAATTGGTGTCCGTATGTATCATTGACGATTTTAAAGTCATCTAAATCAAACATACAAGCTGTCAATGCCTGGCTGTAACGATTGCAACGATCAACTTCACTTGCAATGGTCGAGAAAAAATAGCGGGCATTATAGAGCTGAGTTAAATCATCGAGTGTACTGAGTTCACGATACTTCTGTTGGCTGTTGATGAGCTCTTTTTCAGCTTGTTTTTGTTCGCTGATAATGGTTAAGGTTTCAACAGCTCCAAGGGTGTTACCCTTGCTATCCAATATAGGGCTTGCTGCAAAAGAGAGCCATTCACCGTTGCCAACAGTGGGAAAGAAATCTTCCGCCAAAAAAGCATTTTCAAGAATATTAGATTGGCGATATTTATGAGCAAAAAATTGCTTAATGACTTCGTTATTAGCCTCCTCGATAATAAGGTCGCATAACGTTGGCCTTGGGTTGGGATAGAAAGGTTTCCATTGATCTTTGCTGCCAATCATATCGCCGGCCCGAAAACCGGTGATTTTTTCGAGAGCTTTGTTCCAATGTGTTATTTCATGTTGCGTATTAAGTGCAAAGGTGGGGATCGTGATGCTATCTAAAACATAAGAGGTGAGCAAGGTGTTTAGCCCTGCTGGAAAGCCTGATTGTGACTGCTTACTCATCGTTCGATATTGAAATCATCATTTTTGATTATGCGCTGATGATTTAAAGAATCAAGAGAAAATGATCATTTATGATAAATGGCAATGTTTAAATTTTTTGCCACTTCCACACCAGCAAGGGTCGTTTCTTTTTAATTGGTATTCAGCATTTTTTATACTGGCGTTGCCATCCAGATAAAACCATTGACCGTTTTCTTGAATAAAACGAGACGTTTCATGCAGTACAAAAAATTGATCATGATCGTTAAAAAAAGCAGAAAATTTTACTTGCCCATGTCGGTCTTTTTTATCTCCTTGCGCTGTTTGGTGAATGGTTAATTTCACCCAGTGGGTTTTATTATTGCTTTTTTCTAAGTGATTTAATTCGTTGGCTTCACGCAGGCTGGGGTGATGGGTGTCAACCAAATACGGGTATTTTTTAAGGCAAAAAGCACTGAAACGAGAGCGCATCAGTTGCTCGGCTGTATCGGGCTTTTGGGTTTTCTTAATAAAAGGTTCGCAGCAATTTGTATAGGGTTTGCCTGAGCCACAGGGGCAAAAAACGTTATTCATAGCTGATGCTGATAATGATAAAGGTCTGATGGCTGGCCGGGGTATTAACAGTCACCTCATCACCCAGTTGTTTTTTAAATAAAGCCTTTGCAACAGGTGAGTCCATGCTGATGTAATGTGCCTGATGGTCTATTTCATCAGGGCCAACAATACGATAGGTTATTTCATTCCCGTCTTCGTCTTCAAGCGTAATAAGGGCAGAGAAAAAAACCTGATCTTTGAGGTGAGGTTTTTCTGACACCACCGTTAAATCGGGTAAACGTTTTTGCAAATATCGGATCCGGTAGTCGAGTTCACGCAGTTCTTTTTTACGATAAATATATTCGGCATTTTCAGAACGATCACCTTCTGCCGCTGCCGCCGATAAAGCGGTAACGACTTTTCGTCGTTTAAGCCATAAGGTTTTCTCTTCAGCTTGTAAATGTTCGAAACCTTCTTGAGTAATATAGGGCGATTTTTTGTCAGCGGGTGGACGGTAACGACTCATAGGGTAAGATATGTCTAATTTTTACTAAATAGAATTATAAAACACTCGCATGTTAAACATACCAAATAGAGAAGGCGAACGTCCAAAAACAACGAATACCAACCCACACGAGCAATTAACGCAAAACCCAAGCGCTGAATGTCATCAACTGTTTAAAGAAAAATTATTTTGTTTCGATGAGGTGAGCCGTCGCCCCAGTTTGATTTCTGTACCAGGGGCTGAGGCGCTTTGGTTAAGTGAAGATAAACCTTGTAATTGCACGGATGGTTTTATGATTGGGCGAGAATTCGCTCATATTCATCCTGCTTATGATGGTAGTTTGCATATGGCTTTATCGGCTGAAGATTTTCAAACAGTGATAGAGAAGAATTGGGGAGAGCAGCACCCGTTGGCGGGCGGTGGGCTTATTCCTGAAACCATTGCCTTGGTTTATGCGCCGAGAAATATCGAAGAAATGGATATTGTCATGCAAATAGTCAATGCATCATTAAAGAATGCAACAGCAACAAAAGGAGGTGAGTGATGAATGAAAAAGTGCTTGATATGGCGGCGATTATTGAAGAAAACCCGTTAGGTGTTTTTCAACGACTCGTGATGTTTTTTTGTGCGCTTATTATTATCTTTGATGGCTTTGATGTATTGGCTATTGCTTTTGCAGCACCCAATTTAAGTGAAGAGCTCAATATTCCTAAGAGTGAACTTGGTTATGTTTTCTCAGCAGGGTTATTCGGAATGATGTTGGGCGCACTGATTATGGGACCGGTTGGTGATAAATTGGGCCGCCGTTCGGCCGTTATATTGAGTGTATTTACCTTTGGTTTATGCACCTTGCTGACGGGGTTTATTGATCACTATAACGACCTTGTGTTACTTCGTTTTTTAACAGGCTTGGGTTTGGGCGGTGCTTTGCCAAATGCGATGGCCTTGATGACAGAATATGTATCAACACGGCATAGAAATATTGCCATCGCCGTGATTTTTCTTGGTATGCCGATTGGCGGCATTTCAGGCGGCTTGGTCGCATCGGAAATCATCCCTGTTTACGGTTGGGAGTCTTTGTTTTATGTGGGTGGTATTATGCCCCTGTTGTTAGTCCCGGTATTGATGTTTGCCCTGCCAGAATCTCCTCGTTTCCTTATAGAGCATAATGATGACAATGATGCGGTGCTTTGCCGCATTGCAAAAAAGATAGAACGACGCTTCGATGTAGAACCCGATAGTAAATTCCATCATCATGCTGTAGAAAAGCATTTTCCTGTCAAAGCACTTTTTATGGACGGTCGACAGACGGATACTTTGCTGATTTGGCTGGTTTTCTTTTTTAATTTAATGGTGGCTTACTTTTTATATAGTTGGGTACCGACCTTGCTCGTTGAAGCAGGGTATCAGTTAGACGATGCAACAAAGACCGTTGTCGTCCTGAATGTTGGCGGTGCAATAGCCCCTTTCATACTGGCGAGGCTAATAGCGCATTGGGGGTCCAAAATGGTATTAACCATTTGCTTTATCTTAGGAGCTATCAGCATGATGGCTGTTGGTCAGTTTGGCTCATCCATAAACATGGTGATGATTTTGTCATTCTTTGCCGGTTTTTTTATTGTAGGTGGCCAAGTCAGCTTAAATGCGTTAAGTAGTTATATGTACCCAACACATATACGTTCCACCGGGGTGGGTTGGGCGTTAGGAATTGGGCGAGTCGGTTCAATTGTTGGGCCGTTACTAGCTGGTGCTTTGGTGGCTGCAGCCCTTGGTTTGAATATTAATTTTATCGTTTTTGGTGGGTTTTGTTTGATAACTTCAGCGGCTGTGTTTTTTATAAAAAATCACGAAAAACCGACTGAACCTTGAAAAAAATAACCAACAGCCTCATTTATTAATTGTGATTAATAATGCAGGAGAAAGATGATGACATTAGTAAAATATGAGCCTTGGCAACTATTGAAACAGTTTAATCATGATGTGAATCAGCGTTTTTTGGATGAGCATGAAGACAGCGCTTCTTCCATTGCGACTTGGACGCCAGCGGTCAATATTAAGGAAGAAGATGACCGCTTTGTTGTCCATGCTGATATACCTGGGGTTAAACCCGAGGATATCGAGGTGAGCATGAAAGACGGTGTACTCACCGTAAAAGGTGAGCGGACACAAGAGTCTAAAGAAGAGAAAGATGGTTATAGGCGTGTTGAACGCATGAGTGGCAGTTTTTTCCGTCGTTTTGTTTTGCCCGATATCACGGACACCGATAACATCACAGCGAATTATGATAAAGGTGTTTTAGAGCTGGTTGTGGCTAAAAAGCCTGTACAGCAGGCAAAACGAATTAAGGTTAAAAGTAACGAGAGTTAATTTAGGGTGTCTGAAACCGAGCGGGGCGAAAGCCCCGTTTTTTTTGTTGTAAGTATTTTGTGAGTTAACAGGTCTAGTAAGTACCTATTGAGTAACACGGTGAGAAGACATGCTTATAAAATCAGCGTCACTGATTAAAGAAAATGAAGTGACACCGAAAAAGGACTACGACAAGAGTCGTTCGATAATGTCTGCGTCACGTCGGCAATTTCTGACTCAAGGTTCAGCATTGGTGCTGGCAACCAGTTTTTCCCCAAATACATTGTGGGCAGGAAATAAAATTGAACATTATAAAAAAAGCAATTCTCCAATTAAAAATGAGTTAACACCTTATGAGCTGGTGACCAGCTACAATAATTTTTATGAATTTGGCACGGGCAAAGGGGATCCTGCAGCTCATGCGCATCGCCTAAAAGCAAGGCCATGGAGTGTAACGGTAGACGGCGAAGTGGGTAAACCAGGGGTGTATGATTTAGAAGATATACTCAAACGCCAACAACTAGAAGAACGTATTTATCGTTTACGTTGCGTCGAGGCGTGGTCGATGGTTGTGCCATGGATAGGTTTTTCATTAGCAGAACTGATTAAGCAAATGGAGCCTACATCGAAAGCGAACTATGTGGAGTTCACGACGCTTTATGACCCCGATCAAATGCCTGGGCAAAAACGGCGCATCTTGAAATGGCCCTATGTTGAAGGGTTGAGAATGGATGAAGCGATGCATCCTTTAACTTTAATGGCGACCGGGCTGTACGGTGAAGAAATGCCTAATCAAAATGGCGCTCCTTTGAGGTTAATTGTGCCGTGGAAGTACGGTTTTAAAAGCATTAAATCCATTGTAAAGATACGATTAGTAGAGCATCAACCAACAACATCATGGAATGAATCGGCCCGCCATGAGTACGGGTTTTATGCCAATGTTAATCCATACGTTTCTCATCCTCGGTGGAGCCAAAGTCGTGAGAGGGTGATTGGCGCGCCCTTGTTCACACCTAAAAGAAAAACGGAAATGTTTAATGGGTATGGTGAACAGGTGGCGAGTTTGTATAACGGGATGAATCTAAAACGTTTTTTCTAGAATAAGGTCTTCATTTTGGCAAAAAAAAGGCTAACCAAGCAGCAACTTGTCGTATTGAAAACGTTTGTGTTTGCCGCATGTTTAATGCCTTTTATGTTTATTATCTGGGAGACGGTGTTTAATCAGCTAGGCGCAGACCCTATTCAAACATTGCACTTTAGGACGGGTGATTGGGCGCTACGATTTTTGTTTATCACATTGAGTATGACGCCTTTGCAGCGTTTTTTCCATTCACCCATACCCATGCGTTTTCGTCGTATGCTGGGCTTGTTCGCGTTCTTTTATGCAAGTTTGCATGTGTTGGTTTGGCTGGTGTTAGATCAATCGTTAAGTATGGAAAATATGATAAAAGATGTGCCTCAAAGCCCCTACATTATGGTGGGTTTGTTAGCCTACTTTATGCTCATTCCATTAGCTGTAACATCTACATCGGGAATGATGCGCCTTTTAGGGCACTCATGGTTCACGTTGCATAAAATGATATATCCAACGGCCCTGTTAGGTGTACTTCATTTCTTTTGGTTAACGAAGTTAGATTATTCAGAGCCCATCATTTACTTGTCTATCCTGCTTGTTTTATTAGGCTTCAGGGCCGCTTTGAGCAGGCGAGGGTCTAGTAGACGCCGTATATCAATTGTAGGGCTAAAAAATGTGTTTGAAAAAAGATAGATGGAGCCAATGAGCGGATTCGAACCGCTGACCTACTCATTACGAATGAGCCGCTCTACCAACTGAGCTACATCGGCTAAAAGGGCGAGAAAGTATAGGGAATTATTAAAAAATCGACAAGCTGTTTATTCGTTACCGATTTTAATAATCACGTCGACACAGTGAATTTTTGTTCCGGTTGGAAGTGTTGGTAGATGGTTGATATTGATGTCATGCTTGTCAACATCAGTTAACGTGCAGGTGTCGGTATTATAAAAGTGATGATGGTGCTCTGTGTTAGTGTCGTAAAAGACTTTGTTTGGGTCAATAATCACTTCGCGTAACAGCCCTTTTTTTGCAAATAAGCCAAGCGTGTTATATACAGTGGCCTTGGAAACAGGCCGTTGACCTTGTTTAATGGTTGATAAGATTTGATCGGCGCAGACGTGTTGCTGTTTTTTAAAGAGAAAATTAGCGATTTCAACACGCTGTTGAGTCGGCGTAATACCATGTTCTCTGAGTAAATGTTTAACAGGTCGTTTGTTGGTTTTTTCAATCATCATTGTTGCCTTTATCTTGTGATAGCAGTATAGCACAGGCATTTTGGCAAAAAATTAGCGTTTTATTTCGTAGGGCTTGGGGTCAATTTTGGTATTGTTATTCAGTAAAATATCGACCATCAATTCCGCACTGGCAGGCGCAGTGACAATGCCATTTCTGTAATGTCCGGCGTTAAGGCTGAGGTTTTTATAGGGTTCGACTCGGCAAATATAAGGAATGCTATCGGGTGAAGCAGGTCTTAATCCCGCCCAATGTGCATCCGGTTCGACATGGGATAACGCAGGGTAGAGTTGTTGGGCAAACGCTTTAAGCGTCTTAAAGGCTGATTGAGTTGTACTGGCATCAAAGCCAGTCTGTTCACGGGTACTGCCCACCACCATTCGCCCATCTTTGCGGGGGATGATATAGTGATTGCCATCCATGACCATTGATTTATTGGCGATAGCGGTGGGTGGAAAACAGATCATTTGACCTTTGACAGGGCTAATGTTCGGTTTTTCAGCCAGTTCAGGCAGCAAATTAGGGCTCCATGCGCCACCACAAACAATGTATTCTCCAGCAATAATCGTTTTCTCTTCTAGTTGAACGGAGGTGATGGCCTGGTTGTTAATGTGGAGCTTTTGGGCTTCTTGACCGTTGTAAAATGTGACACCTTTGTTGGCTAAAAATTGGTTTAGCGCCGCTAATAATTTATGGGGCCGTATGGTGGCCACATCAGGGCGATAGATAGCGGTTTTTTTTTGCGGTGTTAAATGGTTAAACTGTGTTTTAAGTTCTTCAGTAGTCAATACCTTAATGGGTGAGTGATGTTGTTCGCACCACTCGATAGCCTGCGTCATTTCATTGTCATGCAGAACGAGCATGCCTGATGGTAACCACTCGGGGTCTATGCCTGTTTCATCACGAAGCTCAATCGATAATTGTTGGTAGATAGATTGACTGATGGAGCTAATGGCGTTGACAGGCTCGGAGTAATGCCAGGGGCGCATAGGAGATAAAATCCCACCGGCTGCCCAGGTCGCCTGTTTGCCAGGGCTGTTTTTTTCAATAACAGCAATGTTAGCACCTGTTTTTTGCAGTTCTTTAGCGGTTAATAAACCAATAAGACCACCGCCAACAATAAGAAAATCAAACATAAAAAGTAGGCTTTAAAAAAGGCTTATTATAGCGTAGTCTAATTTGTTATTTGCTGACCCTAATCAGCTTTGAACCATGAAAAGAAGGATTATTGATGCATAAAACCGTGTACCCTGACATAAAACCATTCGCCACGTATTGGCTTGATATGAGTGATGGACACGAGGTGTATGTTGAGCAAGTGGGTAATCCAAACGGTGTACCTGTTATCTTTTTACACGGTGGTCCGGGTTCAAGTTGTAAAGATCATCACCGTTGCTTTTTTAATCCGGATAAATACCACATTATTTTAATGGATCAGCGAGGTGCGGGTCGTTCCCGTCCATTAGGCCGTTTGAAGCATAATACAACGAACCACATCTTGCTCGATATGGAAGCCATTCGTAAAAAACTGAGTATTGAAAAGTGGTTGTTGTTTGGTGGTTCATGGGGAGCAACATTAGCCTTGATATATGCGCAACAATATACATCGAATGTGTTGGGTCTGATTTTGCGAGGAACTTTTTTGGCGCGTTCAAAAGACGCGGATTGGTTTTTTAAAGAAGGTGCGAATCGGCTATACCCTGAAGCTTGGTATCGTTTTATTGGATTCATCTCAAGAAACGAACGCAAGGAGGTGCTGAAAGCCTACTATCATCGACTCAATATTGATGATGCTGACGTTCAACAAGACACAACGCGTGAATGGGATGCATGGGGTGGTGCAGTGGTTCTCGGGGAAGAGTTTAATGCGGAAGAACTGGAAGGTGAAGTGCCTGAAACTGCGATTGCTCAAGCCCGTATTGAAACGCATTACGCCATGAATCATTATTTTATTCGTGAAAATCAAATTTTGGAGAATGCTATTCGTATACAGGACTTACCGTGTACGATTATTCATGGACAAAAAGATTATATGTGCCCGATTGAATCGTCATTTGCTTTGGCGAAAGCATTACCTAACGCCAAATTTATACCGTTGCCCAATTCAACGCATTTAGCACACGGGGAAGAAATGATTGATGCTTTGGTTTCTGCGACAGATGCATTTAAGCCTTCAAGATCAGATGGATAAACTGCCTTTAAAGGGGGTTATTTAAAGGGTTTGGAATTTTTGCTATTGCGAAAAACAAGTGGTTTTTCACTGGGTTGTTTGTTGTTAAGGTTTGCGAGGTCAACAGCCTCGGTCACAAGGTTGTGTTGTGGAGATAAGTGACAAACAGGGTCAGTATTGGTTGCATCACCGGTTAACAAAAAGGCTTGGCAATGACAGCCGCCAAAGTCTTTATCCTTCTCTTCGCAACTGCGGCAAGGTTCTTTCATCCAGCCATCACCACGAAAATAGTTGAATGCTTTTGAGTCATTCCATATGTTATGTATGGAGTGGTCTTTTACATTGGGGCAATCAAAATTCGGTAACTGTCGGGCAGAGTGACACGGCAGTGCCAAACCATCAGGGGCAATCGTTAGGAAAGTTGTTCCCCAACCGTTCATACAGGCTTTCGGGCGGCCTTCATAATAATCAGGCACCACATAATAGATTTTCATTTTACCTTTTTGTGAGGCTTGGTATTGATTAGCAATAAGTTCGGCATCGTTTAATTGCTGTTGAGTGGGCATCAGTTGATCACGGTTGTGATGCGCCCAGCCGTAGTATTGTGTGTTGGCCAGTTCGACAAAATCTGCCTCGAGTTCAATGGCCATCTCCAAAATGTCTTCCATTTGATGAATGTTTGCGCGGTGAAGTACCACGCAAAGCACCATCGGGTAACCGTGTTTTTTTACCAGTTTGGCCACGGTTTTTTTCTGTTCAAAGCTTTCTGTGCCAGCAATGTAGTCATTTAATTCCTGTGAGCTGGCTTGTAGGCTGATTTGAATATGATCCAGACCCGCTTTTTTTAGTGCAATAATTTTAGCCTCATCCATGTTGTATCCTGAGGTGATGAGGTTACTGTAATAGCCCAGTTGATGTGAATATTGAACCAGTTCAGTTAAGTCGCTTCTTAGCAGTGGCTCACCGCCGGAAAAACCGAGTTGTACGGCACCCATTTCACGTGATTGTTTGAGGACATGTTTCCAATCTTCAGTAGAGAGTTCATCGTTGAGATGGGCGTAATTGAGTGGGTTAGAACAGTACGGACACTGCAAAGGGCAAGCGTAAGTTAGCTCTGCTAATAACCAGCGTGGCGGGCTAGGTGCTTTGAGTGATCCAGCCATTATCGAGTGCGACGGTTAAGAAGTTTTTGATGTCATTTTCCAAGCCGGAGGTGTTGAATTTTTTTTCTAATGCAGCCACGATACGAGCTAGTGTGTTGGTGCCATCGCATAATTGTAAAATTTCTGCAGAGCTTTGGTTTAACTCAATTAATCCTTCAGGGTAGAGCAGGACAAACATATTCTGCGCTGCTTCCCACTGTAGTCGATAAGCAGGGGAAAGTTGGAGGGTGTTGTGAGTTTGAAGGCTCATGAATCAACAGTACAGTAAGGGGGCATGTGATGCACGTACGCCATGTGCATAGCGTCAGCCATTGTCCAAAGAATATCAAGTTTAAATTTTAAAATACGAATCATGTTTTTTTGTTGTTCGCGGGTTTTATACCACGCTAAGGTAATACGTAAACCGTGCTCAACATCGCGTCTTGCTTCACCGAGTCTTTTTTGGAAATAGGTTAACCCTTTTAAATCAATCCAGGGGTAGTGTTCGGGCCAATTATCTAAACGTTGCTGGTGAATTTTTGGCGCGAATAACTCAGTGAGTGAGGAGCTAGCAGCCTCGTGCCAATCAGCGCGTCGTGCAAAATTAACGTATGCATCTACCGCAAAGCGCACGCCGGGTAGTACATGTTCTTCAGACAAGACTTCTTTGCGGGTTAAACCTACCGCTTCTCCGAGCTGTAGCCAGGCTTCGATACCACCGATTTCCCCGGGTGCGCCATCGTGGTCAATAATGCGTTGAACCCATTGGGCACGTGTATCGCGATCGGGGCAGTTGGCCATAATCGCAGCATCTTTTAAGGGGATATTGACTTGATAATAAAAGCGATTTGCCACCCAACCACGAATTTGTTCTTTGTTGAGAGTGCCTTCGTGCATCATCACGTGATACGGGTGATGAATATGGTAAAAGCGCTCCATATCGCGAATGCGTTGTTCAAATTCTTCTAAAGACCAGGGTGTTTGTTCTGTCATGGCTTAGAGTTCGATATTCATGTTGTCAAATGATACTTCAATGCCGTGTTGGGTCAATATGTCGCGTTCTTTAGAATTTTCATTGAGTATGGGGTTGGTGTTATTGATGTGAATCAAGATTTTTCGAGGTTTTTTGAGGGTATCTAAAAACTCAATCATGCCGCCTTTACCAGATTGTGGTAAGTGACCAATTTTTCTAGCTGATAAAGGGCGGCCCACTGAAGCAAGCTCATCGTCTGTCCAGAAGGTACCGTCTACCAGTACACAATCAGCTTCGCACATGGCTTTTTCAACATGTGGCTCGATTTCACCCAGGCCTGGTGCGTAGAACATCGTTTTGCCCGTTGAACACTGGCGAATAACCATCCCAATATTGTCTCCTTCATGCGGGTCGTTACGGTGAGGTGAATAGGGCGGTGCCTTGCTTTTTAGCGGTAACGCCATAAATTCTAAATCATTAATATTGGGGATAGTAAATGCCTGACCATCCAGTGGAATAGCATGCTCATTCACACCACAAAAGTGTTCTAAAATGTTAAATATGGGAAACCCGGTTGATAGATCTTGTTTGACCATGTCGGTGCAGTAAACATTCAGGGGGTCTCCTTCACGGAGAATTAAGAGCCCGGTAGCATGATCAATTTGAGAATCGATCATGACAATGGCTTCTATTCCGGTGCCTCGTACTTTGTTTTTAGGATGAATTTCCGGAAAGTTTTCTAATTGTGTACGAACATCGGGTGAGGCATTGAAAAGCACCCAATGCTCACCATCAGAGGAGATGGCAATAGAAGATTGATTTCGTGTCGAAGCGTTGAAGGTGCCTGCCCGTATAGCTTTGCAATTTGCGCAGCTGCAATTCCATTGAGGAAAACCGCCGCCAGCACCGGAACCTAATACTCGAATTTGCATGATAAAGAATGAATGGCCAATACGTGATGTCAATAAAAAAAGGGGCTCCTGTAGGAACCCCTTTTTAGTAAAAGTTTTTTATCTATCGGTTATAGATATACATGGTGACTTCAAAACCGAAACGCAAATCTTTGTACGTTGGTGTTTCCCATTTCATGGTAGACCTCCTGATTTAATTATATTTTTTTAATAGTTGCCTTGTTTTTAGTATAAGTTTTTTGAGGGTGATTGCAACTGTTTTCAATGATGCGCTGTGGAACAGGTGGGGCAGTTAGGATTACGCGGTAACTGCATGCTTTGCCATTCCATGGCTAGGCCATCCAGTAATAAAACTCGGCCCATTAGCGGCTTTCCGGCGTGACTTAGCATTTTAATTGTTTCTAATGCCTGCATGCTACCGATGATGCCGGTGATGGGAGCGATGACTCCATTTTCGGAACAGGTTTGCGCAACTGAGCCATCACGCGGATATAGGCAGTTATAACAAGGAGAATCTGGCTGGCGACTATCAAAAACGGAAATTTGCCCTTCAAAGCGAATCGCTGCACCTGAAATGAGCGGAGTCTTGGCTGCTACACAGGCATCGTTGATGGCAAAGCGTGTTTCAAAATTATCACAGCAATCAACAACAATATCGGCTAGGCGAACTTGTTCTAATAAGGCGTCCCCTTCCAGCTTTTTGTTGATCACGGTGACGTTGGCTTGGGGGTTGATGGTCTCGAATGTTTTTTTAGCAGATTCAACCTTAGGTTGCCCAATTGTAGCGGTTGTATGAGCAATTTGTCGTTGAAGATTGGAAAGGTCTACGTCATCAAAATCGCTATAACCAGGTGCCCCACGCCAGCCGCCGCTAAATAAAGCCCAGCAGGACTACCAAGCCCGCCCATACCAATGATAAGAACCCGTGCGTCCAGTAACGCTTGTTGACCTTCGATATCAATCGAAGGCAGCATGATTTGACGGCTGTATCTTAAGAGTTGTTCATCGTTCATGTTGTCTTGCTTAAGCAGTTATTTTAACAATTATGTTAACCGAGTTTATTGTCCGGCAAAAAAATAAACATCAATTAATTTTTTTTACACTCAAGGGTTGATTTAGAAATAGCGTGCCCCATATATGGGTTGCTAGCCTTAGTGGCTTTATCAATATTTAAATAATAGGAGATTCAATAAATGAACTTACGTCCATTAGGTGACCGTGTCATCATTAAACGTGTTGAAGAAGAAGCGGTGAGTGCGGGTGGTATTGTGCTACCAGATTCAGCAAAGGAAAAACCAAGCCGTGGTGAAATTCTTGCTGTTGGTAACGGTTCTACAAATGATAAAGGCGATGTGCGCCCAATGTCTGTCAAAGTAGGCGATAATGTATTGTTCGGCAAATACTCCGGTACGGAAGTTGAAGTTGACGGTGACGAGTTATTAGTGATGCGTGAAGACGACATCATTGCAGTTGTTGAATAAATAAGCATTTAGATAAGGAATATAAACATGGCAAAACAAGTTAAATTTGGAGATGACGCACGCAGCCTGATGGTTGAAGGCGTAAACATACTAGCAAAAGCAGTGAAAGTCACCCTGGGCCCTAAAGGCCGTAATGTGGTGTTAGATAAAGGTTTCGGCGGCCCAACGATCACAAAAGATGGCGTGTCTGTTGCGAAAGAAATTGAATTATCAGACAAGTTCCAAAATATGGGCGCTCAAATGGTTAAAGAAGTCGCTGCTAAAACATCTGATGTGGCGGGTGATGGAACAACAACGGCGACTGTTTTAGCGCAAGCTATTTTGGCTGAAGGCATGAAATCAGTGGCTGCTGGCATGAACCCAATGGATTTAAAACGCGGTATTGATAAGGCGGTTGTGGCTGCTGTTGATGCGATTCAAGAGCTTTCAGTGCCTTGTGCTGACACCAAAGCGATTGCTCAAGTCGGTACAATTTCTGCGAACTCTGATGAATCTGTGGGTGAAATCATCGCAGAAGCCATGGATAAAGTGGGTAAAGAAGGCGTTATTACTGTCGAAGAAGGATCTGGTTTAGAAAACGAATTAGACGTCGTTGAAGGTATGGAATTTGATCGTGGTTACTTGTCACCTTACTTCATCAACAATCAAGAAAGCATGAGTGTTGATATGGAAGACCCTTTCATTTTATTACACGATAAAAAAATCTCAAATATCCGTGATTTGCTTCCAACTCTAGAGGCCGTTGCAAAAGCAGGTCGCCCATTATTAATCATTGCTGAAGATATTGAAGGCGAAGCACTCGCAACCTTGGTTGTGAACAACATGCGTGGCATTGTAAAAGTTGCTGCTGTAAAAGCACCGGGTTTTGGCGATCGTCGTAAAGCAATGTTAGAAGACATTGCGATTTTAACAGGCGGTACTGTTATTGCTGAAGAAGTTGGTTTAACACTTGAAAAAGCAACGTTAGAAGACTTGGGTTCTGCAAAACGTGTAACGATTACTAAAGACAGTACAGTTGTTGTTGACGGTGCAGGTCAAGCGGCAGATATTGAAGCACGTGTAGCACAAATTCGCTCACAAGCTGAAGAAGCAAGTTCTGATTATGACAAAGAAAAACTGCAAGAACGTATGGCTAAACTAGCCGGTGGTGTTGCCGTCATTAAAGTAGGCGCAACCACAGAAGTTGAAATGAAAGAAAAGAAAGCTCGTGTGGAAGATGCTTTACACTCAACACGCGCAGCGGTTGAAGAAGGCGTGGTACCTGGTGGCGGTACAGCCTTAATTCGTGTTTTAGAAGCGGCCAGTAAGGCACAAGGCACTAACCACGACCAAGATATCGGTATCAAAATTGCGTTACGTGCAATGGAAGCACCGCTTCGTCAAATTGTTACCAATGCAGGTGAAGAAGCATCTGTTGTACTGCAAGCGGTTAAACAAGCGAGTGGTAACGAAGGGTATAACGCGGCAACGGGTGAGTACGGTGATATGATTGAAATGGGTATTCTTGACCCTGCAAAAGTAACGAGAACAGCGCTTCAAAATGCTGCGTCTATTGCGGGCTTGATGATTACGACAGAAGCTATGATTACCGATGAGCCTGAAGAAGCCGGTGCTGGCGCAGGTGCAATGCCAGATATGGGTGGCATGGGCGGCATGGGCGGTATGGGTGGAATGGGCGGCATGATGTAAATCATCCGCATATTTCGCTAATACTGGTTCGTAGCGTTTTAAAAAGCCTGAAAGTGGTTCACTTTCAGGCTTTTTTTATGCTTAAGCGGTTAAAAAAGTGCTGTGAGTAGACGTAGAAGTCTTTAAAGCCTAGGTCTAAAGCTTTTTAAAATTGTCTGGCTCTTCCTGCTTTAATTTTTTCTTGATTCTTCAGTTTACCGAAAACAAGCCTGTGTTTTAGCTAACCTGTGAAACCAACGGATAATCGGTATAACCTTTGCTGCTTGAGGCATAAAAGGTTGTTGGGTCAGGTGTGTTGAGAGGTGCGTTGTTTCGAAACCTTTCTACCAGATCTGGGTTCGCAATATAGAGTTGGCCAAAGGCGACTGCATCTGCTTGATTTGAGTTTAATACATCACTGGCGCTTTCTTTTGTGAACCCTTGGTTGGCAATGTAAACGCCGCCAAAAGCTTTTTTTAATGTAGGGCCGAACCAATCATCACTGTAGGCCTCGCGCGAGCAGATAAAGGCAATTTTTCGTTTACCCAGCTCTTTTGCAACATAGCTAAAGGTGCCTAGTAAGTTGGAATCGCCCATGTCGTGTGCATCCCCTTTTGGAGCCAAGTGCATCCCCACTTTGTCTGCACCCCAGACGGAAATAACAGCATCGGTCACGTCCAACATAAATCGAGCACGATTTTCTATACTGCCACCGTATATATCTGTTCTATGGTTGGTGCTGTCCTGAAGAAACTGGTCCAGTAAGTAACCATTCGCACCATGAATTTCTACGCCATCAAAGCCTGCCTTTTTAGCGTTTTCAGCCCCAGTGCGAAACTGCTCTACGATGTCTTGGATCTCATTTAGTTCCAACGCATGTGGTGTGACGAAAGGTTTTTCTGGGCGAATTAAACTAACGTGGCCTTTGGGTTGAATGGCGCTAGGGGCCAGCGGTAATTGACCATCGAGGAACATCGGGTCAGAGATTCGCCCAACATGCCATAATTGCATAATGATTCTTCCACCTGCTGAATGTACCGAGTCGGTAACTTTTTTCCAAGCTTCAACCTGTTCATCAGACCAAATGCCGGGTGTGTCTGCGTAGCCAACGCCCATGGGTGAGACGGCTGTCGCTTCGCTGATAATTAAACCAGCTGAGCTGCGTTGTACATAATACTCAATCATCAATTCGTTAGGAATACGGCTGCTTCCTGAACGTGAACGGGTAAGGGGGGACATGATAATACGGTTTGGTAGCTCAAGCGCACCAACCTTTATGGGATCAAATAAATCAGCCATCTGTTTCTCCTGATAAGGTGAGTAATTGGTTTTAAAAGATTTTAGCATTACAGTCAAGCTAATAGAGAGTGGTTTCGCTTAAGCAAAACCCAAGGGAGTGATACACTTCGCTTGTTGAATATTACTTGGAGAGGTAGATGTATGGCGGGTCATAGTAAGTGGGCGAATATTCGTTTTCGTAAAGGCGCACAAGATGCGAAACGAGGCAAATTATTTACTAAGCTTATTCGTGAAATCACCGTTGCAACCAAAGCAGCAGGCCCTGACCCAGATAATAACCCTCGATTAAGAGCAGCCGTAGACAAAGGCCTATCTAATAATATGAAGCGGGACACCATCGAGACGGCGATTAAAAAAGGCAGTGGTACAACTGATTCAGAGAATTTCGATGAGATCCGTTATGAAGGGTATGGTCCTGCAGGAATAGCGATTATCGTCGATTGTTTAACCGATAATAAGAATAGAACGGTTGCTGAAGTGCGTCACGCCTTTAGTAAAGCAGGTGGTAAGTTGGGTACCAGCGGTTCGGTAGATTATATGTTCCAAAAATTGGGGGTGATTAATTTTTCTAACGGGGTGAATGAAGACGCGTTAATGGAAGCCGCATTAGACGCAGGTGCAGATGACATTATTGCACACGCTGATGGTTCATTTGAGGTTCTAACGCAGCCTGAAGAATTTATGGTCATCCGTGACAGATTAGTTGAATTAGAATTTACGCATGAACAGGCTGAAGTGACTTTAAGAGCGGATAATTTATCCCCAGTGAGTGAGAGTGACGCAGAAAAAATATTGCGCTTATTGGATGCATTGGACGAGTTGGATGATGTGCAAAATGTCTATTCAAATGCTGATTTTTCAACACTCGCTATGAAAGATGCAGAGTAAGGTATAAATGCGTATATTAGGCATTGATCCAGGTTCAAGAGTCACCGGTTACGGTGTTGTAGAGATCGTTGCTCGGAATGTTAAATATGTTGATAGCGGCTGCATACGAACAGGGAGCGGTGACCTTCCGGACAGATTGAAAAAGATTTATCAGGGTGTGCGTGAAATAATAGAACATTACAACCCACAAGAAATGGCGGTAGAGCAAGTTTTTATGGGACGAAATGCAGATTCCGCGCTAAAGCTGGGGCAAGCAAGAGCATCGGCTATCTGTGCGGGTTTTGAACATGATATTAACGTTTTTGAGTATGCTGCTCGACAGATTAAACAAGCGCTGGTTGGCAAAGGCAGTGCTGATAAAACACAAGTTCAACACATGGTTAAGGTTCTATTAAAACTTCAAGGAGATCCACAAATGGATGCAAGTGATGCGTTAGCAGTGGCTTTGTGTCACTTCCATACAGAACAGATAACGCAGTCAACAAAGGGGTTGTTGGCATGATTGGTTGTTTGCGAGGTATTGTGGGTGAAAAGCAGGCGCCTAATGTTGTGATTGAAGTGAATGGTGTGGGTTATGATGTGGAGACACCGATGTCGAGCTTCTTTAATTTACCTGCCTCGGGCGAAAAAGTGTTTATCCGTACTCACCTCGTGGTGCGAGAAGATGCACATATCTTGTACGGCTTTTTAACAGAACAAGAACGCGCGTTATTTAGAAGCTTAATTAAAGTTAGTGGTGTGGGGCCGAAGGTGGCGTTAGGTATTTTATCAGGGGTGAGTGTTGAAGATTTTTGCCTATGCGTTAGCGATAATAATGTGGCAGCACTTGTGCGTTTGCCCGGTATTGGCAAGAAAACGGCTGAAAGGTTAATAATTGAAATGCGTGACCGATTGCCTGAGCAAACTAAGGGAACAACAAAAACAACAGGCGGTGCGTTGGCACAAAAAACATCCGCTGTTGATGAGGCGATTAGTGCCTTAGTGGCATTAGGTTATAAGCCACAAGATGCTGAAAAACGGGCGCGAGCGGTGGCGAATGATGAGGCCAGCAGTGAACAAATTATTCGATCTGCTTTACAATCTGCTGTAAAGAAGTAAGACGTAAATTAAATGATAGAAAGTGACCGACTGATAAGTTCTGATAATGTACTGGACGATGAGGCGATCGATCGAGCTATTCGGCCAAAAGCTTTGGAAGATTACATTGGCCAGCCTGCGATTCGTGAGCAAATGGGCATTTTTATGTCGGCAGCCAGAGCGCGTTCGGAGGCCTTGGATCATGTGCTGATTTTTGGCCCACCGGGTCTAGGCAAAACCACGCTGTCACACATTATTGCGAATGAAATGGGGGTTAAATTACACCAAACCTCCGGTCCTGTGTTGGAAAAAGCCGGCGATTTAGCAGCATTATTAACGAATCTTGAAGACAGGGATGTTTTATTTATAGATGAAATTCATCGCTTGAGCCCTGTTGTGGAAGAAGTTTTATATCCTGCAATGGAGGATTATCAGTTAGATATCATGATTGGCGAGGGCCCGGCAGCTCGCTCAATCAAATTAGATTTGCCGCCCTTTACCTTGGTAGGTGCTACCACACGAGCCGGATTACTCACCTCGCCACTACGCGACCGATTTGGCATTACACAACGGTTAGAGTTTTATAACGATGTAGATTTATCAGACATAGTGCAGCGTTCAATGGATATTTTGGCGTTGAAATCAGAAACCGAAGGAGCCAGAGAAATTGCTGTTCGATCGCGTGGTACGCCAAGAATTGCGAACCGTTTACTAAGAAGAGTAAGGGATTATGCTGACGTAAAAGGGAATGGCATTATTACAGCTGACATTGCGAACAAGGCCTTATCCATGTTAGAAGTTGATAAAAGCGGTTTTGATAAATTGGATCGTCGTTTATTGAGTACCTTAATTGAAACCTTTGATGGTGGCCCGGTAGGTGTGGATAGTTTGGCGGCTGCATTAAGTGAAGAACGTGGAACAGTTGAAGATGTGCTGGAACCATACCTTATTCAAAAAGGTTACATTGTAAGGACACCACGTGGCCGTATGGCAACACGACATGCTTATGAGCACTTAGGCTTAAAGGCACCTGGCCATCACCCGTCTTCGGAAGACCTTTTTTCTGATGCTGAGTAAGCATCCAGCACGGTAGCCCATCTTATGATGCAACAGCCTCATGAATGGCCTGTACGGATTTATTACGAAGACACCGATATGCAAGGCATCGTGTACTATGCAAATTACTTAAAATACTTAGAAAGGGCGCGAACTGAATTTTTACGTAGCAAAGGGTTTGAGCAAGATGAACTTATTGATGAGCAAGGTGTCGTATTTGCCGTGAGAGCTGTTCAGATGGATTATCTAAAACCGGCACAATTTAATGATAAATTAATTGTAAAGACCGAGATTTATGAAATAAAACGTGCTTCAATAATTTTTCAACAAACCATTGTGCGAGCGGATAAAAACCGTGAAATAATCAATAAAGCCAAAATAAAAGTTGCCTGTCTTGAGGCGCTGAAGATGAAAGTAAAAGCGATTCCAAAACAAATGAGTATACAGTTAAAATGACAACCGATTTATCTATTGTTCACCTGATAACGCAGGCAGGGCCCGTTGTAAAACTCGTGATGTTAATGCTGGTATTAGCATCGGTTATTTCTTGGACATTTATTTTTGCAAAGCATAAAGAATTGCAATCAGCGCTTAAAGCAACCGATACCTTTGAAAAACGGTTTTGGTCAGGGATTGATTTGAATGAATTGTCTCGACAAATTGGGGCAGATCATTACGATAAAAATGGTATGGAAAATATTTTTCATATGGGCTTTCAAGAATACAGGCGCCTGCATGTCCAAAAAGGCATGGAGCCAATGCACATCGTTGAAGGAGCGCGCAGAGCAATGCAGGCCCAATATACGCGAGAAATGGATCTGCTGGATAATCACTTGCCCTTCCTGGCCACGGTGGGTTCAACCAGTCCATATATAGGCTTGTTTGGCACAGTCTGGGGTATTATGAGCTCATTTCAAGCGCTTGGAAATATGAAACAAGCAACCTTGGCTTTGGTAGCTCCCGGTATTTCAGAAGCACTCGTCGCCACCGCAATGGGCTTATTTGCGGCCATACCAGCCGTTGTGGCATATAACCGTTTTTCAACCCATACTGATCGCCTGGCAACTCGCTACGAAACATTCATGGACGATTTTACAACGGTGCTACAACGGCAAGCACATATCAGCCATAACGAGAAAAAAAGTGGCGCGTAGTTCAAAACGGCGGCCGATGGCAGAGATAAACGTCGTGCCCTATATCGACGTTATGTTGGTCTTACTTATTATATTTATGATTACTGCACCGCTGATTCAACAAGGTGTAGAGATTGATTTGCCCCAAGCCGATGCTGAACAGGTTGATGAGCAAAATATTCAGCCTTTGGTGGTGACCGTAGATCAACAGGGGCAGTATTATTTGGATGTGGGTGAAAACACCGATGAACCAATTTCTACAGAGACATTACAACTTAAAGTGGCCGCTGTATTACGCAATAAACCGAAAACGCCGGTGATGATTCGAGGCGATAAAGATGTGGTGTATGGAGAGGTCGTTCAAGCAATGACGACCTTACAAGCAGCTGGTGTGCCCAGTATCGGTTTATTAACCGACCCCAGTTAATCATTCAACAGAGCGATGATGGATTTATTTAAAAAGCACCCAATAGCGGTTACGTTGTCTGTTATCTTTCATTTGGCCTTGGTTATTTTCTTTGTTTTTGGTGCCGAGCTGTTTAATGAGAAAAAAATTGAATCAAAACCGACCGTTAATGTTGTTAAGGCAACAGTGATTGATGAATCCAAGGTAAAGGCTGAGGCCAAAAAGCTCAAAGAACTGGAAAAGAAAAAAAAATTACAAGAAAAGAAACGTTTAGAAGATATTAAAAAGAAAAGGCTGGCAGAAGAAAAGAAAATAGCCGATCTTAAAAAACAACACGCTGAGCAAAAGAAAAAGTTGGCTCAACAAAAAGCTGAGGAAGCGGCAAAGCAAGCAAAGTTGAAGCAACAACAAGCGTTAAAAAGAAAGAAAGAGGCTGAGGCTGAAGCTAAAAAGAAAAAATTGGCTCAGGCAAAAAAAGAAAAGGAACGTTTAGCAAAAGAAAAAGCGGCTAAAATTAAGGCTGCCGCCGACGCCAAAGCAGCTAAGGAACAAGCAGAACGAGAGCAAGCCTTAAGGGAGCAGTTGGAAAAAGAAGAGCAAGAAAACCAAAAAAGACTTGACCAAGAGGTATCGGAATATTACATAAAACTGATTACACAAAAAGTAGAACGAAATTGGATACAACCGCCTGGAGAGATTGCGGGATTGAATTGTGTTGTGCGTGTACGCATCATGCCTGGGGGTGATGTTATTGATGCGCAAGTGATTCAGTCCAGTGGCAATGCAGTGTTTGATCGCTCTGTTGAGCGAGCCACGAGAAAGGCCGCTCCTTTACCTTTGCCGGATGATCCTCGTTTGGCCAGTGATTTTAGAATCCTTGAATTTGTCTTTAGGCCAGGAGGCCAGTGAGCATGAAAAGAACGATGAAAACCGTCTTGCTATTGGGCACGTTGTTGAGTTTCTCTGCGATGAGCGAAGTATTAAGAATTGAAATAACGCAGGGTGTTTCATCTGCACAGCCCATTGCTATTGTGCCATTTTCAACGACGCAAGTGGCGGGCGGTTTGGCTGTTGATATTGCGCAAATCGTCAGTGATGATTTGGCGCGAAGTGGTCGTTTTAAGCCTTTGCCGCGCACAGATATGTTGAATAAACCAACCTCGGCTGAGCACGTTAATTTTCGTAATTGGCAATCACTTGGGCAGGATAATTTGGCGATTGGGCGAGTGAGCTCAGCGGCCAACGGGATGGTCACAGTACAGTTTCAATTATTCGATGTCTATAAAGGGGAGCAGCTAACCGGGTTTAGTATTTCCGCTAATCGCTCAGACCTGCGAGGCGTAGCACACCGAATCAGTGATTTGATCTATGAAAAACTCACGGGTCAAAAAGGTGCATTCAGCACTCGTGTGGCGTATGTCACGTCCAAGCTCGGTATTAATGGTCAGTTAGAATATAAAATTCAGGTCGCCGATGCAGATGGTTTTGGGGCAAAAACAATCGTCACTTCGTCTGAACCACTTATGTCACCTGCATGGTCTCCCAACGGCGATAAAATTTCTTATGTGTCGTATGAAGGGCGACGTTCTTCTATTTACACACAAACACTCAGAACCGGTCAGCGCGAAAAGTTACGTTCGTTCAAGGGAATTAATGGTGCACCTTCCTGGTCACCAGATGGCACTCAGCTGGCGTTAACGCTCTCAAAAGATGGCAGTGCTGATATTTATGTTTATAATGTGATTACGCGCTCGTTTAGGCGTTTAACAAGAAGTTATGCTATCGACACGGAGCCGGATTGGTCACCGGATGGTCGTCAAATTATTTTTACGTCTGATCGCGGTGGGAAACCGCAAATTTATAAAATATCTGCCAATGGGGGCCAAGCGGCTCGGCTAACATTTGAAGGGTCGTATAATGCGCGGGCTAGTTATTCTCCCGATGGAAAATATATCACAATGGTGCACAGAGTGAATGGCCAGTATCGAATAGCAACGTTAGATTTAAAAACAGGGTTCATCAATATCCTTACGGATGGAAAATTAGATGAATCGCCCAGCTATGCACCTAATGGCAGCATGATTTTATATTCAACGAATGATGGCTTGAAATCCATTTTGGCTGCGGTATCATCTGATGGTAAAGTTCGACAAAAGCTCCGTTTGCAAGGCGGTGAGGTGAGAGAGCCAGCGTGGTCACCTTTTAAACAGTAATATAGAGGAAAAGTAATGAAAATGTATCAAAATGTAGTAATGGGTCTTTTGCTTTCAACAGCTTTAGCAGGTTGTAGTATGTTGGGTGGCGATGATAAGAGTACGAGTTCTGAAGGTAGTAGCAGTGGAAGTGTGGCTGGTGGTGCAAGTACAAGTGGCGTTAGTGATGGCAGCAGTTTTTCAGGTCATCCTTTAGATAACCCATCTAGCCCTTTATCTACAAAGGTTATTTATTTTGCATTTGATAGCAGTGTTGTAGAAGCACAATATGAAGCTGTTTTAGCTGCTCATGGTGCATATTTAGCGGCTAATCCAGGTGTTTCTGTGATTGTCGAGGGGCATGCGGATGAGCGTGGTACCCGTGAATATAACGTTGCGCTGAGTGAAAAGCGTGCAAAAACAGTACAAAACTTATTATCACTTCAAGGAGCAGCCAGTAATCAAACAGAAGCGGTTGCCTTGGGTGAAGAAAAACCGGTGGCGATGGGACATGATGAATCAGCTTGGCGTTTAAATCGTCGTGTTGAGCTTATTTATCCAGCGCATTGATGAGTAAAAACTCCATAAGGTATTTTGTTGCCTTAATGATTGTTGGTGGGGCTGCTTCGGCAGCCCTTCCTCCCGTTGTTGATGGAGCTGGGCGTGTTACCTCTGCACCAGCACAACAATCAGCGCCTACCAATTTGTTAGGCATGTATAATCGCCTTGAACAACTGCAACGTGAAGTTCAACAATTGCAGGGGCAGATCGAAGAGCAACATTATCTTATTGAATCCTTAAAAAAACGTCAGCGAGATTTGTATTTGGATACAGACAGACGGCTTGTTCAATTAGAATCAGGTAAAATAGATTTGTCGGTCTCAGGAACACCACCTTCAATCGCTACAAGTAGCGATGCTTCAGAAGGTTCTCAACCTTCCGTTGCCCTGAATAATGCGCCGGGTGAGCAGGATAGACTGGCATATGAAAAAGCATTCTCAAGTTTAAAGGCAGGCCAGTATCAACAGTCGATTACTGATTTTTCCGAGTTTGCTGCGCAGTACCCAAACAGCGTTTATATTCCCAATGCTTTTTACTGGTTGGGAGAAGCCAGTTACGTTAACCGTGATTTTCAGCGGGCTTATGAAGAATTTAATAAAGTCGTTTCGCTATACCCTGAGCACTCAAAAGCCAAGGATGCGATGTTAAAAATAGGCTTTATTCAATATGAGAATAAGCAATGGCAAGCCGCACGCGAAACATTAGAAAAAGTGACTGTCTCCTACCCTAATTCAACTGTTGCCACCCTTGCAAAAAAAAGGCTTGACCTGATGCGTCAAGAAAACCGATAGACCGTTACCCCAGTTGTCGCGTTATTATGCTGAAAGACACTTTGCGGATTACCGAAATTTTTTATTCACTTCAGGGTGAAGGGAAAACCACAGGCCTTCCTACAACGTTTATCCGCTTAACCGGGTGCCCTTTACGGTGCGGCTATTGCGATACCGAATACGCATTTCATGGAGGTGAAACTTGGCGTATTGATGATATTCTTCAAGAGGTTGGTCAATTAGGTGCGCATTATATTAACGTAACAGGTGGGGAGCCGTTAGCGCAGCAACGTGTCCATGATTTGATGAAACAATTGTGTGATGCGGGTTATCATGTTTCTTTAGAAACCAGTGGGGCTCTGGATGTCTCAACTGTTGATCCACGTGTTTTTAAAGTTTTAGATGTTAAAACGCCCGCTTCAGGTGAGGTGGATAAAAACCGGATGGATAACTTTCAGTATCTAACAAAACAAGATCAAGTCAAATACGTGATATGCGATCACGCAGATTATCAGTGGTCGGCAGAGCATATGCTGGACAATCAATTAAATAAAAAGTGTGACGTTCTCTTTTCCCCTGCCCAAGATAAATTGCCCGCAACAGAGTTGGCTGATTGGGTCATCAAGGATAAATTACCGGTAAGGTTTCAGATTCAACTACATAAACATTTATGGGGCGATGCGCCTGGTAAATAACAGTAATTCAAGATGACAAAAAAAGCAGTGATTTTGGTATCAGGCGGGTTAGATTCGGCTACTGTTCTAGCAATTGCTAACGATCAGGGGTATGAATGCTATGCGCTTAGTTTTGATTATGGGCAGCGCCATAATTCTGAATTAGAAGCGGCGAATCGGCTTGCCAAAATTTATGATGTGAAAGAACATAAAATTATTCAATTGGGGATGGGAGAATTTGGCGGTTCAGCATTAACAGATGAAGGGATAAACGTACCAACCGAGAAAGCATCGGGCATCCCTGTTACCTACGTACCAGCCAGAAATACCGTGTTTCTATCAATAGCACTCGGATGGGCAGAAGTACTTGAATCCAAAGATATATTCATAGGGGTGAACGCGGTGGACTATTCAGGCTATCCCGATTGCCGTCCTGAATTTATTAGCGCCTTTGAGAATCTTGCTAATTTAGCAACCAAAGCCGGTGTGGAAGAAGGTGGTTTTAAAATACATACTCCTCTCATTAATCTGAGCAAAGCAGAGATCATTCAAAAAGGCAACGCATTAAAAGTTGACTACAGTGCAACAGTTTCATGCTACCAAGCTAATAGTAAAGGCGAGGCTTGCGGAAAATGCGAGTCGTGTCGCCTACGCCAACAAGGTTTTGAAAAAGCAACGATTGAAGACCCTACACGATATCAACGCGAAACATCGGATGGAATAAAATTACACATTTAAAGCATATATTCGACTTGCCTTTTTGCGCCAATCGGGTATCATTCTCGCCTCTTGGAGGGTCGTTAGCTCAGCTGGTAGAGCACCGCACTTTTAATGCGATGGTCGCGCGTTCGAATCGCGCACGACCCACCAATTAAGTTATTCATATAATAAGCCAATTTTTTTCGCTTTTTATATCAATATAGAAAATCTTCGAGCGCTTAGCTGATAATTGGAATCAGTGTCTTTAATATCGCTAATTCGTGTCTTTTATAGGTGTTTATAATGCCTTGGTGTTTTTATATTTTATAACACGCCAGACGGGAATGCCCTTGTATTGCCAACTTAATATTTTTTAGACATGATGACCACCGCAAGGTTAGTAGCTTAGGATATCGTCGCTAGGTTCAACTAACGTGTTATTTATTATTTAAGTCTAAATTATTGTGGTGTGATCACAACAAGCATGATCTAGATGACACGCTTTATTGTATTAACCTACCTAGACATTTCGTGCCATAACATTAATAAGAAACCCATCGGGTCTGAGTCAGTTTTAATATTATTTATCAGCACGATCAGTTTTGACTACTGGTCTCAAAACCTAGCAAGTTGAAAGGTTTGTTAAATCTGTTGTGATGGTATTTCAGCGAAAAAAAATATAATCAAATGTTTGATCCCGGTATAAATAAAATTCAAGCTCTGGTAGGGCGAATGCCGAATATTATCTTTTGATAATAGGTTTAAAGGCCTTGTATAGGTGGTGGGGGTGCGTTTGGTTGCACGCTGATGTTATTGACCTAACAATGCACACATAAATCTGTTACGCATCATGTTTGTGCAATTTGAGTTGTTTTTTAAGAACCGATTTACACCCGATCATTCTATTTGCCTGATTATAAAAAGTTTTTAATCATTCTTCTTACTGGTATGTAAATTGCTCTTGAGTAAAGTATGTTGATTAAAAGAGGGCGCTAAGATGAAAAAAGAAGAGGTTGTTGAAGAAATAGTTCTTACTAAAAAGGCTCAGGGCTTATCTTGGGAGGGGATTGCCAGCGAATTGGGGTTGGGTACTGTCTTTGTGACATCGGCTTGTTTAGGGATGAATAGTATGCCATAGGATTCTTCCGAACGGCCCTCATAGAGCTAACGGCAGTCCTTCTAGTTAGCTTATAACGGCTTTCGATTTTAAGATGCACCTTAAAAAAAATTTAAGGTTTTAGCCGGTTTCGATGTGTAACAGGTTGAAAGTCATATACAAAAACACACAATTACCGATCAGAAAAGAATTATTGGCATAATTATCGCTTATTGTAAATTTATGATAAGGGTATTTAGTCAGTTTTAGCGGCGGAATATCATTTATTAAACGAGTAAATAACAATTTATTAATAGAGATAGGAATAAATATGAAGTTCAAAAAAATAGCCATCAGTTCTGCGATTGCTTTATCTGTTGCCGCACCATTAAGTTATGCTGAAAGTTCGCCGTTAATTGCTCCCGAATATGGGAAGCTCACACTGGATACTCGGCTTCGTTATGAAGATGTCGATGATGATTCTGCCGCAAACGATGCGGATGCTTTTACGCTAAGAGCACGCTTAGGTTATTTGACGCCAGATTTTGCAGGGTTTAAAGCGTTTGCCGAACTTGAATCGACGATTCCTTTAGGCGATCGTGAGTACAACGATTTAAGAGGCCATGGCGCTGGCTATTCAGTCATTGCAGACCCTGATAATAATGAATTGAATCGGGGTTGGATCTCGTATTCAGGGTTTGAAGATACGCTGATTAAATTCGGCCGACAACGTATCATTTTAGATAATGCACGTTTTATCGGTAATGTTGGATGGCGCCAGAATGAGCAGACTTTTGATGCGTTAACTCTTGCTAATACGTCCTTGCAGGATACTAAAATTGTAGTGGGTTATATTGATACGATTAAGACAATTTTAGGCACAAATGTTGAGGCGGATATCCCCTTGGTTAATATTAAATATAGTGGCTTACCTTTTGGTGACTTAAGCGCCTATGGTTACTTTATTGATTATGATGACTCTGCAACAAGTGACAGAGATACCATTGGCCTGCGCTTCAAAGGCGCAACGGCGGTTTCAGATAATGTGAAGGTGCTTTATACCGCTGAATACGCGCAACAAGAGATTGATAGAGCCACCTTAAGTGACGAGGAAGTCGATTATTACTTCCTGGAAGGTGGGTTGTCATTTGCGGGCATTACGGCAAAAATCTCACATGAAGTGCAAGAGGGCAGTAACGGTGCTTCTTTCAAAACACCATTAGGTACAAATCATGCGTTTAATGGCTGGGCTGATCAATTTTTAGGAACACCCGGTGATGGTCTTGAAGACACGTTTGTTACGCTAAGCACAAAAGTAGCGGGTGTTAAGCTGGCCTTGATTTATCATGAGTTTGATGCTGAAGACAGCAGTATTGATTATGGTGATGAGTTGGATTTTGTTGCAGTTAAAAAGATTAACAGTCAGCTAACTGTATTAGCTAAGTATGCAACTTATAGTCGTGGTGATGTAGCGAGCGGCAAGTCAGATAAAGATAAGTTCTGGATTCAAGCTGAAATGAAGTTCTAATCCGGTATTGTCCAGTTTTGCCCTCGTAAAGAGGGCAAAACTGGACTGTATTTTCAATGCTTTCTTATGCTAAATAACTCGCCAGCACATGGCTTAAAAGTACTTTCCATTATAGCTAAAAAATCAAAAGGCCTTATTGTGTTAACTTGGCCTATCTTGATTCCCCTTCCCTAATTTTCGCCATTAACCTTGATTGTATAAGGCAAAAATTAACACAGACCAAAAACGACTTTTTCTACCCGTTCCGTACAATAAACTTAAGTGCCTGATTTTTGTTAACCCAGATGAGTGGGGGAAAAAATATGTACTATACTCGTGAGGTGTTTAAGTAAATAGTGATGCTTAATAAGCTAACTAACAGTTAACGTTGAAGGCAGAATGTTGCCCATTAAGAACTTACTTGAGGAATGACAGGTAATTAGGCAGACTAACTGAGCCGTGAAATATATTTTGTTACTGTTTTATAAACAGATAAATTTTAAGCTTAATTAAATTCATAATTTTTTAGTTGGAGATAAATGAGTATGGGCGTGAAAGAAATAAAAGAGAATGGCTCGTTTTTAGAGGAGTTTATAAAAAAGGAATCATCAGGTGGAATTTTATTGGTGTTAGCCACGGTATTAGCGCTTATCTTAAGCAATACTTTCATGTCGCCTATTTATGAGTATTTATTACATATTCCTGTTGAAATTAGGGTGGGTCCTTTAGATCTCGATAAGTCGTTGCATCATTGGGTCAATGACGGCTTGATGGCGATTTTCTTTTTATTGGTGGGGTTGGAAGTTAAGCGAGAAATTCTGGAAGGGCATTTGTCATCCATAAGACAAATTGCTTTACCTGGTATCGCTGCTGTTGGAGGGATGGTTGTTCCTGCTGCATTTTATTACGTTATCAATCAAGATAATCCCGTTGCACTTGATGGCTGGGCAATACCAACGGCTACCGATATTGCCTTTGCATTGGGAATTTTATCTTTGCTTGGTAAACGGGTACCAGCATCACTAAAGGTGTTCTTAATGGCTTTGGCGATTATTGACGATTTAGGTGCTATCGTCATTATTGCATTGTTTTATACCTCTGATTTGTCAACGCTTTCCATTACCGTCGCGGCGATATCGCTCACGGTACTGATTGTAATGAATAGGCTGGGCATTGCTAAAAAAAGTGCTTATTTTATCGTTGGGTGGATTCTCTGGGTGAGTGTGCTTAAATCGGGCGTCCATGCTACTTTAGCGGGCGTGGCGTTGGCTTTTACGATACCGCTAAAGGGTAAAGCAGAAAATGGTCATTGGTTTTCGCCTTTGAAAGAAGTCGAACACGGGTTACATTTCTGGGTGGCTTTTTATATTTTGCCAATCTTTGCTTTTGTAAATGCCGGGGTTGATGTCAGAGATATTTCATTAGAGCAAATGTCAGGCTCGGTACCCCTAGGTGTGTTTCTTGGTTTGTTTTTGGGTAAACAACTCGGTGTGTTTGGGTTTAGTTGGCTGGCTATTAAATTGAAGCTGGCAAGCCTGCCTGATGAAAGCAATTGGGTGCAGTTATATGGTGTGTCTATTTTGACAGGGATCGGGTTTACCATGAGTTTGTTTATTGTTTCTTTGGCATTTACTGATGGAAGTATTTTTCACTATACTGACCGACTCGCTATTCTGCTGGCGTCTTTTGCATCGGGTATTGGTGGTTATCTAATTCTTCGGTATTGCAAAAACTCATCAACATAGGGCGTTTAACTAGCCTATGACGTCAGCTTACCTCGTTGATTTAATTGTTCTATTAGCGGCGGCTGTTATCGTCGTTCCGGCTTGTCAGGTTGTTAAGTTAGGAGCTGTCCCAGGGTTTTTGATTGCCGGGTTGATGGTCGGGCCTGCCGGACTCGGTTTAATTGATAATTTAACTGAAATTCGCCATTTAGCAGAAATTGGCATCGCTTTTTTATTATTTGTCATTGGAATTGAGTTAAAACCCTCACGTCTTTGGCAAATGAAAAGACTGGTTTTTGGTTTGGGTTCACTTCAGGTGGTGTTGACAGGCATGGTGTTTACAGCCATTGCGTATTATGTTTTTGACCTGCCTTTCCGCGCAGTGTTAATCATAGGACCTGCTTTAGCGCTATCGTCCACAGCCTTCGTTTTACAATTACTCAGTGAGCAGCGTTTGCTCAGGTCTACTTATGGCCGCACTTCGTTCTCTATACTCTTGTTGCAAGATCTGGCGGTGGTTCCTTTATTGGCTCTAGTCTCCTTAATGGAAATGCCAGTGCTAAACCTAGGGGGTGACATCGGGTTCGCGCTCGTTGAGGCCTTAGTTATTTTGATACTGGTTATTTTAACCGGCCGTTATTTTTTTCACCCAATTCTTCACCGTATCGCACAAACAAAGATCCCCGAAGTGTTTACAGCCTCGGCTATTTTAATAGTGCTAGGCGTGTCTCTGGTGGCAGAGCATATTAATTTGTCGATGGCGATGGGGGCTTTTATGGCCGGCATGCTGATGTCTGACTCTTCCTATAAGCACCAAGTTGTTTCGGAAATTAAACCATTCCGGGGCTTGTTGTTGGGCTTGTTTTTTATGTCCATGGGAATGTCTTTAAACCTTAATTTATTATTTGAAAAGCCATGGCTAACATTGGGGTTAGTGCTCTCGTTAGTTATTTTAAAAGTAGTGATTCTCTTCCCATTAGTTTGTTTGTTTGGTTTAGAAAAAAGAAAGAGTTTTGCTGTTTCAATTATTTTGGCACAAAGTGGTGAGTTTGGTTTGGTGCTCTTTGCGATGGCTTCAGAGTCGGAGATTATTACCGCGGCTGTTCATCAGCAATTATTGTTGGTTATTCTTATCAGTTTGCTTATTACGCCTGTTTTATCAAATTGGGCGAACTCGATTTTGGCTAAAAATAAATCTGACGATGATGTGCCTGTTGAAAAAGTACCTAAAAGCGCCATTGTCATCGCAGGTTTTGGCCGAGTAGGGCACCGAATTGGTGAAATATTAAATCAAGCTGGGCAATCATTTGTAGGCATTGATGTTGACGCAGCAATCGTTGATCAAGCACGTTCGGATGGGCTGCCTGTTTTTTATGGGGATGTATGTAACCAATCGTTATTGGATTCTATAGGGGTGAAAGAAGCGAGCGTTATTATCATTACCTTGGATGATTTGGAGGCGACTAAACTGATTGTTTCAACGCTAAGGGCCGCTAATCCCACCCTTTCAATCTATGTGCGTGGGCATAATTCTGCGGAGTGCATTGAGCTCCAAACCTTGGGCGCAACGGAAGTGGTTTCTGAAAATATAGAAGCCAGTCTCGAGTTGGCGCGGATGGGTTTATCTGCAATTAATGTTGACGATCAAGAACGGGAGCGGGTCTTACAAAATTATGCCAGACGGTATTACGAACAAATAAAACGAGCTATAAAGTAGGGTGCTTTATAGCTCGTTAAGATGGGAATTTTTATCTAAATGCCTTTTTTATGTCTTCAAATTTCGCCGTAATCGCGTGTACATTGGTATAGCCCATTTCTTGTAATCTGGCTGTGGCAAGAGTGGCTCGTCCACCAGCAGCACAATGGATGAGTATCAATGAATCAGGTTCGCAGCAATGATTTTGAACTTTCATTTCTAACAGACCCCGCGGAATATTAATGGACGCTTCAAGTTTAGACTCGGCAGCTTCGTGAGGTTCGCGGACATCTAAAATAATGACGTTTTCCGCAGTGTCCGCAAGTTGTTTAGCATCAGTTATGTCAAGACAACGACAAACTTGTCGAGCTTCGGCTATAAAATCACTGGCTGATTTAATCATTATTTTCTCCTGAATCATTCTAACAAATGTCGATTGCTTAGCGTAAGTTAGTGAGGCAGTTCAGTGCTCGGTAATTGAATGGTGATCCATTTCCACTCGGTCAGTGCATCAACATCGACTTCCACTCCTTCGCGGCCAAAACCACTGTCACCCGTACCGCCAAAGGGTACATGAGGTTCATCGTATAAAGTTGGCGCATTGATATGAACCATGCCCGCATCAATATTTTCTGCAAAATCCATGGCTTTATTTAAGTCGTTGGTAATGATGGCGGAGCTGAGGCCATAGGGCGTGTCATTCGCCATTTCAAGCGCAGCGTCATAATCCTTGACTGAATAGACAGAAGTGACCGGACCAAAGGTTTCTTCGTAGCAGACATCCATTGCTTGTGTAATGCCCGTAAGAATGGTCGGCTCACATCGGTTTTCATGCCAGTTGCCACCGGTTTCGATAGTGGCACCATTTTTTACAGCATTGTCGATATGTCTACGTACACGATCACGCTGGCGTGGGGAAATAATGGGGCCAAGAATAGTAGACATATCACGTAAATCGCCCATGGATAGCTGGCTTGCAGCGGCTTTGTATGCCGCGATGAATTTATCATAAATACCTTCTTCAACAATGATCCGGCTTGATGCCATACATGCTTGGCCTTGGTATAGGAACATGCCGAACACAGCTGTTCTCACAGCCAGTTCAAGGTCGGCATCATTTAGGATCACCAGTGGGCTTTTGCCGCCCAGTTCCAATACGGCATGTTTCATTTGTTTGCCGCAAATTTCACCAATGTGCTTACCCACACGGCTAGAGCCGGTGAACATGACAGTTTTAACTAATGGGTGGCTGTTTAATGTATCACCCACATCAGCACCAAAACCAGAAACCACATTAACTGAACCTGGCGGAAAACCGGCTTCATGGAGTAGTTGGGCAAATCGGAATGAAAGCGTTGGTGCTTCTTCTGATGGCAATAAAACAACCGTATTACCCGTTGCGAGAGGAGAAGCGACCAACTTTGCTGCTTTTATGAGCGGGACATTAAACGGGGTGATGGCAGCAACGACGCCTATCGGCTTGCGTACACTCATGCTGAGGCGACCCGGGGTGTCAGAAGGCATGGTTTGCCCCGTGACACGACGTGCAACGCCCGCTGCTGCACGCAAATGTGAAATGGCATATTGAATCTCAAAGTTCGCTTTATTTGCCGGCGAGCCGATTTCGTCAATCAAAATATCTGCAAAGTCAGCACGATCTCTTTCCATTAAATCGGCGGCCTTACACAGCATGGCTTCAATATCTTTTGCCAGTGTTTTTCGATAAGTCTGAAAACAAAGATGCGCCGCTTCAACCGCTTTATTGATGTCAGCGTGATTTGATTCAGCTGCTTGGCAATAAATCGAATCATCTAACGGGTTTAAAACATCAAAATATTGTCCGCTTTCTGGCTTGGTGTGTTCGCCATTTATCCATAGTTCATGTTGCTTTGTCATGGTGTGTCCTTTGTATTAGTGAAGTGTATACTGATGGGTAAAATTAAGGGTTAGTGGTGCTGATCGTGGCCAGGTAATTGGATGGTAATCCATTTCCACTGTGTTAATGCGTCGATATCGACATCAACGCCCTCGCGGCCAAAACCACTGTCTCCGATACCGCCGAAGGGAACATTGGGTTCATCATAAACACTGGGAGCATTGACATGTATCATGCCTGTTTCAACGTCATGGGCCAGCGTTAAGGCTTTATTAAGGTCATTGGTATGAATAGCACCACTGAGGCCATAATGCGTGTCATTTGCAAGCGTTAGAGCTTCTTCGACACTGTTGACAGAGTAGATGGATGTTACGGGTCCAAATGTTTCTTCTCGGCAGACGGTCATGTCTTCTGTTACGTTGGTCAAAATAGTGGGTTGACAACGGTGACCTTCCCATTCGCCACCCGTCACAAGCGTTGCACCCTTTGCAACCGCATCTTCAATGTGAGTACGGACTCGGTTGCGTTGACGAGGCGAAATAATGGGGCCTAAGATGGTTGACATGTCGCGGAGGTCGCCCATTGATAACTGTTTA